>Ga0307511_10000966_pt1 | contig 30468 bp, 20 predicted proteins | sample 13_EM_MG_FD_200266 | JGI IMG/M metagenome (GOLD analysis project Ga0307511, IMG submission 200266) | Populus trichocarpa ectomycorrhiza microbial communities from riparian zone in the Pacific Northwest, United States - 13_EM | ecosystem: Host-associated > Plants > Roots > Unclassified | place... | reverse complement strand
GTCAGATAACAAGGGGGGGGGATTGGGGAGTGGTATTATTAGTGGGGGTGTCACTGCCAATGACATGGTGTGAAGAATTCATCAGAAGAGTTGCAAGACGACATCGTAGCCTAAAATTTATCGATAGACTCGATTTCTTCATCGACATTGGAATGGTCAACACCCCAATCGCCTAAACCCCACAAAAGGTAAGATATACTCTCACGCGCTGGGATCACGGGGGCTGCAGGGAACCAAAAATGGGCAGTTAGGATAAATGGAAGGAAGCCGGGACCCCTAATATGAGTAATTGGAATAGATCGGAAAGGATAAAAAGGGCGGGAATTGCTAGCGAAATGAAGGACATAGCACCAGAATCATAGCACATAAGCCTAGATATAGCGATCTCTAGATAGCTCGGCTGAATTTACTCGAGTTTTACTTCTCTCTACCACAATTCCTCCTACTCGTAGCCTTGTAATCTTACACAAAATACCTCTACTCCCTCTCGCATAGCGACAAAGCCAACAACTTCCTGATCTTTGATCCCAAATACTACCGTTATAAGGAATACTACTGAAAGCGTATTCAAAGTTAAAGCTATAGGTAGAAATCTCGATCTCTGGTGCTTTGTGCTTTGTAGTGAACTCCAAAGCAGAGTTGAGTCCATAGACCTTGAAGTATAAAATTAGGGGATTTATATCCCTGGATCAAAGCTAGTAGCCCCCTCACTCCGAGATTATTCTGTCTGAGCGATCACAAAGCAAGATCTGTGCTTTGAGAAGTTCTCTTCCTCAGGCTTCTATGTTCAGGTTTCGCTGGTTTCTACGATAGTGATAATATTTATAAGCTTTCACTACCCCTTATTAAGGTATCAAAGCGGGAATGTATTGTTTTTGTGTTTATGTAAAAGGGAAAGTTTTATGACTTACCCTCGTTTAGGAGTTTAGAAGATGAAGACCTACAGGTGCGGTGGTGATTGAAGATTTATTACTTTGTGGTATGCTAAAACCCCATTGGTTCGCTTGCCGTGACTAGGATCAAATACCTGTACCCGCACGGGATCCCGGGAGTAAATCAAGAGTCTCTACGGTAGAATCCCTGCCTTCATCATATCTCACTTTGGCGATTTTAATATGTATACAGAACCCCGCAAATACTTGATCATGTAGAATCTCCCTCTCGGATCTGTCACAGCTCCCCGGATTCAAGTTAACGTTCATTTCTGCGTCACCATCGCTATAATGAGTAAAAACTCGCAGGTGGTGCTTCAGCGCCCTTACACAGGCTATGATGCGGAATACGTACTTTCTCCCGAGGCTGCCTCGGTCTCATGTACCTCACTTGGCCATGCCGGTCTCCTCTCAGAACTAAACCGAATCCTCCACACATCGTACACCCTCAAAACCCCTGGTGCGTCCACTCTTCTCGAGGACTGCATATCGTCTAAGTATGATTTCGGCACCGCCTATGCACACCTCCGCCCCTTATGGGCGCGCCTACATTGGCTCGCAGGCGACTTAGTCTCTCTCCGGGAGATGTTTGCAGAATATGAAAAAAACGACAAGAAAGACCGTGAAGAAGCTCAAGTCAAAGGGACAATAGTAAAGCCATATAGTGTTCCACCACGAAGAGTATGGGATCTCCGGGCGCATAGGGTTGTGCCTGGGTGGCGGACATTCCATCCATACGCAAGGTATTGGCCAGTGTCGCATAGTTGGGCGGATGATATTGCTGGTCTTGAGACGCCAGTGAATCAATACGAATGGCCTGTGCCAATTCCGGCAGGGGTGACGTTGGAGGTGGTGAGGAATGAGTTGCTGAATTTGGGGGCGGAGTATGCCTGGCTGGATATTCTCTGTTTGAGACAAAGGAGCCTTGATCCAGAAAAAGAGAAGATAAGACTAAAGGAGTGGGAGATCGATGTACCTACTATTGGAAACGCATATCAATTCTCGCATACGGCGAATACAGTGCAGTATTGCAATGGTCTGGGGAGACCGTTTGAAACTTTTGGATGGGACGGTCCTCGCCATTGGTTGAATCGAGCCTGGACTCTGCAAGAGATTAACTGGGGAGCGATCATTGGAGGGGTGACTGAGGAAATCCCGGTACCAATGGATGCCGTTAGGACAGATGGCGACTGCACCACAACACTCCGGACCACGATGGAACCGCTGACCGTTATCTTGGTTAACGACAACAGAGTCGTGTTATTCCCCCTCCTAGAGGAGATGAAGCGTCGATTTGCAACCGGTGACATTGACAAGATTGCAGGACTTGGATACCTTCTAGGATCGCCCTCCCTACCGGCGTATTATGAAAGTCAGTCAGTGGAGGAAGCATGGTACTTGTTAGTTGACCACATGCAGAGCTATGTACGAGGGTCACTTCTTTTTCTTTTCCCAACCCCGGGTGGTCGACGGCTATGGACTCCATCTTGGAAGCAAATCGAAGAAACCGACCTCCTTAGCCTTGGTGGAAGCTCTCTCGGTAATGAGCCTGTTCACTGCTACGGGGATAACGAGGCTCCCTTCGCCCAACATCGTGGATACCGTATCAACAATTGCTTCATTCGAGGGTTGGCCGTTGTACCGCCCAAAGGCGATGAGCCACGACTTGGGAAGCTGGAGGTCAAATTGTCTAACGGGGAGGTATGCACCCTGAAGGTTCGGGCACGACATCAGCACAGCGTACCGGACGGGAACTATACTTTGGCTGGTGCTAGAAACTTGATGTATTGGGTTGTGTGTAGGTTGAGGCAACCTGGGGAGTCGAGGTTGACGAAGGTGAGTGTGGTAAGCGCAGGTCAGGATTTTGACGAGCTGAAACAGCTGGGGGCAGTGCAGGCTGAGGTGGGGAATGCCTTCCTTTAAAGGGATCTGGAGGGGCTGAAATTTCCTGTCACCAATAGTCTCGTTTGCGTGCCACTATCCTTATTCTTGTTTTGCTCTGAGCTCTAACCAGACCATCTGAGTTCCTTGAGTCTATGCACATTAGTATGTACAGAATTGATCTCTGGATGAACCCAACTGGAGGAAGGACGAAGGGGACGATAGCCACTGGGACACGATAGAGGCATTCTTTGAGTTCATTTTTAGCGAGTTTTCCGAGCAAGCCAAGGGGGTCAGCTGGCAGGGAGAGGGGGCCGAAAGAAGGATTGTTGTGTATCTAATCAGCGTGGGCAGGACAGATTAACTTGTCCGCCCTTGAATTCTTCCGGGTTTCCGGAAGGCTCATCATGGCTCCCTTACGGGGCCGCATATGAGTAATGAGTATGCAAAAAAAAAAAAAACAGAATTGATCTCGTGACAGAAAATAAAGGTAGAGAATTGTAGTAGAGTCTCATGCATAAGGGCGATACAGATAATGAAAGTCAAGAGCATGATAGTCAGGAGGAGGGCGATGGATCTTACACTGATTAAGATGCGAATGGGGCCATTCAGTATGGAAATACCGTGGATGAACTGTACCGAGTTTTAGGACGCTGGCAGTGATGATGCTGGGGATGAGGACACAGAAGGTGTAGGGGCGGAGTATGAGGACGCTGGTGAGAACACTGAGGAGGCAGATACAGTAATGAGCAGGCATTGCCCCTTTCTAAGATCCAGCTTGGTATAACGATATACAATAGCGGCCCCGTGAATATGACCATGTATATAAAAACAGGCTGGTACAGAATATGAGAGTGTCATGGATGCATGCTATGGATGACATAAGTAAAACACTACTCGAGGCCGAACTACTATTCAATAAGTCCTTCGCCGTGATGAAAACCCCTTCAACTTGATCATAGAGGCATTTGTGGAGGTTAATTATACCAATCCTACTGATAAAGTTGGAGCTCTTGCATGTTTTCTGCAAATGCGGCGTATCCCAGCATATTATCCCAATGAGCCTATTGAGAGTGCATGGCGTCGCTTCTTTATGGCCCTTATCCCGTTTATCAAGTTGCAGATTCTTTGCAACATGCCACAACCACATACGGATTCAAAACGCTATCCAACATGGGCTGAAATGATGTCGTATCCGAATATACCAAAACTCTCTGATCATGAACTGCAGCCGGATGTGCCTCACATGTACAACACATGCCGGGGATTCCCCACGTTAAAAATTTGGGCTATTAGAGACAACATGTCGAGAAAGGTTTTCTGCTGTGTGGACCCAGATGATTACGGGTTTTCGCGACCACGAGGAGATGTTTGTTTGTGAGGGACAGCTACACAGAGCTGGTGAAGGTCTCACACTATCTCAATTCAACTCGTTGGGGTCCGGGAGTACTGATAGCTCTGTGGATGATAGACTAGCCGAAGCGAAGAGCGAAATTATTTTACAGGCGGCTTCAGCGGATTTTTCGTTTACTCCTAGAGTGTACGTGATGACATTCGTACGATTGGTTATATATCGAGATGGCAAAAAGAATCAATTTCTGCGCTGTATGGTATGCAAAAGGCTCACCGATCACGCCCCAGCCAGGGAGATGGTCCTGTCCACGGGTAGATGGAGACAGAGCTGGAGTCTACAGAAAATTACGGCTCCCATTTCGGCGACTGAGGATGAAGACAAAATATCAGTGTTGCAGAAGGCAGTTGCAGATGCAATATGCCTACTCAGAGTATTGCATAATCTAACTTCACATGGAGATATTCTTAGGCAAGGGAAACCTAATTAGGGTATGCATCCCCAACCTAACCGCTCAGAGACTTTCTATCAATTAACAGCAGTTATTATAGGAAAGGTAGTCTGCGTCTTTAGAGAGGGATTCCCACACCGAGTGGAATATTAAGGTATTGAGCCGCAAGGACAGAAAGGTTTCTCCGCCCAAGAAAACTGAAATCTCAGATCGAAACTTTTTTGGAAACTCTGCTTTCTCTGCTTTTCTCTAGTGGTTTGGTAGATATTTGGCTTTCCTTCTCAGAACAATACAGAGGGGGTAGAGAGACATTCGGGCTCGGTTTTTGTGGTTAGATATCGTAGTTTTGGATTCATGAAAATCACATGTGACCGAATACTTCTCAAAGAAGTTCCGCGTACAGAAAAGTGCCTAAGTATCTGTTGCGGGCTACTTGTCGGGTAGATTCGGTCTTATGCTGATCGGCACAAGGCTCCGTATCAACTCATGTGCGACTAGATATGGACCTCTGTCCATCCTATCTCAGCGAAGCTTGCTCAGGGTAACCTAGTCTCGGTAGGTCACCATAACCACTGTTGCACAACACTACTCTGGAGTCTGCTAATATGTCAATGGTGCGGCTGTGACAGGTGGGTGGGTTAGAGCTTTTGCATTCTCTGCATAAGGATCCCTGCTTTGGGTTTAAAGTTCCAAGTGTGCACATGCGAAATTCATGGGCCATCTTACAAACCCGGGCCCCGACATGGGGCCGAAGCCGAGACTACTGTCTCAGCGGAAGATCCCCGATCAAAACCACGTAGAAGCAGCCGGAGAAAGGCGGGGGCAAAAACACAGGTTGCAGTTACAGGATTAGTCGATGCCCACTCACCATCCCCCACAAGACCGTCACTACATTCAAGGACTTATAATTATGTAGGGTACAAGAAAGGTAGTCCTGATATGTAGGTTTTGGTGATCGGTAATTCTATAGCGAGAACATGTGTCACAAGTCCCCACATATACTGTATGTACAGTATGTGCACATCTACTTAGTACGGAGGAGTACAAGCAACCAAGAACTACACGTTCATTCATCTAAAGACAAGGTGCCTCATATTATAAGTACTGATGTAGGTTTCCAGAGGTTCTCATAAATATTTACATATCCTAGAGTTAGAAATCTAGATGTGTTGATGTATATTACTATATTAGGTAGCGTACGAACGAGCTGGTAGATTAAGCCCTGAATCCACCCGGACTTCCGGGTTGCTCACCACCTTACTAGGACCCTACACAAGCACTGGGTAATTCAGGCACTGGGGAATCCAAGCACAGAGTAATTCTAAAAGACAAAAAAGGCAATGTACTATATTTTGGAAACACGGCATCTTCCGAGAAATTAGATAGCATGATTGGAGTCTCTAGTAGTGCGTAGATCAAGCTTACCTATAGGAGCAGCGGGTGCCTTTCTCAAGCAGCTATATACTCAAAAATTATGTCCGAGCGGGGCCTAAACAGACTGGCTGTGGGTTGAAGTGAGGGTTTCGAGGACGATGCAGCGTTATAGGAGATACTAGGTACATAATGAGGGTCAGAATCGGATTCCTGAAGGGGAGCAGGTTCGTAGGTATCTACAATACGTTGCTACTCTTCCGCAATAGAGTTCCCAACCACCTCCCCAGTAGGGTTAATGGACTCGGAAGCTTTACTCGGTCGAAGCTATGTTAGGCAACACGGATACACTCACATATCTTCTCCTTAACCTCGTCATAGGCGAGTAAAGTAAAATCTTGTACGCATGATTTCAATGTGAATTGCGTAGTCTAGAAAGAATTCGCATAATGTGTTGCTGCAGGGTAACATCTACGGCTCAATTAAACTAGAACTCTGATATAAGACACCATCTATGTTACCAAATACTTGAGGCTTTCCTATAACGCGAGTTTCTTGTTTTCCTATACAAATTCTAGAGCAAAGTTTCTTTTTCTTACATTGGGGGTTGCTTAGAACATTGACTTCATTTTTATTTTGTTTTTTTGTTTTAAAAAAATTCTGTACTAGAATTCGGCCGAAGCCATGGTGAGGCCCCATTAATGTAAAGTTCTGCTCTCCTTGGGGACAACGTGCTACACAATTCTAGCCTAGGAGATTAACAAAGGAAAAGAAATATACTCGCAGCCTCTGCCTCCACGCCCCCCCATCTCGGACTCAACTTGGAGAAGGTCTCCACCAAGTCGACCGTCACCTATCCCCATCCATCACCTTCCACATCCACTCCCTATCCCCCACGCCACCATCTCCCTAGCTTTTCCCCGTGTATACAGGACAGGGCAACATGTCGGCCTGTCTGTCTCTGGATACCCTCCGCATTTCCGATAAAGAGATTTGGGTTAGAAATTGTCTAACGCCATGCCCCGCACGGAAGGGCATATGCATATTTTTCCCTAGTACCTACGAAAGGTTATGAGACCTTGGGCACTCGTTGAACTTGATGCGGCTCAATAAGCTGGTTCAGTTGAACGTGTTGCGGCTGAACAAGTGCCCCAGACAAGGGCCTAAGATGATTCATCGGTCCTCTTTTGATCTTTCTTTTTTGTGACTTCAACATGTAATGTTTCACTTTTTGACAAGGACTCTTATTCCCGGTACCGGTACTGACAAGCATTTCCCTTTGAGGAACGAATTCACTTTCAGAATGAAGGTGAACTGCCCCATAAAAACAAATATAACTTCTATAGGCATATTCTTGTAGGTATGTACTGTACTTTAAATAATATTTAACCATATGCACTAGCAGGCTGGGCACGAGGTGGGGTATTGGGCAAGGGGATTTCTGGCGAGCCATCCAGTTCGTTCATAAACGTCATGAGATTACGTTATGAGTACTTAAGTAGAAGACCTTTAGGTCACAAAGTACAAAGTACAAAGTCCAAGCCACATGCAACGAAAGTCTGTGTCCTCTCCGGCAGTTGTTGTGCTACCAATTTCGGGAATAAGCGAAGAAGCCTTGGACTGCATTTAGATCACATACATACGGATAGTCTCCTACCGATTGTCGCAGAGGTGAACTTGTGCTGTTGATTTTTCATTGATGTGTCTCGAAGGTACTGTGCACACTCTACTTATTGCTTCCTAGTCTGTCCCCTACGTACATATGCACGTTCCTGGTTATTAATCTCAAGTCCGGCCGACCTCATTCCCATCATATATTGGGCAAAGCTACTGGACCCCCCTTTATGCAGAAATCCGCCGCCAATATGCTGATATGTGAGCACAACAATAGAGATATTTATCAATACTTAGTGTACCATCCCTCAGCTTTAATCGAACTTGGTTCCACCAGCTATTCCAACCATATTTGGTTCTTCTCCTTCATGCCTAAATACCAACTTAACCGTCCCAGTACTGCTTTTCTCATACCCCAGATATAGTTTCCCTGCTGCTCCTCAGTCTAGTCTCTTGATATGCATACGAGTACTGAGTCCATAAAACTAACACCACTCTCTGCGGTGATCTTACTGTGGGTTGAAATGAAATCCGGAGGCCGTAGTCGTCTTCTCAATCCCGCTCTGGCGCCATTATTAACCGACGTCCGGGAATTTAATACGACACACAAGGGATGTCAAACATGTCGTATTTGACAACGATTGAAGTTGCAAGCGATCGGATTAGAAAATGAGGAAGTAGTTCTGGGGTTGACGAAAATAACTCCCGGGGATGGTGAGAGCCTGAATGTAATGAAAGATGGATAGGCCGTCTTGAAGTTGGCAAGTGGAAAAACTTATGGCTACGTTAGTTGGGTGGGAACCTTGTAGAAATCTGATTGCAGTGCGAACAAAGTTGGATTGTCGGAATATGATGGAATTAGATAAGCTACGGATCTCAAGGATGGTGCCAGTCGATCATATCTCGGGTAGAAGAAAGCAGAAGAACGACCTGGTGAATGAATCGATGTAAGAGAATCTGATTGCCATGGAAGCAGGGGATACCGGTAACAAATGATCCAAGAGACAAACTAGTATCGGGAAAACTGGTGAATAAGACACCTTGTCGAAAATCTTAATCTTGTCTAGTAGCCGCGTTACTACTTGTGGGCGGATTGGCAACCTTGGCTCGGATTTTATAGCTGTCTCGAATACCCACAAGGTGTCTTATTCACTAGTTATCCCGGTAAGGGACAATATTACTTTACCTGATTTTCAATGCATGGTGGGCGTGAGGCAAACTTCAGGGTAACCTTGCATAGCGGTGTCGATTGATTTACATACTCTTCAAGAGCACAGTGTCACGACGGAGTACTCCATATGGAATTGTAGGATGTTTGATTCGCATTCCTAAGTAACATTGTATCTACTTTAAATACGAGTTTGCCGACACTCTCTGGGTATTGGATTGCAATTAGCATTCTCGGAACTTCTTTGTGAAGCTTCAGGCTGAACCCGCCCACCCCTATGAAAGCTCTCTAATTTCTTTCCAATCTTACACACGATGGTAGTTTTTTATGCCATGGAGCTTTCAAAAATGAGGCAAATCCCGCAACTATTCGGCGAGTAGATACTGGTTATTGCGAGTGATATTTACTACTAGCTAGGAGCCCTAGAAATATACATATAAGTATGGTGTTGTCTGGGTCATATAAATTTACATGGATCCTATGGGCTGTTTCCGTGATGTGTAAAGCCTTCCAACCTCTAGCCAAAAGGCTGATTAGTGCAGATCGCACACGCATGATTCTTGATTACCTCCCATATATCCTGCCACTGTTGTCAACCGTCACTTGACAGTGGTCTCTGCCCATCACCGGTTGTCCTGTGTCTAGCGCTGTCCGCACATGCAATATCCAGCCACCAATTAGTATACTATAAATGAACCACGTACTCCAGGTACCCCATAGCATGCCCAGTCCTCTAATAGATTAGTCGTGAAGAGATTGGCCATGGTTCAGAATGCTGTGTACTTCCCCCAACCTTGAACGTTGATGCCATATATCCTGACCACAAACGAGATTGTGCAGAACTATCGAGGTAGGGGTATGACATTAGTTGCAGAGCCACCCCTGTTTGCTATGTGGTGCTTGGATATGTTCGCTGTCTCAGGAGCTTTCCTCAGCATAAAGTGGCTACTTTACTTCACAGTTCTGAATCGACAGCCTAATTTAAAAGCCTAAAACCTGCGATATCAAATACCGGTCATAAGAAGCAGGGTACAAGGTAGTGTTGTCATTGAGGCTAGAGTGTTGGCCTGCCGTCCGAGCTCTCGGCCTCAAGCACGCCCCGCATACTGAGTGGAATTGTGATAACCAGCCATACGGCTGAAAGGCTGAACAACAAATTCAATATCGTGTTTATTCCGTTCAGAAGTGTTGTAACACGTCCCTTACATTAATAGTTATTTATTGCAGTAGATGTGAATTGTACAGGAAACGGTGTTCAAACCGGTGTGGTGGAGCTCAGATATCTCCCAGTGTCTTTGATTCAGTACAAACTGATCAGCATGTCGTTGGAAGTTACCGAATGTTTCACACTGCATGCATGAGTCTGAATTATCCTGGTACAGTGCCCTATACTTTACATACATAAGTATTACTGTGATTATCCTGGTACAGATATACAACCATGCATAAGTAACACATGTTGAGGCTCATAATGAGGCTGAATTTATAATCGAAGTGACTTCAAAGATTTACCCCTGCAAAATAATTGTGATGACCCGTCGGAAGTGGGGGATATGTCTTGTACATGGTGAAAGTCGGCATTGCAGAACCAATTTTTATCTGTATGACCAGGGTTGAGGAGTTAAGGAGGAGGCTCAAACCCGTAATTTGAATTTCCCAGCCTATTTACGCTTTGAGTCTATGGAGGAATTTCGATAGGTGCTGGTCAGTGGAAGTGACAGAAATTGCTGTGCCCGATCAGAAAAAGTCACTGGAAATTTTAAGGATTTCCCAACTCGGACCCATTAATTTACCATCTGAAAAGTGTCCGGCACTGGTACAATATCGTATGCATGTAATCTGACACACGTGTAGCTCTTATTTTGGGGTTCTGCGTTAAGGTATTATTTGATAATTCAGCCCCACACTGACAGAAAGTGATGAAGTAACCTTGTTGTCCACCTCGGCCTGGTAATATAACATGTTTACCCTAGTTTTCTATAGGTCCGCCCCACGCTGCAAGCGAATGATACCGTACTACGCGTACATCGGAACGACTCAATCACGAGTTCATGCCCACCCGCTGACAAGGGTCGCAAAGTCAGGCCCATATGAGAGATGTGTGCTGTTATTGTGGGAGCGTCTGTTGAGGGGTGTCTCGGAACCAGCCGTACTTAAGCTCCAACATACCGTAATCCCATCCATCTAGGCTCAGCTTCTAGTTCAGCCTTATGGTGACCGATGTGCCTGCCAGTTGGCGCGTTCATGCAGTCACTGTGTTGCACCTGCAGGTTCGGAAGCAGGAGTTTTTCAAATCCCGGTTTGTCTCACTTATTCACCATGGCTGCATCATATATCTCTAGCACAGAGGCTACTTGGAACCTAGCCTGTAGTAACCAACCGGCGACCCTGACCTACAAGTACTTATTCAGTATATGTGATGTAATCAGAACATTGATGCCTATTGTTGTCCTTATAGAGACACGATGGAGAATCACTCTACTGCCTCTATCCGATTTATAATTGCAATGCAAGCTCCCGATTATGTATCTATAGACGACCAGCTAAAGCGGCAGTCGTTAATTCAAGCTATTGTAGCTCTAGTGATGTGTATATTACCACGACAAAGTGCCTGACTATGACTCCCATGGATCTAGAAGCACGTAGGGAAAATGCTATTCAACTAGCGAAGAGTGAAAACAAAAGTAAAGCATGCCGTTGTTGACCCACAAGCATCTTGATCGGGGCTGATAGATCTAGATCTAGATCTGGATGGCCTGAACTCTCCTCCCACTTTCCGAAATTACTACGCAAGTACTTTATGCTAAGGTTAGATCTATATTGTAAATACACTATACCTTCAATTTCTCACCAGATCTTTCCCTAGCCCTGAAAATGACTGGGTCCCGATTAAATGCTTCGCTTCAGAAGATTTGCTTCTTATTTCCATAATGTGCTTTATCCATGCGAGGTCAATAACGTGCGTGTAGAGTGTGGAGACCACCGAGAAGGATATATAAACACTTGCTGCATACCTCTATACATGTATATCTAAGCTTAGTCCGCATGCATCATCTTCGTTGCCAAAGACCAGCCAATTACACCGGGACAATAAGGTGGGGATGAAGACTGTAGACGTCTATATCGAGCGTGAGCGCTACAAATTCCCTTCAAGGCTAAGCACAAACAAAATCTCACTCCCAACAATCAGGGATGCATGCGGAAGCCCGGAGATCTTTCAGCGTATAAGCGCTAGTGTAAACTTATGGTAACCTTGTGAGAGGGACAAATTATCACATGTTATATCGATTTAGTGAATTTATCACATGACAGGCTCAGCTAAGATGTTTGAGACGGACGTGACCTAAACGATGCAAATCATGAGTTATAGTACTGCTACCAATTAACTCACAGTGTTGCCGCGTATAGGCTTTAAATGCTTCATCCTAAGTTGGTGTGTTGGGATCTACTCTAGCTACACATTTTCTAATATTGTACTCGCCTGCAACTAGAAAACTCGGCTGTTGTTGTGTAATTCAGATATCGATGTAATAACAGATACCACTTCAGTGACTAGTACTTTCGTTTCTCGCTAAAGCTCACTCGGTATAAATTGCCTCAATATCCAATACATGCCGTAAGTAACACAAGAAAAAGCCCACTAAGCGTGTGTTACGTGACAATGTAGTACAGGCACTGCGATTAGTGTCTACGTAGTTCCACCATCCACCAAAATATGCATGGACTTTGAGGGGAACACTAGAATACCTAGTCATTCGCTCTGAGCTATGTATTTTCTCAAATGGCACACGTTGCCGGCCACGCACGTGCGCACGAGGTCAGATTTCCAGAAAATGTAGTGATTAGAGGTTTCTGCTCTGTTCAGTGATATTTTCAAAAAAAAAAAAAACAATATGATAGGCACAAGTCCCCCTCTGCATTGCAGATACTTAAGTAGCGTGTTAGTCAGAAATAAAATAAAAATTCTATGCTAACAGCCAATCGTTTACGATGAGCTTGGTCTGCAGCATGCATGATGAAGTATTCGCGCACGCAAAACGTCAACCGAGGAGAGGGTGCCCGATCAAGGGAGCAACTGGATCCACGGTGCTCCTGAGAAAAGGCCTCCGGATGTTGGAAAGGGCCCGGGATATCTTCATGCGGGCGATCATAATCAGAGCATGAAACTCTTCGCTACCTGAGCATTAATATCATCTGCATCATTTTGCTATTGTAAAAAGGTGATCGCTCCTGTATTGTGTTAATTTAAAGTAATATCGGAAATCTGGTACCTACTGTATCTGCGTAATTAAATTTATATTGTTTATACTGACGTTGAGGCTGATCTATAAGCTACAGCTCCTCTGGAAGTGATGACTGTCGGATACGATACGGCAGGCGTACGTTAACCCGGCTTATCGCCACCCACTCCAGCTTTGCCACAGTCATTTTGCACCCGACAGTTTGGCTCTGCAATACCTTGGCACCCGGATTTATGCCGCTTTATCAATTTCTCAGGTACTCAGGGGCGATCTGGAGATACCGAATTTATTTTCAGCTGAAACTAGGTGTGCGCCCCTCGGGATGCGAAAATGGCGTATGAGTTGCACCTTCCGGTTGCGATAGAAGAGTTGGGAAACTTGGGAGTCGTCTCAGTCAGGCGGACGCTGAAACCGTTGTTCGTTGCATGCAGATTGAAAAAAACAATCATGCGAGTGAGGCTATTGCAATTGCAGCGAACGCTGGAACATGATATGACGTCTGGGGATGCATCTAGATGCGTGGTGGCACATTCAGGTCTGCCAGTCACTGTGAGGGGACACTTTAGCTGTTGCAGCTGGTTTTGGTTCTGAACTACAGGGGTAAAAAATACGGGGGCGAGCAATGATCAAGCCCTACGAAATTTCCGCGTGTAAGGGTGCCGCTTTTCGGGAGTTCTACAAAAATTTCGCAACTTATTTGAGAAAATATGTGAGCTGCAGTATCCCAACGGAACCACTGCATCGCCAACAACGAGGGGTAGGTACCCATGCACTGTAGTTTGTATGAGGCTCTTTGCAAAAAGTCTCGTTAATAGCATCGCTTCGTAAATTAAAAGCAAGTAAAATATGCAAATTCGTGAAAAAGGGCGGAATTCTCAGCACATTAATTCTGACCGGTTGCTTGGGGAACAGCAAATAAACATCGCCGACTTATATCTGATATTGAAAACCCATACGGAAGATACCTAGCATCTGACCTATTGTCGCCGAGTGACCCAGCCCCGAGCCCGGAGGTTGGCGCATTTAGGTACTGAAAGACCTCCTCCCACTAAGGCTCATTATTAGTCCTGTGGGGAATTCGTTGCCCCATAGAACAGGGGCTCACGGTGCACGATAGGGCTAGCTTTACGTGTAACGAGAATTAGTACTGCATATCCCAGGTAAGTCACATTGCCTTGAGGGTGTGGGGAACTCCTCAATTAGCTCAAGCTCCGTGTTCCCATGGAGGCGGGTTGTATCGTGAAACACTAACTACTCTCGATACTAGCCTCGCGTTTTCCTTGGGCAAAGTTATTAGGTAGTTAATGGGTAAAATTCATGCGCTGTATCTCTGAGGTTGGTATGCTTCCTGATGTCTCCGCAAGATTACCTCTAACGTGCCGGACAGGGATAGCCCCTCACACTATATCTGAGCTCTGGTCTTACAAATATTGAGATACATAAATACCTTCGTCTTCCACCTATCCGTCGCATGCACAAAGGATACCCGTATACCCTTTCATGATCATCATTGATCCTTCAAGTGCCAGCATCTGTTTGGGCAGCCTAGGCCTTTACCCACGACTCAGGCAAGGCATATTAACTGACGTACCGTCACTGCCTAGGCTGGGGTTCTACTCTCGGCACAATCTGTCCGATCCGGTTTGCATTGTCTTTGGGCATGCAGAAGCCCGTTTACTTCCGACTTCACTGCAAACTGTGCGCTTAATCCATTGTCAATCATCCAACGCCACGGCCAGTTACGTGCTTACTCTATAGTATATAAGTCCTTTGCCTCGGCCCTTCGACTCCTGAAGCAAAATCTAAATCCAGTTCCCAGAACAGAAGTTAAATCCTACACACATATCACTGAGACACCTGATAGTCCAAGATGACCACTCCACCCATCCCACCATCTAGTGGACATCCATTAGGGATGGGCCATGGCGTGGATATGAACATGAATTTGCCTGTCCCCGGCCTGGACGTGGTCCAGAGACTTTTCCTCTCTATGGGCCTTGACCCGACCCACTTGAGTTCGTTGTCCCCATCTTGAACAATATTTATGAAGTGGAAAAGTTTTAACGCTCTAGTGGTACAGTGAGTTTGGGGATGGCCTTTACAGTCCTCGCGTCCCTCGGTGGTTTCCTCAGCTATGCAATGAATGGTCTCCACAGCCTGTGGTCCTTTATCTACGACAACTGCATTTCCTCAGCAACAATACATTCGTCAGACCAAGCCTATCTATACATAATGAAGTGGTTAGCTACGCACAGAGTTTCTACAGATTGTCGCAAATTCTGCGTAACTAGTAGAAAGAATCCCAATAGCGCCAGAGTGAAGCGATTTTCGATGTACAGCAATTACCATGGACGAGCGGGGCAAGACGATGAGGAGGAAGACGACGAGGAAGATGATTTGGGCCCAATGTTGAAGTATAACCCTGCTCCAGGTTAGTAGGTGTTTTTTATTCGTCTTTGCTTGCATACGTTTGTTCATGGATATTTCTTATACACCAATCACAATGATACCCGAGCATTCTGCCAAATCCAGGCTACCCTATCAAACAATGTGCTCCTTTGTTTGCGATTCATCACAAGCGAGTGACTATGCCAATTGGCTGCAAATTGGCGGGGCCAATCATCGTTGGCTTGGCTACAAAGTCCCTGTGACAATCCATGCCAAAATCGCATTTGGTTAAAATTAATTGTATACTAGCATCCTATGTATAGCTTCGGCCTCACGTCAGATTTCAGCCTCAATGCATGACATAAATCTGAACGGGGATCATTCAACACCGAGAGGTGTTTCTTTCTTAATTTCTCAGCGAATATTTGTGGCTTTTGTGCGATTTTCTTTTGCCGTGTGCCATTCATTTCCCGGATGCTAATGTCGTACAAATTTGGGATGTAGGGCTCTCATATTTCTGGTATCGGAGACACCTCGTTATCATGCAACGAGTTCCCGAACACCATGGATACCTCAATAGCGACTCACCAGACGAAACAATGGTTCTCATGACGATTGGGCGATCACCCAATTTGCTACGTTCGCTTCTAGCTGAGGCAAGGGCGCACTATTTGCAATCCGAGAGTCGCAAGACCACAGTTTACACGGTCAATTCCTCAAATTTTCAAAAGAGCTGGGATAATGGTCGGTCGCGAGCTTCCAGGGATATCAGCACGGTAATCATGGAAGACAAGGATAAGGATCTCATTCTCCGCGACACGAGGGACTATCTTAACCCGGTGACTGCCCGGTGGTACGCAGCCAGGGGTTTGCCTTACCGCAGGGGTTACCTCTTCTATGGCCCACCAGGAACGGGTAAAACAAGTCTTACTTTGGCACTGGCGGGAGAGTTGAAATTGAATTTATATATTTTTAATCTTGGCGCAGGAGGTGGGGTTACCGACGAAACGCTGGGGCAGCTATTCCAGGCACTGCCAAAAAAATGCATCGTTTTGTTGGAAGATATCGACTGTGCCGGCATTGGGAGAAATTCGAATTTCAATGGGGTGGGGTATGGGAACCCGTACGAGGAGATGGAGTATTCTGAGGATGAAGAGTATGAGGATGAGTCAGAGAATAGAGAAAAGCAATCACAAGCTGGCAAGGATGGTAAGGATAATGCAAGTCACGATGCACCGGAGAAGTGCGGATCATCTGAAAGTGGTACTGGTGTCACTAGTGCGAAGGGTAATGGTGAGGCAGGAGGACCATTGAGTGCAAAGCATCGTGGAGGGGAAGGTGCGACAGCCAACGGCGCCGGAGGTCTCCCCCGCATCAACCCAATGCGGCATGCAGCCAACAATAAGTCGCAAATATCCTTCTCGGGGCTCCTAAACGCGATCGATGGCGTAGCAAGCCATGAAGGCAGGATTTTAATAATGACAACCAATCACCGTGAAAGATTGGACCCAGCCCTCATCCGACCAGGTCGCGTGGACGTCCAGATTGAGTTCGGGTTTGCGAACAAAGAGACGATCAGACGGGTGTTCCAAGAATTGTACAAGGGGCTGACCGATCTACCTGAGCAACCGCTCGAGCTCGGTACCCCCACTAGGAGGGATTCCTACGAATACGTCGATCCTATCTTTCAGCCCTCCCCTGTCGAGTCGATACATTCTGAGTACTTGTTCTCATGCAAGAAGAAGGAACCAGATAGTATCGATTCCCTTGCGGAAAGGTTCGCCTGCGCGGTACCTGCCGGGATCTTTACACCTGCGGAACTACAAGGGTTTCTCATGATGCATAAACATCTACCTCACCGGGCTGTTGCAGAAGTGTCGAGCTGGGTCGAGAAAAAGCTGAGCGAGGCTACGGGTGCTGGAGGCCGCAGCAGATCGAAGAACAAGAAGGCTGTTAACGTTGAGAAACCACGAAGGGATTCCTGGGAACTCTGTGACGGCCTGACAAGCCTGTCAAGTACTAGTAGTAGCCCTGCCACTCCCAGTGAGTTGCCAACTCCACCAGCCTCGTCGGTCGAATCCCTCTGGGATCCTTCTAGGAACGAAATGGAGCCTTGCGGGACTATCGTTAAGGCAGGGAAAACTTTACCAAAACTTATTGGATTACAGACGAACGTGAACAGGGGACCTACCACGGGACAGCGATGTAGTGCGAGTACCACTGGGACAACCACTGGCAAGAGTAAGAACAAGGGAAGACTTCGGCGAGGAAGCTCGAATATATCGACATGAGTTAAAGAGGCCACAAGGTGCAATGCTCGGGCCACCGATGGCCCAAGGGCAAATGGGAACGGCCTTGGAAAGGTAAGGATGGAGGTGTTGGGAAGTTGCGAACGCATAATACTGCAACGTTGCCAAACTAAGCCGGTGTAATCTACGAATGGAGAGACAGGAGTAGAGCATCCTAGGATTACTTCAAAATACGTTACGCTATTGGGTGGAACTCTTGATAGCAGAAATTTGTTTCTTCGGCCATGGGTGGTTCCTTATTTTTTGAGCAACATTTTCTTTTGTCATGTAGCTATTTGGAGTTTTCACTTTCCTGTTTCAGTCCTTCTTTCCTTTGTCGGCTTTAGGGGCGGCTCTATGTCTTTAACGAGTCAATGAATTTCGACACTAGAACTTGTACCTTATTAATGATCGTGCTAGAGTTATAAGTATATCTAGAACCTTAAGAACTTTTGCTCTGTAAATACAAGGGATAGGGTGACCAGGAAACTATTGTATACAGTTATGCATGCGCATGTATCTGTGGCACATCTGAGGCACGTGTGAATAGTAATAGCACTTATTGTATATCTCAATTAACTTTTCTACTCTGGTAACATACAAACGGAAATTTGAATAGTACCCGAATACCCCGTAGACTACTAGGGGTGTGAACTTCCATCAGAATTTTCGGAAATGTTCACGGACATGGTTACAGCAGTGGTTGGGGTTCGAGACCGAATTAGTGCATAGTTATGAATACATACTGGTCCCTTGGTACACAATATATGTATTCCAGTACAGTAGTTCAGATGGAACAGCGTTAAACAGACCCAGTTCCTATATTACCATTGGTGAATCCTCCCATGCCGATCAATGCAAGGCGAGGGATCTACGCCGCATATCAGGCGTTCACGGAATTAATGCACATTACCTTTGCAAACATAACAAGTTTCAGTTCACCAGCTGTACTGAACTTATATCATATCTTTGGACTCCACTGAGAGTAAAATTGCAGATCCCTGCACATATGGGGTATACCCTCGCAATCACGATTTTCTTATCATGGAACGACGACCTCGCTTTGTGAATTTTTCTGTGCATGGCAATGCCACAGAAATATCTTTGAGCATCCTCTTCCATCTCCGCTCACATAGATCGAGCCCTCAGATCGATTACTGACCCCGGACACCTGTTTCATTCACCTGCATGAATTGGTCTAACTATCATATGAGAACACGGAATATAGCTTCAGCTGCAGTGAACCCGTCCATAATTGGAAGGCTATTGTAAGTCCAGTATTTCAATTCCACGTCCCGTTAGGGCCTTTGCAGGCAGAAAACGATATCCCACGTCAGCACATGAAACCTGCCAGGAATAAAGTTCTCACTACTTTATATGACCGTCGACGTATGCGCGTACTGACCCCACACGGCTTAGTTTATAAATCGTACTTATCAGCAGCCAAAACATGCATGCTACACAAAAGCTAGCTGATATGCCAGAGTTCTCAAGCTGCAAGTGCAAATCTTCGGCTGTCCACGATTCATAGTACACACCCTTAACACTGTAGAGTGTTACTGATAGGTTATAATCTCACCAGACACCTGAGTATAATATTACACGCATCCAAGGGTACCACCCTTGTTCTCATAAACTCCCGATGTATGCAAGTCGAAGGACTATACGCCGCGGACATGTAGTTTCACTTTTCTTCTTAAGTAGATTGCGTGCTTGTGTGTATAATACTTGGCTGGTCTAAAACTCAAAATGACGCTGTGCGAGTTACTTTTTTATGGGTGGCTATGGCGGCCAACCACGTGCACTAGGACTCCTGATGAAGATCTGTCGTGGTCTCGGGTGGGGAAACCGAGGACGTATTAATTGTGATAGTTATATTATATTACTTTTCGGCAAGATTGATGCATGGCATCATCCCCCGCAACTGCAGCAACGTGGGCATTAATATGGCTACCTAAAGTCTGACAAGTAGACGCTGGAGTGGTCCACGTGTGTCCGTAAATTCTAACTTCAACCAGTCTCTCAGAACTGTTTTTTCCATGCCTAGAAGCTTTGAAGCTATAGGTAAGAAATGCGTACATATTGATTGACACTCAAATTACCTACATTCCTAGTATTACTGGCTGAAGGGGAAGTATGATTGCCTTATCATAACGCCGTGCTAGTGCGAGGTGCGGGCAATTGAAGAACAACGATTTGATGGCTGCAGTGCGCAAGCGGGGATTTTGTGCATGGGGACCTAACTTATCCCTAGCTGGGCTCCAATGAGGCCCAGGTAGTCACTTGGGTGCACGCCTATCGCACTGCTCCGGCTCACGTTTACAGGTGAGGGGAAGGGAGGCTAGGAGGCACAATTGCAAGGTAAGGTATGGCAGTTGTGAAGGTGCATAAACACGCTGATCGGCGGTTGGTCGCGTTTGTAGCAGGCGCGGCCGCGCGCTTATTGGCTTGGGACAAGCTAATGTGTGGGGCTGGGGCTGCACAAAACATGTATCTGCCCACCTACCTAATGCAGGTGCTTCAATTAGGTTGTACATAAACCAGATTATTGTAAATACCGAGTATGTGTCGGATCGTTATCGGCGCCTATTACCTTAGATACAAGACACCCCTGCGCTTAAAAGCTCGTATTTTCGACTTCCATACGCCACATGGCGCCGTCTGTATCGGTAACCTAGTAACAATCATGCATGAAGACCAGATCGCCATATTGTTTAATTACGATTTTTTATGGAATGAATTAGCTGTATCACATGCATATGCAGCTTTGACGAGAGCCGGGTACAAAGCTACAATATGCCCCAGCGACACTTCAAAATCCATTGGCCGTTATATTTTTCCTGCCATTGGTTCCCCGCAGTAACCTGCCGGTTGCTAGTTGCCATAAATAGAAACTTGTGGCGGAGTGGCTCACGGTAATTTTCCCCAATCGGGTAATAGATTTGGAGGCTATGTTCACCTAGCGACGAGCATCAATCCTCTAATTATTAATTTTCACCATGACTATATTTCACATGTCCAGCAAAGGAAAGATCCATACATTGTGGTGGCTTTGCAACCCTCAGCTGAGGCTTGCTGCTGACTTTTCCGTCCAACGCAAGCTCGAGCTGTACATGTGGATACGTATATAAAGCGCTGTATATAGCTACTGAATCCAGAAGCCACAGAAACATCTCATAATCAAGGCGAAATGACAAACTAATTTTCCCATGGCTGAGTCCCCAAATGTGGGGAAATATTAGACGTATTTGTTAGCGTTCTAAGTACGACGTGCAAATGTTAACGTTACCTCGTGTCCAAAGAGGCAACACATGTATACGTAATAGGACTTAATGTGGAAGCCGACGCCAACCAGGGCTCTGAGGAGCCTGCGGTTCAAGCTGGGGCTTGATGCTTGCCACGGAACAAATCCCCGTTTACATCCACCCCGCGCAGGGGCGTGCCCATGGGGATATGAGTCGGCCCGGCCGGAACTAGGTAGTGTTTTCTATGAACCAAGCCCACCTGCTTACTTTCCATCCTCGACATTCAATGGCCTCACCCGTCAGCAGTATTAATCCTGAACTAGCCTAGTATGGCAACGTACGCCCGCCCGGAGATTCGGAAACCAGAGCTGTTTCAATGTCAGACTGATTGTAGCATGTCAAACGGGTGCATCCGGGTTTTTTGATACGTACGCCTAGTATCGAGATATCTAGTAGGCCCTGCCATTTACGAATACAAAGTCACTACCTCTGGCAGCTAGCTAGGTGGTACCTATGTACTAGTCTGTAGGTACCGGTGATATCAATGTTCATGCAGCTATATTGCACAGGCTCAGCCTTGCGGTGTTTCGACACCTGGAGAACGCCTCTCTATCGATGGGCGAAGCGCTGGCCAGCCAGGCCACTGATGCATGCTTACATGTGGACAACTAGCTTCTGGTCTGCTAGAGCCTGGGAGAAAATACTTAGCGCTAAGGCTATTATCCTCGGATCGCTCAGCTATGTAGCTGCTTTGGAGAGTCTACTGAGTGGCCGTCAACTGTCTCGCGGGCCTAAATCTAAGAAGTGTAAATATGTCGTACAAGGCTGATACCACATTCAGGGCTTACTCCGGAACAGGTGATATCATGATCATGTGTACTGTATAAGCATGTGGCACTTTGTCAACCACGCTACACGTATCATAGGCCTGAGATCTCACCATCATTCTGCACCTTTCAGCTCGTCGGTGCCCATCAGCCTAGTAGGTAATTCTCAGGTCATTGGCGTCATTTGAGGTAATCTTCAGCTACTATCTTCCGCTTACCAGTGTAGTTGCATGCCCACGCGGGCGCCGTATACTGCTTCTTAACACATGAACTGTAGGATGCTGTAAGTCAGCTAGCTGCTATCTGCCTTGCGATATTTGATTTGCAATCTCCCTGACACTAGCACGTCCGTTTGGCTTGGACTTAGAATCATCTGGTTACTGCACCCCCCAAGGAAGTTCTCAGACAGTTGCCTTGGGCCCAGGGCCCCTTGTATATGCGTTGGTCCTCGGTAAAGACTGAGTCAGAAACGTCGCAAGCGGGGGCACAAAATGTAAGGCTGGACGTGGGGGCCCCTTAGTGCTCATCCAACAAGCTCGCTGTGTGGAAAATAAGCTTAATGGCCCCATGATCGCCTAATGCACCGGTACTCGGCCCAGCTTTCAATCCGTAGGGGGCGCAACTACCATTAGAGATGCTTAGGTGGGTTCGCCGTTGTGCCCTTGTTAGGGCGGCGAATGTAATAGTGATATAATTATCCGAGGCGGCCGGGCCCGGGCGTAACTAATATATGATATTAATTAATCGTTCCTAGGTTATGAATTGATCAAGGGTCAAATTATGCAATATTAATATATGTCTGGTTTACGACACTACAGTATGGTTCTGTTGCACCCATCATCCCATAGCTATGGATAGGACCTTAATATCGGCTTCAATGATGGCCACACTAGGCAGTGAAGGCACTCTCATACATAACAACTGATTGGGGAAGCCGAAAGTGGTGGCTACATAGAATTTTGCCAGTACTGAGGAACACAGAACTCAGTGTATTTAATACAGTGCACATTGATATATCGATAGCAGATGGCTGGGGGGAGACCCTAGAGGGGGTGGGAGAGGGTCTGGAGTAGTACGATGAGCTGGAGATGATGAGGTTTTCTATAGTTGTGCAAGTGAGAGTTTTTCATGTATCTAATTCATCATCGACCAAAGGGGATAATAAATGGGGCCCAGCCGCCCAGCCTAACTGAGGCAGTCCCCCATACGAGTAATGATAGTCTGGTTGAGTAATGATATCCCATAACTCTGGGTCACGTGTTACTTCACAGCTTATGCACCGGAGTCACGTGCTAGGCAGGATGTAGGTCGCCATTCAAAGTACCTCAAAACATGCCAAAAAAAGAGTCCATAATATGAATTAGGTTTACTTGCATAGCTATGGCCCTAGAATTTAGTTATTCTTAAATACCAATTGCGACGTAATCGATGCAACACTATAGGCCTTATGGCAGAAGGAGAAGCCTGACGGGTTTGATGCAAAATCTGGCTGTTTTTATGGAACCTTTATCAGACCTGGGAATGTCTGTAGTCTGCTACGGTAAAGTCTGGGGAATCTGGGCCCAATACTCACCTACAGGTTACATATTTTTTGCCAGGGATAACTTTCTATGATATGGAGTAGGCAGATCTTTTCAAGAAATCGCAGTCATTCTGACGTCTGAAAATGCGCCAAACAATTAGATCTCGCATCAGTCCCCCCCTTTATGGTCGGGGTTGGATCGAGAGTAACGCACTTCGATTGTACTGTAGTTATAATCAAATCGTGAAGAAAATTCGGGAGAAGTTTAACGAGCGATTACAACGTCTTAAGTGCGTACCCCTGCTCTTGTTGCTACAGTGAAGTCTCGATATAAGAAACCTCTCGATATAAGCAACAGGACCTCGGCCCTGCCAGAATTTGTACGGCAAAATATATCCCGTCGAAACCTCGCTGGGCGCCGGGGGGGGGGCGGAGTTCTTATATCGAGACTTCACTGTAATGCTTTATGTACGTGTAATGAATCTCGCACCTCTCAGGGTCATAATGCTGTTTACAAAATACTTTGTTTTCGGATTATCTTAGCCCTTTGCAATTCGGATTAAATAAAACTAACTGAAATTTCAGCATGCCTGGCGCAGGGCTTTCCATACTCGGTCCCTAGGTTAAGTAGTTTAACTTAGCATCTAGGCTACCTTCATAGTAAACCCATCCTTTAACACCCCCTTCACGCCACCATTGTTCCAAGGCGCTTTTCACCACTACACCGAGTGCCCTCTTCCAATTCCCGACTGCGAGACCATTCACTTGGCTTAAGTCTGTGACCAACCTAGTGGCAGCTAGTGCCTGTGCTCTCTCTCTTACCCACTTATCTATTACCGCTCTTTGGACGTCAATGCCGCTTGGGTGTATTGGTTTTTCAGTTGATTCATGGGTGTATATAAGACCGCCGTGCTCTGCCACCTTTTGGTGAAGTTGAGAGGTAAGGTGTTCAAGCACTTGAATGGAAGTAGTAGTCATAATTCTTAGTGAATGCGACTTTCCGGTATTGTCGGGCAAATGCGTCGATATTTGATATGGCATGATCGCAGTCCAAGAAATTTATGTATCGGGAATGTGGGCCATGTTGGGTTAGTCCAGATCTGTGTGGCTGGTGATGGCCGTGTCCGTTATGACCATGGTTGGCATCCTATTAATGATGAATGAATTGTAGCACATAGTTACAGTGATGTCTCGATGCAAGAAACCCTTTGGTATGTGATAGAAACTGAGTCCGGTCCCATCAGAGATTGTATGGGAAATATTAAAATAAGAACCTCTCGCCATAGGAAACTTTTGCTTAATAATACAAACAAATACACGTGCAAGTTTCTTATCTCAGGATGGTGTTTGCAAGGGTCACTTCAGCCTCAATCAGCTGCAACTTTTGGCCTCCAAGCTGAGCAGAATGCAGGTGCTTAACCATGCACCGTGCACGTGGTGACTGCCCATCAGTTCTATCATCTGGCGGCCGCCCCAAGCCAGTTTGCCGTCGCTTCTGCAGTCAACCACGATGCACCGTCGTGAATCGGATTTCCGAATCGACGGTACCGGTGAGGCCCGGCCCTAGCTTTTGTCAAGCTTGTTCTGTTTAATACATACCTTCCCTCCCAAGATGATATGCTTTGGTGGTGCTATATCGTATGAATCACATACATTCTCACTTTTAGTACATACATATATTATTATGAGGGCTTGTACATGTGCATAATCGCGAAGGTTACATATCCTGGCTAGTACCACAATCTACATTACCAAGCTGAGCTAGCGCTTCCAAATTAGGAAGATACTCATGACATAAGCCCCGCAAAATAAAGGTATTACGCTATTGCAATTGAATTTTGGTATTCACGTTTGTGGATGGGTTATACATGTACATGTATCACAACACTTACTTATATGGCTACTCATACTGAACCGTTATCAGGTAGGTTTTTCTGGTTGAAGTGATTTTCGAATGCATGTATCCGACATTCTTCTCGTGATTTTCATATTACAATACAAGATATCTTATCTATACTCTCTACAATACCGAGCTACAATTGACAGCAATCAAGTGGGCTCAACTAGTCTAATGCCGCATTTTCTAAATAAAATTCTCTAGCAGCCATCACCAGCATTGCACACAAGTACATGTACTAACGGGCGAGAACTCTAAAACGCTTTCCCTTTGAGGGAAAAATGATGGTGTACCCTCCAGGCATCTAGTATAGTTACTGTGTAGTCACAAGCATGACAACTAGTCTTGAAGCTATCTTATAGCTGACTGGCAAAGTTCGCCCACTATCCGATATTCGCCCATAAGCCCTACAGATAACATAGATCTGATAGGATGAAGAGACAAGTATGTAAGCTCACTGGTATTAATTTCCGCACTCGATGGCCATATTCAGTATCAGCGATAATGCAGATAATGCAGACACAATCCCCGCAACTCTAGAAATATCGATAGTAGGGTTTTCCTTGCCATGAGCAACACATTCAGCGCGCAGCTCAGGTGCAATAGCTTCCTTTCATCCGGTTTCCGTCCCAATTTTTACAAAACAAATACCAGGAGGAAGAACTGCTTATCACACATAAATCAATGCTCTATGAACTCCCACAGTTGCAAAAGGATGCTTTACATCGGCCTATATTCTCAACTGATCACCGCTGTAGGGTCGTTACGTCCATGGAATAATGTAAAGTCTATTTTCCCGGCATGCGGGGCCGGGACGGTCGAAGCATGAACTCATTCGTTTTTCCTTGGGTAGGCCTTAGTGAGTAGAAGGTTAATCAAATGCGTATCGCCATAGGTCTTCCTTTACAAACCTAAAGTGATGATGAAGGGTACTTACTACATGGACAGATTGTGCACGTGGCTCAAAGGTTGTTTGCGGCTCAAGATTCTCCTTATCAATATATCAAACTGTTTAGCTTTCACCGGAAATGACGTAGTACATTTGTAGCTGGAACAATCCCCGCTCCACCTGATTTGCCAAATAACCCCTCTGAAATGTTTGGTGCCGCGCTGAGGGACCCTGGGTACAATTCCCTCATGGCAATTAGCCCGGCATGGAACCCTTTGGAAATCCGCTAGCTGCATTCGAATAGCAAAATATATACGCGCATCCCACTCTATCCAGACTATGACGCAAAGTCATCCTTGAAATACTTACTGGGTTTAGGTCTATCTATGGCCCGGCCGTGCCTTAAGGTGACGATCTAATTCTAGGTATACGTACTCGCTACAATGATCATTAGTACGGTGCATACAGCTTGCCAATTACCATCGGACTAGCCAATGAAGTCTGGCCTGTAAGCTGCATGCACCGCAATAATTTATGGTACTATAGTGAACATGACAGAATTGGAAAATCTTTCCTGAAGGGGTTACTCCGCTGCGACAGATGCAGAAACAAAACACGTGATGTTGGAGGGCAAAATGAGGCTCTATTCCTGCCTTGATAACAAGAACCTCAGCTTCTACCTCCCTGACTTCGACCCAAACCACAGCCCAAAGGCCAGGAATAATAAATACGTTCCCACCACTACACTCCATTACCCGCTATATCCACACATGTACACCCAAGAGACGTCACTATCAACTTCAGCAACCATACCTACCCAACTCCTCTCACGCTAGTCGCAACATCGAGCTTCACAAGGGGCAATCCTCAAAGCTATCCTCATTCCCGCATCGGTCAACAACTCCCTCCGAGATGGGCCTGAATACCTGTCTCAACGGGCACCTCTAATCGGGCAAAGACTGCCTACAGTTACAGTGGCGAGAACCTCCGTCTCGAGGGCACACGCTATATATGCGGGGGATTGAAAGAACTCGCATGTGAATTGGAACTTTGGGGTATGTAGTGTGAATCTTAATGATGGATTTTCGAATAATATTGGGCATTTTGATTCACTGAGATGTTTGAGAAGTGTAGATTAGTTAAGGAGGATGTCTAATGAGTATGGATTGAAAGGTTACCATAATAACTTCAAAGTAAGATAGTACTCTTACAATGAGGTCCTTTCTTACATCGGCAGACTTTCTCACAAACAAGCTTAGACAAGAGATGTCTATGTATATGGCTATGAGACTTCCAATGGGTTAAGAATCGAGCATCAACACAAATGGCCTCCACTTTCCACGCTGTTTCAAAGTGCCTGGATGGTGATGCGCAAACTTGGGTAGGCGATCTCGACCTCATAGGAAGTCTTACAGTGAAGTCCCTATATAAAAACCCCCCCGAGACCAACAGGAAGTTTCTTATAACGCGAGGTTTCTTGTAACGAGATATATTTTCCGGTACCAATTCCGGCAGGGCCGAGGTCCTGTTGCTTATATCGAGAGGTTTCTTATATCGGGGGTTTCTTATATCGAGGCATCACCTTAGGTATTGACTAACTAACTACCGGTAGATACCATCTTTCGAGTTTTACGGTATCTAGCTAACGTGAAGCTGAATCCGCCGTAGCCTTCACCAACATGGCCCACTGCCAACTCTTAGGGGTTCAGTCAATAGATGCTTAAGGGTATCTGAATGGCGAGCGAATCTATACAACTTAAGCTCTATAAACGCTGCAGACCAGAACATAAATAACCAACCTGGATAGAAGCCAGACAGATATTTAGTGTCTATAGAGCCCGTACAGCATACACACCTTTTATGATCTCTTTATCCAGATGACGGTAACCGAAACGTTCGCGACTTGAAACTTTCCTACGCGGGGAGAATTTTTCACATGCTTGCCCGGATACCATGAAGTAAACCTGTTTAAATTGTCCTTCGCTGAATCATGGAACATAACCAACCGGTGTGATGCAATTGGTAGTACGCCTACTCTCCCTATAACGAGAGGACTAGCGGGCCCCTACGCTACAAAGATCGTGGGAGGTCGAGGTTCAAGTCCTTGCACTATTATATTTTTTCTATTGTTTGGTTCTCGACTTTCTCCCTGAGATGCTAGTCAATATGGTGAAAGATATATCTAGAGTGTTATGCCAGGGTGTTATGCAAAGAAATGCAGCAACAGACACATCCCGAGTGTGTCCGGAAGGCTGGAGGCTCGAACTCGGAGATGTATTATATTCCATTGATTTTTTCCTTTGGTGGGGAACCGTGTCTCTTCTGACTATCCACCCAGGTTATACAGTTATAGTCGAGAATGCAGATGTGAATATTCTGCGGTATAGATATTGAGCTCCCTTACTTCTAAATTGGGGCATACCCTTTGGTATCCCCCAAACAGCGGCATGCACGCTCGGGGGGGAACTCAACGGCAATTCAAGATAGGGATTATGTGAGATATAGCAGACCTTACGTAAATACATACAAGCAGGTATTTCATTTAGCCCCAGGCAGAGGGGTTATATTCGGGGATGTTACAGTTTTACGGATATATAGAGGGCAATAATAGGATATGTTGAACAGGGTCAGCCCCCACATTTGTCAGAACCTGAATCACCAACGTTTCACAAACTCGCCAACGTTTCACAAACTCGCCAGCGTTTCACATACTCGCCAACGTTTCACATATTTGCCAACGTTTCACATACTCGCCAACGTAAGTAGTGAGCTCTCTGGTAAACTCTCTCAGTGTCATCTAGTGGTAAGTTAGTCCCCAGTGCAGGCGTAGAGGTGAGGGGAGCATTCCTTATTGGCGTTGTAATAGCCCAAATGTTATGACTTAGATTTTGCTGACCATAGCGAAGCTCACAGTGGACTGTAACATCTTGGAGGCATGAGCATCCCGGGGAAATACGTTTAAGTCGCCTGGGTTCTTACTATTGTTTCCACCGCCTTTATCAGCCAATAAGTATGAAAGAGCTGCGTTGACTTGTTTCTACTAGCACCTAGCCCGATATTATTTTGTTACCATATGTTTCACTATCCCCACCAACTCGTAAAGTTTATTCCTATAAGTACCAGGCTCTGTACTTGTAGGGTGTTATAAGTACAGAGTAGAAATGTCAGCTAGGTACAGAGTAGAAATGTCAGCTAGGTACAAATTTAGGCTACTATAGAGCCGTTGGCCCGGTGAACAAATGTTAGTACGATATTTTAGTATTGCCATGAAGCATGCATGCCGATTGCCAGAACAAATTCATGTCGAACATTTGAACGTGGCAAGTATGAGACTACAGTCAGGCCAAGATCATCACCCGAAGGTAAAATCTCAGGTCTTCTAATGGTTGTGTTGCCGGTGGTAGTGAACCCCTATCGTGCGAATTCTGAGTGTTTGCGGTTACACGATAAGGTGAAAATCCATGTTAGCTGAATACTCTAAAATAATCTCGCGTCTATGTCAGTTGTCGGAATATATACTGACTTTAGCAAATTCATGGCAACAGGATGGGCTGCCCGACGTCGCCTGAATGCCAATATTTGACACAATTCCAATATCCATACGGCATACTTGGTCGAAGGCGTCCCTGGCAAGTAACTTTGTGACTTGGGCCCCAGTGGTTCACTATGAAGGTTGGAAATTGAGGGGAATGTTGAGTGAGGAATACTTGGTATTGTCTCGGCTATGTGTGTGTATGAGTTCAGGGTAATTCAATTTCGTTGCAGTTGTGCAAACAGATATAAACCCAAGTTGTCCACTGCTATAACACACCGTATCAGAGAGTAAATTTAAAACCCACTAGTTACTCTAGGAGAGGGGTATATGTACTAACCTAGGGTTAATACAGCCTCGTGGCAACCTCTTCGAGACGGCTCTGCCCCCTTACTTTCGGCCAACCCTCACCCAACCCTAGGCCCGCCCCCGTGCAACCAGACTACGTAAGTACCCCTCGTGCCCCTTATATATCTAACCAGACCTGGATATGACTAGGAATAGGAGGTGGAAGAGGGTAGACATGCAGTCTGGTTGGTGCGAAAAGGGGGTCTCTACCAGTAATATGTATATCGCCTGATTAGGGTAGGATACACTTAGCAGCAGCCGATCAGTTGATCAAGTAAAACAACCTTACCTCCGACTTAAGTTGTCCATATCAGCTTGAACTTGCCATTGACTCTGCGGCGCCAAGCCGGGGAGTTAAATGGGTACGGGCCTAGGGTTATTGTAGAAGGCCGAGAGTAGTTTCAAACTCAGGGCCGAGTGTGTAAGAAATAAACCTACTTCACTATGAAAGTCAAGCACGTTAGCTGAGTGAAAAGATGATATGAGAAATCTAACTTAGGGGGGGGGGGGGGGCACTTCCCGA
>Ga0307511_10000965_pt1 | contig 30473 bp, 25 predicted proteins | sample 13_EM_MG_FD_200266 | JGI IMG/M metagenome (GOLD analysis project Ga0307511, IMG submission 200266) | Populus trichocarpa ectomycorrhiza microbial communities from riparian zone in the Pacific Northwest, United States - 13_EM | ecosystem: Host-associated > Plants > Roots > Unclassified | place... | reverse complement strand
GGCGCGAACCGCCGCACCGCCGCGCTCAACTCCTCCCCGCGCGACACGAACCAGGTGGCGCCATGACCGCGGAGAAACTCCTCGTCTTCAGGCCGCCCCTGCGCGACGATCCGCACCCCGCGCGTCCGGGCCAGTTCGACGGCGTAACCCCCGACGGCCCCGGCGCCGCCCGTGACAAGCAAGGTGTCGCGAGGACGCAGCGGGAGATGGTCCAGGGCCAGCGAGGCGGTCATCGCGTTGACCGGGATCGTCGCCGCGAGCGTCAGATCCATGCCCTCCGGGGCGGGGGCAATGGAGTTGAGGTCGGTCACCAGGTATTCGGCCTGGGCTTTCGTCGGGCGCAGCACGGCCGCGTCGAACGCGATCACCGGCGTCCCGACCTCCAGGGCCACACCCAGGCCGACCGCGTCGATCGTCCCGGCGGCGTCCACGCCGAGGCCGGTGTGTTCGACCTTCTCCAACGGCTTGAAGACCCCGCTCCACACACCGGCGTCGGCGGGATTGAGCGCGGCGGCCGCGACCTTGATGCGGACCTCCAGCGGACCTGGTTCCGGGACGGGGACCTCCAGGACCTCGACCGCCTCGGGTCCGCCGGCCTTCCTCACGACTGCTGCGCGCATGACTTCTTTCCTTTTTCTTGTGGGTTCATCGGCTGTGAAACACCGGGGTCCGCTTCTCGGCGAAGGCTCGGGGACCTTCCTTCGCGTCGTCCGAACTGAAGACCGCGGCGATGTGCGGCTGTTCGAAGGCGAAGGCGTCTTCCTCGGACATGGCCGCGGTCTGGCGCAGGGTGCGCACGACCGCCTCGACCGCGAGTGGGCCGTTGGCCGCGATCGAGGCGGCGATCCCGCGCGCGGTCTCCAGCGCCGTCCCGTCGGGGACGACGTGGCCGACCAGACCCAGGTGTTTGGCCTCGGCCGCGTCGACGTGCCGACCGGTGAGCAGGATGTCGGCCGCGACCGTGTACGGGATCTGGCGGGAGAGCCGAACGACGCCGCCACCCGCCGGATAGAGCGCCCAGCGAACCTCGGACAGCCCGAACTGGGCGCTTTCGCCCGCGACTCTGATGTCCGTGCCGAGCAACAGTTCCATGCCTCCCGCGATCGCGTGCCCCTCGACAGCGGCGATGATCGGCTTGTTCATCCGGTCGGTCTTGAGAAGACCGCGGTAGGCGAACCCCGGGTCGGTCTTGGCCCGCTCGGTGGCCGCGGCGGCGTCCTCGTCGTCGGTGTCTCCCGCCATGCCACGTAGATCCATTCCGGTGCAGAACGAAGAGGCCGCCCCGGTGAGGACGACGACCCGAACGCCGTTGTCGTCGGCGGCCTCGTGCCAGATGTCGGCCAGGCGGGACAGGGTGGACATCGTCAGCGAGTTGCGTCGAGCAGGGCGATTGATGGTGACGGTCAGCACGTGTCCGTCCTGCTCGGTCATGAGCTGTGCCATGTGATGGTCCTCCCGCTACTTCGGTTGCAGCCGGGCGCCGCCGTCGATGCGGATGACCTCGCCGTTGAGGTAGCTGTTGCCGAGCAGCTCGACGGCCAGTGCGGCGAACTCGTCGGCAGTACCAAGGCGTTTGGGAAACAGGATGTCCCGCCTGAGGTTGTCCTTCAGCTGCTCGGCGGCTGGACCTTCGCCGTAGATCGGTGTGTCGATCAGGCCGGGAGCGATGGTGCAGACGCGGACGCCGATTGAGGAGAGATCGCGCGCGATCGGCAACGTCATGCCGACGATGCCGCCCTTGGATGCCGCGTACGCGGCCTGGCCGATCTGGCCGTCGAACGCGGCGAGCGACGCCGTGTTGACGATGGCCCCACGCTCGCCGTCGGCCAGTGGTTCGGTCTGGGCCATCGCGGTGGCCGCGATACGAATGCAGTCGAACGTGCCGACGGTGTTGATCGCGATGATGCGGCGGAACATGTCGAGGTTGTGGGCAGACTCGTAGCCGCCACGGCCGACCGTCCGGCCGGCGAATCCCACGCCCGCACAGTTCACCAACACTCGAAGTGGGCCCAGTGTCGTGGCGAGCTCGGTTGCGGCGACGATGTCCTCGGTCGAGGTGACATCAACTCGCGCAAAGACGCCACCGATGCTTGCCGCCGTCTGTTTGCCTTTGTCCTCCGAGATGTCGGCGACCACCACGGCCGCTCCTCGGGCACCGAGCCGGCGGGCGGTGGCGGCCCCGAGTCCGGAGGCACCACCCGTCACGATCGCGGAAACATCCTGAAGATCCATCAGATTTCTCGTCTCCTGTGAGGTTGATCGACCGGAAAGCTGTGCCTGGGCGAGGCACCGCCCGCTCGCCCGGACACTCAGCGGCCGTTGACCGAACCTCCGTTGAGGTGGATGGTCTGCCCGGTCACCCAGGAACCCGGGTCGGAGCACAGCCAGAGCACCGCGCCGCCGACATCCGAGGGCTTGCCGAGGCGGCCGACCGGTATGCCGGCGAGAAGCGCCTTCATCGCCGGGATGTCGGGTTCTACGTTGTCCATCAATCCGAGCGCCAGCGAGTTCACCGTCACCCCTGATCGCCCCACCTCACACGAGAGGTGCCGTAGGAAGCCTTCGATCCCCGCTTTGCTGCCGCCGTAGAGCGAGACGCCGATCTTCAGCCCCCTCGATCCGGCGGCGGAGGAGATCTGGATGACGCGCCCCCACCCCCGTTCGACCATCCCCGGCAGCGCGGCGTGAATGACGTTCATCGACCCGATCATGTTGATGCCGATCTGGGTGTGCCAGTCGTGCGGGGTGCTGTCGAGGAACCGGTCGGTCTTGCTGCCCGCCACGACGCCCGCGTTGTTCACCACGACGTCGATCGGGCCCAGGTCCGCCTTGACCTGGGCGACGGATGACGCCACCGCGTCGGGATCAGTCACGTCGAACGGCGCCGACACGGCGGTCGCGCCTGTGCCGCTGATCAGGTCCACGGTCTGCCGGGTGCGCTGGTCATCGAGGTCATTCACGGCCACCCGATATCCAGCCGCGGCGAGCGCGACGGCGATACCCTGTCCCACGTTTCGGCCGGCACCCGTCACGAGAGCGACCCGACTGGTCATTGTTGTCCTCCTCATCGGGGTAGTCCGAGGATGCGCTCGGCGATGACGTTGTACTGGATTTCGACGGTCCCACCGCCGAGCAGGAAAGTGGGCACGTTCAGGTAGTTCCAGGTGGCCTCGGAACTGCGTGGATCGACGTGGGCGGCCAGCGGTCCGAGGATGTCGACTATCGCGTCGGCGGTCGCCCGGCAGTGCAGTGCGCTGGCCGCCTTGGACACGCTGCCAGCCGTGCCCGGTTCGAGGCCCGACAGTCGGGCCAGCACCGACCGCAAATTTAGTGCGGACAACGCGTTCTCGTGTGCGGTCAGATCGCCGAGCACTCGTGTCGTGTCCGGGCCGTTGACCGGCACGGTGCCATCGCGGACAAGCCGCCGCAGCACCCCAAGTCCGGAACTCGACATACCGCCGCCAATGGCGAGCCGTTCGTTGGACAGGGTGGTCCGGGCGAGAACCCAGCCCTGCCCCGGTTCCCCGACCACACACTCGTCCGGCACGAACACGTCGTTGAGGAAGACCTCGTTGAATTCCGCTGCCCCGGTGGATTGCCGCAAGGGTCGGACGTCGACGCCCTCGGCGCGCATGTCGACCAGGAAGTACGACAGGCCCTTGTGCCTGGCGACGGTGTTGTCGGTACGGGCGAGGCAGGCGCCCCAGTCCGCTTCGTAGGCAAGAGAGGTCCAGACCTTCTGGCCGCTCAGGCGCCAGCCGCCGTCGACGCGGGTCGCCTTGGTCGCGAGCGAGGCGAGATCAGAGCCGGCCCCTGGCTCGCTGAACAGCTGACACCAGGCGATTTCTCCGCGCAGCGACGGAGCCACGAAACGTTCACGCTGACTGTCGTCGCCGTGCGCGATGAGGGTCGGCACCACCCACTCGCCGATGGCCATGGACGGCTGGTCGATCCCCAGCCTGGTGAGCTCCCGGGTGATCACGAGCTGCTCGGTGGGGGTCGCGGCGCGCCCATGGGGGCGAGGATAGTGCGGCGCGGCATAGCCGAGGTCGGCCAGCGCACCGCGGCGTCGCGCCACCGGGAGCCCTGCCACTCGTGCGAGATCGGCGCCGATCTCAGCACGAACGGCGTCCTCGACTTCGACGTCGCGCACCTCGAAGTCGCGACCGCCTTCGACCGCGAGCGCGCCGAGGGAACGCGCCCACCGATCGGTCGGGCCCAGCAGCGCACGCAGGCTCTGCGCACGCCGCCAGTACAGGTGCACATCGTGTTCCCAGGTGAATCCAACGCCGCCGAACAAGGTGATCGCGTCCAACCCCGCGTCAACCGCGGCAGGCAGGCAGATGACGGCCGCGGCGCTGGCCGCGATGCGACGTTGGCGCTCGTCCTCGCCCATGGCGCGCAGGACGTCCCACGCCGCGGCCGCCGCGGTTTCCGCACTGACAAACAGTTGGGCGCAGCGGTGCTTGACCGCCTGGAACGAGCCGATCGGTCCGCCGAACTGCTCACGCACCTTGACGTAGTCGAGCACCGACTCCAGGCACCACCTGGTGACGCCGACGGCTTCGGCCGCGGCGAGGGCGGCCGCCGTGGTGCCGACACACGCCGCGTCGGTTCGAGACAGCACCTGCTCGGCCGTCACCGCGTGCCCGGTAAGGGTGATGGCGCCGATGTCGCGGGTCAGGTCGATGGTCCGCTCGGCGCGCACGGTCACCGCGCTGGCCGGGACGGCGAACCAGATCTCTTCGCCATCCAGCTCGACATCGCTGTCCACCCGCGCCCCGAGCACCAGGTGCTCGGCCGACACCGCACCCAGCACGGGGGACACCGAACCGGTGACCTGATAGCCGCTCCCGGTCGGCCGGGCGACCAGCTCGCCGGTGCCGATGGCGATCGCGGCGGTGGCGCCGGCCGCCAGCGCGGAAAGCAGTGCGGAGCGAGCCGGGCCGTTGCCGCTGTCGACGACGACGGCGCCGGTCAGGACGGTCGGCAGATAGGGCCCCGGCAACAGGCCGTGCCCGGTGGCCTCCAGGACCACCCCGAGATCGCGCACGCCGAACCCGCCGCCACCATGGTCCTCGGGAAGGTGGATGGCGAGCAGGCCCTGCTCGTGGAACACCTGCCAGTACGGCTGGCGTACGCCGGCAGCGAGGTCGTCGAACCGATCGCGGGTGTCAGAACGGGGGGCGTGGCGCACGACCAGACCGGACACCGACGCGGTGAGCTCGTCATGCTCGGCGGTGAAACCGATGGGCATCTTGTCTCTCCCGGCCACCAACGGCGACGACAGCGGCACGAGATCAACCCCGTGCGGCGTCCTCGCCGCGGAATGTTCTTGGTGGATGAAATGGTGGGAATTAGCTCAGTTTGAGCACTCGGCTGGCGTTCTCATGGAGGAACTTGGGCCAAACATGGTCGCGGAAGGGGACCTTCGGCAACTCGCCCATGATTCGCTCGAGGGTCAGCCCCATCGGAAAGTACCCGCCGTAGATGACCTTGTCGGCCCCGCGGGTGTTGGCGTAGTCGACGATGGCCTTCGGGTAGTACTTCGGTGAGAAGGCCGACGTGCAGTAGTGCAGACCGGGCCACTTCAGCATGAGCTTGACCGCGAGCTCCTCCCACGGCTCGCAGCCGTGGCGGGCGACGAACACCAGCTCCGGGAAGTCGTACATGACCTCGTCGATCAGTTCCACGTGCTGGGCCGCGAACGGCAACCGGGGCCCCGGCACGCCGGCGTTCACGAAGATCGGGAGGTCCAGCTCCACGCACTTGGCGTAGATCGGGTACATCTTCTTGTCGTTGATGGGAACCTGCGGGGACATCCCGCACGGGAACGCGCCGACCGCGCGGACGTCGTACTCTTCGCAGTACCGCACGAGGTCCTTGATGCCCGCCATACCGCGGTTCGCGTCGACGTCGACCTGCGCGACGAAACGGTCCGGGTACCGGCGCAACGCCTCAGTCCCGGTCTGCCCGCCCACGCCGATGAGAGCCCTGGTGATCCCAAAGCGGTCCATTTCGGACAGTGTGACCGCGATGGGGTCCGCGGTGGACAGCTCTTGGGGCACGTCCTTGAACATGTACTCGACCGGGAACTCGTACTCGCTCCTGGTCTGCTCGTCCTTGGCCTGCTGCCTGATGAAGTCGTAGTGGCCCGAGCCGTCGGCAGGGAACCCGATCATCGTGTCGATGATCGGGTGTCCGAGCGGGGAGTTCACAGGACCTCGGCGGCCGGCCGGACGAGGCTGGCCCCGTTGTGCCGCATGATCTTGTCGCGCTCCGCCTCGGACAGGCCGGCGCGTTCGATGTCCTTCACATAGTCGAGCGGTTGGGAGAGCCCCTCGGTGTGCGGCCAGTCGGAGCCGAAGAGGATCCGGTCGATGCCCACGACCTCCTTGACCTCGTTGAGATCGTTCTCGTAGAAGGGAGCTACCCACACGTGTCGGTGAAATGTCTCGACCGGATCGGACGCCCACGCCTTCGGCCCCTGTCCATAGGACTTCTTGAGGCTCTTGAGAAGCGGGCCGACCCAGTCGGCGCCGGTCTCGATGACCGCGACCCGCACGTTCGGGTAGCGGTCGAAGATGCCGCCGCTGAGCAGTGCGCCCAGCATGTCCGGCACCGCGTTGGCCGAGAGCAGCGAGCGCATCAGCGGACTCCGGTGCGCCTCAAGCTCGGCCTTCTCACCCCACAGGGTAAGCAGGTCGGTGTACGCGTTGTCCGCGGCGTGGTAGGCCAAGGTGATCTGTGACTCGTTGAGCAGTGACCAGAACGAGTCGAACATCGGGTCGGCCGGCGCTTTCCAGCCGCGCTCGGTGAGGATCGGCCCGGCTTGCATGTCAATCACGCGTGCGTCGTGTTCCAATGCCAGGCGCAGCTCGGCCACGGCGTTGTCCGGATCCGCGAGAGTGAGGTAGGGGGCGGCGAAGATGCGGTTCTTGTAGGCGTGGCCCCAGTCGTCCCGCAGCCACTGGTTGAAAGCGCGGAACGCCGCGGTCAGTGCGGGAATGTCGTTGCGCAGCGCCTGCTCCATCCCCACTCCGAGCGTCGGGAACATCAGGATGCCGTCGAGACCCTGTTCGTCCATGGTCGTCAACCGGGCGTCGCGGTCACTGTAGGCCGGGCTCGGTGGCTTCAGCTCGCCGAACAGCTCCACTGTGGACTCGCCGCCTTCGTTCTGACCGCGGAAGAAGTGCTCCAAGGAGCCCGGTGCGGCGAGCATGTCGAACGTCGGGTTGGGGATGAACCGATTGACCTTGCCGCCCACCAGAAGCCGGGACTTGCCGCCGATGGTCGCCCACTGCATGCACCGCTTCGCGTACGTCGGCTCGATGTGCCTGGTGAACGCGTCGAGGGCCTCGTAGTAGTGATTGTCCGCGTCGAACCCTCGGATGGCTTCGTTGCTCACGTCGTGTCCCTCCAGTGCGCCACAAGCACAACAAATAGAATCATGTTTCACATCTGAAACTAGAACGAAGTTTCACTTGTGTCAATCACGATCTCGGTGGTGACCGCTGACGGGTCGCCGGACCATGCCGCTGCCTCGACCTGAACGGTCGTGAGGTGGTCGATCGTGAAGCCGTCGTGCGTCCACTGCTGCAGCGGCCGGGTGGTGCAGTCCACGGTCACGGTCCGGTTCTCGTTGGGCGCCACGTCGGGTACGGCCTGGAAACCGACCAGGGCCCGCACAGTCCGCTTCTGGCGGGGCAGGTGCGCGTAGATCTGGACGACATGGCGGCCGGTGCGCCGACCGGTGTTGGTTACCGACACGGTCGCGGTGAACCGCTCGGCCTCGACTGGTCCGACCCGCAGATCGGCCAGCGTGAAGGTGGTGTAGCCCAGGCCGAAGCCGAACGGGTACGCCGCGGTGGCGCCGTCCCGGTCGAGTTTGCGCTGACCCCACCAGCGCCCGTAGGCCACGGTGCGGGCGTTCCAGTCCACGACCGGGAGATCTTCGCGACGGCGAGGGATGGCCACTGGCAGTCGTCCGCCGGGTTCGGCGTCACCGAGCAGCAGGTCGGCGATCGCCCGGCCGCCTTCTATGCCGGGGTACCAGGCCAGCAAGATCCCGGCGACGTCGTCCTGCCACGGATCCATCACGACGGCGCCGCCGGCGATCACCACGACGACGGTGCGCGGGTTGACCGCGGCCACGGCTTGGATCAGTCCGACATCCTCAGCGTGCAGACGCAGGTCATGACGGTCCCCGCCCATCTTCTTCGTGCGGTCACCGGCGGTGAGGGCCTTGCTCAACACCTGGGCGACGCCGGGGACGCGGGTGATCCCACCCAGGGTCCGGAGCACCTGGGCGTCGACCTCGGCCATGGCCTCGCCCTCATCGGCGGCGGAGAGGCCGACGACGACCACCGCGGCGTCCGCGGTGCGAGCAGCCGCCATGGCCGCGGCGAGGTCCCGGCCGTGCACGACGCGGCTCCCGAGACGTTCGCGGAGACCGGTGAGGACGCTGGCGGTGGACGGTGGACGGACCTTCGAGGACCCCGCGTCCCCGAGGTTGGGCTCGTCGGCCAGCCGCCCGACGACGGCCAAGCGCCCCAGGGTGTCGTCGGAGAACGGCAGGACCGCGCCGCCGCCCGGCCGCTCGTTGCGCAGCAGCACCGACCCGCGGCGGGCGGCGTCACGAGCCAGCTCACGGTGTGCGGAGCAGGCCACGACGTCTCCGGCGGGCGTGGGCCGGGCGCGAAGGGCCAGGCGGACCTGGGCGGTGAGGATCCGGGTGGCGGCGGTCCGCACATCGGCGCGGGCCAGGCGGCCGTCGGCCAGCGCGGCGGGGAGGGCACGGGCGCGCTGCTGGCGCAGCGGCATCTCCAGGTCCTGGCCGGCGGCGACGGACTCGACCGGGCGGCGCAGGCCGAACAGGAAGTCGGTCATCACGAACCCGCCGAAGCCCCATGTGTCGCGCAGCACCTCGGTGAGCAGGTAGCGGTTCTGTCCGGCCCAGACTCCGTTGACGGAGTTGTAGGAACTCATGACGCAGTCCGCCCCGGCCTCCACGACCGTGCGGAAATGGGGTAGGTAGACCTCGTGCAGCACGTCGTCGGCGACCTGGACGTCGACGCAGAAACGTGCCTCCTCCATGGAGTTGAGGGCGTAGTGCTTCACGCACGACATCACCCAGGGGTTGACTCCCTCGGTCATGGCGGCGCCCATGGCGCCGAGCAGGACCGGGTCCTCGCCGTAGGACTCCTGGCTGCGACCCCAGCCCGGGGCATAGGCGAGATTGACGCAGATGCCGGCGAACAGGTTCGCGCCCAGGACGCGGGCCTCGGCGCCGATGGCGTCGCCGATGGCCCGTTCGAGGTCGGTGTCCCACGCGGCGGCGCGCGCGATCGCGGCGGGGAACGCGGTCGAGTTGCCCATGACCACCCCGCGCGGTCCGTCGGTGAAGCGGATCCCAGGGATCCCGAGGCGGTCGACCCGGCCGGCCTCGATGGGCGCGGTGTTGTAGCCCGTGGTGATCGCGCGGAGCCCGGTCCGCAGGGTGAGATCCCCGTCCAGCAGCCACAACAGATCGTCGTCGGGCATTCGACCGATCAACCCCGCCACGGCGGTCGCGACGTCCTCGCCGGCACGGACCGCGTCGACGGCATCCGCGAAGGCAGTTCCGGGCGGGCAGACAGGATCGGTCACGGAAACTCCAGTGTTCCTCGAACGGGTGGTGATCTGCGGGTCACGATCGGTTGCGGGGCGGGCCGGCGATGACCTGGGTGTCGGTGAACGAGCGCAGGCCCCACAAGCCGTTCTCGACGCCGATGCCGCTGTTTTTGTGGCCGCCGAACGGCAATGTGGGCATGGCTGCCCCGCCATGGATGTTGACGGTGACCTGGCCACTGTCGATTTGGGCGGCGAGGGCGTAGGCGCGTTCGGGGTCCGCAGACCATACGGACGCGGTGAGGCCGTAGTCGCTGCGGTTGGCGCGCCGCACCGCGTCGGCTTCGTCGTCGAAGGCGATGATCGGCATGACCGGACCGAACTGTTCCTCGTCGACGACGCGAATGCCATCCGTCACATTGGACAGCACGGTGGGCTGGTGGAAGTAGCCGTCCCGGTCCAGCGGTGCGCCGCCGAACGCCACCCTCGCTCCATGGCGGACCGCGTCGCCGACCAGATCCTTGATCCGGTCGTATTGGGGAAGGTTGTTCAGCGGTCCGAGTTGGGTGCCGGGCAGCGCGCCGTCGTCCACCGTGATCGTGCTGGCCAGTGACGCCATCGCTTCGACCAGTTCGGCATGGATCGACTGGTGGGCGTAGATGCGTTTGGCGGCCAGGCATACCTGGCCGCTGTTCAGGAACGCGCCCCAGAACAGGGTCGGCGCGATCCGGTCGACGTCGACGTCGTCGAGGACGATCGCCGGGTCGTTGCCGCCGAGTTCCAGAGTGACGCGCTTGAGGTCGGTGGCCGCGGCGACCGCGACCCGGCGGCCGACGCTGGTGGAGCCTGTGAAGCTCACCTTGCGGGGGATGCGGTGTGCCACCGCCGCCGCGCCGAGGGGCTCCGGGCCGCTGATGACGCTCAGGACCCCCGCGGGCAGCACCTCGCGGAGCAGCCTGCCCACGGCGAGCATGGTGAGCGGGGTGTAGGGCGACGGCTTGACCACCACGGTGTTGCCCGCCCGCAGTGCCGGAGCGATCTTCCATGCGGCCAGCAGGATCGGGACGTTCCACGGTGTGATCGCGGTGATCACACCGAGCGGCCTGTGGACGACCTCCTGGTACGCCTCGGCGTCGTCGCGGACGATCTCCCGAGGCACCTCTAGTTCGGCGAAATAGCGTAGCCACACCGCGGACCTCGTGATCTCGTCTCGCGCCTGGAGGAGCGGTTTGCCCTGCTCGGCGGTGAGAAGGGACGCAAGCTCGTCGGCAGCCGAGTCGAGACGGTCCGCGGCGGCGCGCAATGCCGCGCAGCGGGCCGGCTCGTCGTCCTTCCAGCCCTCGTACGCGCGCAGGGCAGCGCCGAACACGTGGTCGAGCTGGTTGACCCCGACCGCGGGCGCGTGTGCGAACACCTTGCCAGTGGCCGGATTTACGACCTCAAATGTGTCCGATGTGGACAGATCCCGGCCGCCGGCCGTCGCGGGCGCCGCCTCGACACTCTGCTTGGTCATGCGCTGCCTTCCAGTCGCGGTGACCTGCTGGTCAGTCGCCGTCCGGGATCAGGATGGGCTTGATCGTCGCTCCCGAGAGCGAATCGGCCTCGGCCTGGTTGATCTCGGAGAGCGGATAGGCGCGAATCAGCTTGTCGAACGGGAACCTGCCCTCGCGCCAGTGCCGGATCAGAGTCGGGATGTACTCCTGCGGGACCGCGCTTCCTTCGAGCACGTAGGTGAGGCGTCGCCCGGCAAGCAGGCTCGGGTGGATCGTCAGCTGTCCCGGTCCGCCGCCCACCAGGACGGCGACGCCTCGCGGGGCCAGGACCTGGATCGCGGTGGCCATGACCGCGGGCACGGCAGTGGTGTCCAAGGTGTGGTCCATGCCGGGTTCACCGCCCATGATCCGGGCGGCGAGATCCTCCTGGCCGCCCGGATAGGTCCGTGTCGCACCGAGTTCCAGTGCGATGTCCAGGCGGCCCTTGTGCATGTCGACCGCGACGATGTCCGCGGCGCCCGCGATTTTCGCGGCCATCACCGCCGCGAGCCCCACGGCGCCCGCACCGAACACGGCGATGCTCTGGCCCGGCCGAAGGCTCATCTCGTTGAACACGGCGCCGGCGCCGGTCTGCAGGCTGCATCCCAGCGGGCCGAGCAGCTCCAACGGCAGGCTCGGGTCGACCTTGACGGCGTTGCGCTGGGTTGCGACCGCGAAGCCGGCGAAGGAGGACTGGGCGAACCACCGGCTGTTGACCGCCGTGCCGTCGCTTCCGGTCGCGCCAGGGCTGCCGTCGCAGCGCCGGCCGGAGACATTGCTTTCCCGAAACTTCGCGCAGTAGGCGGGGGCACCGCATCGGCATTGCGCGCAGACGTCACACGAGTCGAACGACATCACCACGTGATCGCCGACGGCTAACTCGGTGACCTCGCTTCCCACCGCGGTCACAACGCCGGAGCCTTCGTGCCCGAGCACCGCGGGCAACAGGGCAGCCTCTGGGCCAAAGCCGCGGGCAACCAGGTCGGTGTGGCACAGGCCCGTCCCCGCGACGCGCACCAGCAGGTCCTGGGGCCCTATCGGGTCGAGGACTACGTCTTCGATTCCGAACGGCCCGTCGGGGACGCGTAGGACAGCGGCCTTGGTTGTCAGGCGCATGGTTGGCTTCCTTCGGTCGCGGGCTCCGGCGCCGGGACGGTGCGAGGTCGCTGAAGCAGGCGGACGGCTTCGTCGAGCCCGGCTCGTCGATGGATCAGCCGACGCAGCTTCATGATCTTCGTCGGTTGGTTGAGCGTCGCGGCGCCGACAAGTCGGGCACCCGTGCTGTAGAGGGCGACGAACTGGCCGTGCTCCACGTCACCCGTCACGATCTCGACCCGCTCGGCGAGCGCGTCGCCCACGAACTGGACACGGCTGCCGTACCAGTCGCTCCAGAAGTACGGAACCGTCTCGAAAGGGGCCGCACGGTCGGGCAGCAGCGCGTTGATCGCCGCTTGGGATCCCTGTTCGGCCGCACCGGTCCAGTTCTCCAGCCGCATCCGCCGGCCCATGATCGCGTTCGGCCAGCACGCCACGTCGCCGGCGGCGTACACGTCCGCGGCCGACGTGCGCAGGAACTCGTCGCAGACGATCCCCCCGTCTGCGGGGTCAAGCGCGACTCCTGACCCGCTCAGCCACTCGGTGGCCGGCACCGCGCCGATTCCGACGACCACCACGTCGGCTCGGACAACCTGCCCGTCAGCGAGTCGGACACCGGTGACCCGTCCCGCCCCCAGCAGCTGTGTGATCCGCGCGCCGCGCACCACCCGGACTCCGGCCATGTCGTGCAACCTGACCAGTTCCGTCCCGACGAGTTCGCCCACAGCCCGCACCAGCGGTGTCGCCGCGGCCTCCACGATGGTCACCGTCGCCCCGCGAGACACCGCTGACGACGCGATCTCAGCGCCGATGAATCCCGCGCCGACAACAACGACTCGCGTCCCTGGAGTCAGCGCGTCACGGATGGCGAGGGCGTCCTCCACCGTGCGCAGCGTGTGCACGCCAGCCAGCCCACCCGACCCGCCCAGCCCTCGTGGCCTTGCCCCGGTCGCGATGACCGCACGGTCGTACGGCACCTGGCGTCCGTCATCGAGCGTCACGACATGTGCGTCCGGATCGAGCCCGACCGCCGCGTGGCCCAGCACGAGTCGCACCCCGAGCCGTTCACGGAGATCCTCCTCAGCGCACAGCGCCGCCGGGTTCCCATTGTCCACAAGGAACTGTTTGGACAGCGGCGGCCGGTCGTAGGGGGCATGTTCCTCGTCTCCGATCAGTGCGATCGGACCGCGGTAGCCAGCGCGGCGCGCCGCCTCCACTGCTCGCAGGCCGGCAAGTGACGCTCCGACGACGACCAGCCCGGTGCTCGATCTGTCCACTTAGGCCTCGCGCCTGTTGCCCAGTGACAGGGCCGCCGCCGGACACGCCCGCACCGCGTCCTCGACCAGAGCGATGTCGTGCTCGGCCACCGTGACGCGGCGCAGGAGGAGGCTCCCGTCGTCGGCCACTTCGAAGTAGTCGGGCGTGACCGACTCGCACATGCCGATGCCCGTGCAACGGCCCCGGTCGACGTGAATGTCCATGATCTGTCCTGTCCTTAGCGAGTTAGCTGACCGTCACCGGCAGGCGCTTGACACCGTTCATGCCCCCGTTGGAGAGCGGCTCCGGCTCGCCGACATCGACGTGGGGGAGCTTGGTGAGGATCTGTCGGAACAGGGCGCGCAACTGGGCCTTCGCCACGCCGTTGCCCAGGCAGAAGTGCACACCGCCGCCACCGAACGCGATGTGTCCGGAAGGCGGCCGGGTGATGTCGAAGGTGTCCGGGTCGGAGAACACTGTCGCGTCCCGGTTGCCCGAGCAGTAGAACAGCCCGACTTTGTCCCCCGCGGTGATCTCGGTGCCCCGCACCGTGACGTCCCGGGTCGCGGTCCGCGCGAACTGCATGACCGGTGTCGCGTACCGGACGAACTCCTCGACAGCCGCCATGATCCGACCGTCGAAGTCATCGAGCAGCCAGTCCCGCTGCTGGGGATGGCGGGCCAGGTTGACCATGGTGTGGCTGGTCGTCTGCTTGGTCGTGTCGTTTCCGGCCACGCTCAACAGGATCATCATGGCGCCGATGTCCTCGTTGCCGAGCTTGCGCCCGCCGACGTCCGCCATGACGAGCCTGGTCACGATGTCGTCCTCGGGGTGGGCACGCCGGGCCTCGGCCAGTTCGATCCCCGTCTCCATCAGGTACGTGACCTGCTGGTTCACCCAGTCCTGCGGCGTCACGCCGGCGGGCAGCGCGCTCAGGGTCTCGGGATCGGCGCTCGCGACGAGATTGTCCCCGGCCTCCGCGAACGACGTGATCTTGTCCTCCGGAACGCCGACGAGGTCCGCGATGGTCAGCATCGGCAGCTTCGACGACACTTCGGCGACGAAGTCGAACGTGCCCGCTCCCACGACGCGGTCGACGATCTGCTCGGCGCGCTCCTCGATCTTCGCCGTGAGCAGGCCCACCGCCTTCGGCGTGAACGCCGAGCTGAGCACTTTCCGGTACTCGGTGTGCCGCGGCGGGTCCAGTTCAAGAATCGTGGGAGCCAGCAGCGGCGCCCCCGGGGTGCGGGGCGGCAGATAGGGCAGGCCCAACTCGGAGCTGAACAGCTCGTGATTGCGGCTGGCGAAGCTGATGTCCTCGGCCCGCGTCAACGCCCAGAAGCCCGCCTCGCCGTGGACGGACGCGGGCAGGGCCGGATTCTCGAGCGGCAGCTGCCAACTCACCGGCGCGTTCTCGCGAAGCCACCGGAACGTCTTCTCGCGTTCGGCGAACGGCAAGGCCCAGAACGCCGTGCTGGAGATGTCCCTGTCGCAGGTGGACGGATGCTGCGTGCGGTGCAGTTTCATACGCGCTCTTTCTGCTGTGGCGGAACAGCCGTTCGGTCCCGAATCGGGCGTTGTCGCCCATGGGCCCGGATCACTCGGGCTCACCGTGGGCCGCTCTTCGCGAGCGCCAGCCGGATCATGCCCACGAGAGTCACTCCGACAGCATCAATCTAGAACAGGATTTCAGATCTTGCAACAGGAAGCGCCTGTGACGGATGACTTCTACGGATCCGACGGCGCACGTAAGAAACACCGTTCTACGTGGTCCGCTATAGCGGCGTACACTGACCCTCGTCGAGCGGCCCATCCAGCGGGGCCAGGCTGGCCGAGCGGGGACAGCCGGCTTGCACGCGCCAAGACGCGAAGCAGTGTTGTCTCGCTGTGTCCAGTGTGGAGTCGCGTCAGGTCAGGCTGAAGCGTGCTGCGAGCGATCCTTGCGCGACGAACCGGAACGCCGGCCACGCGTGCTCAGCAGGATGTCGGCGACACCTTCGACCTCGGCCAGCACTTCCGGGAACGTGGCCCGCCCGTTGGACATGCGGTTGACCGCGTCCACCAGGACGCAGCCGATCGCGAGTCGAATGTAGGAGATGTCATCGCGAGATCCCGCCGCGAGCAGGTGATCGAAAGCGGCGTCGAACGCGTTGCCACTCTGTGCGAAGAATTGGTGCACATCCGGATCAGACGAGGCCGTCATCTGCATCATGAGCGCGGCCATGCCGGGAGCGCGATCGAATGCCTGCAGGACGCGGCGCAGAAAGTCCTTCACCAGCGGCAGTGAATCCTCGTTCTCACCGCGCTTCCACGAGAGGACGCGGCGCGTGAGTTTGCCCTGCCACTCGGCCAGCGCGGCGGCCAAGAGGTGGTCCTTCGACCGGAAGTACCGATAGACGGTGCCCAGCGCCACCCCAGACTGGTCGGTCACGTCACGCATCTGGATCGAAGCCGAGCCGGATTTGGCGACAAGCGCGATCACGGTCTCGATGAGCCGGGCCCGGCGGGCGAGCTGACGACTCGTCATCATCTCGACGGGCAGCGGAACCTGCGCATCAGCGTCTGCCACGGCAGAGATCATACCACGCACCGCCGATCTTGGGATCCGGTGAGCAATAGCCCGTGGCCGTGGCTCAGGACATGTTCGGTAGGCCGTTCGGCGAGTGGAGCGTGTCACGGATGACGCGACGAAGGAGCTTCCCGGTTTCCGTGCGCGGCAGCGTGTCGACGAATTCATATCGGCGTGGACACTTGGCGCCGGTCAGCGACGCGCGGCAGTAGGCGTCGAGTTGGGCGGACGTCTGTTCGTGGCCGTGTTTCCCGGCGGCAAGCTGCACCACGGCGACGACCTTCTGGCCCCATTCGGCGTCGGGCATTCCGACCACGGCCGCATCCTCAACCGCAGGGTGTTCGACGAGGTGCTGTTCGACCTCCGCCGGGTAGACGTTGACGCCGCCGGTGATGATGAGATCAACCCGCCGGTCCAGCAGATACAGATATCCGGCGGGATCGATACGTCCGAGATCGCCGGCGGTGGCGTATCCGTCGGCGCGAACGGTGGCGGCGGTCTTCTGGGGGTCGTTGTGATAGCGGAACGGCGGTTGTCCGGCCGGAAAGTAGATCAGGCCCTCTTTGCCGGTGGCGACCGGCTCGCCGTCCTCGTCGAGAATCTTGACGTCGGCGGGCCGTCCGACCGAACCGGGATGCGCCAACGCCTCCGTGGGGGAGATGACACTCACGAGCCCTTCGGTCGAGCCGAGGTACTCCCAGATGACCGGACCGAGCCAGGCGAGTGCTTGTGCTTTCAGGTTCGGCGGGAAGGGGGCGCCCGCGGCGATCACGATCTCCAGGGTGCTCAGGTTCGCGGCCGCACGCGTTTGCTCCGGCAGTTCGAGGAGACGGTGGAAGTGAGTCGGCACGAGGTGAGTGCTGGTCACCTGGTGCTTCGACACCGTGGCCAAGAACGCCTCGGCGTCGAAGCGCGGTTGGACGACCACGGTGTGGCCGAGGTGCAGCGTGTTCACGGCGAAGGTGTTGGGCGCGGCGTGATACAGCGGAGCCATGACCAGGTGAACGCCGTCGAGCGGGCGGAAGCCGAACGGTCTCATCAGGCGGTCCACCATCGCGGGCATCACCTCCTCCGGCAGGATCGCGGTCAGTGGCCTGCGAACGCCCTTGGGCGCTCCGGTGGTGCCGGACGTGTAGCCCATCGTCGCGCCCGAGCGGCGATCGGCTGGCACACCGGCATCGGCGGCGGCGAGCCAGGCGCCGTAGTCGTGCCAGCCCGTTGGGGGAGTGCCGACCGCGAAGCGGTGCTCGACGAGTTCGTCGAGCACCGGATCCAGGGCCGCTGCGAGATCATGCGACGCGACAAGCACGCGCGCGCCCGAGTCCCGCACGATGTAGGCGACCTCGGTCGGGGTCAGGTGGGCGTTGATCGGCACCCGGTACATCCCAACCTGCTCCACACCGAGCGCGACCTCAAAGAACGCCGGCTCGTTCCGCAGCAGGAACGCCACGACGTCTCCGTCACGCAGGCCCAGTGCGCGCAGCGCGTTCGACAGCCTGTTGCTGCGCTCAAGAAGCTGCCCGAACGACGTCGTCGCACCGTCGGCGGCGACAATCGCGATCCGGTCTGGATACCTCGCGCCGATCGCGTAGGCGCCGACCGGTGGAGTGACATCGGCAGGCAATGTGGATCTCCCACTCTTTTCTGGACTGCAGGTCAGCCGGACTGATCCACAGTGGACTGGCAGGCGGCACGGGCCAGGAGTGCGAACTCGCCACGGTCGAGCACGACTTTCGCAGCTGCCCTCGTCGTCTCAGCTCGCGGACTTCTCCAGGATGTGCACGGCGCACGCCTGGCCGAGACCGATGACGTGGGCGAGTCCCACCTTGGCGCCCTCGATCTGCCGGGGACCGGCTTCGCCCCGCAGGTGGGTCGCCACCTCCCAGATGTTGGCGATGCCGGTCGCCGAGACCGGGTGCCCTTTGGACTCGAGCCCTCCCGACACGTTTACCGGCAGGCGGCCGTCGCGCCAGGTCGCCCCCGACTCGAACAGGTCGACGGCTCCGCCGGGCGCGCAGAGGGACAGGTTCTCGTAGTGCACCAGCTCGGCCGTCGCGAAGCAGTCGTGCAGTTCGACTAGGTCGAGCTCGTCCGGCGACACGCCGGCCGCTTCGTAGGCCGAGTCGGCCGCGCGCCGGGTGAGGGTGTTGACGTCCGGCAGGACCTGGCACCCTTCCTGCCATGGGTCACTGGTGAGCACCGAGGCACTCACCTTGACCGCGCGGCGCTGCTGTCGCGGTGAGAGCGTCCGGAGCTTGCTCTCGCTCACGACCACTGCCGCGGCCGCACCGTCGCAGTTGGCCGAGCACATCGGCCGCGTGTTCGGGTACGCGATCATGACGTCGTTCATGATCTCCTGGAGCGAGAACCTCTTCTGGTGGGCGGCGAGCGGGTTCAACGTCGAGTGCGCGTGGTTCTTCTCCGAGATACGTGCGAACAGTTCGAAGTCGACGCCGTCATGGCGGCTCGCGTACTCCATGCCGATCTGGGCGAACACCCCCGGCATCGTGTCCGTCCTGACGCGGCCTTCCAGGGAGGTGACGGCTCCGAAGCGTCCCTGAGGGTCCCACTGCTGCTCTGCCTGCGTAGCCACGCTGCCGGCGAGCAGGCCCATGCCGGACATCTTCTCGACGCCTACCGCGAGCCCCATGTCCGCCTCGCCGGCCTTGACGGCCATGATCGCGACGCGCAGTGCTGTCGCGCCGGTCGCACACGCGTTGGCCACGTTGTACACCGGCGCCCCGGTCTGTCCGATCTGCTTCTGCAGGTTCTGGCCGAACGTCGTGGGACCGCCGAGGAGGTTGCCGGCTCCCAGGACGCCGATGTCGTTGATGCCGACACCGCCGTCGGCCAGCGCGCCGAGCGCGGCCTCGGAGGCCAGGTCGATGGCATCCCTGTCGGGGTGCTTGCCGAACTTCGTCATGTGGATTCCGAGGATCCAGACGTTCTCAGTCATCGCCGCCGCTGTCCTTCGCCGGTTCGAAGCCGTAGTTGACCGCCTCGACGCCGGTCGCGTCGGCGCCGATCGGGAAGGTGACCAGCCGGAGCTTCATCCCGAGCCGCACGTGGGCTGGATCAGGCGTGGTGTTGACGACCACGCCCGGGACAGTGGTCCCGGCACAGTCCACGATCGCGGCGACATAGGGCACGGGGACGCCTTCGGCCGCGACGTTGACGATCGTGAAGGCACGTAGCGTTCCGTCGCATTCGACATCGGCTCGGGTGAAGTCGGTCCGCCCACAAGCAGCACAGGCGTTGCGGCGGTCGAAGTACCGTGCTTGGCAGGCTACGCACTCGTGCGCGACCAGGCGCGGGGGGTCGTCGAGGACGAGGTAGTCGACAATGGGCATTCGATCCACGCTGTGCTCCAAGGATGAGAACCGCGGTCCACACCAGACTCACCGGTCCGGCTCATACCACGGCGGAGTGGTTCCGTGCGTGTGGTGGCTGGCGAAGCCCCGGCTTCGCCGGCGTCACGGCTCGGTCGACGCTCGGTCCGTGCTCGCAGGTCTTTGATGTCCGTTCCGGACAGGTCAACGTGCTGCCGCTCCATCGGAGCGCCCCGAGCTGCCCGGCCTGCACTCGACTAGAATAGGGTTTCAGTTGAGTGTTGTCCACTACCGCTGATACCCGTGTTAGCCTGGCAGAAACGTGCGCTTGACGGACACCCCATGGAACCGTGTTTCATCCGATGCCGCGTCCGACCCGCCAGCGGACGCGTGGGACCTGCGGCAGCCTGGCATCTCGAACTGGGGGTGACAACGTGTCATCCCGTCCACCTCGACACACGATGGGCCTGAATCGATGACGATGCACAGCGACCGCTCGCGCACCGCAGCCTTCCAGCTTCTCGCCGGGCTGACGATCGAGGAGAAGATCGCGCTGCTCTCGGGCGCCTCCTCCTGGCAGACGGTCGGCTACCCGGATCGCGGCATCAATCCGATGACGCTCAGCGACGGCCCGCACGGAATCGGCGCGGGCGCCGCGGGCGACCAGTTCGGGACTCCACAAGCCCCCACCGCCATCTGCTTCCCCACCGCCTCCGCACTGTCCTGCAGCTGGGACAGCGCTCTCGCTCGGGCGCAGGGCGCCGCGCTCGCCACCGAGGCCCGCCGGGCCGGCGTGGATGTGGTGCTCGGGCCGGGTATGAACATCAAACGCACGCCTCTGGGTGGCCGGAACTTCGAGTACTTCTCGGAGGACCCCTACCTGAGCGGTCGCCTCGCCGCAGCGGTCATCGCGGGCACCGAGTCGGGTGGCGTTGGCACGTCCGTCAAACACTTCGCGGTGAACAACCAGGAATACGATCGGTTCACGGTCAGCGCCGAGGTCGACGAGCGTGCCCTGCGCGAGATCTACCTGCGCGGGTTCGAGATCGCCGTGACCGAGGGACGGCCGGCGACGGTGATGGCCGCCTACAACGCGGTGAACGGTGTCCCGTGCACTGAGAACTCCCGGCTGCTGAACGATATTCTTCGTGACGAGTGGGGCTTCGACGGCCTGGTCGTCAGCGACTGGGGCGCCGTGAACGATCAGGTCGCCTCGCTCATGGCGGGCGTCGATCTGGAGATGCCGACTTCGAACGGGATGGGCGCCGCCGCGATCCGGGACGCGCTGAAGTCGGGCGAAGTGAGCGAGGAAGACATCGATCGCGCGGCTGCTCGAATCGTCGAGCTGAGTTCTCGTCTCGAGCGTCAGGATCGTCCCGAACCGGTGGCGACCAGCGAGGCTGAACTGGTCGAGCTGGCCCGAACCGTTGCCCAGCAGTCGATCGTCCTGCTGCGCAACGAACGCGACACCCTCCCGCTGGCGCGGACCGGCACGGTGGCGCTCATCGGCGAGTTCGCCGAGAATCCCCGGTTCCAGGGCGGTGGAAGCTCGAACGTCAATGTCGCCTCCTTCGCGACCGCGCGCGAGGAGATCGGCCGGTTCCTTTCCCCTGAGCAGGTTCACTACGCCCGGGGATGCGAAGGCGAGCAGATCGACCAGGCGCTGCTGGACGAGGCCGTTGCCGTGGCGTCGAAAGCTGATGTCGCGCTGCTGTTCGTCGGACTGACCGAGATGGCGGAGTCGGAAGGCTACGACCGGGAAACCTTGTCGCTGCCTGAGTCCCATCTCGCGCTGATCGACCAGATCTGTGCGGTGAGCCCGCGTACGGTTGTGATCCTGCACAGGGGTTCGGTCGTCGATGTCACGTCGTGGCACGAGAAAGTCGACTCGATCCTGGACCTCAACCTCGGTGGCCAGCAAGTGGCCGCGGCAGCCCTGGACATCGTTTTCGGCGATGTGAACCCTTCGGGCCGCACCAGCGAAACCGTTCCACTGCGGCTGGAGGACACGCCGGCGTATCTGGACTACCCGGGAGCGCAGCGCCGAGTCCACTACCGCGAGAGCATCTGGGTCGGCTACCGCTACTACGACCGTCGAAAGATGCCGGTGGCCTATCCGTTCGGGCATGGTCTGAGCTACACCGAGTTCGACTATTCAGACCCGCGTGCCACAGTCCACGACGACGAGAGCGTCACCGTGGATGTGGCGGTCCGCAACGTGGGCGAACGCGCCGGATTCGAGGTGGTTCAGGTGTATGTGCGCGACGACGTCAGTACCGTCCCACGACCGGACCGTGAGCTTCGCGGGTTCACCAAGGTCTGGGTTCCGGCGGGCGAAACCGTCACGACGCGCATCGAACTTGATCGACGCGACTTCGCGTTCTGGGACGAGCACCGTTGCCGCTGGGCGATCGAGAGCGGCGCCTTCACGATCGAGATCGGACACTCCTCACGTGACATCCGCGCCCGCGTCAGGATCGAGCTGGCCGGGGATGGCCACACCGTGGAGATCATCGACCGGCGCACCCCTGTGGGGTACTTCCTGCGCGACCCCGAGTTCGCCGCCACGGTCGCGCGGTTCGTGGCCTCCGCTCCCATGTTCGGGGGCGGCGCCGAGCTCCCCCCTCCGCTACAGCGCATCGTGACCGAGACGATCAACGGCATGCCGCTGGAGAAGCTTCGCTCCGTCTCCGCGGGCGCCTTCTCCGACGACGACATCGACAGGGTGATCGCACGCCTGTCCTACTAGGACCAGTTCAGCAGGACGAACCCGAAAGCTCACCTCCCCAATGAAGGGGTCTCCCATGTCGACTGCACCGTCTGCGGCCCGATGACTACCGACACGCCGCCGGCCGACGCGGCCACGCACACCGGCTCGACCGTGGCCATTCGTTACCAGGCGAAGACTCGAGCCTTCCGCCGTTACACGCTCTTCTACGGTCTTGGCAGCCTCGGCATCGCCCTCTATCTGGGGGCGATCACCGGCATCCTGTTGCCGCTACACGTCCAGCAGCTGGCCTTCGCACACATCTTCACCGGGGCTGACGCGCACGTGAACCTGCAGACCCTCAACGCACTGAAGGCTCAGGTCGATATGGGCATGCTGACGCCGACAGCGAGTCAGCATCGGATGCTGGGGCTCCTGGCCCAATTCAACTCGTCACGAGCGACGAGCCTGTCACTCGTGACCACGGTCGGGGTGGTCACCTCGATGCTGATCCAACCCGTCGTCGGCATGCTGTCGGACCGCACCCGCTCGAGGTGGGGCCGTCGGGCCCCTGGATCGCTGCGGGCGCTGTCGTGGGCGCGGCGCTGGTCGCGCTGCTCCCGGTCGTGCCGACCGTCGCCGTCCTGGTGATCGTCTGGTCTCTCGCGCAGCTGGTGGTGAGCATCGCACAAGGTCCGCTCCTCGCCACGGTCGTCGACCGTGTTCCCGAGAATCGCATCGGCGTCGCGTCCGCGGTCACCGGCCTGGTCGCGTATTTCGGCTCCATCGGTGGTTCGCTTCTCGCCGGGTCGCTGTTCGCCGCGATCGGACTCGCATCCTACTTCCCGGTCGCCATCGTGCTCCTGCTGATGACGGTGTCCTTCGTGCTGTTCGCCCGCGACCGATCGTCCGGTGCGCTGGCCGTCGAACCGCTGCGGGTTCGTACCTTCTTCGGCACCTACGTGCGAGCCCTCGCTGACCGGGATTACCGGTGGGCGTGGATCGCGAAGATGCTGCTGTACATCGGCTATGGCATCGTGACTGTCTACGGACTCTACATGCTGCAGAGCTACGTGACGCCCGCGCTGTCGGTGACCCAGGCGGCGCAGACCGCACCGCTGGTGCAATTCGCCAGCCTTCCTGGCGCCCTGATCGGCATGCTGTTCTCGGGCAGATGGTCCGACAAGGTCGGCAGGCGTAAGCCTTTCGTGATCGCGGCCTCGATCATCATGGCGGTGTCGTTCCTCATCCCGCTCGCCTGGCCGACGGTGGCCGCGATGTTCGCCGCCTCGATCGTGTCCGGGCTCGGCATGGGGGTGTTCATCGTGGTCGACCAGGCGCTGTTCATCGATCTGCTGCCGCACCGTGAATCGGCTGGCCGTGACCTCGGCGTCTCGACGGTGGGCGGGAACCTCGGCCTGGCCATCGGCCCCGCTCTGGCCGGCATGGTCGTGGTCGTGTCCGGCGGCGACTACGGTCCCGTGTGGCCGGTCGCGTTCGTCGTTGTCCTGATCGCCGCTTTCGCCGTTCTCCCGATCAAGCGCGTTCGCTGAACTTGCCGAGCGCGCTAGCGGAAAGGACCATCCTTCGTGACCGACACCGCATCCGATCGTACCGGAGCCCGCCATGATGAGCGCTGACCCCACTCGCCAGCGACGCCTCTTCACGATCGCGCCGAGTAAGCGGAGCTCCAAACCGATCAGCCCTCGCCGTTGTGCGGCGCACCCGAGCGGCCGTCCGGTGCTCGTCTGCGCGGGTGACAGCATTACGCAAGGCGTGATCAGCGCGAACTGGGTCCGCCAGGTCGCAGCGGCAGTGGCCCCCTCGGTGGACACCGTCAACGCCGGAATCAGCGGGGACCTCGCCTGGAACCTGTTGGCCCGTCTCGACGAGGTCATTGCCTGCAAACCCGCGATCGTGACCGTGCTCATCGGCACGAATGACGTGGCCGCGCAGATTTCACCCCAATGGTCAGACGGATATCTGAAGTCCAAGCGTCTCCCACAGCGCCCGACCCCGGAGTGGTACCGGGACAACCTGGAGCGGATCGTCGAGCGACTGAAGTCGGAGACATCCGCCAGAATCGCCCTCATGTCGCTTCCACCGCTTGGCGACACGGTCGACGGGCGATGGGCGGAGCTCGTCGGGCCCTACAACGCGATCATCCACGATGTCGCGACGCGGGCCGCTGTGCCGGTCCTGCCGGTGCACGAGCGGATCGCCGACCTGATCGTGGCAAACCACGCATCGACCCAGTGGGATGGAACCAAGAAGCTGATGGGTGCGGCGTTCGTACGCCGAGTCCTCCTTCGGCAGACCTGGGACGCCATCGCACGCCGCTACGGCTTCACCACGACCACGGACGGAGTGCACCTGAACGAGCCCGCCGCCGCGCGGATCGCCGCGCTGGTCGAACAATTCGTGACCGCACCGCGCAAAACCGAATGAAACTCAATTGACGATGAGGTCTTGCCGAGGTCGGGTAATTGACGATCGTCGTTTCCTGGCAAGGGAAGTTCCATCATGAGCTGCTGGAGAGATGATGACACGCACGGTCCCGGTCTCCGCGCCGGAGGCCTTCCATGACCCGGATCCGCACGCCCGACCGGCGGCGATGGGAATCGGCGGCCAGAGCGCCATCGACCTGCCCGCGGCCGAGCAGGCCGCCGCCGATCTGTTGCACGCCTTGGGTGTGCGCACCGAGGGTGAGTCGCTGCGGGACACGCCGGGGCGGATGGCGCGGGCCTACCAGGAACTGCTGTCGCCGCGGCCGTTCACCCTCACCACGTTCCCCAACAGTGAGCACTACGACGAACTCGTGATGGTGCGGGACATTCCGGTGCGGTCGCTGTGCGAGCACCACTTCCTGCCCTTCACCGGCGTCGCCCACGTCGGCTATCTGCCCGACGACCGGATCCTGGGACTGTCCAAACTGGCCCGGGTCGTCAGTCACGTCGCGGCCCGTCCACAGGTGCAGGAACGGCTGACCAAGCAGATCGCCGACTGGCTGGCCGAAAAGCTCGCGCCCCGAGGCGTCGGCGTGGTCGTCGAGGCGGAACACAGCTGCATGGTCCTGCGCGGGGCACGCGCTTCGGGCTCGACGACCGTGACGTCGACACTGCTGGGCTGCCTGCGTGACGATGCCCGGTCCCGCCAGGAATTCTTCGCGCTGTCACGCGCTGCCCACCGCGGCCGGTCGGGGACGGGGCAGCTCAACCCTTGATGTAATAGCTGACAGTGCTATGATTCTTTCATATCCCAAGGTGCGCCCGATGTGAGCGAAGCTCACTTCCAGGGAGAGCAATCATGAACCACTTCACCTGGTCGCTCGACAACGACATCGCCGAACTCGTCCTGTCCAATCCGCCGCAGAACCGCGTTGACGAGCAGGCCGTCGAGGAGTTGGCCACCGCCGTCGACATGATCGGCTCCGGCTCGGCGAGAGCAGTCGTGCTACGAGCCGAGGGGCCCGACTTCAGCTTCGGCGGCGCCATCGGGGCCTGGCCCGACCTCACCGTCCGTCAACTGCGCGCGCTGTTCGAGAAGTACCTGGCGGCGTTCAACCGCCTTGAACGACTACCGGTCCCTGTGATCGCCGCGGTCCAGGGACTCTGCTTCGGTGGCGGCCTCGAGCTCGTGCTGCGCGCTGACGTCGTGTTCGCCGGCGAATCATCGCGCTTCGGTCACCCCGAGCAGTCCATCGGCCTGACCCCTCTGCTGGGAGGAGCGCACCGGATGGCGGCCCGCGCGGGCTGGGCCCGCGCTTCCGAGTGGGCCATGACCTCCGAGCAGGTGCCAGCCGCGACCATGGCGCACGCCGGCGTCGTCAACCACGTCGTTCCCGACGGCGAACTCCTGTCCGCCACACATTCTTTCGCGGCGAAGGTCGCCAGCGGCCCGACCCGCGCCTACGCGGCCACCAAGGCGCTGATGCGCGCATGGGTCGACGGCGGCATCAGCGTCGCGGACAACGCGCTGCTCGACATCGCGATGCCGCTGTTCGACACCGACGACGCCCGTCGCGGCATCCCGTCGGCGATCAACGCCCTACGTGCCGGCAAGCCCAGGCCCCCTCTCAGGTTCATCGGGAAATGAGCCTCACTCGCCGTGGGGGATGGTCATTGCTGTCAGCGAATCACGCTCTGTCCAGCCCTGCTCGAACACCTGGGGCTTGCCAGCGCCTGACGACCTGATCACGTCCCAGGACTGGACACCATGACCGAACTGGAGAAATCGATGAATCTCACCTCGCGTATCGCCCTGGTCGGCGCCGGCGTGCTCGGTGTGGCCCTGGTCCCGGTGGCGGCCAACGCGCATTCCCCCCAGCTGACCGACCAGCAGCGGCAGCAGATCGTCAGCAGGTTCGCCACCGCGATCGTGCACGACGACCACCGGGGCATCATCGCCAACACCACCGCCGGCGTCACCTGGACGATCCCGGGCACCAGCGCCGTGTCCGGACGTTCCGTCGGCCAGAACGCCGTGCTCAAACTCGCCGACACGTTCGCGAAGTTCGATCTGACCATCTCGCCGCGCGCGTTCGCGTTCGGCGTCGACACCGTCGCGGTCGAACTGCACGACACCGGCAGCCACAACGGCAAGGCCCTCGACCAGGACGTCGTCAACGTGCTGACCATCCGCGACGGCAAGGTCTCCAGCCTCAGCGGCAACCTCGCCGACGTCCAGGCGTTCGACGCCTACTTCTCATGACCACGACGGGACAGGGCAATCCGGTGATCGACCGCACAGACGTCGAGTTCCCCGTCGACGGCGGCGTGACGCTGCGGGGCTGGTTGTTTCGGCCCGCCGGTGCAGACCGACCTCACCCGGCCGTCACGATGGCCCACGGCTACGCGGGCGTGAAGGAACACGGACTCGAACCGTTCGCCCGCGCCTTCGCGGGAGCGGGTTTCATCGTTTTGGTGCATGACCACCGCGGCTTCGGCGCCAGCGACGGCCATCCCCGCCACGATGTCAATCCCTGGACCCAGATCGAGGACTGGCGTCGGGCCATCTCATTCCTTGAGTGCCAGCCCGGGGTGGATCCCGCGCGAATCGGTCTGTGGGGAACGAGCTACGCCGGCGGCCACGCGCTCGTTCTCGGCGCCACGGACCGCCGCCTGCGCTGCGTCGTCGCTCAGGTGCCGACCATCAGCGGCTACGAGCAAGGTCTGCGCCGGGTGCCGCCTGACGAGGTGGCAGCGCTGGAGCAGGCATTCGCGGACGAGGACCGAGCGTTGTTCCGCGGCGAGCCGCCACGCAAGCAGGCGATCGTCAGCACCGACGCCACGCAGCCGGCGTCCTACCACGCCGCGGACGCCGTCGAGTTCTACCTCCAAGACCTTCCTGACGGCCTGTGGCAGAACGAAGTCACCGTCAGGTCGACACGACTCGCTCGCACCTACGAACCTGGTGCGTGGGTTCGGCGCGTGTCGCCCACGCCGCTGCTGATGATCGTCGCCCTGCACGACACGATCACTGTCAGCGACCTCGCACTCGCCGCGTACGAGCAGGCACTCGCACCCAAGCGCCTCGTCACCATCGGCGGCGGCCACTTCGATTCGTACGGATCGCGATTCCCCGCCGCCAGCCGCCCCGCTGTGCAGTGGTTCCAAGAGCACCTGTCCTAGGCATCGCGAACTCGTCCCGCCTGAGGACGACCCCGGCCCGGGTGAACTACGTCTTGCCACAGGCCGTGCTCCAAGGATGAGAACTGCGTTCGGTGCCGGATTCATCGCTCCGGTTCGGATCGCAGCAGGGCGTCGTTCGACGCGGCATTCAATAATCAGGACTGACCGATCGAAGGAGTATTCGAAAATGACCACTCCTCCCACTCCCGCTACTCCCTCCGCCGTGGCGGATTACCTCGCGCAGAACCCGAAGCTCTTCGATCGAGGGCTACGCGAAGGTCAGAAATGTCAACTCCATGTGTTCGAGGTGTCCTCCGGTTCGGACACGGTGATCGCCGAGTTCGATGACATGCTGTTCGAGGCGCCCAACTGGGGGGCCGATGGCAGTACGCTGTATCTCAACGGTCACGGCGGAATATGGGAATTCCCGCTCGACTCCCCGAACGAGCCTCGTCGCGTCGACTATGCGGGACTGCCGTTTCTCAACAACGACCATGTCCTCGATCCCGGTGGCGGAGCCATGTTCATGTCCGCGATGGATGGTCATGTCTATCACGGGACTCTGGATGGCAGCAGCACCCGCCGGGTCACCGAAGAGGACATCTGGCACTTCCTGCATGCGATCTCACCCGATGGCAAGACGCTCGGGTTGGTGCGGATCGACGGGTGGGGCGGTCCGAGCAGGCTCGCGCTGATCGCCGCTGAAGGTGGTCCGGTCACGGTTGTGGACACGGGCTCCGGCCACGCCGACGGTCCCGACTGGTCTCCCGATGGGGACTGGATCTACTTCAATACCGAGCGCTGGGCGGCAAAACCCGGTCACGCCCAATTGGCCAGGGTGCCCAGCGACAAGCCCACAGCGGACAAGGTCGAGCGGCTGATCTCGACTGACACCGTCGACTGGTTCCCGCACATCGCACCGAACGGGCGCCTTGCGGTGTATCTCCAGTATCCGGTCGGGACCGTTGGCCATCCCGCGGACCACGATGTCGAGTTGGTCGCCGTCGAGACCACGGACTGGTCGATACCGCTGGCGCGAGTGCCGTTGTACGGCGGGCAAGGCACGATCAACGTCAACAGTTGGAGCCCCGACTCAACCCGATTCGCCTTCGTGTCGTACCCCGTCGCCCGACGACCGCTGTGAACCTAGCGGGGTTTGGCAGACCGCAGTGGCCGCCGTCGACGGCAAGCACAGCGCCTCGCCCGACGTGGAGCCCGGAGGTCCTGCACACGCACTTGACCGCCGCATTGCCCGCCTACCTGGTCCCCGACCACATCATCCCCCTGGAGGTGTTCCCGTTGACTGCGAACGGAAAAGTGGATCGCTCCGCGTTGCCACAGCCGGGACGTAAATTCGCAGGACCACGGCGGCGGGCTTTCCTAGACTGGGACGATGAAGGCCGTCGTATGGGGCGTGATCTGCCTGGTATGCGCGGTCAGCGGGCACCCCGTTGTGGGGCTGCTGGGCGCGCTGCTGCTGGCCGCCTGCCTGCCAACGATACGGCCAGGAAGCCACCTGGCCGGCGGAGGCCGTGCTGAGCGGTGTCCTGCCGGCTCGCGGCCGAGCAGGGTGGCGCGCCGGTAGAACTCGTAGAGGCCGTCGAAGATCGGCTTGGTGACGGCGAGGGTGCGCTCGTCGTCGCCGATCACCGGCAGGCCGCGCAACGCGACGCCGCGCATGTCGAACGCGGCGGCGGTAACCTCGGTTGCGCTCTGGCGAGAGGCGGGTTCGATGCCGTCAAAACGGACGATGCTGATCGGGGGAGCGCTGGCCGCGCTCGTGGCGGCCGGTGGCGTCACGTTCTGGCTGACTCGCGGCCCGTCCGCGCCGACCTCACCGCTGCCGCTGCGGACGGTGCACGAGCTGGCGCTACCTGGGGACAACTCGCGGTTCGACTACGCCAGTCTGGACGCCGACCGGGGACTGCTGTTCGTCGCGCACCTCGGAGCCAGCGAGGTCGTGGAGATCAACGTGCGCGCGAACAAGGTGGTCCGCACGATTTCGAACCTGTCGCAGGTGCATGGGGTGCTCGTCGTTCCGGCGCTGCGCCGCGTGTATGCGACGGCGACTGGAGCCAACCAGGTCGTGGCGCTGGACGAGGACACCGGCGAGGTGATCAACCAGGCCCCGACCGGCGAGTACCCAGACGGGATCGCCTACGACCCACGTCGCAACACCATCTGGACGACCAACGAGACCGGCGGCACCGAGACGGTGGTCGGCGCCGAGGACGCGAAGGTTCGCGGCAGTGTCGGCCTCGGTGGCGAGGTCGGCAACGTCGTCTACGACTCCATCAGTGACCGGATGCTGGTGGATGTCCAGGGCCGCAACGACCTCGCCGTGATCGACCCGGCCGCGCTCACGGTCACCAAGCGGGTCCCGCTGCCCGGCTGCGACCACGATCATGGCCTCGCGCTGGACACCGCGGCCCGGTTGGCGTTCGTCGCCTGTGACGGCAACGCCACGCTGCTCACCGTGGACATGAACACCTGGCAGGTCACCGGCACCGATCTGGTGGGCGCCGATCCGGACGTGGTGGCCTACGACCAGAGCGCCCACCGGCTCTACGTCGCCGCCGAGAGCGGTGTGGTGTCCATTCTGGACCTGCGGGACCGCACGCTTGGCGTGTCTGGCTCGGATCATCTCGCCGACGGCGCGCATGTCGTCGCGGTGGACCCGGGCACTCATCGCAGTTACTACCCGGTGCCGGCCGGCAGTGACGGCCGCCCCGCGCTGCTGGAGCG
>Ga0307511_10000964_pt1 | contig 30506 bp, 26 predicted proteins | sample 13_EM_MG_FD_200266 | JGI IMG/M metagenome (GOLD analysis project Ga0307511, IMG submission 200266) | Populus trichocarpa ectomycorrhiza microbial communities from riparian zone in the Pacific Northwest, United States - 13_EM | ecosystem: Host-associated > Plants > Roots > Unclassified | place... | reverse complement strand
TCGCTGGTGCTGGCGGCGTTCGCCGAGGAGATCTTCTGGGCCGGGATCGTCGCCGTGCCGCGCGGGCAATGGGAGGCGGCGCGCTCGACCGGACTCTCCAAGTTGCAGACCCTGGGCTACGTGGTGCTGCCGCAGGCGGTGCGCATGACCATCCCGCCGCTGACCAACCGGGTGATCGCCATCACCAAGGGCACGGCCCTGGGTTCGGTGGTGGCCTTGAGCGAAATTCTCAACCAGGCCTCTTCTTCCGCCAGCCAGGCGGGCAATGCAACGCCGCTGACGGTGGGCGCGCTGGCCTATCTGATCCTGTTCATCCCGGTGGTGATGTTCGGGCGCTGGGTCGAAACCCGCTTCGCGTGGAAAAAGTGATGGACGCGATCCTGCAGAACTTTTTCAACCTGGAGATTGCCCGCAAGGCCTGGCCGTTCCTGCTCCAGGGCTTGTGGATGACCCTGCTGCTGTCGGCCATCGTGGTGCCGTTGGGTATTGGCGCGGGGCTGGTGGTGGCGGTGCTGGGCAGCCTGAAGAAGAAGTGGCTCAACGTCATCCTGGTGATCTACGTCGATTTCTTCCGGGCCTTTCCGCCGCTGGTGCTGCTGATCTTCATCTACTTCGGCACGCCTTTCCTGGGGCTGGACATCCCCAAGCTGCTGGCGGTGGCGATCGGCTTTTTGCTCAATACCTCGAGCTACTACGGCGAGGTATTCCGCGCCGGCATCGAGAGCATCCCCAAGGGCCAGTTCGAGGTGGCGCGTTCCACCGGCCTGTCGGGCGCGCAGACCCTGCGCTACGTGGTGCTGCCGCAGGCGATCCGCAACGTGCTGCCGGACCTGATCAGCAACACGCTGGAGGTGATCAAGCTGACCACGCTGGCCTCGGTGGTGGCGCTGCCCGAGCTGCTCAACAACGCGCGGCAGGCGCAGGCGATCACGTACAACCCGACACCGATCGTGCTAGCGGCGCTGATGTATCTGGTGCTGCTCTGGCCCCTGGTCCGCCTCTTGAGTCGTCTCGAACACAAGAGTATCGCGATGCACTGAACAAAAACGGCGGGCAATGCCCGCCGCTCCACGCTTTGACAACTGTTCTTTAACAACTAGCTATGCGGCAAGCTTCTGCTTCACCGCCCCGCTTTGCCGCGCCAGCAGATTGCCCAGCGCGATGCCGACCGCCGCCTGCGTCGGGTCGATCACCGGCACCTTGAGCACGTCTTCAAGCCGGTCACGATAGCGGGCCATGCCGGCGCAGCCCATGATCACCACGTTGGCGCCATGTTCCTTGACGAGCGTGGTGCCGACTTCCTTCATGCGCTTGAAGGTGATGTCTTCCTGCGCCAGATCGACCACGCCGATCTCGATCGCCAGGTCTTCGGCCAGCTTGTGCTCCAGGCCGAGCAGGCGCACCTGGCGCTTGTGGCGAGCGATCGCGCGCGAGAGGATGGAGATCACGCCGAAACGCGCCCCCATCGAAGCCGCCGTCAGATAGGCGCACTCGGCGCTGCCGTACACGGGGCAGCTCAAGGTCTCGCGCATCGCGTAGAAGCCGGGGTCGGAGAAGCAGGCCAGCACTACCGCATCTGACTTCGCATGCTCGGGATGTTCGCTGAAATACGCGATCAGCTTTTCGCTGATGCCGTCCACATGCGCCTGGCTCTCGATGCCGGGCGGGCCCGAGCGCAAGGTCTCGCAGACGATGCGCGGCCCGCCGCTGACGCGGTACGATTCGAGGGCCAGGCTGATGTGGTCGGTCACCGCCTGGGTGCTGTTGGGATTGATGACGAACAGGGTACGGTCCATGCGATTCTCCTAAGCGATTCTCCCAGGCGCCGCGCCTAAACCTTGCCGGCCTTGCGGCGCTGCTCGAGATAACTGTTGTTGGTCATCTCGAACTGGTCGCTGATGCGGCAATAGCGGTTGGCGAATAATCGCCCAACCGGATGATACTTGTCTATATGCACCCGGAACGTCTCCGGGTCGACCAGTTCGTCGCGCACGTGGAGGTGGCGCACCTGGCCGATGATAATGTTGCGGGTCGGCATCTCGATCTTGCTGTACAGGGTGCATTCCAGCGCGGCTGGCGCCTCCACCAGACGCGGCGGCGCCACCTGGCTGGAAGGTGCCAGCGTAAATCCCACCATCTCCGGCTCGCTCACCCCGGGCGGAAAATCGGTCGAGCAGGCGTGCATGCGCTCGGCGATGCTCTCGTCCACCAGGTTGACGACGAACTGGCCGCTGGCCAGCATGTTGCGCGAGCTGTCCTTCAGCGGCCCGTTGTCGCGGTTCTCGATGCTGATGATGACGATCGGCGGCTCATCGGCGATCACGTTGAAAAAGCTGAACGGCGCGGCGTTGACCACGCCTTCGCTCTCGGTGCCGGGCATGCCCAGCGTCGTTACCAGCGCAATCGGGCGCGGTACCACCAGGCTTACCAGCAGCTTGTAGCGCTTGGCGTTTTCCAGCTGATCGAAATTCCAGTCCATATGGCCCTAGCAGAGTACAAATCCAGGCTGCATAATAAGCACAAGCGATGCCTGCCGGACTGGCATGCGCGCAATAACGAGACCGAAAACGGAGAAACCGAAACGGAGGGACCCATGCTGGCCCTGTTCTTCGAAGTCAAACCCAGGCCCGAACACTTTCAGCGCTATCTCGACATGGCGGCGGCGCTCAGGCCGGAGCTGGAGAAGATCGACGGCTTCATCTCGATCGACCGCTACCAGAGCCTGGCGCGCGAGGGCGTGGTGCTGTCGCACTCGATCTGGCGTGACGAGGCGGCACTGACCGCCTGGCGGGTCCATGAAGGCCATCACCGGGCGCAGGACGCGGGCCGCAACGTGGTGTTCGAGGACTATCGGCTGCGTATCGCCGAGGTGCTGCGCGAGGAAACGCCCGGCAAACCGGCCTGGCAGCCGCAGCGTATCTCGGCCTACAACGACCCTGCCCATCGCAGGCCACGCTACATGGTGGTGGCCGAGTCGACCAGTGGGCAGTTCGACGCGCTGCCCGCCGTCACGCCGGAGGCTTACGCCAGCCTGAACCGGCCGGGCGAGTTCGTGCACGTGATGGACGTCGCGGACATCCCCGTCGCCCTCGAACTCACCGAGAACTGCCGCATCGGCGCACCCAGCTACCGCTACCGCATCTGCGAAGTCGAGCGCGACTACGGCATGTTCGAGCGCGCCGAGGCGCCGCAATACTATCCGCCGGTGGCGCGCCCCGCCTCGTAAGCCGGCGCGTGGCCTGCATCTTGCCTGCCTATGGTAGATTGCCGGATTCACCTTGCTCCGGCACGCAGCGTCCGCCGCAGGCGGGCTCCAATCAACGCAATATGAGTTCTCGATAGTGTCCCGCCGCAAACCCGTGCAAACCCAACTCAATTTCCGACGCTACTCCGCGCTCGCCCCCAACTCCGCCGACTTCGTACCGAAGCAGCTGGTGATCGCCGGCTGGACCGGGCGCAATCGCGAAGCCATGGAACACCACGTTCAGGAGCTTGAAGCCCTGGGCGTCAAGCGCCCCTCCTCGATGCCGGTCTATTACCGCGTCGCCGCCGGCCGGCTGACCCAGGCCAGGGAGATCCAGGTGCTGGGCCCGCACACTTCCGGCGAAGTCGAGCCGGTGATGTTCTCGATGCGTGACGGTCTGTGGCTGGGCATCGGCTCGGACCACACCGACCGCAAGCTGGAGACCCAGTCGGTCGCCGCCTCCAAGCAGATCTGCCCCAAGCTGGTGGGCCGCGAAGTGTGGGATTGCCGCGAGATCGCCGACCACTGGGAGGACCTGGTGCTGCGCTCTTACGTCATCGAGCAGCCCGGCGGCGAGCGCGTGCTCTACCAGGAAGGCGGCGTCTCGCAGATGCTGCTGCCCGGCGACCTGATCACCGGCTACTCCGGCCCGGCCGGCCTGCCGGTGGGCACCGTGATGTTCGGCGGCACCTTCCCCGCCAAGGGCGGCATCCGCCCGGCCCTGTACTTCGAGATCGAACTGGAAGACCCGGTTCTTGGACGCAAGCTCAGGCACGGCTACAGCATTGAAGTGCTGCCTGAAGTCGAATAGGCGCGGCGTCCCCGAATGAAAAGGCGCCGCATGCGGCGCTTTTGCTTTTGCGTCCCGCTCTTGCGTCCTCACCTGCCGCTCAGCGAAAGCCGTGCTGCTCCACGCGCGGCTGGGCCAGGTAATCCAGGGTCTGCATCTCGTCGATGCGGCTGACGGTGCGCGCGAATTCGTTGACCAGCGCGCCCTGGGTGTAGAGCCTGTCGGCCGGCACCGCGGCGGACATGATCATCTTGACCCGCGCGTCGTACAGCACGTCGATCAGCCAGGTAAAGCGGCGCGCCTCGGACGCCTGGCGCGGGCCCATCTCGGGAATGTTCGACAGCACGATGGTGTGGAAGCGCCGCGCCAGATCGACGTAATCGGTGTACGAGCGCGGCCCGCCGCACAGCTCCTGGAACTCGAACCAGACGATGCCGCCGGCGCGCCGCTGGTAGCGCAGGTTGCGGCCCTCGACGTCGAGCGGCTGGTGCTCGTCCTCCACTTCGGCGATGCGGTCGAATTCCAGCGAGATCGCCGCTTCGGTTTCCGCGGTGATCGGCGTGTGGTAGATGCGCGCCGACTCCAGGGCGCGGCGCCGGTAATCGACGCCGGCATCGACGTTGACCACGTCCAGGTGCGCCTTGATCAGCTCGATCGCGGGCAGGAACTTGGCGCGCTGCAGACCGTCCTTCCACAGCAGGTCGGGATGGTAGTTCGAGGTCATGCACAACATGACGCGATTGTCGAACAGGTGCTGCAGGAGGCGGCCGAGGATCATCGCATCGGCGATGTCATTGACGTGGAACTCGTCGAAACAGATCAGGCGGAACTTGGAAGCGATATCCTTGGCCACCAGCAGCAGCGGATCCTCCTCGCCCTTCACGTCGTCGAGCGCCTGATGCACGTCGCGCATGAAATGGTGAAAGTGCACGCGGCGCTTTTTCACCAGGGGCACGCAGAGGTAGAAGCTGTCCATCAGGAAGCTCTTGCCACGCCCTACTCCGCCCCACAGGTAGACGCCGCGCGGCAGGTCCGGCTTGATGAACATGCGCTTGAGCGTGGTGTTGCGCCGCGCCTTGTAGCCGACCCACTCGTCGTACAGCTCCTGCATCTTGCGCACCGCCGCCAGTTGCGACTCGTCGCTGATGTAGCCGCGCCGCGCCACTACCTTCAGGTAGTAGTCCATCACGGTCAACTCGCCGGCCTCCGCCGCCTGGTTGATGTCGTCGATGGAATCGTCGTCGTCTTCGCTGATTGCGCTATCGCGCATACTCGTCTTGAACCGTTGCCGTTATCGCGCTATCGCGCATGTTTCAATTCCTGATGCCGCGGTGGCATCTGTGCCCACGGCGGCCTTGCGTGCCTCAATGCACAGCCTCGCCCGCCAATTCCTTCAGGCCCGCGCGCGCCTGGTCGATCCATTCCTTCTGCATGCGCTGGATATGCTTCGGCGCACGGCCGGTGTTCTTGATCACGGTCTCGAACGTTAGCCGCGCCGCCTCGCCCCGGCCCATGCGAACCAGCAGCGCGCCCATGCGCACGCGCGGCTCTGCGCCCGCGTACTGCTGGCTCAGCGCTTCATACTGGGTCAGCGCCGCCTCGTCATCGCCCGCCCCTTCGAGGGTGCGCGCGTACAGCAGGCGCGCCTCGCCGGCTTTGAAAAACGCTTCGCGCGACATCAGGTCCTGCAGCCAGCGGCGCGCTTCCGGATAGTCGCCCTTGTGGAAGTTCGCCTCGCCCAGGCCGTAGAGCAGCGTGGGATCGTGCTCGTAGATGCCGATCTTGCAGCTCATGTACAGATTGATCGCGCTGTCGAATTGCCCGGTGCCGATGCATTCATCGGCCAGCGCAACCTTGTTGGCCATGCTGCCGCAAGCCTCCACGTCCGCCAGGCGCTCGCACATTTCGGCGCTGGGCTGGATGCGCTTGATGATGCGCTTGACGGTGTGGCTGGAGCCCATGTTGGGCAGCACTTCGTAGAGCAGGTAGGCGAGAGCGCCCACGCCTGGAAGCATCAGGACCACCCACATCCAGTAGTCCGGCCGCCCGGTCTGGCGGATATGCGCGATGCAGGTCACGTCTATCAATGCAAGCAGGATTCCGGCGAACGGCATGGCACTCTCTCCCTGTCAACCTATCGGGGCGCGTACCAGCCTTTGCCGGCCGCGCATTGTTTTCCGACCTCCGCGCCCAACTCACGCTCAGTTGTGGATGGCGCGCTTTTCCACCGCCAGCATCGCCTCCTTCATCACTTCGGAGAGCGAAGGATGGGCGTGGCTGGTGCGCGCGACGTCTTCCGACGCCGCCATGAATTCCATCGCCAATACCGCCTCGGCGATCTGCTCGGAGGCATGCGCGTGGATCACGTGCACGCCGAGGATGCGGTCGGTCTTTGCATCGGCCAGCACCTTCACGAAACCGTCCGGCTCGCCCTGCCCGTGCGCGCGGCCGTTGGCGGCGAACGGGAAGGAACCGGCCTTGTAGGCCACGCCCTCGGCCTTGAGCTGCTGCTCGGTCTTGCCGACCCAGGCAATTTCCGGATAGGTATAGATCACCCAGGGAATCGCGTCGTAGTTGACGTGGCCCTTCTGGCCGGCGATCAGCTCGGCGGCCATCATGCCCTCTTCCTCGCCCTTGTGCGCCAGCATCGGGCCGCGCACCACGTCGCCCACGGCATACACGCCGTTGAGCAGGGTACGGCAATGGCCGTCCACATCGATCATGCCGCGCTCGTTGGTCTTCAGGCCAATCGCTTCCAGGCCGAGGTTGTCGGTATTGGGCACCCGGCCGATCGAGACGATCAGCTTGTCGCACTCCAGCACCTGCGCCTTGCCTTCGGCATCGGTGTAGTTGATCGTCACGCCCTTCTTGTCCTGCTTGACCTCGCCGATCTTCACGCCCAGGCTGAACTTCAGGCCCTGCTTGGTGAAGGACTTGAACGCTTCCTTCGACACCGCCTCATCGGCTCCGCCAAGGAAGGCCGGCAGCGCTTCCAGGATAGTAATGTCCGCACCCAGGCGGCGCCACACCGAACCCAGTTCCAGGCCGATCACGCCGGCGCCGATCACGCCCAGGCGCTTGGGCACGGCCGGCATCGCCAGCGCACCCTCGTTGTCGCAAATGGTGACGTTGTCCACCGGCACGCCCGGCAGGTGGCGCGCCTTGGAACCGGTGGCGATGATCACGTTCTTGCCGGAGATCGATTCCTTGCCGCCGTCGCCGTTCACCTCGACGGTGTAGCCGCCCTCGCCCTTGCCGGTGAAAGTGCCGAAGCCCTTGAACCAGGTCACCTTGTTCTTGCGGAACAGGAACTCGATGCCCTTGGTCATCTTGCCGACCACGGCTTCCTTGCGGGTCTGCATGCGCGACACGTCCAGCTCGATGCCCTTGACCGAGATGCCATGGTCGGCAAACTTGTGCTGCAGCTTTTCGTAGTTCTCGGACGACTCCAGCAACGCCTTGGACGGAATGCAGCCCACGTTCAGGCAGGTACCGCCGAGAGCCAGTTCGCCCTTGGCATTCTTCCAGCCTTCGATACAGGCCACGGACAAACCCAGTTGCCCCGCGCGCACCGCCGCGACATAGCCCGCCGGGCCAGCGCCGATCACCACCACATCAAAATTCTTCTCAGCCATGATTCACTTCCATCAACCGATACGCACCGGTTCGTATTCGTTAAAGTTGGGCGGTCCAGATCAGGTGCACAAGCGCGATGCCCTGCTCGGTCTGCACCATCATCATGTAGCGCGGCGCGGACGGATCCTTTTTCAATAGATAGCGGCAAACCGCGAAATTTCCATTGCCCACGCAGTTCGGCTTGATCTCGTCATAGACCTTCTTGGTGAGCAGCCGGGCTATTTCGGCCTCGGGCAAGGTCTTGATCTCGCAGTTTTTCTCGCACTTGAACGCAGTCCAGCCACCATCCGCGGCACGCTCTTCAGCCAGCCACTTGCCATTCTGCAAATAGAAACGATAAGCGATGTTGGTCGGCTTGCCGTCCTTGTCGGCCACCGTGTAGATGGCGGCGTCGACGTCGGTGAAGGCCTGCGCCGCCGGGGCGGCCAGCAGGGCCGCACCCGCCAGAGCAGCCGCCGTCAGCACGCGAACCCGGCGCGAATATCCCGCAAGCAGGCGCGTCAGCATCACAGCTCCAACAGGATGCGCTGCGGATCTTCCAGCGCTTCCTTCATCGCCACCAGCGACAGCACCGCCTCGCGGCCGTCGATGATGCGGTGGTCGTAGCTCATCGCCAGGTAGTTGATCGGGCGGATCACGATCTGGCCGTTTTCCACCACCGCGCGGTCCTTGGTCGCATGCACACCCAGGATGGCGGACTGCGGCGGGTTGATGATCGGGGTCGAGAGCATCGAGCCGAAAATGCCGCCGTTGGAGATCGAGAAGGTGCCGCCGGTGAGCTCTTCCAGCGACAGCTTGCCGTCGCGAGCCTTGACGCCGTAGGCGGAGATGTCCTTTTCGATCTGCGCGAACGACTTCTGGTCGGCGTCGCGCAGGATAGGCACCACCAGGCCGCGCGGCGAGCCGACCGCGATGCCGATGTCGAAGTAGCCGTGATACACGATGTCGGTACCGTCGATCGAAGCGTTGACCAGCGGGTACTTCTTCAAAGCGTATACGGCGGCTTTTACAAAAAACGACATGAAGCCCAGCTTGACGCCGTGTTCCTTCTCGAACTTCTCGCCGTACTTCTTGCGCAGGTCGATGACCGGCTGCATGTTCACTTCATTGAACGTGGTGAGGATCGCGTTGGTCGCCTGCGATTCCAGCAGGCGCTGCGCGACGCGCTGGCGCAGGCGCGACATCGGCACGCGCTGCTCGGGGCGCTCGCCCAGGAACTGCAAGTTGACCGGGGCCTTCACCACGGCCAGGGGCGCGGCGGCCGGCTTGGCGGCAGGCGCAGCGGCCGGCGCGGAGCCGGCGGCCAGGGCGTCGCCCTTGGTGATGCGGCCATCCTTGCCGGTACCGGTGACACTAGCGGGGTTCACACCCTGCTCGGCCATGATCTTGGCGGCCGAAGGCATCGCCAGGGGCGCGCTGCCGGCGGCGGCCGGGGCGGCCGCGGGAGCCGCCGTCTTGGCGGCGGGAGCCGCGGCGGCGGCAGGCGCGGAAGCGCCGGCGGTTGCAGCCGTATCGATGCGGGCAATCAGCTCATCGGAGACCACGGTCGTGCCGTCGCCCTTGACGATTTCGATCAGCACGCCGGACTCCGGCGCGGGCAGCTCCAGCACTACCTTGTCGGTCTCGACATCGACCAGGTTTTCATCGCGGGTCACCGCTTCGCCGGCCTTCTTGTGCCAGGCCAGCAGGGTCGCCTCGGCGACGGATTCCGACAGTTGCGGAACTTTTACTTCAATGATTGCCATGAATCAACTCCGTTATGGGCCGGCGGCCCGCGGGTGTCGCACCCGGGAATGCCGCCGCCTTGTTATTCGCTGCAGATGATATTGCTTGGTGGATGAAAAAACCCGGCGCAAGGCCGGGTGGAAATCTACTTGGTCAGTACCAGGCCCTTGGTCTTGCCGAAAGCCTGCGCGATCAGCGCCTTCTGCTGCTCGGCATGCTTGGCCATGTAACCGGCCGCGGGCGAGGCCGAGGGGGCGCGGCCGGCGTAAGCCAGCTTCTGCCCTTCGGTCATGTTCTCCAGCAGGTTGTGCTGGATCTGGAACCACGCGCCCTGGTTCTGCGGTTCGTCCTGGCACCAGACGATCTCGGTGGCCGACTCGTACTTCTTGAGTTCGTGCGCGAAAGCCTTGTGCGGGAACGGGTACATCTGCTCGATGCGCACGATCACCGTGTCGGTCTGCTTCTTCTCGCGACGCGCCGCCACCAGGTCGTAGTACACCTTGCCGGTACAGGCGACCACGCGGGTCACTTCCTTCGGCTTGATGCTCTTGTCGACCTCGCCGATCACGGTCTCGAACTGGCCCTTGGCCAGTTCGCCCAGATCCGACACCGCTTCCTTGTGGCGCAGCAGGGACTTCGGGGTGAAGATGATCAGGGGCTTGCGGAAGGTGCGCACCATCTGGCGGCGCAGCAGGTGGAAAATCTGCGCCGGGGTGGTCGGCTGTACCACCTGGATGTTGTGGTCGGCCGAAAGCTGCAGGAAGCGTTCGATGCGCGCGGAGGAGTGCTCCGGACCCTGGCCTTCATAACCGTGCGGCAGCATCAGCGTCAGGCCGCAGGCGCGGCCCCACTTCACTTCGCCGGAGGTGATGAACTGGTCGATCACCACCTGGGCGCCGTTGGCGAAGTCGCCGAACTGGCCTTCCCAGATCACCAGGGTGTTGGGTTCGGAGGACGCGTAGCCGTATTCGAAGCCCATCACGGCTTCTTCGGACAGCACCGAGTCGATCACCGTGAACGGCGCCTGCTTGTCGGAGATGTTCTGCAGCGGAATGTAGCTGCCGGCGTCCCATTTCTCGCGGTTCTGGTCGTGCAGCACGGCGTGGCGGTGGGTGAAGGTGCCGCGGCCCGAGTCCTGGCCGGTGATGCGCACGGCATAGCCGGAGGCAACCAGCGAGGCAAACGCGAGGTGCTCGCCCATGCCCCAGTCCAGCGGCAACTCGTCGTTGGCCATCTTGCGGCGGTTGGCGATCAGGTTTTCGACCAGCGAATGCAGCTTGAAGTTGGGCGGGATGGTGGTGATGCGCTCGCCCAGGCGGCGCAGCTCGGCCATCGGCAGCGCCGTATCGGCGGTGTCGGTCCACTTCTTGTTCAGGAACGGCAGCCAGTCGACCGCGTACTTGCTCTTGAAATCGGAGAGCACGTACTCGACGGTGGCCTTGCCTTCGTCCATCAAGGCGCGGAAGTCCTTGACCAGCTGGTCCGGGCCGCCTTCCTTGAGCACGCCCTGGGTCACCAGCTTGTCGCCGTACAGCTTGCGGGTGCCGGGGTGCTGGGCGATGCGCTTGTACATCAGCGGCTGGGTCAGCGCCGGGGTGTCCTGCTCGTTGTGGCCGAGCTTGCGGAAGCAGATGATGTCGACGACGATGTCCTTCTTGAACTCGGTGCGGAAGTCCAGCGCGATCTGCGTCGCCAGCACCACCGCCTCGGGGTCGTCGCCGTTCACGTGCAGCACCGGCGCCTCGATCATCTTGACCACGTCCGAGCAGTACAGCGTCGAGCGCGAGTCGCGCGGGTCGGAGGTGGTGAAGCCGATCTGGTTGTTGATGACGATGTGCACGGTGCCGTGGGTACCGTAACCGCGCGTCTGCGCCAGGTTCAGGGTTTCCATCACCACGCCCTGGCCGGCGAAGGCCGCGTCGCCGTGCACCAGGATCGGCAGCACTTGCGAGCCGTCCTTGTCGCCGCGGCGGTCCATGCGCGCACGGCACGAGCCTTCGACCACCGGGTTGACGATTTCCAGGTGCGAGGGGTTGAACGCCAGCGACAGGTGCACCGGTCCGCCGGGGGTCGAGACGTCCGAGGAGAAGCCCTTGTGGTACTTGACGTCGCCGGCCGGCAGGTCATCGACGTGCTTGCCTTCGAACTCTTCAAACAGGTCCTTGGGCATCTTGCCCAGGATGTTGACCAGCACGTTCAGGCGGCCGCGGTGGGCCATGCCGATCACGATTTCCTGCACGCCGCGCTCGCCGGCGCGCTGGATCAGTTCATCCATCGAGGGAATGAAGCTCTCGCCGCCTTCCAGTGAAAAACGCTTCTGGCCGACGTACTTGGTGTGCAGGTAGCGTTCCATGCCCTCGGCGGCGGTCAGGCTGTCGAGGATGTGGGTCTTCTGCTGGGCCGTGAAATTGGGCTTGGAGCGGATCGATTCGAGGCGCTGCTGCAGCCAGCGCTTTTGCGCCATGTCGCCGATGTACATGTACTCGGCGCCAATGGTGCCGCAGTAGGTCTCGCGCAGGGCCTGCATGATCTCGCGCAGGGTCATCTGCTCCTTGCCGAAATACAGGGACTGGGCATTGAAGGTCATGTCCATGTCCGGCTCGGTCAGGTCGTAGAAGGCCGGTTCGAGTTCGGGGATGTGCGGGCGCTCGGTGCGCTTCAGGGGATCGAGGTCGGCCCACTGGTTGCCGACGTAGCGGTAGGCGGCGATCAGCTGCTGGACGTAAACCTGCTTGCGCGCCACCGACAGATCGACGGAGGAGCCGCCTTGCGGACGCAGAGTGCCTTCCTTGGCGCGCTGCGCGAAGGATTCGACCACGGGAGCATGCGCGACATCGCGCGCTTCGGCCACGCCGTTGGCGGCGGGCACATGCTGCAGCGCGTCGAAGTACTCGCGCCACTTTTCGGGAACAGATCCCGGATTGTTCAGGTAGGACTCGTAAAGCTCTTCAACATACGGCGCATTGCCGCCAAACAGATACGAGTTGGCTTCAAATTCTTTCATCATGGCGCTCACCTTTCTCGAGTTTCTCGATCACAGTGCGGGTAACTTTGGGATTGGACCTGGGGTACCCCCTCGCATTGCGGCTCCAACCGCGCAGCGAAGTGCTGTACGCCGGTTTTGCAACCGGCGCTTTTCCGAATTGTCATGTGGGGGTCTACATCTAGAATGTCAATTCTGCGAAAACCGTGTGACTTGAGGATAACACAACAGCATATTTTTCTTCCCGGCCTGACCGCGGAAATGCGCATGATACGCCTCTCCGCGGCCTCTGTCCGGGCGCGTGGCGCCCGGGACCTGGCGGCTTATCAGCTTGAACCAGCGGGGGCTAGCGCTCGCCGATCGGCTTGACGTCGCGGCGCTGGGCACCGATGAAGAGCTGGCGCGGACGGCCGATCTTCTGCTCGGGGTCGGAGATCATCTCGTTCCACTGCGCGATCCAGCCGACGGTGCGGGCCAAGGAGAAGATGCCGGTGAACAGCGATACCGGGATGCCCAGGGCGCGCTGCACGATGCCGGAGTAGAAGTCGACGTTGGGGTAAAGCTTGCGCTTCACAAAATAGTCGTCTTCCAGGGCGATCTTTTCCAGCGCCATGGCGAGCTTGAACAGCGGGTCGTCGTGCAGGCCCAGTTCGTTCAGCACTTCGTGGCAGGTCTCGCGCATCAGCTTGGCGCGCGGGTCGTAGTTCTTGTAGACGCGGTGGCCGAAGCCCATCAGCTTGACGCCGGAGTCCTTCTCCTTGACGTCCTTGATGAACTCGCCGATCTTTTCCACGCCACCCTGCTTCTGGATGTTGAACAGCATGTTCAGCGCGGCTTCGTTGGCGCCGCCGTGCGCCGGGCCCCACAGGCAGGCGATGCCGGCGGCGATGCAGGCGAACGGGTTGGCGCCGGAGGAACCGGACAGGCGCACCGTCGAGGTGGAGGCGTTTTGCTCGTGGTCGGCGTGCAGGATGAAAATGCGGTCCATCGCGCGCACCATCACGTCGTTGACCTTGTACTCCTCGGCCGGCACGGCGAACATCATGCGCATGAAGTTGGCGGTGTAGGACAGGTCGTTGCGGGGATACACGAACGGCTGGCCCAGCGCGTACTTGTGGGTCATCGCCACCAGGGTGGGCAGCTTGGCGATCAGGCGGATCGCCGAGACGTCGCGGTGATGCGCGTCGTTGATGTCCAGCGAGTCATGGTAGAAGGCGGACAGCGCGCCCACCGTGCCCACCAGCACCGCCATCGGGTGCGCGTCGCGGCGGAAACCCGAGAAGAACGAGCTCATCTGCTCGTGCACCATGGTGTGGTTGGTCACCAGGCTGGTGAAGTCGGTCTTCTGCGTGGCGTTCGGCAGTTCGCCGTTCAGCAGCAGGTAGCAGGTCTCGAGAAAGTCGCAATTGACCGCGAGCTGCTCGATCGGGTAGCCGCGGTACAGCAGCTCGCCCTTGTCGCCATCGATGTAGGTGATCGACGAATTGCACGACGCGGTGGACATGAAGCCCGGGTCGTAAGTGAACTTGCCGGTTTTGCCGTACAGGGTACGGATATCGACCACGTCGGGGCCGATGGTGCCCTTGTAGACGGGAAATTCGACCGGGGGGGTGCTGTCCGAGAAGGACAGGGTGGCCTTGACGTTGCTCGGCGTCACGCTCATGGAATGCTCCTGGTTCCTGTTGCTTCGTTCGTTTAAGTCTGGTGTTTTTTGCTGTATTGCTCAGCTTTTCGGGATTCTACCGTTTTCGCGCACTGCAACATACGCGTTCCGATCTTGCCCGGCCCGATTGGCTCTATTAGTGCGCTGCAACAGAGCTGCTATCGGAAGCCTTGGGTGCCGGATTCTGGCAATCGCGCATCCATTGCAACATCTCGCGCGTTGCCGGCATGGTGTCCGGCTTCAATTCCAGCCGGCCGGCCACCAAGTCCCACAGGTCGCCATCTGGCAATTCCAGCAGCACCTGCAGGCCTTCGACGCGCTCCTCGGTCAACAGCGCCGTATAACGCTCGAAAAACTTCTCCATCACGAGATCATTCTCGAGCATGCCGCGGCGGCTGCGCCACTTGAGCCGGGAAAGGTCGGTGGAGTTGAGCATCTTAGGCTATTGGTCCGGGAAAAGTGAACTACGCGCGTTAAAAAGCAGTTAAAAATGAAAACGCCCGCAAACATCGCGGGCCTTGTCCTCCACTTCTATACAGCGCGGCGGACCATCAGGTCCTTGATCTTGCCGATCGCCTGGGTCGGGTTCAGGCCCTTGGGGCAGACATCGACGCAATTCATGATGGTGTGGCAGCGGAACAGGCGGTACGGGTCTTCCAGGTTGTCCAGGCGCTCGCTGGTGGCCTGGTCGCGCGTGTCGGCCAGGAAGCGGTAGGCCTGCAGCAGGCCGGCCGGGCCGACGAACTTGTCCGGGTTCCACCAGAACGAGGGGCAGGAGGTCGAGCAGGAGGCGCACAGGATGCACTCGTACAGGCCGTTGAGTTCCTCGCGGTCCTCCGGCGACTGCAGGCGCTCCTTCTCCGGGGCCGGGTCGTGGTTGATGACGTACGGCTTGATCGAGTGGTACTGCTTGAAGAACTGCGCCATGTCGACAATCAGGTCGCGGATCACCGGCAGGCCGGGCAGCGGGCGCAGCACCACGTGGTCCGGCAGGTCGGCCACCTTGGTGAGGCAGGCCAGGCCGTTCTTGCCGTTGATGTTCATCGCGTCGGAACCGCATACGCCTTCGCGGCAGGAGCGGCGGAAGGCGAAGGTGTCGTCGATGGCTTTGACGCGCACCAGCGCGTCCAGCAGCATGCGGTCCGAGTGTTCCAGCGCGACGTCGTAATCCTTCATGTAGGGCGCGGCGTCCAGGTCGGGATCGTAGCGGTAGATCGAGAGTTTCATGATGTGCTTTCGATGATCTTGGCGGTTGGCTGGCGGCGGCGGATCGGCTGGATCAACGCGCGCCGCGATCAAAAATCAATACGTGCGGACCTTCAGCGGCACCGGCTCGGCCGACAGCGGCTTGAGGTTCACCGGCTTGTAGGCCAGGCGGTCGCCGTCGCGGTACCACAGGGTGTGCTTGAGCCAATCCCCGTCGTTGCGGCCGTTCGGGAATTCGGGCGTGTCGTGGAAATCGGCACGGTCGTGGGCGCCGCGCGATTCCTTGCGCGCCTCGGCCGAGATCATGGTGGCACGGGCCACCTCGATCAGGTTTTCCAGTTCCAGCGCTTCGACGCGCGCGGTGTTGAAGACCTTGGACTTGTCGCGGATCTCGACCTTGGCGACCTTCTCGGCCACTTCCTTGATCTTCTGCACGCCCTCGGAGAGCATTTCCGGGAAACGGAACACGCCGCAGTGGTTCTGCATCACGTTCTGCATTTCCAGGCGGGTCTCGTGCTGGGGCGCGCCGTCCTTCTGACCGTCCAGGCGGGCCAGGCGGGCTTGGGTGTAGTCACCGGCGTCCTTGGGCAGGTCGCGGTGCGAGCGGGTCGCGTTCACGTACTTGATCAGGGTGTCGGCGGAAGCCTTGCCGAACACCAGCAGGTCTGTCAGCGAGTTGGTGCCCAGACGGTTGGCGCCGTGCACCGAGGCGCAGGCGCATTCGCCGGCGGCATAGAAGCCTTCGACGACGGTGTTGTGGTTCTCGCCCCTGGGGATCACCACTTCGCCCTTGTAGTTGGTCGGAATGCCGCCCATCTGGTAATGGCAGGTCGGCACCACCGGGATCGGGTCCTTGATCGGATCGACGTTGGCGAACTGGCGGGCGATCTCGCGGATGCCGGGCAGGCGCTTTTCGATCGTCTCGGTACCGAGATGATCGAGCTTGAGCAGCACGTAATCCTTGTTGGGACCGGCGCCGCGGCCGTCACGGATTTCGGTGGCCATGGCGCGCGCGACCACGTCACGCGAAGCCAGGTCCTTCAGGTTGGGCGCGTAGCGCTCCATGAAGCGTTCGCCCTGGCCGTTGAGCAGGTAGCCGCCCTCGCCGCGCACGCCTTCGGTGATCAGCACGCCCGCGCCGGCCACGCCGGTCGGGTGGAACTGCCAGAACTCCATGTCTTCCAGCGGGATGCCGGCGCGCGCCGCAATCCCCAAGCCGTCACCGGTGTTGATGAAGGCATTCGTGGAGGAGGCGAAGATGCGGCCCGCGCCGCCGGTGGCGAACAGGGTCGCCTTGGCGTGCATGATCATCACTTCGCCGGTTTCCATTTCCAGCGCGGTGACGCCGACCACGGCGCCTTCGGCGTCGCGGATCAGGTCCAGAGCCATCCACTCAACGAAGAACTGGGTGTTGGCGCGCACGTTGCGCTGGTACAGGGTGTGCAGCATGGCGTGACCGGTACGGTCGGCGGCGCAGCAGGAGCGCTGCACCGGCTTTTCGCCGAAGTTCATCGAGTGCCCGCCGAAGGGACGCTGGTAGATCGTGCCGTCCTCGTTGCGGTCGAACGGCATGCCGTAGTGTTCCAGCTCGATCACGCATTTGGGCGCTTCCTTGACCAGGAACTCGATCGCGTCCTGGTCGCCCAGCCAGTCCGACCCCTTGACGGTGTCGTACATATGCCATTCCCACGAGTCCGGACCCATATTGCCCAGCGAGGCGCCCACCCCGCCTTGCGCGGCGACGGTGTGCGAGCGGGTCGGGAACACCTTGGTGAGCACCGCGACCTTCAGACCGGCCTCGGCCATTTGCAGGGAGGCGCGCATGCCGGCGCCGCCGGCGCCGACGATTACCGCATCAAACTTACGTACATTCAGAGCCATGACCGGGTCCTTAGACGAATATCTTCAGAGCCCACATGCCGCAGGCAACCAAGTAAATGAGGGTGCCGACTTCAAGCACCAGGCGCACGCCGGTGGCCTTGACGTAGTCCATCCAGATGTCGCGCATGCCGACCCAGGCGTGATAGAACAGGCAGGCCAGGAAGGTGAGCGTGGCGACCTTCATCCACACCGGCGAGAAGACGTTGAACCAGGCCAGGTAGTCGGCCGGCCTTTGCACCGCCAGGACGATCACCAGGAGAATCGCGTAGAGCGCCATCAGGACGGCGGTGACGCGCTGGCCGAGCCAGTCGCGGAAGCCGTAATGCGCGCCGACAACAATGCGTTTGATAGTCATGTTCGCGTTCCCGGTCAGAACAGCAGCAGCCAGGCGGCCACCAGGGTCATGGGGATGCTGAACACGTAGACCAGGCCGGCGGAGAGTCGCGCGGACTTCAGGTCGATGCCCTTGTGCAGGTCGAGGAACAGATAGCGGATGCCGGCGCAGAAGTGATGCATGAAGCCGTACAGCAGGCCGAGCAGCACGATCTTGACGATCACAAGGCTGAGGTAGCCCTTGACCGTGTCATAGCCGATTTCGGTGTCCAGGCTGCGGTCGAGCAGCCAGAGCAACGGCGGCAGGAACAGGAACAGCGCCGCGCCGGAGATGCGGTGCATGATCGACATGATCGCCGGCAGGGGCTGGCGGATCTGGAACAGGTTCAGGTGCTTGGGCCGAACCTTTGGGGGCGTTTTGGTGATAGTGGAAGCCATCGTTTCTGGTCGTGAACGAAAGGGGACGTGGATGAGATGGGGTGCTGCGTACGGGGTGTGAGATTTAATGCTGGATCACGAGCGGCTTTTATGCACGAATTCACGCGCGAATGTTGCAAGGCGATTGCGAGGGGAACCCCCGCAAAACCTTTTTGATTATACATCCGTGACCGCGCGTTGGCATTAAGAAAGCTCGGATTATCCCCATGCGCGAATCATATGGGAGGACGCGGCGGCGCAGCATCGGCGACATGGCGTGGAGCGGCGCAGGCAGCGCGCCCCACTCGCCGCAATGGCGGCAAGTCCACTGGTGGCCCGGCTCAGATCAGCTCGTTGCGGTAGTAATGGTCCTGCGTGGTGTACAGGCCCTTGCGCAACTCGACCGGTTTGTCGCCGTAGGTAAAAGTGATGCGCTCCACCGACAGCAGCGGCGTGCCCGGCGCCACGCGCAGCAGGGCCGCGCTCGCCGCGTCGGCCGCGACGGCGCGAATCCTCTCGTCGGCGCGGATCATCTTGGTACCGAACTCGCTCTCGAACAGGCTATAGAGCGGCGCCTTGGACTCGGTCAGCCGCTCGGCGGTCAAGCCCTTGAACAGGCTGCCGGGCAACCAGAGTTCGTCCAGCACGCAGGGCGCGCCGGAAAACGCCAGCACGCGCTTGATGGTGATCACCGGGTCGCCGGATTTCAATTCCAGCGCGCGCGCGATCTCGGCGGGGGCGCGCACGCGCCGGCATTCGGTGATGGTGCTTTCCGGGTAGCGCGGCTCGCCCTCATTGGGCGTCAGGCGCAGAAAGCGGAACTGGGTGCGCGGCTCGGTATGGGTGGCGACAAAGGTGCCCTTGCCCTGGCGGCGCACCAGCAGGTTTTCCGCCGCCAGCTCATCGATCGCCTTGCGCACCGTGCCCTGGCTCACCTTGTAGCGCCCAGCCAGTTCGATCTCGCTGGGGATCATCTCGCCCGGCTTCCATTCGCCCGCCTCCAGGCTTTGCGTGATCAGCCCCTTGATCTGCTGATACAGCGGGCTGAAGGTGGGCGAAGCACCGAGTGGGGCCGGGACGGCTGGCGCTTCGTTGCGCGCGTCGGAACTCATGGCATGGGTGGGCAAATGGGTCGCCTGTACGGGGTCGCCTGTACGAACTTTAATCCATCGCCGACCGGCAGGGCCGGGCGGAACGGCGGATACTGCGCATCATTGAAGCACAGGCGCGAATTTTCGTCTATCTCTTGTTTTATATCTTATATAAGACATAAGACTCATCTTGACTTACCCCCACCGGATTTCCTACACTTCGTCCACTGATGCAGTGTTTGCGCGGTGTTCGCGTACCCGACCCGCGGGCGCGTTACGCGGTCAATGTCACGCAGGTGTAGCGCAAGCCCCCGCATTTCCCTTTATCATTCGCTCCCTTCCCCAATTTCCCTTCCCGGAGAAACAATCATGGCCAAATCTCCCATGCGCGTCGCCGTCACCGGCGCCGCCGGTCAAATCGGTTACTCGCTGCTGTTCCGCATCGCCAATGGCGACATGCTGGGCCGCGACCAGCCGGTGATCCTGCAACTGCTGGAGATCCCGGACGAGAAGGCGCAAAAAGCCCTCAAGGGCGTGATGATGGAAATCGACGACTGCGCCTTTCCCCTGCTGGCCGGCATGACCGCCCACAGCGACCCGATGACCGCCTTCAAGGACGCCGACGTCTGCCTGCTGGTCGGCGCCCGCCCGCGCGGCCCCGGCATGGAACGCAAGGACCTGCTGGCCGCCAATGCGCAGATCTTCACCGCGCAAGGCAAGGCGATCGACGCCGTCGCCTCGCGCAACGTCAAGGTGCTGGTGGTCGGCAACCCGGCCAACACCAACGCCTACATCGCCAAGGAAACCGCCAAGAGCCTGCCGGCCACCGCCTTCTCCGCGATGCTGCGCCTGGACCACAACCGCGCCCTCTCGCAACTCTCCGCCAAGACCGGCAAGCCGGTGGCCTCGTTCAAGAAGCTGGTGGTGTGGGGCAACCACTCGCCCACCATGTACGCCGACTACCGCTTCGCCACCGCCGACGGCAAGTCGGTCAAGGAACTGGTGAACGACGAAGCCTGGAACAAGGACACTTTCCTCCCCACCGTCGGCAAGCGCGGCGCCGCCATCATCGATGCGCGCGGCCTGTCTTCCGCCGCCTCCGCCGCCAACGCGGCGATCGACCACGTGCGCGACTGGCTGCTCGGCTCGGGCGGCGAATGGGTCACCATGGGCATTCCCTCGGACGGCAGCTACGGCATCCCCGAAGGCATCATGTACGGCATGCCGGTGATCACCCAGCCGGGCGGCAAGTACGAGATTGTCAAGGGCCTGGAAATCGACGCCTTCTCGCGCGAGCGCATGGACCTGACCCTGAAGGAACTGAACGAAGAGCGCGACGGCGTCAAGCACCTGCTGTAATCGCCCTCCCTTCTCTTTTATCGTGAAGCAAAACCGGTAGCCGAACCCTTTCGGGTTGCACAGCAAGGGCGAGAGGCTACCGGTTCGTTCCCCCCAGCGACTCAATGCCCCTGCATCCCGACCAAGTCCTCTACACCGACGGCGCCCCGCTGCCGGTGATCCCGGTGTGTGAGCATTTCTCCGGGAACGAAAAATTCATCCGCAAGACCCTCGCCCTGCAGCGCGATACCGCGCGCGGCGAAAAGCCCATCTTTGACCTGATCTGCGACCTGGAAGACGGCGCCGCCGCCGGCGCGGAGAAGGAAACCGCCGAGATGGTGGCGCACTGGGTGGGCTCGGACGAGAACACCTTCGGCCGCGCCGGCGTGCGCATCCACGATGCCTCGCACCCGCATTGCATGAAGGATGTGGAGATCGTCGTCAGGGCGGCCGGGCACAAGCTGGCCTACATCACGTTACCGAAGTGCGACAGCCGCATGGACGCGCTCAAGGTGCTCTCCTATGTCGAAGAGATGCGTGCCGAGGCGGGCATCAAGCGGCCGATCCCGATGCACGTGATGATCGAGACCCACAACGGCTTGCGCGAAGTCTTCGACATCGTCTCCCTGCCGCTGATCGAGGGCGTGACCCTGGGCATCATGGATTTTGTCAGCGGCTTCGCCGGCGCGATTCCCGATACCGCGATGTCCTCCCCCGGCCAGTTCGACCACCCGTTGGTGCGCCGCGCGAAACTCGAGATCGCCTCGGCGGGCCTGGGCAACGGCGCCATCCCGATCCACGGCATCACCCAGGAATACAAAGACTCGAGCGTGGTCGAAGGCGATGCCCGCCGCGCCCGCGAGGAGTTCGGTTTCCTGCGCATGTACAGCATCCACCCCGACCAGATCGCCCCGATCATCCGCGGCATGGCCCCGCGCGAAACCGAGATCGCCGACGCTGCCGCGATCCTGCTCGCCGCCTACGCGAAAGACTGGGGCCCGGTCGGCTATAAGGCCAAGCTGCACGACCGCGCCAGCTTCCGCTACTACTGGCAATTGCTCAAGCGCGCGCAGGCCGCCGGCATTGAGGTGCCGGAAGATGCGCGCAAGGCATTCTTTTTCTGAACCGATCAGTCACACGAACGCGAGGCACAGCATGACCAGCCCTACTTCCGCCGGCGCCAAGTTCCGCCAGGCCGTCAAGGACGAAAATCCCCTCCAGGTGGTAGGCGCGATCACCGCCTACGCCGCGCGCATGGCCGAGCGCACCGGCTTCAAGGCGGTGTACCTCTCCGGCGGCGGCGTCGCCGCCAACTCGCTGGGCATGCCGGACTTGGGCATCTCCACCATGGAAGATGTGCTGACTGACGCGACCCGCATCACCGAGGTGTGCTCCCTGCCGCTGATGGTGGACATCGACACCGGCTGGGGCGGCGCCTTCAATATCGCGAGAACAATAAAATCCTTTACGCGAGCAGGCGTCGCCGCCGTGCACATGGAAGACCAGGTCTCGGCCAAGCGCTGCGGCCACCGCCCCGGCAAGGAAGTGGTCCCCGTCGAAGAGATGGTCGACCGCATCAAGGCCGCGGTGGACGCCAAGACCGATTCGAATTTTGTGATCATGGCGCGCAGCGACGCGCTGGCCTCCGAAGGCATGAGCTCCATGCTTGACCGCGTCGGCGCCTATGTCGAGGCGGGCGCCGACATGATCTTTCCGGAAGCCATCACCAAGCTTGAGCAGTACCAGCAGGTGAAGGATGTGGTCAAGGTGCCGATCCTCGCCAACCTTACCGAATTCGGCGCCACCCCGCTGTTCACCCTGGACGAGCTGCGCACCGTGCACGTGGACATCGCCCTGTATTGCTGCGGTGCCTACCGCGCGATGAACGCCGCCGCCCTGAATTTCTACCAGGTGCTGCGCAAGGAGGGTACGCAGAAGAACGCGGTGCCGACCATGCAGTCGCGCGTGGACCTCTACGACTACCTCGGCTACCACACCTACGAAGACAAGCTCGACTCCCTGTTCGCGCAGGGCAAGGGCAAGTAAGACCGCAGTACACAAAGACAAGCAGACAAGCTGTATCCGGAATTGACCAAAGGAGCGTTTGAATGAGCGAGCAGCAAGCCGCCCCCGCAACGGGCCCAAAACCGAAAAAATCCGTCGCCCTGTCCGGTGTCACCGCCGGCAACACCGCGCTTTGCACGGTCGGCCGCAGCGGCAACGACCTGCACTATCGCGGTTACGACATCCTCGATGTGGCCGACGCCTGCGAGTTCGAGGAAATCGCCTACCTGCTGGTGCACGGCAAGCTGCCCAGCACCGCCGAGCTGAAGGGCTACAAGGCCAAGCTCAAGTCCCTGCGCGGCCTGCCCGCCTCGGTCAAGTGGGTGCTCGAGTCCCTGCCCGCCGCCAGCCACCCGATGGACGTGATGCGCACCGGCGTCTCCGCCCTGGGCTGCGCCCTGCCGGAAAAAGACGACCACAACCACCCCGGCGCGCGCGACATCGCCGACCGCCTGATGGCCTCGCTTGGTTCGATGCTCCTCTACTGGTACCACTTCAGTAACAACGGCAAGCGCATTGAAGTCGAGACCGACGACGATTCGATCGGCGGCCACTTCCTGCACCTGCTGCACGGCGTCAAGCCCCCCGAGGAATGGGTCAAGGCGATGCACACCTCCCTGGTGCTGTACGCCGAGCACGAGTTCAATGCCTCGACCTTCACCTGCCGCGTGATCGCCGGCACCGGTTCGGACATGCACTCGGCCATCACCGGCGGCATCGGCGCGCTGCGCGGCCCCAAGCACGGTGGCGCCAACGAAGTCGCCTTCGAAGTACAGAAGCGCTACGAGACGCCTGATGAGGCCGAGGCCGACATCCGTACCCGCGTCGAGCGCAAGGAAGTGGTAATCGGCTTTGGCCACCCGGTGTACACCATCTCCGACCCGCGCAACAAGGTGATCAAGGAAGTGGCGCGCAAGCTCTCCAAGGAAGCCGGCGACACCAAGATGTTCGAAATCGCCGACCGCATCGAATCGGTGATGTGGGATGCGAAGAAGATGTTCGCCAATCTCGACTGGTTCTCCGCCGTTTCGTACCACATGATGGGCGTGCCCACCGCCATGTTCACCCCGCTGTTCGTGATCTCGCGCACCTCCGGATGGGCCGCGCACGTGATCGAGCAGCGCATCGACGGCAAGATCATCCGCCCGGCAGCCAACTACACCGGGCCGGACGACAAGAAATTCATCAAGCTGCGCGACCGCAAGTAAGCGACCATCAAACACCCATACACAAGTTAAAAATACCCTAAAGATCCCCCTATGTCCGCCCCTATCTCCAACGTCCGCCCCAAGCCCGACAAGGTGTTGACCGACATCGTCGACTACGTGATGAAGTACAAGATCACGTCCAAGCTGGCCTATGAGACCGCGCGCAACTGCCTGATCGATACCCTGGGCTGCGGCCTCGAGGCCCTCGAATACCCGGCCTGCCGCAAGCTGATGGGCCCGATCGTGCCCGGCACGGTGGTGCCGAACGGCGCCAAGGTGCCCGGCACCCAGTTCCAGCTCGACCCGATCCAGGCCGCCTTCAACATCGGCACGATGATCCGCTGGCTCGACTTCAACGACACCTGGCTGGCCGCCGAATGGGGCCACCCCTCCGACAACCTGGGCGGCATCCTGGCGACGGCCGACTGGCTTTCGCGCAATGCCGTGGCGATGGGCAAGAAGCCGCTCACGATGAAGGCCGTGCTGACCGGCATGATCAAGGCGCACGAGATCCAGGGCTGCATCGCGCTGGAAAACTCCTTCAACAAGGTCGGCCTGGACCACGTCGTGCTGGTCAAGGTCGCGTCCACCGCCGTGGTCGCCGAGATGCTGGGCCTGGACCGCGACGAGATGGTCAACGCCGTCTCGCTGGCCTGGGTCGACGGCCAATCGCTGCGCACCTATCGCCACTCGCCCAACACCGGCTCGCGCAAGAGCTGGGCGGCGGGCGATGCGACTTCACGTGCCGTTCGGCTGGCGCTGATCGCCAAGACCGGCGAAATGGGCTATCCCTCGGTGCTGACCGCCAAGACCTGGGGCTTCTACGACGTGCTGTTCAAGGGCAACGAGTTCAAGTTCCAGCGTCCCTACGGCTCGTACGTGATGGAAAACGTGCTGTTCAAGATTTCCTTCCCGGCGGAATTCCATTCGCAAACCGCGGTCGAATGCGCCCTGGACATCCACCAGGCCCTGGCCAAGGCCGGCAAGAAGCCGGAAGACATCAAGCGAATCACCATCCGCACCCACGAGGCGTGCATCCGCATCATCGACAAGAAGGGCCCGCTGGCCAACCCGGCGGACCGCGACCACTGCATCCAGTACATGGTGGCCGTGCCCATCTTGTTCGGCCGCCTGACCGCCGATGACTACGAGGACAGCATCGCCAAGGATCCGCGCATCGACAAGCTGCGCGACAAGATCGTCTGCGTCGAAGACCCGGCCTTCACCCGCGACTATCACGACCCGAAGAAGCGCTCGATCGCCAATGCGCTGACGGTGGAATTCAACGACGGCAAGAAGCTGAAAGAGATCGTCTGCGAATACCCGATCGGCCACCGCCTGCGCCGCAAGGACGGCATTCCGCTGCTGGTCGCCAAGTTCAAGACCAACCTGGCGCGCCAGTTCCCGGCCAAGCAGCAAGCGCGCATCCTGGATGTGTCGCTGGATCAGAAGAAACTGGAAGACATGCCGGTTCACGAATATGTGGATATGTATGTGATCTAGGCAAGAAAAAAGACCCGGCGCAAGCCGGGTTTTGCTTCACCTGATGTGGCTGGCGGGTTTCCGGCAATACCGCCGCCAGGCAAACAGCATCAACATGCAGTAATTGCACTAATCGCAGCAAACCCGGCATCAAGGCATCACGACAAGCTTGAAGACGGCGCTTTAAGATCAAACGAGCGCCGCCATGTGACAACAAGAAGCCGCAATCATCGCCTTTCACTCTGGAGAGAAGTCATGGCCCATTCTTTCGCGAAAACGCTCAAGTCATTCAAGGCTGGAGCGAAAACCGGCAACTACTATTCGCTGCCCGATCTTGGCAAGGCATTGGGGGTGAATGTCGCCCGATTGCCGATCTCGATCCGCATCGTGCTCGAATCGGTGCTACGCAACTGCGACGGCCAGAAGGTGACCGAAGAGCACGTAAGGCAGCTCGCCAACTGGAAGGCGAATGCGGACCGCGTTGACGAAATTCCGTTTGTCGTCGCCCGCGTGGTGCTGCAGGACTTCACCGGCGTGCCCCTGCTGGCCGACTTGGCGGCGATGCGCGGCGTGGCCGAGAAGATGGGCCAGAACCCGAAAAAGATCGAGCCGCTGGTGCCGGTCGACCTGGTGGTGGACCACTCGGTGCAGATCGACCACTATCGCGAACCCAACGCCCTTGACCTGAACATGAAGCTGGAATTCAAGCGCAACGAAGAGCGCTACCAGTTCATGAAATGGGGCATGCAGGCCTTCGACACCTTCAAGGTGGTGCCTCCGGGCGTGGGCATCGTCCACCAGGTCAACCTCGAATACCTGGCGCGCGGCGTGTTCAAGAAGGACGGCGTGTACTACCCCGACTCGCTGGTCGGCACCGACAGCCACACCACCATGATCAACGGTATCGGCGTGGTCGGCTGGGGCGTGGGCGGCATCGAGGCGGAAGCCGGCATGCTCGGCCAGCCCGTGTATTTCCTCACGCCCGACGTGGTCGGCGTCGAGTTCAAAGGCCGCCTGCGCGAAGGCTGCACCGCGACCGACCTGGTGCTGACCGTCACCGAACTGCTGCGCAAGGAGAAAGTGGTTGGCAAGTTCGTCGAATTCTTCGGCGAAGGCGTCAGCACCCTCTCCCTGCCCGACCGCGCCACCATGGGCAACATGGCGCCCGAGTACGGCGCGACCATGGGCTTTTTCCCGGTGGACGATGTGACCATCGACTACTTCAAGGGCACCGGCCGCACCAAGGAAGAAATCGACGCCTTCCAGGCCTACTTCAAGGCGCAGAAGATGTACGGCATCCCGAAGTCCGGCGAGATCGACTACACCAAGGTGGTCACGCTCGACCTCGCAACCGTCGCCCCGTCCCTGGCCGGCCCGAAGCGCCCGCAGGACCGCATCGAGATCGGCAATGTGAAGTCGACCTTCACCTCGCTGTATTCCAAGCCGACCACCGAGAACGGTTTCAACCAGCCCGCCGCGAAGCTCAACGAGGCGTTCGCCACCGCCGACAACGTCACCCTGCACAACGGCGACGTACTGATCGCGGCGATCACCTCCTGCACCAACACCTCCAATCCCAGCGTGCTGCTGGCGGCGGGCCTGCTGGCCAAGAAGGCGGTGGAAGCGGGCCTGACCGTGGCGCCGCACATCAAGACCTCGCTCGCGCCCGGCAGCCGTGTCGTCACCAACTACCTGACCGCCGCGGGCCTGCTGCCCTACCTCGAAAAGCTGGGTTTTGGCGTCACCGCCTACGGCTGCACCACCTGCATCGGCAACGCCGGCGACCTCTCCGCCCCGATCAACGAGACCATCACCAAGAACGACCTGGTGTGCGCCGCCGTGCTCTCGGGCAACCGCAATTTCGAAGCGCGCATCCACCCCAACCTGAAGGCCAACTTCCTCGCCTCCCCGCCCCTGGTGGTCGCCTACGCGATTGCCGGCAATGTCACCCGCGACCTGATGACCGAGCCGGTCGGCAAGGGCACCGGCGGCAAGGACATCTACCTGGGCGACATCTGGCCGACTTCGATCGAGATCGCCAAGCTGATGAAGTTCGCCATGAACGCCAAGGTGTTCCGCGAGAACTACGCCGAGCTGATCAAGCCGGGCGACCTGTGGAGCGAGATCAAGGGCACCCAGGGCCAGGTCTACGACTGGCCCAAGTCCACCTACATCGCCGAGCCGCCCTTCTTCGAGGGCTTCAGCATGACCCCGAAGGGCACCTCTGAGATCAAGGGTGCCCGCGCCCTGGCCGTGCTGGGCGACTCGATCACCACCGACCACATCTCCCCGGCCGGCTCGATCAAGGACAGCGCCCCCGCCGGCAAATACCTGATCGACCACAACGTCACCAAGCTGGACTTCAACTCCTACGGCGCGCGCCGCGGCAACCATGAGGTGATGATGCGCGGCACCTTCGCCAACGTGCGCATCAAGAACCTGATGATCCCGCCCAAGGAAGACGGCTCGCAGGTCGAAGGCGGCATCACCCTGCACCAGCCCGATGGCGAGCAGATGCCGATCTACGACGCGGCGATGAAGTACGTCGCCGCCGGCACCCCCACCGTCGTGTTCGGCGGCGAGGAATACGGCTCCGGCTCCTCGCGCGACTGGGCTGCCAAGGGTTCGGCCCTGCTCGGCGTGAAAGCCGTGATCGTGCGTTCGTACGAGCGCATCCACCGTGCCAACCTGATCGGCATGGGCGTGCTGCCGATGCAGTTCAAGGGCAGCGACAGCGCCAAGTCGCTCGGCATCAAGGGCGACGAAACCTTCGACATCGAAGGCGTGGGGTCCGACCCGAAGCCGCAGCAGGATGCGGTGCTGGTGATTCACCGCAAGGATGGCTCGACCCAGCGTGTCACCGTCACCCTGCGCATCGACACGGCAATCGAGGTCGAGTACTTCAAGCACGGCGGCATCCTGCCCTTCGTGCTGCGCCAGTTGCTGGCCGCGTAAGCGGTACTGCCCCACGAAAGCCCGGGAAATCCGGGCTCGGGTTGTTGACAAAGAAGGCAGCGCAGGAGTTGGCGCGGCCCTGCTTACAACGACTTACTTTGTCAGCAGTCTGAGAGCCCGGAGAAATTCGGGCTTTTTTCTTCCGCGCCAGTGAAACGGGAGTATCAAACCCCGGCCACCGGAGCTTGCACCGAGCTCAATAACACTGCCAGGCCAGCGTCCATTCGTCCCGCCTGCCCGGCGCGGTGCCCCGGCCAAAATAGCCGACCCCGTTGTCGCCCCACATCCAGTTGCCCTTTTCGGTGGTGTCGATCTGGAAGACGAATTCGGGCGCGGCCGGATGCCTGTTCCAGGGCGCCCAGAATATTTCGCTCTGCACCAGTGAAGGCCAGCCGCCGAGCTTCAGTCCTCCGATATTCTCAAACAGATCGAAATAGGCATCGCCGATCTCCGGCGGCAATTCAATTGCCACATCTTCCCAGCAGGGATAGTCGCGCTCGATCACCCGTGCGCGCATGGGAAAGGACTTGATGGGCGAGCCGGTCTCGCGCGGCGCCAGCGGCACCAGACCGTCCAGGCCGGGATAGGCGCGCAAGCACCACCCTTCTCCGTTCGGCGTATCCAGGGGCAATTCGTCGGGACCGATGAACACGGTGATCAAGGCCAGGTCGTCCAGGCGCGGCGGCCGGAAAGGCAGGCCGGTCAGGTTGATCTGACACAGGGCATGCATCAGCTTGCCGCCGGATTCCGGCCAGACTTCTCCCGGCGCGCACCAGTTCACCCTGCCGAACCAGCTATGCAGCGGATCCTCCGGCGGCCTGAAACCGCCGATTTCCCATCCGATGGCGGTACGCCTGAGTTGCCGCTCGATTTCGTCCATTCCACTTCCCAAGAGAACTTGCGATGGTCCATTTTCCGGCAGGCCCTAGTGCATCACCCACCATGCGCCGATGGCGATCAGGCCGATTGCCAAGAGTAGTTGCAGTATGGGCCAGGGATTCTCCGGGCCTTTCTCGAATTCGAACATGGCGTTGATCACCGCGCCTATCACCGTGCCGACGTCCGATCCCAGGATGAGGCCGCTCAAGCCGAAGCCCGCGGCAGGCAGGAGCACCCAGGCCTTGAAGCCGACGGCCACGGTACCCGGCCCCATCGTGTGCGAGTAGACACCGAACATCCAAGCGGCGGCGCCGCCGATCACCGCGCCGAAGATGGCGCCGACCACCCCCGCGGCCAGCCGCTCACCGATTGAAATTTTTGACATGCGCGAATTCTCCCCGAAGGCCGCGCGCGCCGCTATACCCGGGCGAGCCAGCGCAATCGGCCCACCCGCTGCGCGCCGAGAAACTCGCGCAGGCGCTCCAGTTCCTCCTCCAGCGCCTGCTTGAACTCCAGCGGCCGCCCCTTGAGGGTGGCGAGGCCGATTTCGACATCGAGTTTATCCTTGCCCGCTTCCGCTTTGGCGTTCGCCCAGCCGACTACATCATGGCCCCACAGCAGGGGCAGCGCGTAGTAACCCAGGCGGCGTTTCGCCGGCGGGGTGTAGGCCTCGAAGCGGTATGGCCAGCCCCAGAGATGGACAAAGCGCTTGCGGTCCCAGACGATGGGGTCGAAAGGCGCGAGCAGCCTGACCTCGCGCGCCGGCGCACGGCCGCCGAGCTTTTCTTCGGCCGGCCAGGCGTAGTCCACACCCTCGATACGCGCCTCGCTGATCAAGCCCTGCTCGCGCAGGCGCTTGATCAGTTCCGGAAACTTGCGCAGGTGCGCATGCAGTTGCGGCGCGCCGTAGCGCAGCATGGTGACCAGTTGCCGCCAGGAAGACACCGGCAACGGCGCGTACAGGCGCAGCAGGATCATCGCCGCCCCTTCGATCTGTTTCTCGGCGGTCAGCGGATTGGCGGCGAAGTCGCCGATATGCGGCGCCGCCTCGTAGAGGCGGATGCCCTGCTCGCGCCGCGCCACCCGCAGCTTGCCCTGGTAGTGCAGGTGATCGAGTGCGCGCGTGGTACGCGAACTCTTGCTGCCCCACACGGTGGCGATCGCGCCGATGCCGAAATGCGCGTCCACCTCGCGCGGATGCGTGGGTCCGCGTCCGGCGAGGAAAGCGAACACGTCGTCCTCGATCTTCGGCTGCGAGCGGCGCCAGCGGATGCCCACGCGCGGATGCAGCCAGGCCTGTGCGCTGCGCGGCACGAAGCCGTAGTTGTGCAGCACGTCCTCCTCGACACCCGCCTTGGCATAGCGCCGCTCCAGGTCGCCGTCGCGGTAGTTGCGCACGCGGTGGCGCAGGATCAGGTCCTGCGCGCGCGCCGGGGCGCGGATCGGGTCGGCCTGCACATAGCCCAGGCGCTCGATCGCGGCGGAAAGGCTCAAGGGTTTGAACAGGGAGCGGCGCACGGCCGCGATGCGAAGATCTTCGAGCGTCGGTTCTTTTCTTGCCATGCGCGGATTTTGACATGCGGGCGTCGCGGCCGCGCCAAATACCACTGC
>Ga0307511_10000963_pt1 | contig 30516 bp, 22 predicted proteins | sample 13_EM_MG_FD_200266 | JGI IMG/M metagenome (GOLD analysis project Ga0307511, IMG submission 200266) | Populus trichocarpa ectomycorrhiza microbial communities from riparian zone in the Pacific Northwest, United States - 13_EM | ecosystem: Host-associated > Plants > Roots > Unclassified | place... | reverse complement strand
GGAGGTACGGCCGACGGCGAGGGCACGGGCCTGGCTGAGGACGCCGTCGTGGCTGGAGGTGGAGTCAGGGCCGAGGGCTGGGGTCCGGCCGGGGGTCCGACCGGGGCTGGGGGTTCGGTCGGGGCTGGGGGTTCGGTCGGGGCTGGGGGTTCGGTCGGGGACTGGCTCGCGGCCGAGGTCGGAGTCGCGGCCGAGGTCGGAGTCATAACCGGGGGCCTGGGCCCGGCCCCGGACGGAGTCAGGGCCGAGGACGAGAACTGAGACGACGCCAGGGCAGAGGACGGGGACGGGGACGACGCCAGGGCTGAGGACGAGGACCAGTTCGATGACGGAAGCGGGGCAGAGAACGGGCTCACCACCGATGCTGCGGTCGGCCGGAGCGCGGTGGGTGAGGGGGCGGTGGCCGAGGGAGTGTGCGGGGGCGGCACGGGTGTGCTCGGGGCGACGCTTCGCTGGACCGTGAGCCCCTGAGCCGGTGTCGGCGAGGATGCCGAGCCGGCCGGAGCGCCGGTCGGTCGATCTGCGGTGGTCGGGCGCACGGCAGCCGGATGCGTGGCATCAGGACGAGTGGGGGCCGACGGAGTTTGCGGAGGAGACACAACAGGCGTGCCGAGACCCGCACTTCGCTGAGTCGCCTGCCCCGGACCCGGTGTCCGCGAGGCGGTCGGCGAAGACGGAGTGTTCGGGCCAACCGCAGGCGAGTACGTGGCACCTGGACGCGCGATGGCCAACGGAACCTGCGGAACAGACACAACAGGCGTGCCGAGGCCGGCACTTCGCTGAATCGCCGGATCCAACCCCGGTGTCCGCGAGGCAGTCGAGGCGGTCGGCGGAGACGCAGTGTTCGGGCCAACCGCAGGCGAGTACGCGGCACCTGAACGCTCGATGGCCAACGGAACCTGCGGAGCAGGCACGACAGGTGTGCTGGAGACCGCACTTCGCTGCATCGCCTGCCCCGGACCCGGTGTCGGCGCGACAGTTGGGCCGGCCGGGGCTCCGGTCGGCTGCGGCGCGGTGCTCGGGTGCGTGGTTTCCGAGGAGGCCTGCGCTGACGGTACGGGCGTGCTCGGGGCGACGCCGCGTTGGGTCGTCGGCCCCGGCCCCTGTGTCGCCGGGGCTGCGGCGGGCCGGTGCGTGCCGGGCGGGTGCGCGGTGGTCGGGAACGTGGTGGTCGGGAACGTGGTGGTGGCTGATGGAGTGGTGGCCGAGGGTTCCTGCGGAGGGGGTGCAGGTGTGCTCGGGGCCACGCTGCGTTGGATCGCCGGGCTTTGTTCCGTACGGCGTCCAGTGCCCGCCGGCGGGATCGGCGAGCCGGTGAGGGGCTTGGCGTCTGCGGGTGTCGTGGTGACGGGAGCACCGAGAGGTGAACGGCGCCTGGCGGGGGTGATCGCTGCCGGAGCCGGGGAGTTGGCAGTCCGCGTGGGCGAAAGCTGGGCGGGTGTTGCCGAACCTGCCGCCGACACCGGGTCCGTGCCCGCAGCCGCGGGTGAATCGCCTTGCGGAGAACGGCGGTCGGTTGTCCCGGCCTGTGCGGAGTGAGCGGTCGGACGCGGCGTTGGCTGGCGTGTCTCGTTCGGGCGTGTGGTGAGCGGGGCGCCGAGGGGTACGCGGGGCGCGGGGTGGCGTTGGACCTGCGGCGCGGGAGGGGTCGTAGGACCAGGGGTGGGAGTGTCTCCTGATTCCACGGGGGGCGCCGTTGCCGCCGGGGCGTGGGAGCGGGGCTCGGCGGAGCCGCCGTCACGCGGGCCGGAAGCGGGCAGGGCGCGTTGTACGGGTGTCGAAACGCGAGGGCTGCCCGGTGCCGTCGGTGGCGTCGGGGCGGGGCCGACGGGCTCGTCACCACCCCCTGCCGGACTCGTCCGCGGAGTCGCGGAGCGAAGTGAAGGGCCTTGCGGCGCAACCGAGTTGGCCGCCGCTCGGCGTTGCACGGCGGGCTTCGCCGCACCGGAACCTATGACCGTCGCCCCACTCCGATCACCCGAACCACCCAGACCCTCCGGAGCCGCGAACGGGGCGGGGGACTCGTTGCCTGCAGCTGCTCCCCCGCCCTTGTCCTCACCCGAGCCCTGCCCCGAACCACCCCCGGCAGCGGCCGAGTTCGGCCTGGCAACGAGCCGTCGCTGCACCACAGCCGCACCTGCCCCGGCCCGCGTCAACGACCCCGCCCCCGACCGAGGAGGCTCCGACGGCACCGGAGTCACCCGTACACCCGAAGCCGGACGCACCGCGTCGGCCGCGGGATCCGAGCCACCCGGCCTCACTGCCTCCGGCCGCACACCGAAGGAACCGCCCCGCGCGAGAGGCCCGGACACCCGCCGTCCCGTCAGGGCATCCGCACTCGTACCGGCCCGCAACGGAACCGCCGGCACCGCTGCGGCACGACCGGCCAACGGCAACTCCCCCGCGGGCCGCCCGAGACTCGGCACCGCCCGCGCCGTCGCCGCCGTAGGCGCGGACCCCGCGATCCCGGCACTGCGCTCCGCGTCCAGCACCGCACGGAACCCCGTGCCGGTGAAGGACGGGTTCTGCCACGTGGGCAGGCGCGCACCGAACCCCGCGTCGGCCACCCCGGTACCGCCTGCTGCGGAGGCCCGTCGGATCGGCGCCAGCCCCGACCAGGCGGCCACCCTCACAGCAGGTCCCGCAGAACCCATAGAACCCGTAGAACCCGTAGAACTGCCGGAGTCGGAGTCAGGGCTCGCGCTCACACCAGCAGCCACAGCCCCTTCGGCCCGCCGCCCCCGCAACCGGTCCAAGAACCCCACCGCTCAGCCCTCCGTCCCGGCTCGCGTCACCAGGGACGCGATCTCGCCGGTGTAGCGGCGGCGGTCGTGGTGTTCGAGGTCCAGGATGTCCTCCAGGCTCCAGTGGAAGTGGTAGGCGACGTACGCGATCTCCTCGTGCAGTCGGTCGGTCGCGTACGTCACGATTCCCCCAGGCGGCTCCCGCCGAGCTCCACCTCGAAGGGTTCCGCGCAGTGCGGGCACTGAACTGCCGCGCGGGTGTGGCCCTCCGCGTTGATCTGACGGTAGAAGTCCTGGAGGAACGCGAGGTCCGAGGCGAACATGTTCTCCACGACCCCGTCGTGGACCATGGGGACCGACCCCAGCCGGGTGATCACCCGGCCGAGCAGCACCACGGACAGGTACGCCGGGTTCTCCTGCACCCGGACGTCCCGCAGCGGCACCAACTCGTCGCGTGCGGTGGCCAGTCGCATCACACCGTCCTGGTGGACCGTGCCCGACTCGTCGACATACCCGCGCGGCAGCTGGAAGGGGAACTCGGTCCGCAGCGTCTGCCGTACGGCCGGAGCCGGGGGCTGTACCGGGCCCGCTCCCACTTCGGCCGAAGGCTCCGCACCCGGCGTCGCCGCGGCCGGCGCCCCCGCCCCCGAACGCCGCATTATTCGATGACCAGTTCTTCGAACACGATGGTCACGGACTCGGTGAGCGCGGCGGCCTCGCCCGCCTTCACCGTGCTCGCGTCGATCTTGCTGCACCAGGCGTTGCGCAGGTGGTAGCGCTTCACGGGGTTGTTCTGGAAGTCCATCATGATGATCGACGCGTTCTTGCGGGCGGTGGTCATCTGGCCGGAGATCGACTCGTTGATCCACTGGGTGAACGAGGCGGACTGGGTCATGCCGCGGATGACGGTGCAGGTGCCGTTCTTCTTCACGCCCGGCAGGTTCTTGACCACGTTCTGGCCGTTGGGGGTGTTCTGCTGGTAGGTGATGACGTCCTGCTCGATGCTGAGGCCGCTGACCTCGGCGAGGTACTCGACCATCACGCCGTCGATCTGCAGGCCGAAATTGTGTGAGGTGAGGGCGTCACCCGGCTGGAGACTCATGAATTCGCTGTCCTTCTAAGGGTGTTGAGAACTACTGGGAGCGGCGATGGACGCGCCGGGCTCGCCTACTCCTCCAACTCCCCGCTGCCGCTGGAGAACTGGGCCAGCCGGAAGATCACGAACTCGGCCGGCTTGACCGGTGCGATGCCGATCTCGCAGACGACCCGGCCGACGTCGACCGACTCCGGCGGGTTGGTCTCCTCGTCGCACTTGACGTAGTACGCCTCTTCCGGCCGCTGGCCGAACAGGGCGCCGCTGCGCCACTCGTTGACCAGGAAGGCCGAGATGTTGCGCCGGATGCGCGCCCACAGGGCGTGGTCGTTCGGCTCGAACACCACCCACTGGGTGCCGATCAGGATCGACTCCTCCAGGTAGTTGAAGTACCGGCGGATGTTGAGGTAGCGCCAGGCCGGGTCGGAGGACATGGTGCGGGCGCCCCAGACGCGGATGCCGCGGCCGGGGAAGGCGCGGATGCAGTTGACGCCGATGGGGTTCAGGAGGTCCTGTTCGCCGCGGGTGATCTGCGTCTCGAGGTCGACGGCGCCGCGTACGACCTCGTTGGCGGGCGCCTTGTGCACGCCGCGCTCGGAGTCGTTGCGGGCCCAGATGCCGGCGATGTGGCCGCTCGGCGGGATCAGCCGGGACTGTCCGCTGGACGGGTCGAAGGTCTTGATCCACGGGTAGTACAGGGCCGCGTACTTGGAGTCGTAGCCCGCGGTTTCCTGTCGCCAGACACGGATCTGACGGGCATTCAGGCTCGGCGGCGGGTCGATGACGGCGACGCGGTCGCCCATCAGCTCGCAGTGGGCGATCAGGCCCAACTGGACGGCCTTGACGGCTTCCAGGTCGATCGCGCCGCGCTGGTAGGCGGCCATCAGGTCGGGGACCGCGACCATGGAGATCTCGTCCACGGCCTCCAGACCGCCGAAGCCGGTGCGGTCGGCGGAGTCGCCGAGGTAGGTGGCGGGACCGGGGTGTGACGCCGTGTCACTTCCCGTGCCGGGTACGGCGGGTGCGGCCGGGGCGGCGACGGGCGCCCTGAGCGCGACCGTCTGGTTCTCCGGGCGGGCCAGCTGCGCGGCGGGCGCGGCCTCGGCCACGGTGATGAGCTTGGAGCGCTCCTTGACCTGGGTGACGACGTAGTTGCGGCCGCCCTTCTTGGCGGTCACGTCGAAGCTCTCCACGTCCCGGCCGGCGTCCTTGACGATCAGCCGGAACCGTTCGGCGGGTCCCTCGCCCTCGGCGTCGGCCACCTCGACCGTCAGGTCGCCGGACGCCACGGCCGTCACGGCGAAGGTGCCGAGCTGGGCCGGCTCGCCCGCGGTCAGCGCGGCCGGGGCCGTCGAACCGGCAACGGCGGACGGGGACTTGGACTCCGCCGAGGTGCCCTCCGCGGTGCCGCCGACGCGGACGACGTAGGCGGCCGAACCGCCGTTGTTGAAGAAGCCGTAGACGGAGTGGGCGAGGTAGTACCCGTCGGTGAACTCACCGAAGGCAGCCACGTACTGCGTCCAGTTGGTCACCAGGGTCGGCTCGTTCAGCGGACCGGTCGGGGCCAGACCCACGAAGGCCGCCACCGAGGTGCCCACTCCCTCGATGGGGCGCGAGCCGCTGGCCACCTCCTCGACGTAGACGCCGGGCGACAGGTAGGACGGCATGCTCTGCTCTCCTCGGGGTACGAGATAAGACGCTCTTAAGCCTCACGCGCGTGCCCCGGCCGCCGAAACGTCCTCGGGTGCCTGTCTCGGGGCAACTTCCGTGCCCTCAGGGGCAGTCCGGGCGATCGCCGTGACCTGCCCGGCGGTGCACTTCCGGGCCCGTCGCGACGGAAGTCCTCAGCGCTGGGGCGGCAACCGTGTTTACGAGGGAGCCCCTTTGGGCAACACCCCTTGCCCCGGCGGCTCCTGACGCATCTTCACCATCCGTCGTAGCGTCGGCACATGAGTCTGTGGACCTCCCTGGAGCCCGCGTCCGCGACCGTCGATCCCGGTGGCAGTACCCGAGTGCGGCTGCGGCTGCGCAACACCGGCGACGTCGTGGACGAGTACCGCTTCGAGCCGGTCGGGGGCATCGCGCCCTGGACCACCGTGGAGCCGCAGACGCTGCGGCTCTATCCGGGTACGACGGGCACGGTCGACCTGACGTTCGCGCCGCCGCGCACCCCGGACGCGACGGCCGGCCCGAACCCCTACGCCGTACGGATCACGCCGACCGAGCACCCGGAGGCGGTCACCGTCCCCGAGGGCAATCTGACGATCACCCCGTTCACCGAGGTGCGCGCGGAACTGGTGCCGCCGACGGTCAAGGGCCGGTTCCGGGGCCGCCCCCGGCTGGCCGTGGACAACCTCGGCAACACCAAGCTGACGGCGTCGATCAGCGGCAGCGACAACGGCGACCAGCTGTCGTACGACATCCATCCGGGCAATGTGCAGATCGAGCCCGGCCGGGCCGCGTTCGTCAAGGCGTCCCTGAAGCCCCGGAAGATCATCTGGTTCGGGCCGAAGGAGCAGCGGCCGTACACGCTGAACGTGCTGCGGTCCGGCGCCAACCCCCTTCCCGTGGAGGGGACTTACCTCCAGCGCGGGTTCCTGCCGCGCTGGCTTGCCACCTTCCTCGGGGCTGCCCTCGCGCTCGCGCTCACCTTCCTGATGCTGTGGATCGCGTACAAGCCGCAGGTGCGGACGACCGCCACCGAGCAGCTCAAGGACGCGAGCGTCAGCACCCTCGCTCCCGCTCCCTCCCCGACCGCGAGCGTGCCGGCGCCGCCCACCGCGACGGCCGCGGCTCCCCCGCCGGTCGCCGTGACCTCGACCGCCGCCGCGGCGGGCGGGGGCGGCGGCGGATCCACGGCGTCCGCGAAGCCCAAGCCCAAACCGGCGACGGCGGCGACAGCGGTGAAGAAGCTGGCCGCGAAGGACTCGGGCCGGCACATCTGCTACCGCGCCTTCATCGCGGGCGACGGCTGGACGGACGCGGTCTGCGACGGGGCCGCGACCGGCACGGTCGACGACGCCAAGCAGATCACGGCGCTGAACATCGCGGTGTCCGGCTCCCTCGGTTCGGCCGCCAACGCCTTCATCCACAACCCCGCCTCGACCGACGGCAACGGCATGTGGGAGCCGCAGTGGACGGCGATCATCGCTGACAACACGGACAACTACATCGGCAGTTCGAAGGACGGCGCCCCGTACATGACGGGCCTGGCCATCAACATCGGCAGCGGTCAGGTCTGCGAGACGACCCGCAACACGGGTTACGACTGGGGCGGTCAGGGGTGCGCGGACGCGCGCCCCAAGTACATCTTCGGCGGCACGCTGGACAACTCCCGCTGGCTGGTGGCCGTCAAGTTCACGGTGTAGCCGGGCCTCCTGGCGGCTACCAGGTGCCCTCGCCGGGCACCAGCCGCCCCGCCTTGCGGTACTCGCGGCGGGCCCCCTCCAGGAGGTCCGCCGCACCGACCGTGTCGCCGCGTCCGGCGGCCAGGTAGGCGGCGGTGACGACCGCACTGCGGATGGAGCCGCCGGCCAGCTCGAACTCCTGTGCCAGCGGGGCGAGTTCGAGGTCCGGTGCGCTCGGCACATGGGTCAGGCCGTGCCGCCACAGCGCGAGCCGTTGCACCGGGTCCGGGAACGGGAAGTCGACGACCAGGTCGAGCCGCCGGGTGAACGCCTCGTCGATGTTGGCGCGCAGGTTGCTGGTGAGCAGCGCTATCCCGTCGAAGGACTCCAGCCGTTGGAGCAGATAGGCGCTCTCCATGTTGGCGTAGCGGTCGTGCGAGTCCTTCACCTCGGACCGCTTGCCGAAGACCGCGTCGGCCTCGTCGAAGAGGAGCACGGCGTCGGTACGGTCGGCCTCGGTGAAGATCCGTTCGAGGTTCTTCTCGGTCTCGCCGATGTACTTGTCGACGACCGACGACAGCTGAACCACATAGAGATCCAGGCCGAGTTCGGCCGCGACGACCTCCGCCGACAGCGTCTTGCCGGTGCCGGACTCACCGGCGAACAGCCCGAGCACGCCCCGCCCCCGGCCGCCGCCCGCGCTGAGCCGCCAGTCGCCGAGGACCCGGTCGCGGTGGCGTGCGCGCAGGGCGAGTTCGTGGAGTTGGGTCAGTGCCCGCTCGGGCAGGACGAGGTCCTGCCAGTCGACGGCGGGCCGGATGCGGCGGGCGTGCTGTTCGAGCCCCGACGCCGACTGCTGGCGCGCGGCGAGCCGCAGATGGGCAGCGGTCAGCGGGGTCCCGTCGAACGCGGCGAGCCCCCGGGAGGCACGGGCGGCGCGCGCGATGCGGTCGGCGCCGAGGTGGTACGGCGCGACGGTGGCCCGTACGTCGAAGCCACTGTCCGCGCCGACGGCCTCCGTCCAGGCACGCACCGTCGCCGCGCGCTGCCGGGGCGCCTCCAGGATCAGCGGGTCGCTCTCGCACCACAGGGGGTCGTACGGGCGGGCCCCGGCGAACACCACGGAGACGTCCGGGGCGGCGGTCAACGCCTTCACCAGCGGGCCGGGTTGGTCGGGCAGCCCGCTCACCACGACCGTACGGACGCCCAGTCGCGCCTCGCGCAGCAGCTCCGGCACCCGCTCGACGGGGCCGGAGAAACGCACGGCGGGCACCCGTGCCGCGGCGAGCGCGGCCGACACGCACACCAGCCCGTCGCCTTCATGACGCTCCCTCAGATACACGGCGAGGGGCGGCCCTCCGGCGAGCAGCACGGCCAGCCGGTCCACGAAGTGCGTGAACTCGTCGTCCCCGCCCGGGTCTTGACCGTCGTACGGCACTCTCGGCGCCGTCAGTGGGTGGAGGTGGCCGGCGAGCGCCGCGTCCGGGGTGTCGTCGCCGAGCAGGTGGGCCAGGATCCGGTCCGGTACCCGTAACGATCGGCTGAGAAAGGGGCGTTCGGGTTCCTCCACGGTGAGCAGGCCGAGGGCGCACAGCGGGGCCGTGGGATGGAAGCGGGCCCGTCCCGCCGTGTCATGGGCGGGGATGCCGCACAGGTCGAGGGCGAGTCCCACGGTGGCCCGGCGGCGGCCGACGTCGTCGTTGAGGTAGCCGTAGAGGGGCTCGAAGGTGCGGTCCAGGTCGGGGGCGAGGGCGATGAGGAGGAGGGCCGTGTCGAGGTCGGTGAGGCGCAGGGCGGTGAGGCGGTCGGCCGGGTCGGGCGTCAACTCCCGTGTGGGTGCGGCTGGTTCGGGCCGGCGCTGAAGGAGGTAATCCACTGCCTCCCCGGACAGGTAGAGGCCGCGCAGCGGGTCGGTGGCCGTGGGGTCGATGGCGGAGCGCTGGGCGACGAGCAGGGCGACGCGTTCACGGAGGCGGCCGATCCGGGCGAGGAGAGCGTCGGTCTCCGGCTCGGCGGCAGGAGTCACGCCGACAGACACACCCATTTCCTCGACCGTCACGTCCCCGTCCCCGACGTCCTCCTGCGCCGCGCCACCTCGCGGGCCTCCCGTGCCGCAGCGACCTGGCGCGGGCGGTGGGCCCGTTCCTCCGGGCCCGGGGACGTGCCGTCGAGGCCGTGGACGCGGACCGCGGCGCCCTCGGTGACCGGTGGGCCGGCGTCGTACTCGGGGTAGGCCGGGAAGGGCGCGGTGACGACGAGGTCCAGGGAGGGCTTGAGTTCGCCGCCGAGGGCGGACCAGATCTCCGCGAGTGACCGTGACTCGGTCTGGATGCCGGCCACCGAGATCGGCACCGACAGGCCCAACTCACCAAGAGAGCCCGGGAGTTCGACAGGGGCGAGCAGCTCGCGCGGGATCAGGGTGGCCAACACGGCGGACAGCAGCCGGTGTTCGTCCTGCGGCCGTTTCGTCCACGCCGTCACCAGGTACGACAGCCGGAACCAGCGCGGCGGCTGGCGGCGCTTGACGACCACGTCCCGCTCGTCGCGCACGGCGACATGCCCGCGCTGGCGCCGGTGCACGTCCTCCCTGATGTCGTACAAGTAGGTGCTGATCGTGGGGGTGTTGCGCCGGGCCGCCCAGTCGCGGGTCGGTGCGTCGAAGGAGACCTCGATGCCCGAACCGGCCAGTGCGCCGCCGCCGATCAGGTCCTTCAGGACCTCGTCCACCTCATGGATCACCGCCGTGCTCCCGCCCTGCCGTGCTGTCGTGCCCCGCCGTACGCGTCGGCGCCCGCTACGCCCCTGTCGGCCGTGCTCCGATCGTGCCGTTCCAACCGACCATGCCCGCAAGCACGTTGGGGACATGGGGAGGGCACCGCAGGTTGCCCGCGTGTCCGGCTTCGAGTGCCCGTTCGGTCAGATGTAGCCTTCCCGGAGGGCATGGGCCACGGCGTGTGCCCGATTGCGCAGATGGAGGCGGGTGGTGAGCCCGTGCATCACGTTTTTGACGGTGCGTTCGGAATAGGAGAGCTTGCTGGCGATCTCTCCGGTGTCGAGTCCCTCGGCGACCAGCCGCAGGACGTCCACCTCACGCGGCACGAGCCCCGCCGTCTGGACTCCGGAGCGGCCCGCCGCGCTGCGGTGCAGCGTCCCGACCTGTTCGACGAGTCTGCCGATCAGATCGGCCGGCAGGTCGCCGTCACCGCGGGCCGCCGCGATCACGGCCTGCACCAGGCGCTGCGCGGTCGCCTCCTGGCGCCACACGATGGCGCCGACCCCGCACTCGATCACATCGAGCAACTCCGCCTCGCGCAGGGCCCCTACGACGAGTACGGCCCGCCCGCCCTCGCTGCGCACGAGTCTGCGCAGTCGGGTGAGCGCGGCTTCGTCGAGCGTGTCGGCGATGAAGAGGGCCACCCTGCCGGGGCCGGTGTCGCTCTCCTCGCGGAGGTCGATCTCCGGGTATCTGCGCAGCTGGCTGAGTGCTCCCTCGCGCGAGATCGGGTCCGGGGCGTGGACCGCCACGGGTATCCGGTCGCCGGAGTCGGCCGTACCGGGATGCGCGGTCCGCGATGAGCTGAGCAACGTTCTCCCTCGAATCCACATACGTGCCGTCCCAGTTGTGCTGGTGGCGGCCGTGTACTCCTCACCCTCGTGGGGCGGGTGGGACGCGCGCAATCGTGGAGCACCACGAGCAGCACCACGAGATCGGACGAACGACGGACCACGACGGACCACGACGGAGACGAGGAGGACCGCGATGACGGGGACCACACCTGACGCCGGAACGTCCGTGATGCCCTGCGAACACCGCGACGCTGCACGGCTGTTGGCGGCGGAGGCCGCGCACGCCCGCGCCGATTCGGGCCGCCTCGTGCTGCTGCGCGGGGCCACCGGGACGGGCCGTACCACCGTGTTGGAGGCCGCCGCCGAGGACGCGGCGGCGCACGGCATGCGGGTGCTGCGGGCCCGCTGTTCGCCTCGCGACCAGGCGGTCCCGTACGCCGCCGTCCAGCAACTCCTCGGTCCAGTACCGGAGTTCGCGGATATCGCGATCGACGGGGACGAGCGGGCGAGCGCCGCCCGGCTGGGGCGGGTGCTGCGCTCGTACGCCGACCGGGCGCCGCTGCTGATCGCCGTGGACGACGTCCATCTGGCCGACGCCGCCTCGCACCGGTGGCTGGTGGAGGCGGCGCGGCACGTGGACCGATTAAGGATCCTGCTGGTGGTCACCGAGCGCAGCCAGTACGACATCGAGCCGTCCGAGCCGGGCCTGACCCACACCCTCTCGCCCGCGCTGGTCCGCACCCACACCCTGGCCCCGCTGACCGCCAAGTCGGCAGCCGGGCTGGTCCGTTCGGTGCGCGCCGACGCGCCCGGGCTCTGGGTGGACGACTGTGTCCGGGCCGGCGCCGGCAACCCCCTGCTGCTGCGCGCCCTGCTCGACGACCTCGGCGCCGGCCGGCATCCGAAGGTGCCGGAGACGTCCGCGGCGCTGTATCCGGGGGCTTATCCGGCGGCCGTGTCCTGGTGGCTGGAGTGCGCGGGCCCGGCCACCGGCGAGGTCGCACGGATCCTGGCCGCACTGGACGAGGGCTGGGCCGGGGACCCGCCCGCGGCCCTGCCCGCCGATCGCACCGCTCCCGCTCCCGTCGACGAACTGGCCGTCCTGATCGCAGAGTTGGCGAGTGCCGACCCGGCGCGGGTGGCCGGCTGGCTCACCGCGATGACCGGGCTCGGGGTGTTGCGCCCGGACCCCGACGGGCGCCCGCGCTACGCGCATCCACTCCTGCGCGACGCGGTACTCACCGGCGTGCCCGCGGCCAGGCGGCGGGCCGCGCACGCGGCGGCGGCCGAGACGATGCAGCGCCACGGCGGCTCCCCCGACACGGTCGCCCGGCAGCTGCTGCTCGCCGACCCGGTGGGCGCGCCCTGGACGTCGGCCGTGCTCCAGGAGGCGGCCTCGCTCGCGCTGCGGGACGGGCGCGCGGACGACGCCGTCGCGTTCCTGCGCCGGGTCCTGGAGGAGCCGCTGCCGGACGGCCGCAGACAGCGGCTGCTGACCGAGCTGGGCTCCCTGGAGTACAGGCGGACCTCTTCGGCCGGCATCCCCCGGCTGAGCGAGGCGCTACGGCTGTCCGGGGCGCCGCAGGACACCATGCGCGCGGCCGTCGCCCTCGGCACGGCGCTGGCCGGCCGGGGCCGGACCGTGGCCGCGGTGGACGTACTCCGCACTGTGGAGGACGAGTTGACGGACCGTCCGCAACTGGTGCGCACCCTCCAGACCGCTTCGGTGCTGCTGGCGGAGCAGGACCAGTCGGTGCGGCAGGACGTGTACCGGTGGCTCCGTGATGCCGCGGAGGTCTCGCCGGAGCTGGTCGGCACGGCCGGTCAGGCGCTGGTCGTACGGCATGCGGCCACGGCCGGTCTGATCTCGGCGGCGGAGGCGATGCGGCGGCTGCGCGGTCTGCTGGCCCAGCCCGCCGACCCGCTGACGGAGCCGTTCCTGCTCGGTACGGCCGCCGCCGTGGCCCAGTGGGCCGACGATCTCCCGGAGGCGGAACGGCTGGTGGAGCGCGGCCTGGTCGGACAGCGTCCCGACCTGCTGCATCCGATGCTCGACGCGCTGACCAACGTACGGGCCGACATCCTGTCCGCGCGGGGCGAGCACGGGCGGCTGCTGACGGAGGCGTGGGCGCGGGACTGGGCGCGGAGCACGCCGTCCAACGGGCACGCCACCATCCTGCTGGCGCTGCTGGCGACCGGGCAGGAGGCGCGGGCGCTGCGGCTCGCGGACGGTTTCGACCTGCGATCGGCGCCCGATTCCTGGGAGTTGAACCGTTTCCTGTACGCGCGGGGTGTGCTGCGCGCGGCCGGCGGCGATCCGGCGGGCGCGCTGCACGACTTCCTGGAGTGCGGGCGCCGGCAGTCGGCCCGTGAAGTGGTCAGCCCGGTCGTCACTCCGTGGCGCTCGGCCGCCGCCGAGTGCCGGCTCGCCCTCGGCCGTCCCCGGGAGGCGATCGCCCTGGCGGAGGAGGAGCTGCGGCTGGCCCGGGTGTGGAACACGCCCCGTACGGTGGGCCGTTCGCTGCGGGTGCTGGCCTCGGCGACCGGCGGGCGGCGTGGTCTGGAGCTCGCGCAGGAGGCCGTGGGGCTGTTGCGGGAGGCGCCGGAGGGGACGGAGACCGAGCTGGTGCCGGCGCTGATCGCGCAGGGCCGGGCGCTGACCGCGGCCGGGGAGCGGCGGCGGGCCCGCGGGTGTCTGCGGGAGGCCGCGGAGCGCGCCGAGCGGCTCGGCGCGACCCGGCTACGGGCCCTGGCGGAGGGGGCGTTGGGCGAGAGCGGGGCCAGGCGCACGGCCCCGGCCCGCACCGGTTCCGGGTCTCTCACCAACAGTGAGCGCCGGATCGCGGAGCTGGCGGCCGACGGCCGTACGAACACCGAGATCGCCGATCTCCTGCACCTGGCCCGCCGGACGGTGGAGACCCATCTCACCAGTTCCTACCGGAAGTTGGGCATCCAGCGCCGGGGCCAGCTGCCCCGGACGCTGGGGCGGGGCCAACGCCCTTGAGGCGGACGCTACTTGTGGGTGCTGGTGGTCGGTGTGGGCTCGGTGCCCTCCGCGCGCACGGTGCTGTGGCCCTTCTTCGGGGCGATGTGCCGGGGCACGACGTCCTGGGGGAAGGTGAGCTGCTGGTTCATCCACTTCAGGGTGGCGGGCATCTCCCGTACCCAGGTGGGGAAGTTGTGGCTGCCGGACTCGGGCAGGATCGACACGACCCGCATGGGTGCCTTGACGGCCTTGATGAAGGCGAGGGTCTGCGGGTAGCCCCGCTCGCCGTGCTTGCTCTCGGCGACCAGGACGGAGATCTGAGGTGCGGGCAGGTGCTTCAGCCGCCACATCAGGTCGTGTCCGTTGACCCGGTTGACACGGCCCAGTCCGCTGCCGAAGAGGTTCCCGGTGGTGGGGTCGTCCTTGATCCTGTAGTCGGGCGAGAGCCCTGCGGCCGTCGTGTACACGTGCGGGTTGCGCATCGCCAGCTGCAGCGCGCAGGTGCCGCCGGAGGAATAGCCCATGACGCCCCAGGCGCTGGCGTCGTGGCCGACCCGGTAGACGGACTTCAGGGCCTGCGGGAGGTCCTTGGCGAGGAAGGTCTCGGTCTGCGGTCCGCCGGGGACGTTCACGCACTCGGTGTCGCGCGGCGGGGCGATGGTGGGCCGGATCATCACCATGATGGTCGGCTGCATCTGGCCGTTCTTCTGCAACTGCCCGGCGGTCTGCGACACCCGCAGGTACTGGGCGAGGTTGAAGATGCTGCCGGGGTAGCCGCTGAGCGCGACGACGACCGGGAAGCGCTGCCTGGCGTACGCCTTCTGGAAGTACTGCGGGGGCAGGTAGACGAAGGCCGGGTCGACGACGCCGGTGCGGCGGCCGATGACCTTCACGGACTCCACCTTGCCGTTGACCGCGGGGTTGCCGGTGGGCAGTCCGCTGACCCGGTTCAGCTGCTCGTCGGAGGCGGGCTGCACCAGCGCGCCCTTGACGGAGACGCCGGTCGCGCCTCCGTTGTGGTCGGCCGCCTGGGTCACGCCGACGGGCGCGGTGTCGGTGTTGCCGAAGAGCTCGTCCCACGATCCGAAGAACTGGTACGAGGAGTTCAGCCAGCACGCGAATGCGGCGATGATCGTGACCTGTGTCACTCCGATGGCCGTCAGCCGCCCGAGCACCTGCCGCACCGTGGGCTTCGCCAGCCGCGGCCATACCCAGACAAGCAGCGCCACGCAGACGACGGCGACGGCCGCCATCACATAAACGGTAGTCTCGCTGGTCAAACCCATGCCACTCAGTCCCCGGTTCCTTGCCTGTGCTCGTTCCTTCACACAGAAGGAGGGCTACGAACCCCTTCGCGTTCCTCAACGAGCGCGAATAGGACAAAGAAGCGGGTCTCTTACCGTTTCCACGGACGACCCCCTCCCAGGTCCGTAAGACCCACGTAAGGTCCGGCCCTGTCCCGTCGTCCGGCCCGACCCGGTAGGTTTCGCAGCGGCCCGAAGAGGTCGGCTCCGGGGAAAGGAACGCCATGGCGAAGGAGGACTCCGCCGTGCTGGCCGACAGACTGGCGTCCGCCCGGTTGCAGTACTTCGTCGGCAGGCAGCGCGAACTGGCCCTGTTCCGCCGCGCGGCGGCCGGAGAGCCGGGCGCCCCGACGGTCGTCGTACTGCACGGACCGGGCGGCATCGGCAAGAGCGCCCTGCTCCAGCGGTTCGCCGCGGAGGCACACGCAATGGGCCGGCCGGTCGTGAGCGTCGACGCCCGTACGATCGACCGCTCCCCGTCGGCCTTCGAGGCGGCGACCGCCGAGGTCTTCGTCCAGGACAACGCTGTCCTGCTGGTCGACGACTTCGAGCGCTACCGGGACATGGAGGAGTGGATCCGCGACCGCTTCCTCCCCCGGTTACCGGCCGGTGCCCTGGTCGTCGTCGCCGGCCGGCTCGCCCCCGACCCGCTCTGGAAGGCGGACCTCGGGTGGAGCGAGCTGCTCCAGGTCGTGCCGCTGCGGGAGTTGGGGCCGGCGGACTCGGCGGCCCTGCTCACCTCGCAGGGCGTCGACCCCGCGTCGCACGCGGCTCTGCTCCGGTTCGCCGCTGGCCATCCGCTCGCGCTGCGACTGGCGGCGGAGGCCGCGGCGCACGACAACACATCGACGGACGAGGTGTTCTGGGCGCCGTTGCGCACGGTCGTCGACCGGCTGCTGACGCACCTGGTGGGCAAGCCTCCGTCGTCCGCGCACCGGCGGGCGCTGGAGGTGTGCGGCCATGTCGCGGACACCACCGAGGAGTTGCTGCGGGTGGCGCTCCCCGACGAGGACGCCACCGAACTCTTCGCCTGGCTGCGGCAGTTGTCCTTCATGAAGTCGGGGCCCTTCGGGGTGTGCCCGTACGACGTCGTCCGGGACGCCCTCGACAGCGACTTCCGCTGGCGCGATCCGGAGCGCTACAAGGCCATGCACCGCACGGTGCGCCGGCATCTGGTGGAGCGCGTCCGCGAGGCGCCGGAGAAGGAAGCCCTGCGCGCCGCCCGCGAGTTCAACCACATCGTCTCCAGGGCCCAGTGGCTGCGCGAGTTCCAGGGCGACCCCGCCGAAGGGGCCGTCCATGAGCAGCCGATGCGGCCGGAGGACGCCCCGGCGCTGATCGAGCTGACCCGCAGGGTCGAGGGCGAGCACAACGCCCGTGTCGTCGCCCACTGGTTGCAGCGTCAGCCCGAGGCGTTCCACGTCCACCGCCGCTGCGACACGGGCCAACTGCTGGGATTCATGGCCTGGTTGAGGATCGACGAGCTGGACGACGAGACCCGGGCGGCCGACCCCGTGACGGCCGAGGCCTGGGACCTGGTGTCCGCGATGACACCCCCGCGCCAGGGCGAACACCTCGGTGTGGCCCGGTTCATGGTGCACGAGGAGAACCACCACCGGCCCTCGCGGTCGTGGGACCTGGTGCGCATGCGGATCGTCTTCGAGCTGCTGCGCGCCAAGCACTGCGCCTGGTCCTGCTTCGTCAGTGCCGAACCGAAGTTCTGGGCGCCGCTGATGACCTACATGGGCATGTTCCAGCCGCCCCGGCAGACCGTCCGCGCCGATCGCGGGTACGGCCTGTTCTGCCACGACTGGCGGGCGGCGCGGGTGGAGGAGTGGGCCGAGGGAATCGACGCCCGCCTGCTCGGCGGGGCACCGGCCGTGGCGGCCGGGAAGCCCAAGTCCCGTCTCACGTCGCTGAGTCGGGAGGAGTCGGACGCCGCGGTCCGCGAGGCGCTGCGCGGCTGGCTCGACCCCGGCGGGCTCGCCGACAACCCGCTGCTGCGCAGCCGGCTGGTGGAGGACCTCAGCGAGGGCGACCCGGTGACCGCGCTGCGCGACCTGATCTGCAAGGCCGTACAGCGGCTGAACGCCCATCCCCGCACCCGGCATCTGTACGAGGTGCTGACGGCGACGTACCACTCGACGTCGACGCAGGAGGCGGTGGCGCGGAAGCTGAACCTGGCGTTCAGCACCTATCGCAGACATCTGGCCCGCGCGCTGGACGAGGTGCGCGAGACGGTGTGGGACTGGGAGGTGCACGGCCGGATCAGGGCCGAACAGGAGCCGCCGCAAGGGAGTTGAGGGCTTACGCACCAAGAGGCGCGGGGCAGTGGCCCCCGGTCGCCCGGAGAGCCACTGCCCTTGCCCTCGTACCAACTGCCGTGTTACTCGGCGGGCTTGTAGAACGCGTAGGTGGCGGTGTACTGGACGCTGACCTGGTCCGTGCCCGTGCAGGCACCGGCCGGGGCGACGCCGCCGTCCGTGCCCAGGCGCTGGATGTAGGAGACGCCGCCGAAGACGCCCGTGCCGCGCGTGGCGGTGGACTTCAGCAGCAGCTCCGGAATGGTGCCGGTCTTGGGTGAGTTGGCGATCGCGGAGCCGTTGACGGCGCTGCCGTCCACGGTGGACACCCACACCGGGCCACGGGAGTGGAGGGCGACGGAGCGGTGCGTGCGGTCGTTCTTGGCCCACAGGGTGGCGGCGGGCTCCAGCAGGGTCCAGGCCCCGTTGGTGCAGGTGTAGGTCTGGACGCCGGCGGCGGAGAAGACGCCGGTGAGCTTGTTGCCGTCGGGGACCTTCAGCGCGTCGGGCACGGTGACACCGAGGCGGACGGGCGGCTTCGGGGTGGCGGCCTGGCCGACGGTCGCGCTCGCGAGCGTGGCGCCGGCTACGGCGGTGAGGGCCGCGGTGGTGAGGACGAGACGTTTGGCGATCTTCATCGGTGTGTCTCCAGAGCACTTTCTGAACATGGTCGCGATTCCTGCGACAAGGTCGCGGGTATCCGGACTTCCGGGCCGATCAGATGATCTTCGGCCCCGCTGACGCAATGTACGGCCGATCAATCGCGACCGGGTCGCCAACTTCTGATCGACTTATGACCAGCACTGCTCACCCACGGCGCACTCGTCCGAAACAGGTATTGCCGTCCCGTTTTCCGTAGTCCGGCACGACGGCCGCCGGTCTCCTCTACGGAAGCTCCGCCGGCCGCATCGCCGCACGGCGGAGATGTGGGTACGGACAGGAGTGTTGAGAGATGCCTCGTAGACAGGCCGCCCTGATCGCCGCCGCGGTCCTCACCTGCCTCGCGGTGGTGACCGGCGTACTGCTGGCCCACGCGCAGACCGGGCCGTCGTCGGGAGGCCGTACCGTCGCGGACCCGTCGTCCACGCGCGCCACGGCGACCGCCAACTCCCCGGCCCTCCCCCGCCCTTCGCCTACGACGACGTCACCGCGGACCACGTCCTCGCCCTCGCCCACTCCCCGCGCACACAAGTCGCCCCACACCAGCGCCTCGCCGTCCCGTACGACCGCCGGACAGCCGAAGGCCGTCGGCAAGCGGACCGTCACGCTGGTCAACCGGCTCGACCGGACGATCTGGCCCGCGATAGCCGCAGACCCCAAACACCCTGTGGAGGCCACGGGTTGGGTGCTGAAGCCCGGGGCCAGCCTCAGCTTCGCCGTCCCCGACCACTGGGACGTCCGGGTGTGGGCGCGCACCGGCTGCTCCTTCGACGCGGCCGGCAACGGCCACTGCACGACCGGGGACTGCGGCCACTTCCAGTGCGGGTCGACCTGGGGTGAATTCCCTTCCACACTGGCCGAGTTCAACCTGAACGCCTGGAACGGCATGGACTTCTACGACGTCAGCCTGGTCGAGGGCAACAACCTGCCGATGTGGATCAACAGTTACGGCGGTTCGTCCCACGACAGGATCGACGCGAACGGCTGCTCCGCCGCCGGGTGCACCCGGGACGCCAACGCGACCTGCCCCGCCGAGCTGCAGCGCGTCAGGGGAGGTCGCGTCGTCGCGTGTCTCAGCGCCTGCCTGGTGTTCAAGACGGACCGGACCTGCTGCACCGGCGCCTACGCGGCGCGCCCCCAGTGCGTCCCCTCGTCGTGGCCGGTCGACTCGGCCGCCGTGTTCAAGAAGGCCGAGCCCTTCGCCTACTCCTACGTCAACGACGACGCGACCAGCGTGCTCACCTGCTCGGGAGAGTGCGGCTACCGCATCACCTGGGGAGTGAGCCCCTGACCGTGCGCGCGGCCGGGCCGGTCAGTCCGCGGACTGGAAGGCCCGGCCCGCCGCGGTCGTCGTCGTACCGTTCGTGAAGAGCCCACTGCTCGGCTTCGACGGATCCGCGCCCAGCCCGAACCACGCGTAACGCTGCACGTAGGACAGGCCGTCGAGCGCCTTGGTGGACGCGGTGACGAAGTCCGCCTGCTGCTGCGCGGACGGGAAACGGGTCCCCTGGGAGAAGTCGATCAGCGCGTACTCGGTGAGCCAGATCGGCTTGTGGTAGCGCGCGTACACGGCGGCCAGATACGACGTCAGCTGCCGCACGGCCTGCGGGGTGCGGAAGTCGCCGCCGTACCAGTGCAGGGTGATGAAGTCGACGCGGTAGCCCTTCGTCCCGGCCCCGGACATGAAGCGGTCCAGCCAGCCGCCCGCCGTGTCCCCGCCGTAGGCGACCGCGGGGCTGCCCAGGATCCTGCCCGCCGCCATGAGCTTCGGCCACAGCTGCAGGGCCTGCTCGACCGTCATGTTCGACTGCTGCGCCATGTCCGGTTCGTTGAACCCCAGCAGATACGGGCCGTACGACCGGGCCTGCGCGAGCGAGGCGTCGGTGACGGACTTCGCACCCCAGATCATGGGCACGAACGACCCCGACGAGGGTGTCGTGATGCCCGAGTGCTGGGTGGACCAGGTGTAGTACCAGCTGGCCCCGCTCGCGGCGAGCGCCTGGCTGACCCCGCCGAACGTCCAGACCCCGACGCCCTTCTTGGCGCCGGAGGCTATGTGCGCAGGGGCGGCGGGGGTGTGCTTCGAGGGCGAGGGGCTCGGCTTGGCCTTCGGTGAAGGGGACTTGCTGGGCGTCGCCGAGGGCGAGAGCGTGGGGCTCGGCGTGACACTGACCACCGGAGTGGGAGACGGCGACGCCACGGCCGTCGTAGGGGAAGAACCGCCCGTCAGCCGGGGTGCGACCAGTGCGGCCACCACAGCGACGGCGACCGCCGCCGAACCACCCACGACCTGCTTGCCGCCGATACGGCCGGACCGGTTCCCATGCCGTCCGCGTGCGCCACCGTGCCCTGAGGGAGCGGTGGTTGGGACTGCGTCCAGCAGCCGGGACACGTCGAAGTGGGCCGGCACCGCGACCAGCGGCAGCCCGCTGAGCAGCCGGTCCATCGGGAGCAGTCCCTCGTCCAGCCCCTGGCACACCCCGCAGCCACGGATGTGCCGGGCAAACCGCTTGCGCCACAGGGCACTTGGTGTGCCGTCCCACGTCGAGGCCGTCTCGTCCAGTTCCACGCAGCGCGGTGCGGCGACCAGCGCCCGCACCACGACCCGGGAGACCTCCATCTGCTTCTTCATGCGCTGCACCCGGACGGAGGCGTGCCGGTCGGAGAGCCCCAACGCACCGGCGAGTTCGGCCCGTTCGAGCTCGCCGGTCTCCTCCAGCCACCACAGGGACAGCAGTTCCTGGTCGTCCGGGTCGAGCCAGCGGGTGGCCTCGACGACCTCACGGCGCTGCTCGGTCAGCCCCAGCCGCAGGATGGTGAGGCCGGCGAAGTCGAGGGCGGGGTCGGTGATCGTCTCCGCGTCCTCCAGATGCGTCCTGCGGTCGCGGTCCGTGGCCCGCGCCTGCTCACGGTCCCGTACCTGCCTGATCGTGATGGCCACCAGCCAGGACCGGAACACGGAGGGATCCCGCAGCTTCGGCAGCCCCCGCACCATGCGCAACAGCGTCTCCTGTACGACGTCATCGACGTCGGCGTGACCGTTCAGGGCCCGGCCGACGATGTTGTAGACCAGCGGCAGGCACTGCGTCAGCAGGTGATCCAGGGCCTGCCGGTCGCCCGCGCACGCGGCCGTCACCACGCCCGCGTCGGGGCCACTCCTGGGCTTCTTGCGCATCTGGGTTCGTTCCTCCGCGTGTGGTCCGGCCGTGGCATCTCTCTGCTTCGGAGACCGCCGACGCGCGCAAGGACTACAGAAAACAGGACAACAAAAGAAATCAGCCGGTCGGATCCGAATTTATGTTGTCGAGCCGCCGCCGAACAGGTCACCGATAGGCAGGACCGCATCCGGACCGCACCCGAAGAGCATCAGGAAGGCCCGAGGACGATGGCACGAGGACGCAGAAGACACAGTGCGAGCCCACGGCGGGACGGCCGACGCTGGTGGTACGTCGCGGCAGCCGCCTTCGCTACGGCCGCCACCGTGCTGATCGCCTACAGCGTGTGGACGCCGTCCGGAACGGGCGGCACGCGCACGACGGCCCATCAGGACACGGCCGCACGCCCGGCGGTGTCCCGCAGCGCGTCGCCGTCGCCTTCGCCTTCCCCGAGTCACAGCGCCTCGGCCTCTCCGTCCCCCAAGGCCTCCGTCTCGAAGAAGAGCACAAGCAAGCCCACCACCAAGGCAGTCGAACCGACACCTCACGTCTCGACGGCACCCGCCGGCAAACGCCTGATCACGGTCGTCAATCGCACCCCGAAGACGGTCTGGGCGATCGTCACCAACACCGCCGTCTATCCGAAGGGCCGCGAACTCGCCCCGGGCCAGAGCCTGTCGGTGACCGTGGCGAACAACTGGGGCGGCCGGATCTGGGGTCGGACAGGCTGCACCTCGACGGCGGCCGGTCACTGTGCGACGGGCGACTGCACCAGCGTGTGCGAGGGCGCCAACCCGCCCACCACACTGGGTGAGTTCACGTTCGACGCGTACGCGGGGATGGACTTCTACGACGTGAGCATGGTCGACGGTTCGAACCTGCCGATGTGGATCAACATCTCGCACACCACGACCGTCGACCCGGTCAGCGCCGGCGGCTGCTACAAGGGCGTCTGCACCTCGGACGTGAACTGCCCCGCCGCGATGCAAGCCGTATCGGGCGGACAGGTGGTCGGCTGCAAGCCGCCCTGCGCCGCCTTCGGCGGGGACACGTACTGCTGTCGCGGTGCGTGGGCGGGCCGCGAGAACTGCGTCCCGTCGAAGTGGCCGGTCGACTACACCCAGGTCTTCAAGCGGGCGGCCCCCTATGCCTATTCGTACGCCTTCGACGACGGGGCGACGATGCCGTGCAAGGGGGCCTGCTACTACAGGATCACGTTCGGGACGACCGGCTCATAGGGTCAACCGGTGGGCTCGGCGGGTGAGTTCGGTTCGTCGCCCCGCAGACGTTGCCGCCCTCCTCGACGGCCCCGGCAAAGATCCGACGACGGTGAACGTTCCGGGCCTCCGACCTCGTGTGCAGAGCAGACACAGGCCCGAGCTCTCCCGTGGCTCCGCCCGGAACTTCGAGAACAAGGTGCAAGCTGACCGATGAACACCGCACAGCGTTTTCTGCTGGACATCCCGGACTCCTGGGAACAGGTCGACCCGAGCGGCGAGGAGCCGGCCAGGACCCGTGCGCAGGCCCTGGCCTCGACCGACGACCCTCGCGAGAAGGCCCGGATCAACGCCATGTTCCGGCAGGGCCGGGAGGTGACGAGGGCGGCCCGCCGTCACGGGGCGCTGCTGGTCGCGGGCACGGCGACGATGTACACCGAGGGCCTCTTCATGGCGTACGGCATGGTCTTCGCCGTCAACACGCCCAAGGGCGAGGAACTCACCCTCCCCGTGCTGTCCGCGCGGCTCGGTGTCTCCTCGGCGAACGGGGCGGCGCCCAAGGACCGGATCATCACGTCGGCGAAGGTGCCCCACGTGGGCACGGTGACCCGGGTCACCGGCACCGAGGTGACCCGGCTGACCGGGGACATCGACGTCAAGCTGCTGACGATGCACACGATGATGCCGGTGCCCGGCAGCACGGAGGACTTCCTCGTGGTGACCCTCGCCAGCCCCAACCTGCCGCTGAAGAACGAGGTGTACGACCTCTTCGACGCCATCACCTGGACCTTCCGCTTCGTGACGGACGACGGCGTCCAGGTCTCCCCCGACGGTACCGAGGGCGTCGCCGCCTGAGCCCCACGCCGTACGGCAGGCCGAAGGGCGGCCGGACCAGTTCGGTCCGGCCGCCCTTCGTTGTCCCGCCCGGCAGGTCCTGGGCTGCGGGCGGGAAGGAGGCGCGCTCCCCAAGGGGGGACTTCGGGGGCGCGCCTCCCGCTTCTAGAGTTCCGCTTCCAGCAGCGGCACCTGGACCGAGCGGAACGTGCCGTCGCTCAGTCCCTGCGGGGAGAGCAGCATGCCGGTGCGGTTGCGCTTCACCTGGGCCTCGAGTGCCGACGTGCCATGGCGTTCCCCCGGTGCGCTGCCTGTGACGTGTGGTCGCCAGGTACACGGGGTCGGTGTCGTGAAAGGTTCAACCGAGTTCGCGTCGCACGTGCTCGCCAAGTTCCGAAAGGTTCAAGTGACTTCGCATCGAACGTTCTCGCCGGGCGGTTCCGTGTAGTCGGTGCAACGGAACCTCGGAGGGCATGGGTGGACACGATGAGCAACGGCGCGGGCACGAGGCCCGAGCACAGGCCGGCGGAGCTGCCGCAGCTTCCCCGGGGCGAGGCCCCCCTTCCGGTGGCGCCCGACGCGGGGCGGGGGACGGTGCGCGCGGGTGCGGCACACCGACGCCGACGGCCACGTCGACATCCCGGTCCTCGATGTCCGGCTCACCGTTCCGGCGTGAGTCCCTTGCCGGCCTCGGCGCGCAGGATGTTCAGGGCGTAGTGCCGGCGGGACTTGACGGTGCCCGCCGGTATCCCGAGGACGCGCGCCGTCTCCTGCACGGTCCGGCCGCACAGATAGGTGTGCAGCAGGACCTCCCGGTGCTCGTGGGACAGCCGCCGCAGCAGGCCGGTCGCGACCACGGAGGCCAGTACGGCGCCGGTGTGGTCGGGCAGGGGCACGTCCTTGTCCTCGGCGCCGATGGTCTCGTGGCGGGCGACGGCGCTGCGCATCCGGTCGACGACGAGGTTGCGGGTCACTGTGAGGAGCCAGCCGCGTACCGATCCCTCGGTGCTGTAGAGGCGTTCCGCGTGCGGCCAGGCGCGGATGAGGGTCTCCTGCACGATGTCCTCCGCCATGTGACGGTCGTTCAGCAGCTTGTCGGCGTAGGCGAGGAGCGCCTTCGCGTGCTCGGACATCATCGTGCGCAGCAGCTGGTTGCGGTGCGCGGCTGTGGGGAGGTCCGCGGAAGTCGTGGGGGTCATGATCCAGTCCTGAAAGGGAATGCCGTACGCACTTCCGGCTCCGGGTGGAGCGGAGCGGGGAGCGTAGGCATGGCCCGCTTTCGGGACGCTGACGTTTTACTGTCGCGGCGGCCGTTCCGGTTCGTCGAGGCCGTTCAGCCGGTGGCGGACCTGCTCGGCGTCCGGGTGGCCGATCTCGTCGAGGATGCCGAGCGCTTCACGCCAGGCGAGCGCGGCCCGGGTGTCCTGGTGGGCGGCGCGGTGGGTGTCGCCGATATGCACCAGGGTGTCGGCCTCCAGGTAGCGGTCGCGGATCTCCCGGTACAGGCGCAGCGCCTGTTCGTAGCAGTCGAGCGCCCGCTCGTGGTCGTTCAGGTGGTGGTGGGCGTAGCCGAGGCTGTCCAGGGCGGCGGCCTCGCCGTTGCGGTCACCCGTCTCCCGGTGGGCCGAGACCGCGAGCCCGCATTCGGTGAGGGCGTCCTCGTACTTGCCCATCAGGATGTACGTCCAGCCGACCTCGTTGGCGATGCCGGCCTCGTCGTTGCGCCGCCCGGCCGCACGGCACAGGGCACTCGCCTCGGCGTAGTGGTCGAGGGCGTCTTCGTGCCGGCCACGCCCGTTGGCCAGGAAGGCGAGCCGGCGGAGGGTCCTGCTCCGGCCGGCCAGGTCGCCGGTCTCGCCGAACAGTTCCAGGGCGCGCGACAGATGTGCGTCGGCCTCGTCCGGCCGGTCGAGACGACCGCTGACGAAGCCGAGCGCGAGGTGGGCGAAGGCCTGGCCGGGTATGTCGCCCAGGCGCTGGGCGGCCTCGACTGCCGTTGTCTGCACGTCGAGTTGCTCGGGCCAGCGGCCGCCCCGGTCCAGATGCAGCTCCAGGACGGAGGCCAACTGCCAACTGTGCTCACCGCCGCCGTGCCGGGCGTCCTGCTCGATCGCGGCGAGTACGGCGGAGCGGTTGGTCTCCAGCCACTCGGCCGCCGCCGCCCGGTCGGGCAGTCGCGGGACGGTCACCCCGGCCGTCTGCGGCCGCAGTTGGACGCGGTCGCGGCTGGGCATCAGCAGGCTGTCGGCCGCGTGCGCGCTGTGCAGGTAGTGGTCGAGCAGGCGGCGCCGGGCCGCTTCCAGCTCCTGCGCGGTGTCCTGGGTCCGGGCCAGCTCGGCGGCGTAGGCGCGCAGCAGTTCATGACAGCCGTAACGACCGGGCAGGGCCTCGGAGATCAGATGTGCCCGGGCCAACTCGCCCATGACCGGCCGGACTTGGCCGACCCGCTGCCCGGCGAGGCTCGCGACGGCGGCGAGCGAGCAGTCGGGTCCCGGGTGCAGGGCGAACAGCCGGAACACCCGGGCGGCGGCGGGACTGAGGAGTTGGTACGACCAGGAGAACGCGCTGCGGGCATCCGCGGCGGGCGCTTCTCCGGCGAACGCGTCGAGACTGTCCTCGCTGTCGGAGAGTTCGGCGGCGATGGAGGCAAGCGGGAAGGCCGGGTTGACGACCGCGCGGGCGCTGACGACGGCCAGCGCCAGCGGGAGCCGGCCGCACAGGGTGATGATCTCCGTGACGGCGTCGGGTTCGTCCGCGATCCGTTCGGCACCGAGCCGGCGGGACAGGAACTCGCGTGCCTCCGCCTCGGTGAGCACGTCCAGCGTCAGGGAGTGCGCGCCCTCGCCGGCGACCAGGCCGTAGAGCTGGCTGCGGCTGGTGACGACGACCAGGCAGCCGGGGGCGCCGGGCAGCAGCGGGCGGACGTGCTCGGTGTCGCGGGCGTTGTCCAGCACGATGAGGACGCGCCGGTCGGCGAGGAGGCTGCGGTACAGCGCGGCCTGCGCGTCGAGCCCGGCGGGGATGCGCTGTCCGGGGACGCCGAACGCGTCGAGGAACGACCGGATGGCCTCGGCCGCGCTCATGATCGAGCCGCTCGGATGGAAGCCGCGCAGATTGACGTAGAGCTGCCCGTCGGGGAACCGGTCGGCGACGCTGTGCGCCCAGTGCACCGCCAGGGTGGTCTTGCCGACGCCCGCCATGCCGCCGATGGCGCTGATCACCACGGTCGGCGTCGACGCGTCGGACCTGGGCAAAAGCTCCTGAACGCGGGCGAGTTCACTGCGCCGACCGGTGAAGGCGGGCAGATCCACGGGGAGTTGGGCAGGACGGATCGTGACGACGGCGTCCGGCTCCGACACCCCTTCCGCATCCTCGCCGGGTTCGGCCGGCCGCGCTCCCCGGGAGGGCGTCACGGCACCCGGGGTGCGGGTGTGCCCGAGGACCCGCTGCAGAGCGGCCTGGAGTTCGGGGCCCGGCTGCACGCCCAACTCGTCGGCGAGCCGGGTGCGTACGGTCCGGTGGACGTCAAGGGCCTCGGCCTGATGGCCCGTTGCCGCGAGCACGAGGATCAGTCCGGCCTGCAGCCCTTCGTTCAGCGGGTGTTGGGCCGCGGCCTGCCGGAGCGTCACCAACACCCGTGCGCCCAGGCCCGGTCCGGCTTCCAGGGCGAGTTCGGCGGCCTCCTTGACGGCGGCCAGGTGCTCGCCGTCGAGGGCGGTGAAGGCCGGGTGGGACCGCACCTCGGGCGCGATCCCGGAGGCGGCCGGCCCCCGCCACAGGGCCAGCGCCTCGATCAACAGCCCGGTGGCGGTGGGAGGTTGACCGTCCTGCGCGGCCCGCTGCCGCAGGGCCCGGAAGCGCAGCAGGTCGAGATCGTCGGGGGCGACTTCGAGGCGGTAGCCGCCCGAGCCGCGCAGCAGCCACCGTGACTGGCCCCCGGCCGGGAGTTCGGGTTCGAGCAGCCGCCGCAGTGCTCCGACGTGCCGCTGGACGACGTTGACGGCACTGTCCGGCGGATCCTGTCCCCACAGGGCGTCGACGATCTCGTGGACGGCGACCGGATGGCCTGCCTCGGTCAGCAGCAGCGCGAGCAGAGCGCGCTGCTTGGGGGGTCCCAGCGCCAGTTCCGTGTCGCCGCGCCAGGCCCTGACCGGTCCGAGAACGGCAAAACGTGTGCGCACCGAGTCTCCTGTGCAGCCTGTGACAACATCCGCGGCCGGTCCGCCCCGTCCCCTGGGCGCTCGGCCGCGAACGAGCATAGAGTCCGCGGGAACTTCGCGACGAGGGGTTGACCGGCCACGGAGCGTCGCCGGGCTTCATGCGGTGTCGGGCGGAGCGAGAGGGAGTTGAGGCAACTGGCCGAGGCATGAAGGGCGGCACCCTCGCGGCGGCGCCGGAGAATCTGTGGCCCTTCGAACGCGGACGCGTCCTGCGGGCTGACGAACAAGGCGATCGGCGAACGCCTGCACATGGCGGCGGGTCAGGGCGGCTGGACGACGAAGTCCGCGGCAGCCGGGTGCGGTTCGGCGAGGGCCTCGCCCGTGGCGAGCCAGTGCGCGACAACCATTCACCCGCGACCACGGAACCGGCCTGTCCCACCTCATATCCGACCGAGTAAAGCGTCGTAGCGGCTGTACGCGTCGGCAACCGCTCCGGGTTTCCCGCAATAACGGATGCGGCTCGATTTCCTGCTGTTTCCCGGCTTCGGAGCCGGAGGCGTTCGTGCTCGGCGGCGGTCCTCTCCTCCTCGTACTCGGCTACCGTGCGCCGAGTACGAGGAGGAGAGGGCGATGCACACGGAGAGAGCCCCGACGGGCACGGGTGGGATGAAGCGGCGTCTGGGCCTGTCCGACGCCGTGGTGATCGGCCTGGGGTCGATGATCGGAGCCGGGATCTTCGCGGCCCTCGGCCCGGCGGCCGACGCGGCCGGTTCCGGGCTGCTGCTCGCCCTGGCCCTGGCCGCCGTCGTGGCCTACTGCAACGCGACGTCCTCGGCACGGCTGGCCGCCCTCTACCCCCGGTCCGGCGGCACCTATGTCTACGGCCGCGAACGCCTCGGTGCCTTCTGGGGCTACCTGGCCGGCTGGGCGTTCGTCGTCGGCAAGACGGCCTCCTGCGCCGCCATGGCCCTCACCGTCGGCGCCTACCTCTGGCCCGGCCAGACCCACGCGGTGGCCGTGGCCGCCGTAGTGGCGCTGACCGCGGTGAACTACACCGGTGTGCAGAAGTCCGCGCTCCTCACCCGCGCCGTCGTCGCCGTCGTCCTCGCCGTGCTCTGCGCCGTGATCGTCACCGCCCTGACCTCCGCCCACGCGGACACCGCACGGCTGGCCATCGGCCCGGACACCACCGCCGGCGGACTGCTCCGGGCCGCGGGCCTGCTCTTCTTCGCCTTCGCCGGCTACGCCCGCATCGCCACCCTCGGCGAGGAGGTCCGCGACCCCGCCCGCACCATCCCGCGCGCGATCCCGATCGCGCTCGGGATCACCCTCGCCGTCTACGCCCTCGTCGCCGTCGCCGCCCTGACGCTGCTGGGCCCGCCCGGCCTGGCCCACGCCACCGCCCCGCTGTCGGACGCCGCGCGCGCGGCGGGCGCCGACTGGCTGGTGCCGGCCGTCCGCGTCGGCGGCGCCGTTGCCGCGCTCGGCTCACTGCTCGCGCTGATCCTCGGCGTCTCCCGCACCACCCTCGCCATGGCCCGGGACCGGCACCTGCCGCACGCCCTGGCCTCCGTCCACCCGCGCTTCGGCGTTCCCCACCGCGCCGAACTCGCGGTCGGCACGGTGGTCGCCGTCCTCGCCGCGACCACGGACGTACGCGGCGCAATCGGCTTCTCCTCCTTCGGCGTCCTGACCTACTACGCCATCGCCAACGCCTCCGCCTGGACCCTCACGGAGGAAGAAGGCCGACCCAGCCGCTTCGTCCCCGTCATCGGCCTCGCGGGCTGCGCGACTCTCGCCTTCGCCCTGCCCGCGAGCACCGTCGTCTCCGGCACCGCGGTCCTCGCCCTCGGGGCCGCTCTCTACGGCCTCCGGAAGTCACGACACGCTGAGCACGGAGGTCCGGGCAGCTGATGAACAGTTCCGCAGACGACGACATCCGCGCGGTGGTCGACGCCCTGCAGCGACGAACCGCGGCCCGGGGAGAGAGAGTCCGGGCCCTCGATTCGGTCCTCCACCTGCCGCCCGACTGGACCACGCGGACGGCGTGACCGACATCGATCCCGACTTGCTGCGCCCGGACTCCGAGGACATCTGAGGGTGCGGCTCCGGTTCGGGTGTGACCGGGGGCTGCCTTCCCCGCCCCGGGCGGCTGGACGGAAGATGGTGTCCTGCCAAGTCGTGCCCGGCACAACTCTCCGTGCAACTCTCCGCGTGGCGAAGCCAGTTGGAAGCTCGTTGAGCGAAAGGTGACCCCTCATGGCCGACGAGCCGACCGCGCCAGGGACTCCGCCCGGCATCGAACCCGACGTGCCCAACGTGGCCCGGATCTACGACTACTTCCTCGGCGGCCGCACCCACTACCCCGCCGACCGCGCAGCCGCACAGCGCATCACCGCCGCCAACCCCCAAGCCCCCCTGCTGGCCCGTGCCATGCGCCGCTGGCTCGTACGGGTCGTGGCCGCCATGACCGCCGAGGGCATCACCCAGTTCCTCGACCTGGGCGCCGGCCTGCCCACCCAGGACAACGTGCACGAGGTCGCCGCCCGCCACCACCCCGACACCACGGTCGTCTACGTCGACAACGACCCCACCGTCCTCGCCCACGGCAGACCCCTGCTGCACCCCGGACGATCCCTCCTGCTCCTGGGCGACGTACAGGACATGGCATCCGTCCTCGACCACCCCGACCTGCACACCCTGATCGACCTCACCGCCCCGCTCGGCGTCATCATCTCCGGCGTCGTCCACTTCCTGCCCGAATCACCCGCCATCACAACCCAGTTCACCGTGTTGCGGCACCGCCTGGCTCCAGGCAGCGCCCTCGCCCTCAACTCCCTCGTCTCCGACGCCGATCCCACCGGCGCCACCACCCTGTTCCGCCTCTACCAGGGCGAAACCGGCCGCGGCCAACTCCGCACGACCCACCAACTCCGGGAGTTCTACGGCGACTTCGACCTCCAGGAACCGGGCCTCGTCCCCCTCGACGACTGGCGACCCGACATCCCCGTCCCGCCGTCCGCTCTCCCCAAACCGTTGATCTGGGGCGGCATGGCCCGCAAGCGGTGAGCCCCGCCGCCGACCGCTCCCCCAACTCCTGCGTCACAGCGGCAAGAAACGGATCGAGCACCATGACAAGCCCCCGG
>Ga0307511_10000962_pt1 | contig 30518 bp, 35 predicted proteins | sample 13_EM_MG_FD_200266 | JGI IMG/M metagenome (GOLD analysis project Ga0307511, IMG submission 200266) | Populus trichocarpa ectomycorrhiza microbial communities from riparian zone in the Pacific Northwest, United States - 13_EM | ecosystem: Host-associated > Plants > Roots > Unclassified | place... | reverse complement strand
GTCACAACCTCGGCTACTGGCGCGGCGGCGACTGGTGGGGCGCCGGCCCCGGCGCCCACAGCCACGTCGGCGGCGTTCGCTGGTGGAACGTCAAACACCCCGCCAAGTACGCCGCCGAACTGTCCGCCGGCCGCTCGCCCGCCGCCGGCCGGGAAACCCTGTCCGCCGAGGACCGCCGGGTCGAACGGGTCCTGCTGGAGATCCGCCTCGCCGCCGGCCTCCCCTCCGACGCCCTCACCCCCGCCGGTCTCTCAGCCGCCCAGGAGTGCTCGGCCGACGGCCTTTTGGACCCCACCGCCCTCGCGGCCGGCCGCTGCGTCCTCACCCCCCGCGGCCGCCTCCTCGCCGACGCCGTGGTCCACCGCCTCCTCCCCTGACCCCGGCGAGTCCCGCTCTCCGACCCACCGAATGTCGGTTTCCGGCACATTCGAATGTCACATGCGCGTCGTTCTTGCCTCCCAGCGGCACATGCGGACCGCATGTGACATCGGCGGCGTGACCTTGTCGATAGCGCCTCGACCGCTTGCCTCTACTACGGCTGAGCTGCGAAGTCGGCAACAGGTGACCGTTGAGCCCGCCCGGCTCCGTAAACTTGTCGTGAGCACCGTTGTCGACCGGCCTGGAGGTGACGCCGCGTGAACGCTGATGAGCGCCGCTTCGAGGTGTTGCGCGCGATCGTCGCGGACTACGTCTCCAACCAGGAGCCGGTGGGGTCCAAGGCGCTGGTGGAGCGGCACAACCTGGGCGTGTCGAGCGCGACGGTGCGCAACGACATGGCGGTGCTCGAGGAGGACGGGTACATCCAGCAGCCGCACACGAGCGCGGGGCGGGTGCCGACGGACAAGGGGTACCGGCTGTTCGTGGACCGGCTCAGCGAGCTGAAGCCGCTGTCGCCGGCGGAGCGGCGGGCGATCGACAGCTTCCTGGAGGGAGCGGTGGACCTGGACGACGTGCTGCGGCGCAGCGTCCGGCTGCTGGCCCAGCTGACCCGCCAGGTGGCGGTGATCCAGTACCCGACGCTGACCCGCTCGACGGTCCGGCACCTGGAGGTCGTGCAGCTCACGCCGGCCCGGCTGATGCTGGTGCTGATCACCGACGCGGGCCGGGTGGACCAGCGCATGGTGGACCTGGGCGACGTGATCGACGAGGAGGGCGCGTCGCAGATCCGCTCCCTGCTGAACTCGGCGATGTGCGGCCAGCGCCTTGCCGACGCCTCGGCCCGGGTGGCGGAGCTGCCGGCGCAGGTGCCGGCGGAGCTGCGCAACGCGATGCTGCGGGTGTCGACGGTGCTGGTGGAAACACTGGTGGAGCACCCGGAGGAGCGCCTGCTGCTGGGCGGCACGGCGAACCTGACGCGTAACGTGGCGGACTTCCCGGGCTCGCTGCGCCAGGTGCTGGAGGCGCTGGAGGAGCAGGTGGTGGTGCTGCGACTGCTGGCGGCGGTGCGCGACCCGGGCACGGTGACGGTGCGCATCGGCAACGAGAACGAGGCCGAGGACCTGCGCAGCACCTCGGTGGTGTCGATCGGCTACGGCGGCAAGGGAACCCTGCTCGGGGGGATGGGCGTTGTCGGCCCGACGAGAATGGACTATCCGGGCGCCATGGCCGCCGTGCACGCGGTGGCCAACTACGTGGGCGACATCCTGACCGGGCGCTAGCTCGGGACAGGCAACGGGGCCGGGTCCGGGGGACACCGGCAGGAGGACTGGAAAACAGGTGGCCAGGGACTATTACGGGACGCTGGGGGTCAGCCAGGACGCGACCCCCGAGGAGCTCAAGCGCGCCTATCGCAAGCTCGCCAGGGAGCTGCACCCGGACGTCAATCCGGACGAGCAGGCGCAGGCGCGCTTCCGTGAGGTCACGGCCGCCTACGAGGTGCTGTCCGACCCGCAGAAGCGCAAGATCGTGGACCTCGGCGGCGACCCGCTGGGCGGTGGCGCGGGCGGCGGGGCCGGCGGCATGCGCGACCCGTTCGGCGGCGCGGGCTTCGGCCTCGGCGACATCATGGACGCCTTCTTCGGCGCGGCCACGGGCGGCGGCGGTGGCCGCGGGCCGCGCAGCCGTGTGCAGCCGGGCTCGGACGCCCTGCTGCGCATGGAGCTGACGCTGGACGACTGCCTCACGGGCGTCAGTCGCGAGATCACGGTCGACACGGCGATCCTGTGCGACCAGTGCCAGGGCGGCGGCTGCGCCCCCGGCACGAAGCCGCAGCAGTGTGACACCTGCCACGGCCGCGGCGAGATCCAGTCGGTGCAGCGCTCGTTCCTCGGCCAGGTGGTCACGGCCCGCCCGTGCCCGGTGTGCCGGGGCTACGGCGAGGTGATCCCGGAACCGTGCCAGCAGTGCTCGGGCGACGGCCGCATCCGGTCCCGCCGCACGATCACGGTGCAGATCCCGGCCGGCGTGGCCGACGGCATGCGGGTGCGGCTGGCCAGCCAGGGCGAGGTCGGCCCGGGCGGCGGCCCCGCCGGCGACCTGTACGTCGAGGTGGACGAGCTGCCGCACGACACGTTCGAGCGGGAGGGCGCGAACCTGCACGGCACGCTGCGCATCCCGGTGACGACGGCGGCGCTGGGCGCGGTGCTCCAGTTGAAGACGCTGGACGGCACCGAGGAGCTGCGCATCGATCCGGGCACGCAGCCGAACACCGAGCTGGTGCTCACCGGCCGCGGCATGCCGAAGCTGCGCTCGTCGGGCCGGGTCGACGGCCGTGGCGACATGTACGTGCACCTCCAGGTCGAGGTGCCCACGAAGCTGGACCCGAAGCAGGCGGAGCTGCTGCGCGAGCTGGCGACGCTGCGTGGCGAGGAGGAGCCGGAGCTGGCCTCGACCAACGGTCGCGGCCACGGCGGCCTGTTCTCGCGCCTGCGCAACAACCGCCGGTGACGACGCTGCCGGTCTTCCTGGTCGACAGCCTGCCGGCGGGCGACGCCGGTGTGCTGGACGGCCCGGAGGGCCATCACGCCGCGTCGGTGCGACGGCTGCGGGTCGGTGAGGAGCTGGTGCTGGCCGACGGCCGCGGCGGCCGGGTGCGCTGCGGCATCGAGGCGGTGGAGCGGGACACGCTCCGCCTCGCGGTGCGGGAGCGCACGCTGGTGCCGCCGCCGCAGCCGCGGGTGGTCGTGGCCCAGGCGCTGGTGAAGGGCGACCGGGGCGAGCTCGCGGTGGAACTGGCCACCGAGGCCGGCGCGGACGCGATCGTCCCTTGGCGGGCCTCGCGGTGTGTAGCCCGATGGGATGAAGGTCCCCGCGGCGCAAAGGCCCTAGCCAAGTGGCGCAACACCGTCCGCGAGGCGGCCAAGCAGTCCCGGCGGGCCTGGGTGCCGGAGGTCGCGGAGCCGGTGAGCACGGCCGAGTTGGCCGCGCTGGTCGAGCTGGCGGCGAAGGCGATGGTGTTGCACGAGTCGGCCACCGGACGGCTCGCAGATCTGCCGGCCGACGGAGATCTGCTGCTCGTGGTGGGTCCGGAGGGCGGCATCAGCGCCGAGGAGCTGGCCGTGCTGACCGACGCCGGCGCGATCGCGGTCCGGCTCGGGCCGTCGGTGCTGCGCGCTTCTACCGCGGCCGCGGTCGCGTTGGGAGCCATTGGCGCGCTCTCTACCCGATGGGGCTGACCAGAGCGATCAAGATGGCCGGGGCGTCAATCCGGTATGGCGCGAAGCCGTGAGCAGGGTCTACCCTTTGGCAACCAAGAATTTCCGACGCCCGACTGGGCGTTGGTGCTATCCGCCGGACACCTCCCCCCTCGGTCCGGCGGCGGCCGCGTCGTAGCGGAGTGACCCCCAGGCTCCGCTGCGGCGCGGCTTCTTTGTGTCAGGCCTTGGCGCCGCAGGGGAACGCGGTGTAGCTGAACGACCAGAAGAAGTCGACGACCAGCACCACGGTCCAGAACCCGATGCCGCCGAGCAGTTGGCCGCCGCGGGTCAGGTCGAGGCCGGTGAGCGCGTAGCCGCCGGCCAGCAGCGCGACCACCACCGCCCATTCGCCGGTCCGCCGGTAGAAGTCCGTGCGCTGCTTGCGGGCGTGTTCCTGGCCGGTCAGCTGCGGCTTGGGCTCCTTGGCCAGCTTGCGCCGCACCCAGCCGTCCATCGCGTGCAGGTGGTGCCGCCCGGAGACGGCCACGATGCCGATGACGATCGCGCCGAACACGTGCGCGATGTCGGCGGCGCCGCCGCGGGCCAGGTCGATGGCCCCGGCGATGAGCACGACCACGTAGCCGAGCGGCGACAGCGCCAGCAGCACCGCGCCGGTCCTCGGCATCTTCATCAGGTAGCGCACGACCAGGCCGGCCAGCAGCAGCACGAAAAAGCCGACCTCCGAGCCGATCACGAGCGTGAGCAGCACGACGTTCCCCCGTTCTGACACGAGTGTGTTAGTATGAGTGTATTTATACCAGGTGTGTTAAAACGGTGCCGTGCCCAAGACCGTCGATCACCAGGCCCGTCGCCGCGAACTCGCCGAAGCGGTCTGGCGGGTGGTCAGCACGGACGGCGTGCACCGGGTGTCGGTGCGGTCCGTGGCCGCCGAGTCCGGCTGGTCGACCGGGTCGCTGCGGCACTACTTCCCGACCCAGGACGCGCTGCTGGTCTTCGCCATGGAGCTGCTCGCCGACCGCACCCGGGACCGGCTCGCGGCCATCGAGGAGACCGACATCCGAGGCGTACTGCGGCGGATCGCCGAGATCATGCTGCCGGGCACGCCCGAGGTCCGCGTCGAGGTCGAGGTGTGGCTCGCCCTGCTGGCCCGGGCCCAGGTCGACGTGGAGCTCCAGCGGGCCGAGCGGCACAACCGGGAGGCCCTGCTCACCGCCCTGTCCGGTCTGCTGTGGCGGGCCGCCGCGCAGGGCGAGCTGACCGAGGGCCGCGACCCTGACCTCGAGGCGGTCCGGCTGACCGCCGCGATCGACGGCCTGACGCTGGCCTGTGTGTACTCCCCGGAGTGGATCGGCGTCGACCTGGCGCTCGCGGCGATCGACCGGCATCTGGACGACCTGTTCGGCCCGCCGTCTACCCTGCCGGCATGAGCGCGGACTGCCTGTTCTGCAAGATCGTCGCCGGCGACATCCCGGCGACCGTCGTCCACGACGGGGAGCGCACCTTCGCGTTCCGCGACATCAACCCGCAGGCCCGGGTGCACGTGCTGGTCGTGCCCAAGCAGCACCACGAGGACGCCGCCGCGCTGGCCGCCGCCGACCCCCAGCTGCTGGCCGACGTGATCACCGCCGGGGCCGAGGTGGCCAAGGCCGAGGGCATCGCCGACAGCGGCTACCGCTTCGTCTTCAACACTGGCGACGACGCCGGCCGCACGGTCTTCCACGCCCATCTCCACGTGCTCGGCGGAGAACAATTGGGTCTCTTTGGGCGACCCTGACCAGTGAACTTGAATGCGCGCTGTCGGTGCCCCCGACTAGCATCGGACCAAGCAGCAGCAGTCCACACGATCGCGCGCGCACGCGCAGGAAGCAGGCCCGAGGCCAGGTGCCGTCAACACCCAAGAACGGTTCGTCGCCGGCTTCCATCGCCGACACGGACGCCCAGTCCCGGTTCACCGTTCCCGACGAGGCGGTGTTGGCCCTGCTGGGCTCCCGCGACGAGTCCCTGCGGGAGGCGGAGGAGCTGCTCGAGGCCGACGTGCACGTCCGCGGCAACGAGATCACGCTGACCGGCCGCCCGGCCGACGTGGCCTTCGCCGAGCGCGTGTTCGCCGAGCTGGTCACCCTGGCCCGCGGCGGCCAGCAGGTCGGCCCGGACGCGGTCCGCCGCACCATCGCCATGCTGGAGGGCGGCGACGCCGAGTCCCCGGCCGAGGTGCTCAGCCTGGACATCCTGTCCCGGCGGGGCCGGGTGATCCGGCCCAAGACGCTCAACCAGAAGCGCTACGTGGACGCGATCGACGCCAACACGATCGTGTTCGGCATCGGCCCGGCCGGCACCGGCAAGACCTACCTGGCCATGGCCAAGGCCGTGCAGGCGCTCCAGGCCAAGCAGGTCAGCCGGATCATCCTGACCCGGCCGGCGGTCGAGGCCGGCGAGCGGCTGGGCTTCCTGCCGGGCACGCTGTTCGACAAGATCGACCCGTACCTGCGGCCGCTCTACGACGCGCTGCACGACATGGTCGAGCCGGAGTCGATCCCGCGCCTGATGCAGGCCGGCACCATCGAGGTGGCGCCCCTCGCATATATGAGGGGTCGCACGCTCAATGAGGCCTTCATCATTCTGGACGAGGCGCAGAACACCACGCCCGAGCAGATGAAGATGTTCCTCACCCGGCTCGGCTTCGGCTCCAAGATCGTGGTCACCGGCGACGTCACCCAGGTCGACCTGCCCGGCGGGCAGCGCAGCGGCCTGCGGGTGGTGCAGGAGATCCTGACCGGCGTGCCCGACATCCACTTCTCGCTGCTGACCAGCCAGGACGTGGTGCGCCACCGGCTGGTCGGGGACATCGTGGACGCCTACGACAAGTGGCAGTCCGCGCAGGACGCCGGACCCGGTGTGCAGGCCAAACAGGGCGGCCGGGGACGATAGGGCCCGTGAGTATCGAGATCGCCAACGAGGCCGGCGTCGGCGTCGACGAGGCCAGCATCGTCGCCGTCGCCCGCTTCGCGCTGGACCGGATGGGCGTCAGCCCGCTCGCGGAGCTGTCCGTGCTGCTGGTCGACCTGGACGTGATGGCCGACCTGCACGAGCGCTGGATGGACCTGCCCGGTCCGACCGACGTGATGGCGTTCCCGATGGACGAACTGGACTCGGCCCGCCGCCCCGACGCCGCCGGCGTCGGCCCGGCCCTGCTCGGCGACATCGTGCTGTGCCCGGCCTTCGCCAAGGACCAGGCCCGCAAGGCCGGCCACGGCCTGCTCGAGGAACTGCACCTGCTCACCGTGCACGGCGTGCTGCACCTGCTCGGCTACGACCACGCCGAGCCGGCCGAGGAGCGGGAGATGTTCACGCTGCAGAACCGGATCCTGGCCGACTACCGGGAGGCCAAGGAGTCGGCCACCCGGGCCGCGGCGCAGCGCAGCAACGACGACCGCGTGCTGGGCGCCGTCGGCCTGGCCGAGGAAGAGGACAAGCCCGCGGCCGCGGACCCCGACGCCGGCTGATGGGCACCGGCTGATGGGCTTCGGGGGCGCCGTGCCGATGCTGCTGTGCGCGGTCGTGCTCGTGTTGGCGGCCGGCGCCTTCGCCTGCGCCGACGCCGCGCTGGGCACCGTGTCCCGCGCCCGGGTCGAGGAGCTGCTGCGGCAGCGCCGCGCCGGGGCCCACCAGCTCCAGCTGCTGATCGAGGACCGGCCGCGGCACATCAACCTGCTGTTGCTGCTGCGGCTGGGCTGCGAGCTGGCCGCGACCGTGCTGATCACGGCGTTCTGCCTGCAGGCCGTCACCCCCGGCTGGCTGGCCCTGGTCGTGGCCGGCGTGGCCATGGTCATCGTCTCGTACGTGTTGATCGGCGTCGGGCCGCGCACGGTCGGCCGCCAGCACCCGTACAGCGTGATGCTGCTGGCCGCCGGCCCGGTGCGGGTGATGGGCCGGGTGCTCGGGCCGCTGAGCCGGCTGCTGATCCTGATCGGCAACGCGATCACCCCGGGCCGCGGCTTCCGCGAGGGCCCGTTCTCCACCGAGGTCGAGCTGCGCGAGCTGGTCGACCTGGCCGGTGAGCGCGGCGTGGTCGACGAGGACGAGCGGGAGATGATCCACTCCGTCTTCGAGCTGGGCGACACCATCGCCCGCGAGGTGATGGTGCCGCGCACCGAGATCATCTGGATCGAGCAGGCCAAGTCGGTGCGGCAGGCGCTGGCCCTGTCCCTGCGCACCGGCTACAGCCGCATCCCGGTGATCGGCGAGAGCGTCGACGACGTGGTCGGCGTGGTCAACATCAAGGACCTGGCCCGGGCCACGGTCGAGGGCGGCGCCCAACAGCCCATCGACCAGACCGTCAGGGACCTGATGCGGCCGGCCGTGTTCGTGCCCGACACCAAACGGCTGGACGACCTGCTGCGGCAGATGCAGGTCACCCACAACCACCTGGCCATCGCCGTCGACGAGTACGGCGGCACCGCCGGCCTACTCACCATCGAGGACATCCTGGAGGAGATCGTCGGCGAGATCACCGACGAGTACGACCAGGACGAGCGGCCCCCGGTCGAGCAGGTCGACGAGGACACCTTCCGGGTCAGCGCCCGGCTGCCGGTCGAGGACTTCGCGGAGCTGTTCGGCGTCGAGCTGGACGACTCGGACGTGGAGACCGTCGGCGGGCTGATGGCCCAGCGGCTGGGCCGGGTGCCGCTGCCCGGGGCCGAGGCCGAGATCGCCGGCCTGTGGCTGCGGGCCGAGGGCGGCAAGGACAACAGGGGCCGGGTCCGGATCACCACCGTGGTGGCCCGGCGCGGCGAACGTGAGAGGAACGGCGAGCGTGGCTGAACTGGACCCCGAGGACGCCAAGATCGTGACCCTGGCCCGGTCGGCCCGCGCCCGCACCGGCGCCGCCGAGGGCGCCGCGGTCCGGGACACCGACGGCCGCACCTACGCCGCCTGCACCGTCGCGCTGCCGTCGCTGCGGCTGACCGCGCTCCAGGCCGCCGTGGCCGCCGCCGTGGCCAGCGGCGCCCCCGGGCTGGAGGCGGCGGCGGTCGTGACCGAGGCCGGCAAGATCGACGACGAGTCGCGGGCCGCGGTCCGCGACCTCACCGAGGCCGCCTACGTGCTGGTCGCCGACCCCAGCGGGGCCGTGGTCGACACGCTGCGCTAGGTCCCCGACTCGGCCCGCTCGGGGCCACCAGCGAGAATGTCACGATGACCAGCGACACGACCCCTGCCGGGCACCGCTCCGGCTTCGCCTGCTTCGTCGGCCGGCCCAACGCGGGCAAGTCGACGCTGACCAACGCGCTGGTCGGCGCCAAGGTGGCGATCACGTCCAGCAAGCCGCAGACCACCCGGCACACCATCCGCGGCGTGGTGCACCGGCCGGACGCGCAGCTGATCATCGTGGACACGCCCGGCCTGCACCGCCCGCGCACCCTGCTCGGCCAGCGGCTCAACGACCTCGTCATGGAGACCTGGTCCGAGGTCGACGTGGTCGGCCTGTGCGTGCCCGCCGACCAGAAGGTCGGCCCCGGCGACAAGTTCATCGCCTCGGAGCTGGCCAAGATCGGCAAGCGCACCCCGGTGATCGGCATCGTCACCAAGACCGACCTGGTGCCCCAGCAGCAAGTGGCCGAGCAGCTGCTGGCGTTGCAGAAGGTGATGGAGTTCGCTGAGCTCATCCCGGTCTCCGCCCAGGACGGCTTCCAGACCGACACGCTGGCCGACCTGCTGGTCGCCCGGCTGCCCGAGGGGCCGCGGCTCTACCCGGACGGCGAGCTGACCGACGAGCCCGAGGCCACCCTGGTCGCCGAGCTCATCCGGGAGGCCGCGCTGGAGGGCGTGCGCGACGAGCTGCCGCACTCCATCGCCGTGGTGGTGGAGGAGATGCGGCCGCGCGAGGGCCGCGACGACCTGATCGACGTGCACGCCAACCTGTTCGTGGAGCGCACCAGCCAGAAGGCGATCATCCTGGGGCACAAGGGGGAGCGGCTCAAGCAGGTCGGCACCACCGCGCGCCGCCAGATCGAGCGGCTGCTCGGCTCCCGGATCTACCTCGACCTGCACGTGAAGATCGCCAAGGACTGGCAGCGGGATCCCAAACAGCTCCGCCGGCTGGGCTTTTAGATCACACGTTGGGGCGGATCAGTAAAGATCAGGCCGCGAGTTGCGCCAAATAGCCGGGCCGGAGACGCCGAGCGCCCTATAGTTCCTCGCGCTTTGGCAGGTAAAAACCAGTCCAGGAGTACTTCGTGACCACACCGCCCCCCGGCTTCGACCCGAACCAGCCCTACGGTCAGCAGCCCTACGGCCAGCAGCCGCAGACCCCGCCGCCGGGCTTCAACCAGCCGGGGTACGGGGCGCCGCAGCAGCCGTACGACCCGAACCAGCAGCCATCCGGCCAGCAGCCCTACGGCCAGCAGTCCCCGCCGTACGGCACGCCCCAACAGCCCTACGACCCGAACCAGCAGCAGGCCTACGGTCAGCAGCAGCCGCAGTACGGCCAGCAGCCGTACGGCGCGCCGCAGCAGCCCTACGCCGGACAGCCCCTGCAGTACCAGGCCGGTGGGATCTACGCCCAGATCCCGGGGCTGGGCACGGTGCCGCTCGCGTCGATGGGCAGCCGCTTCGTCGCCCGTCTGATCGACGGCGTCATCGTCGGCATCCCGTTCGGCATCATCCTGGCCATCATCATCACCGCGGCGGCGAGCGGCGCGGCGGACGCGGCGCGCAACGCCTACCACTACGACGCGACCACCGGTCAGTACGTCGGGGACCCCAACGTGGCCGCGGCGACGGGCCTGGGCTTCTTCACCATTCTGCTGCTGTTCCCGGTGATCATGGTCGTGCTGCAGTGCATCTATGAGGCGATCATGCTCGGCATGAAGGGCGCCACCCTGGGCAAGATGGCGATGGGCGTGCGGGTGGTCCGCGAGGACAACGGCCAGATCCCCGGCATGGGCAAGGGCTTCGGCCGCGTGGGCACGATGTTCGGCCCGTGGATCGTGCCGTGCCTGGGCAGCATCTGGATCCTGCTGTGCTACCTCTCGCCGCTGTTCGACAACCAGCGCCGTCAGGGCTGGCACGACAAGGCGGTCAAGACGCTGGTGATCTCGGCCAGGTGATCCTCACACGGTTGCGGGTGACCCCGGCCGTCGTCGCCGTGACGGCGGCGGCCGGGGCTCTGCTGGGCACCGGGATCGTCAGCATCCCCTGTTGGTTCCACGCGCTGACCGGCGTCGACTGCCCGTTCTGCGGCGGCAGTCGGGCGCTGGGCGCGCTGCTGCACGGCGACCTGGCCGGCGCGCTGCGCTTCAACGCCTTCGCCGTGCTCCTGCTGCTGCCGGCCGCGGTCGCCGGTCTGGTTCTGCTGGCCCGCATCGAGCTGGGGCGGCCCATCCCGTCGTGGCGGACCCGCCGCGCCGGGCTGATCGCGCTGGGCATCGCCGCCCTCGTCTGGTGGCTGGTCCGCGACCTCGCGTTCCCCCAGCTTCAGGTGTGACGCCCGTGGGATGATTGCCGGGTGAGCCTGTACCGAGACACCTGCGTCGTGCTGCGGGTGCAGAAGCTCGGCGAGGCCGACCGGATCATCACGCTGCTGTCCCAGCGGCACGGCAAGATCCGGGCCGTGGCCAAGGGCGTGCGCCGCACGTCCTCCCGGTTCGGCGCCCGGCTGGAGCCGTTCGGGCATGTCGACGTGCAGTTCTACACCGGGCGCACGCTGGACGTGATCACCCAGGTGGAGACGGTCGACGCGTTCGGCATCGGCCTCGTCGACGACTACGCCCGGTACACGGCCGCCTGTGCGGTGCTGGAGACCGCCGACCGGCTCACCGCCGAGGAGGGCGAGCCGGTGCTGCGGCTGTACATGCTGGTCGTCGGCGCGCTGCGGGCGCTGGCCGGCCGGCAGCGCGAGGCCGGCCTGGTGCTCGACGCCTTTCTGTTGCGTGCCATGGGTTTCGCCGGCTGGGCGCCGGCCGTCACCGAGTGCGCGCGCTGCGGCACGCCCGGCCCGCACGCCGCGTTCAGCGTGCCCGCGGGCGGCTCGGTGTGCAGCACCTGCCGGCCGCCCGGCTCGGCCAGCCCGGCCGGCGAGACGCTCGGCCTGCTCGACGCGCTCACCCACGGTGACTGGGAGCTGGTGGACCGGACCCAGCCGTCCAGCAAGCGCGAGGCCAGCGGCCTGGTCGCCGCGCACCTGCAGTGGCACCTCGAACGGCAGCTGCACTCGCTGCCGCTGGTGGAGCGCCGCGTGTCGGCCACCGCCATCGACCGGCTCGCCGCCCAGATCCGCGCCGTGGTGGCGGATCGACAGGAACTGGGTCGACCGGAACTGGGTCGACACGAAGCAGTGGGGGAGAACCTTGATCCTGCGTCCAGCTGAGCCCGACGACCTCCAAGCCGTGCACGACATCTGCGTCGAGACGGCCACCCAGCGCGACCTGGACGACCTGGACCTGATCGGCTACGTGTTCGCCGACCCGTACCTCGCGCTCGTGCCGGAGCTGTGCTTCGTCATCGCCGACGAGGACGGCGTCGCCGGCTACACCGTGGGGGCGGTGGACACCGTCGAGTTCTACGCGCGGTGGCGGGCCGAGTGGACGCCGCGGTTCGCCGACCGGTACCCGAAGCCGGCGCGGGAGGCCAACCGGCACGACTCGCTGGTGCTGTCGCTGCACAATCCCGAGCGCTTCCTGCCCGCCGCGGTCGCCGAGTATCCGTCCCACCTGCACATCAACCTCGACGCCCGGGCGCGTCGGCAGGGCTGGGGCACCAAACTGCTGGCCGAGCTGTTCGACCGGCAGCGGGCGGCCGGGTCGCCGGGCGTGCACCTGACGACGTCCGCCAGCAACACCAGGGCCATCGCCTTTTACCACACCTTGGGCTTCGAGGTGCTCGACCGACCCGGCGACGGGACCGTGATGGGACTCCGCTTCGACGGTTCGGGCAGGATGGAGCCAACCCCACCCCGATCGTGAGGAGCCCGGCTGATGCTGCGTAGGCAGCTGCGCGGACGCAACGACCCCACCGTGCGGCCGCCCGACCCGCACCCCAGCGGCGCCCGCCCGCCGCGCGTCCCGCTGGAGTTCGTGCCCAAGCACGTGGCCCTGGTGATGGACGGCAACGGCCGCTGGGCCAACATGCGGGGGCTGCCCCGCGTCGAGGGGCACAAGCGGGGCGAGGCGGTCGTGCTCGACGTGGCGAAGGGGGCCATCGAGCTCGGCGTGAAGTGGATCTCGCTGTACGCCTTCTCCACCGAGAACTGGAAGCGCAGCCCCGACGAGGTGAAGTTCCTGATGAACTTCAACCGGGACGTGATCCACCGGCGCACCGACGAGCTCGACGAGATGGGCGTGCGCATCCGCTGGGCCGGGCGGCGGCCGCGGCTGTGGCCCAGCGTGGTCAACGAGCTGCAGAAGGCCGAGGAGCGCACCAAGAACAACGACGTGCTCAACCTGACCATGTGCGTGAACTACGGCGGCCGGGCCGAGATCGGCGACGCCGCCCGCGAGGTCGCCCGGCTCGTCGCCGCCGGCAAGCTCAACCCCGACAAGGTGGACGAGCGCACCCTGGCCAAGCACCTCTACCACGCCGACATGCCCGACGTGGACCTGTTCATCCGGCCCTCCGGCGAGCAGCGCATCTCCAACTTCATGCTGTGGCAGTCCGCCTACGCCGAGCTGGTGTTCCAGGACATTCTGTGGCCCGACTTCGACCGGCGTGACCTGTGGGCGGCCTGCGAGGCGTATGCCCGTAGGGACCGCCGCTTCGGCGGCGCCGAAGACGCTCCGTCGGACGAGATGCAGGAGGTGGCCCGGTGACCGACGACGAGGCCCAGAGCACCGCCCGACTGCTCACCGCCGCCCGTGAGGCGCTGGAGATGTTCCACGAGGTGCACGTCGACGACGACGGCGCCCTCAGCTTCCGCCACGGCGACGTGCCGTGCGCCGTGCAGGCCATGCAGATCGCCGAGGGGCTGACCCTGCTCAGCCTCACCTGCGTCGTCGCCTGGGACCTGCCCGACGACCCCGCCCTGGCCGTCTCCGCCGCCGAACGCGCCGGCCAGGGCCTGTTCGGCACCCTCGGCGTCGTGCACACCGAGCGGGGCATGGACGTCACCCTGCGCTACGCCTTCCCCGCCGACAACCTCGAACCGGCCCCGCTGTCCACCATCCTCATGCTGGTCGTGTCCACCGCTTCCCAGCTGCGGACCGACCTCCTGGCCAGCGCCGAATGACCACCGCCACGGAGTCCCGGTCCCGCCGGCGCATCACCTCCCTCGAGGTGCTGTGCGTCGTGCTGGTGCTCGCGCTGCTGTTGCAGAGCCAGCTCGTCGACGCGCTGGACCTTCCCGCGCTGCGGACCGGGGCCACCGTGTTCGTCGCCGTCTGCGTGCAGGCCATGCCGTTCCTGGTGCTCGGCACGCTGATCAGCGGGGCCATCGCCGCCTTCCTGCCGGCCGAGGTCCTGCGGCGGGTGCTGCCCCGGCGGTCCGCGCTGGCCGTGCCCGTCGCCGGTCTGGCCGGTGTCGCCCTGCCCGGCTGCGAGTGCGCCTCCGTGCCCGTCGCCCGGCGGCTCATGCAGCAGGGCGTCGCCCCCTCCGTGGCCCTGGCGTTCCTGCTGGCTGCCCCCGCCGTCAACCCCGTCGTGCTCGTGGCCACCGCCGTCGCCTTCCCCGGCCGGCCCGAGATGGTGCTGGCCCGGTTCTGCGGTTCCATGCTGACCGCCGTCGTCACCGGCTGGCTGTGGGCCCGCTTCGGCAAGGCCTCGTGGATCGCCGCTCGGGCCCTGGAGCGGCTCCCCACCGGCGGCTCGTCCCGGTGGGCCGTCTTCGCCGAGACCGCCCGTCACGACCTGGTCGAGGCCGGCGGCTTCCTCGTCATCGGCGGCCTCACCGCCGCCGCCCTGAACGTGCTCGTGCCCTCTTCGCTGCTGGAGTCCCTCTCCGGCCAGTGGGTCCTCGGCATCATCGTGATGGCGCTGCTCGCTGTCGTGCTGGCCATCTGCAGCGAGGCCGACGCCTTCGTCGCCGCCTCCCTGTCCGCCCTGCCCCTGCTGCCCCGCCTGGTGTTCCTCGTCGTCGGCCCCGCCGTCGACGTCAAGCTCATCGCCCTTCAGGTCGGCACCTTCGGCAAGGCCTTCGCCCTGCGGTTCGCCCCCCTGGCGTTCACCGTCGCCGTCGTCTCCGGCACTGTCGCCGGCCTCGTGCTCCTGGGAGGCGTCTCGTGAGGCGGGAAACCCAGAACATCCTGCTCGTGCTGCTCGGCGGCGCGCTGCTCAAGATCGCCCTCAACGGCACGTACCTGAACTACGTCAAGCCCGGCCTGCAACCCTGGCTCATCCTCTCCGGCGCGATCATGGTCCTGCTGGCCGGCATCGCCATCGTCACCGACATCCTCAAGGCCCGCCGCGCCGCCGCGGACTCGACCACGGCCGCCGATGACGCTTCCACGGTTGCCGCCGACGGATCCACCGCCGTCGCCTCCACGGTTGCCGCCGCCTCCTCGTCAGACGCCCACACTCCGGGCACCGTCACCACCCTGGCCCCTGACCGCGAACTCGCCCTGGCCCACGCCGGCGGATCCGAACCCCACGGCCACTCCGACGACGACGGCCACGGCCATGCGCACGGGGCCGCCCGCAGCGCCTGGATGCTGCTGATGCCGGTGCTGGCGATCTTCCTGATCGCCCCGCCCGCGCTCGGCGCCGACTCGGTCAACCGGGCCGGCGGCCGGACCGTGGCCAGCGAGCAGCGGCAGGACCAGGTCATCAAGACCAAGTTCCCGCCGTTGCCGGCCGGGTCCGTGGTGCCGATGCGGATGGCCGACGTCGCGACCCGGGCCGCCTGGGATGCGACCAACTCGCTGAACGGCCGGACCCTGGAGCTGACCGGTTTTGTCGTGCACGACGCCGCGGGCGTGTACGTCGCCCGGCTGGTGATCACCTGCTGCGCCGCCGACGCCATGCCGGTCAAGGCCCGGCTGGTCGGCGCCGAGGGCCTGGCCGACGACGAGTGGATCACCGTGACCGGCGAGGTGCGGCCCAACTCCGCCGTGCAGGCCAACAACTATGTGCCCGTGTTCGACGTGACCACCGTGAAGAAGATCGGCACGCCCAGCGATCCCTACGAGTACTGATGTAGAGACGCCGCCGGCGGCTCCGACCATGGGGTGTGAGAGCCCCCGACGCCGAGGAGCCGGCCATGGAGACGTTTCGCATCGAGGTTCCGGACGCCGAGCTGGCCGATCTCCGCGATCGGCTGGCCCGGGTCCGCTGGGCGCCCGAGCCGCCCGCCGAGGGCTACGGCGTGTCCGGCTCGACCGTGCGCAAGCTCGTCGAGCACTGGCGTGACGGCTACGACTGGCGGGCCGTCGAGGCCCGGCTCAACGCCCATCCGCAGTTCACCACCACCATCGACGGCGCCAACGTGCACTTCCTGCACGTCCGCTCGCCCGAGCCGGACGCCCTGCCGCTGATCCTCACCCACGGCTGGCCCGGCTCCGTGGCCGAGTACCTCGACGTCATCGGCCCCCTCACCGACCCTCGGGCCCATGGCCTCGACCCCGCCGTCGCCTTCCACCTGGTGATCCCGTCGCTACCCGGCTTCGGCTGGTCCGGCCCAGTCACCGAGCCGGGCTGGGGGCCTCGCCGCATCGCCGCCGCGTGGGCCGTGCTGATGGCTCGGCTCGGCTACCGCCGCTACGGTGCCGCCGGCAACGACTGGGGCTCCGTCATCTCACCCGAGGTAGGCCGCCTCGCCCCCGATTCCGTCATCGGCGTGCACGTCACCCAGATCTTCTCCGGTCCCGAGGGCGATGTGCCCTTCTATCCGCCCACCGTCGAGCCCGCCAGCGTCGCCACCCTGCCTCCCGACGAGCGCGCCCTGGTCGAAGGCTTGCGTCACTTCCAGCGCACCATGGCCTCGTACCACCATGTGCACGCCGAGCAGCCCCAGACGCTCGCCTATGCCCTCAGCGACTCCCCGGTCGGCCTGCTCGCGTGGAACAGCCAGGTCATGGGCGGTCTCGATCCCGACGCGCTGCTCACCCACGTCTCCATCCACTGGCTCACCGGCACCTCCGGCACCGCGCCTCGGATCTACCTCGAGGACTTTCGCCACCCCGTGCCCACCACGCCCACCACCGTTCCGCTCGGCCTTGCCCAGTTCCCCAACGACGCCCAGGCCATCCGGACCTACGCCCACCGGGACCACGCCAACATCGTGTCGTGGCACGTCTACGACCGTGGTGGCCACTACGGCTCCCAGCAGGCCCCCGACCTGTACACCGCCGACCTCCGGCAGTTCTTCGCCCAGCTCTGACCACCGAGGAGTCCACGTGAAGTACCTGGTGCTGATCTACAGCAACCCCACCAGCTGGGCGCATCCCACCTTCGAGCACACGGATTACTACCGCGCCGCGTCCCCCGCCGAACGCGCGGAAATGGACGCCCAGTTCGTGGAGCTGATGCGTGAGATCTCGGAATCCGGCGAACTCGTCTCCGGCACCCCGCTCGCCCCGCCGGCCACCACCCGCGTCATCTGCGTCGAGGACGGCGTCACCGTCACCACCGACGGCCCCTTCGCCGAGTCCAAGGAGCAGATGGCCGGCTACTTCGTCCTCGACTGCGCGGACATGGACCGCGCCACCGCGCTGGCCGCCCGCTTCCCGGACGCTCGCTTCGGCCACGTCGAGGTGCGCCCCATCGTGGACTCACCGCCTCGCTCGTGACCCCACCAGGTCAGGTGGTGCAGCCGGCGCAGGTGCCGAAGATCTCCACGGTGTGGCTGACCTCGCTGAAGCCGTTCTCGGCGGCGATGCGGTCGGCCCACTTCTCCACGGCCGGCCCCTCGACCTCGACGGTGCGGCCGCAGGCCCGGCACACCAGGTGATGGTGGTGGTGGCTGGAGCAGCGCCGGTAGATGGCCTCGCCGCTGTCGGTGCGCAGCACGTCGACCTCGCCGGCGTCGGCGAGGGACTGGAGGGTCCGGTAGACGGTGGTGAGCCCGATGCCCTCGCCCCGCCGGCGCAGCTCCTCGTGCAGGTCCTGGGCGGAGCGGAAGTCGTCGAGCTGGTCGAGCAGCTTGGACACGGCGGCCCGCTGCTTGGTGGCCCGAAGCCCGGGCACGGTGGCCGACGGACGCTCGCTGGTGGTCACGCTTCCTCCCGGTGCTCGGCCCGGGCGGCGGAGCCGCCCTCCTCGACGTGGGTGACGGCGTCCACCACGATGTGCGCCAGATGCTCGTCGACAAGCCGGTACATGACCTCCCGGCCATGCCGCTCGCCATGCACGACGCCGGCCGACTTGAGCACCCGCAGATGCTGGCTGATCAGCGGCTGGGCCACGGCCAGCGCGTCCACCAGCTCGTGCACGCACCGCTCGCCCTCACGGAGCTCGAGCACGATGGCGATGCGCACCGGTGCGGCCAGCGCCCGCAGCAGGTCGCCGGCGGCGGTCAGGGTGCCGGCGGTGCGGCGCGGCGCGCTGGCGGTGGCCAGGTCGCACGGCGCGTGTTCGTGGGAGTCCGCCAGTGCGGTGCCGGAACCGGCACGGCCGTCCGGACGCTCCGGGACGGGGATCGCGGCGTCCGGGCTCACTGGGGCATCGTCCTCTCCGGCACGGCAGGCAACAGGGCGGAAGACCAGTCGGTCGTAACCACCATGGTAGGCGAACGAGGTCGTCCGATGCCGGCGGTGCTGACAATGGTTATCGAAGCAGATGCTATCGGACCTGCTAACGAAGCACCGAGACCAGCACGGCGAGCAGGATCACCAGCACCACGACCCGCAGCACCCGGTCGGCCGCCGACAGCACCCGCCAGGTGGCGCCGAGCAGCCCGAGAACGATCAGCGCGAGGGCCCCGAGCAGGCCGGCGCCGACCGGCCCGCGCACCACCACGCCCACCACGAACAGCACCAGCACCAGCCCGAACACGGCGGCCGCCGGCACCCGGGCCAACGGCCCGCTGCCCGGCAGCAGCGGCGCTTTCAGGTCGCGCCGGCCACGCCCCCGACCCGGTTGCTGTCCTCCGGCCATGTCCCCACTCGATCCGCCGACGTCGACGCCCGGGCCGCACCCCGGCGGCGGGCGGGTCCCCGCTGCTGCGAGGATGCGCCACCATAACCGACCGCCGGAACCACCCGAGGAGTCCGACCGTGCTGCTGGTCTGCCGGTTCGAGGTGCCCGAGGCCGAGGCGGCCGAGTTCACCGCGACCGCCCGCCACGCCCTGGAGCTGCTCACGGCGCAGCCCGGCTGCCGCACCGGCCGGCTCGGCCGGGCGACCGACGCGGCGGACCGCTGGGTCCTGGTGGTGGAGTTCGACTCGGTCGTCGCTTACCGGCGAGCCATGTCGCCGTTCCCGGTCCGAGAGGTCGTGGTTCCCCTGCTGTCCCGCGCCCTGGCCGACGAGCCGGCGGCCTTCGAGCTGGCGGTCTCGGCCGCCGACGGCCTCGCCGACGAGCACGTGAGCCTGCTGGCCGGTGACGCCGGCACAGTCCGCCTGGGCGAAGCCGCCGGACCCGTCGCCGACCCCCGCTGACGACAGTCCGGGCCGGCTCCCGGCTGAGACCGGGCCGACCGCGGCCCACCGAGGGACAATCGGTGGTAGCCGGCACGAAGGGAACGGGCCATGCCGAGACGACGGATCGTCCTGCTCGCCTCCGCGGCCGCTGCCGTTGTCGTAGTTCTTGTCGGCCTCCTGTTCTTCGTCCCCACGGACAACTCGTCGACCACCGCGGCCGCACCGGCGACCGCTAGCTCCGGACCGCTGGCGGCCGACACCACGACCACGGTCCAACCAACCGGCGTGCCGACGACCGGCTCCGTGCACCTGCCCGCCGGCGGCACCGCCCAGCTGATTCCGGCCCAGGTGAGCAAGGACGGCACGATGTCCGTGCCGGACCAGCTCGACCAGGCCACCTGGTGGGGCGCCACCCTCGGCGCCCCGCAAGGGGCCACCCTGCTCGCCGGCCACGTGAACTGGCAGGGCCGCACCGGCCCGTTCGCCGAACTGTGGCAGGACCGGGTCGGCCAGCAGATCACCGTGGTGGACAACGCGGGCCGCAACTGGGTGTACCGGATCACCCAGTTGGTCACCGTCGCCAAGGCCGACCTGCCCAACCGGGCCAAGCAGCTCTACGGCCTGGACGGCGATCACCGACTGGTGCTGGCCACCTGCGGCGGCGAGTTCGTCGGCGGCGCCGAGGGCTACGACGACAACCGGTTCGCGGTGGCCACGCTGGTCACCCGCCCGTAGCCGCCCAGGCCAGGATCACCGAAGCCCGGTTGCGCTCGGCTGATGGCCAGTCGTGGCGCTGGCCCGAGGACCCATGGCCAAGTAGTTCTCTCAGGGCCGAGTCGGGTCATCGGCTGGATCGCCGGTCGAGCGGATCGGCGGTCGCGCAGGCACGCGGTGGGGGCCGCGTCGATGGTCGATCGGGTTGCCCAGCCGGGCCGGGTTCGCGGCCGCCTGGAGCGGTCACCCGGCCGTTGTGGCCCTGCCTCGCCCGTCCGGTGGCGGAACCGACTATTCTGGCTCCTTTCCCAGGAATTGCCTGTCAGTTCGAGTCTCGGCCGGATGGAGTTTGGCGTGCCCGCGGACCGCATCGACGCCGTCGTCAGCCTCTGCAAGCGCAGGGGTTTCGTGTACCCGTGCGGAGAGATCTACGGGGGCACAAGGTCGGCGTGGGACTACGGGCCCCTGGGCGTGGAGCTCAAGGACAACATCAAGCGGGCCTGGTGGCGCACCATGGTTCAGGGCCGGGACGACGTGGTCGGCCTGGACTCCTCGGTGATCCTGCCGCGTGAGGTGTGGGCCGCGTCCGGCCACATCGACGCGTTCGTGGACCCGCTGGTGGAGTGCAACTCCTGCCACCGCCGGTTCCGCGCGGACCACCTGGCCGAGGAGTACGCGGAGCGCACCGGCAAGCCGGTGCTCGACAACGACCTCTCCGACGTGCCGTGCCCCAACTGCGGCACCCGCGGCCAGTACACCGAGCCGAAGATGTTCAACGGCCTGCTCAAGACCCACCTTGGCCCGGTCGAGTCGGCGGAGGGCCTGCACTACCTGCGGCCGGAGACCGCGCAGGGCATCTTCGTCAACTTCCTCAACGTCATCACCACCTCCCGCAAGAGGCCGCCGTTCGGCATCGGCCAGATCGGCAAGTCGTTCCGCAACGAGATCACCCCCGGCAACTTCATCTTCCGCACCCGCGAGTTCGAGCAGATGGAGATGGAGTTCTTCGTCGAGCCGGGCAGCGACGAGGAATGGCACCAGTACTGGATCGACGAGCGGCTGCGCTGGTACACCGACCTCGGTGTCAACCGCGACAACCTGCGGCTGTACGAGCACCCGCAGGAGAAGCTGTCGCACTACTCCAAGCGGACCGTGGACATCGAGTACCGGTTCTTCTTCGCCGGCCAGGAGTGGGGCGAGCTGGAGGGCATCGCCAACCGCACCGACTTCGACCTGAACACGCACGCCAACCACTCCGGCGTCGACCTGTCCTACTTCGACCAGGCCACCAACTCCCGCTACCGGCCGTTCGTGATCGAGCCGGCGGCCGGCGTCGGCCGTCCCATGATGGCGTTCCTGCTGGACGCCTACACCGAGGACGAGGCGCCCAACGCCAAGGGCGGCGTGGACAAGCGGCTGGTGCTGCGCCTTGACCGCAGGCTCGCCCCGGTCAAGGTGGCGGTGCTGCCGCTGTCCCGCAACGCCGACCTGTCGCCGAAGGCCCGGGACCTCGCGGCGGCGCTGCGGCGCAACTGGAACATCGACTTCGACGACGCGGGCGCCATCGGCCGCCGCTACCGCCGGCAGGACGAGATCGGCACGCCGTTCTGCGTGACGGTGGACTTCGACTCCCTGACCGACCACGCGGTGACGGTGCGGGAGCGCGACTCGATGACCCAGGAGCGGGTGTCGATGGACCGGCTGGAGGCCTACCTGGCACCGCAGCTCCTCGGGTGCTGAGGCGCCACGGGGTGCCGCATGTTCGCGGTCACCGGCGGCCGGTCGCGTTTGGTCGCCCGATCGTGGGCCTGCTTGAGCCGCTGGACGAACTGGCCGGGGAAATCCCGTAGCCGCTGCGGTGAGGTGTGCACGACCACAACGCCGGCGGCGGTGAGCGCGGAGTGCCGGTCGGCGGTGCGCTCGAACGGGTGCTCGGCCATGTCGATGTCGAGAGCCAGCGCCACGTCGTCCCACCAGGCGCTGACCGGTCCCAGGTAGGCGTCCTCGGCGTCGTCCAGCTGCATGTTCCACTTCGGTCTGGGCAGCCGGGCGGTGCCGATGAGCGTGGCGGCCAACGCCTCGACATCGGTCCGGATGCCGTTCGTCACCTCGGCCAGCACGCGCCGCGGCAGCGCGCTGCCCCGGCCGCTGCCGGCGGTGAGCTCGGCCTTGATCAGCTCGGGCGGTAGGCCGTGATCCCAGATCGCCTCGGTGATCAGGCGGCGGACCTGCTCGGCGACACGGAAGTGGCGGGCCGCGTCCAGCAGCGCCCGTTCCAGCGGTGCGACGAGAAAGCCCTTGCGCATCAACGGCTTTGGCATCCTGGTGGTGCGCTCGACCCGCACCTCAGGGTGGCCCTGCAGCGACCGTCCTTTCGGGACGAGCACGTGCACGGGGCTGTCCGGCATCGGCGGGGCGGACCGCATGCCGTGCAGCAGCAGGGCGTGTCGTCCGGTGAGCACCCCGTCGGGTTCGGCGTAGCGCAACGCGGCCTGCATGCGCTGCACCAGTGTCGGCGGCGAACTGCCTAGCACCAGGACCCCGGGCAGGACGCGCTGCCACGGGCCGCCGGGCTGGCATCTCCGGTACACGGAGCTGCCGCAGAGACCTAGTTCGATCAGTTCCTCGGCCCGCGCGACATGGTGCGGGAACAGGTTGTTGAGCTTGTCGAGCTGGATGTGCGTCCCGCTCGGGCTGCATGTGCGCATGGGGCAAGCCTGCGCCATCCGCTCCGTCGGCCGAGGCTGATTCCGACCTACCTGTGGACAACTCGGCCCCTGTGGACAACTCGTGTCTCAGAGATCCACATCGGACGGTTCGCCGGACCGGTCGCGTTAGCCTGGAGGGTTTGCCGGAATCGAGTTGACGACGGATCCGGGTTGTCGAGATGGTGGGCTGTCAAGGCGTGCTTCCCTGCCGGAGACGCCACCAAGGGGGATTTCGTGTCAGTCAACCGCAGCCGCGGCGGCGTGGTGCTGCTGTCCGCGTTGGTCCTGGACTCGGTCGGCAACGGCATGTTCCAGCCGCTGTCGCTGTTCTACTTCCTCAAGTTGACGCCGGTGCCGCTGGCGCTGATCGGCGTGCTGGTCAGCCTGGCCAACGTGCTGACGCTCCCGGTCCCGGTGCTCGCGGGCTGGCTGGCCGATCGGGTCGGCCCGTTGCCGCTGGTCGTCGCATCGCAGGTGGCCCAGGGCATCGGCTACCTCGCGTTCGGCTGGGTGCACGGCCCGGTCGGCATCTTCCTCGCGTCCAGCCTGGTCACGATCGGCGTGCGGTTCTTCTGGTCCAGCGTGTTCACCGCGTTCGCCGACTTCTCCGACGGCAGCGCGTCCACGAGGAGCAAGGACAGCTGGTACGCGTGGGCCAACATGACCCGAACGGGTGGTCTGGGCATCGGCGGCCTGATCACGACGCTGGCCGTCGCCGGCGGCAGCGATGCCCTCTATCGAGTGCTCTCCAACAGCTCCGCAGCCTGCTATCTGGTGGCCGCGGTCGCGATCGCCGCCTTCGTGCGCGCGCCGCGCCGTGAACATGAGACAGACGAGGCCGTCGGCTACACGACCATGCTGCGAGATCGGCCCTTCGTTGCGTTTGCCGCAATCAATACGGTCTTCGCTGTCTCGACCGGCATGCTCTCGCTCGGGCTGCTGGTCTTCGTGACGACCGGTCTCGGCGGGCCCGCGTGGCTGACTCCGGCTGTGCTGGCCGGCAACACGATTCTGCTGGCCCTGCTGGGCGCGCCGGTGATCAAGCGGGTCGCGCCGTACCGACGGACCCGAGTGCTCATCGCGGCCGCGGGACTCTGGGCGGCGTGGTGCCTGGCGTTCGCGGGCCTGGTGCCGAATCAACTCGAATGGGTGATTCCGGCGCTGATCCTGGCCACACTGCTGTACACGGCGGCGGACGTGATGCACGCGCCCGTTTCGATGGGACTGGCCACGGCCCTGTCGCCGCCCGCCGCGCGCGGCCGCTACCTGGCCGTCTTCCAGTACTCGTTCACCATCGCCAACATGATCGCGCCGGCCTTCTTCACCACCCTGTTCGAGCTGCACCGGTCGCTGCCGTGGCTGGCGCTCGGCCTGCTCAACCTGGCCGCGCTGGCCGGGATGCTGCTGCTGGAGCGGATCGTGCCGGACTCGGCGCAGCGTGTCGCCGAGCCGGCACGGGTGTGAGTCAGAGCCGGCGGACGTCGAGGGCCGTCTCGACGACGTCGCCGGTCGCCTCGTCGCGCCGCATCAGGTAGGCGCCTCCGCGCCTCCGCTCCGAGACGGCCTCGACCAGCGTCGTGCCGTGGTAGACGAGGCCGGCGCCGTCGTCGGTGCAGTGGGTCTCCGACAGCTTGCCGGCCGCCACCGCCTCGTGGATCGTCGGCCGGCGCTGCTCCTCGGAGTCCAGGTGCACGCCGCTGGAGTAGGGCAGCAGGCCCAGGCCGTTGGTGACGACCCGCAGGTCCGGGCCGAAGGAGTCGGTGACGCCGCCGGTGTACCAGCAGATGGACCCGGCCGAGACCCCGCCGAGCACCACGCCGGCCTCCCAGGCCGCGCGCATGATCTCGCCGAGCCCGTGCACCTGCCAGACCGCGAGCAGGTTGGCCACCGAGCCGCCGTTGACCCACACCACGTCGTGGTCCAGCACGAAGCCGGCCAGGTCGGCGGTCGGCGGCATCGGGAACAGGTTCAGGTGGGCGACCTCGACGCCGGCGACCCGGCCGGCGTCGGTCACCATCGCGTTCATGGTGCGGTTGTCCCCGTTGGCCGTGCCCACGTGGCACAGCCTCGGTCGGCCGGTCGCGCCGGACAGGTCCAGCGCGAGCCGGATCAGCGGCCCGAACTCCAGCTCGGTCCGCTCGCCCCGGACCCATCCGCCCGAGGTCGCCACGATGGTCGGTTGATCGGCTGCCATGCCCGGATCCTGGCAGCCGCGGCGGCACCCGTGCCAGTTGTCATGGGGGACTGCCAGCTTCCTGTCCTACGGTGATGGCCATGGTGGACGGATGCACTTCGGCGCAGGTGGACGGCGAACGGGCCGAACGCCGCCGGCGTGTGGGCGCGACCGTCTTCGCCGCCCTCTTCCTGGCCTGGTCGGTGCCGGGGATCGAGGACCTCGTCAACTCGCGCACGCCCGCCGGGCTGAAGGCCGCGCAGCTCGCGGTGACGGTCGCCTATCTGGTCAGCTACCCGCTCGGCACCTGGCTGTCGTACTCGATCGGACCCCGGCTGAAGGTGTGGTATGTGGCCCTGGCCACGGCCCTCGGCCTGGCCACGCTGGGGCTCGACGGGCCGGACGTCAGCGTCTTGTTGATCTACGTGCTCGCGCTCAGTGCCATCATGTTGACCAGGCGCGTCGCGCTCGTGTTCGCCGGTTGCATCACGGTCGTGGCGTTCGTGGCCTCGTCGTTCACACCCACCGGCCCCGACTGGGGCGACCTGGTGCTGATGGTGGTCCTGTCCATCGGGATCTCCAACTTCGCCAAGGTGGGAGGGGATCTGCGGGCGGCCAACCGGGAGGTGGCCAGGCTCGCGGTGGCCGAGGAGCGGGCCCGGGTGGCCCGGGACGTGCACGACGTGCTCGGGCACAGCCTGACCACGGTGACCCTGAAGCTGGGGCTGATCCGCAGGCTGCTGGAGACGAGACCGGGGGAGGTGGAGCGGTTGATCATCGAGGTGGGGGAGGCCGAGCAGTTGTCACGGCAGGCGTTGTCAGAGGTGCGGGCCACGCTGTCCGGATATCGGAGCGCCTCGTTGAGCGCCGAGGTCGCGGGGGCGCGGGCGGTGCTGGCCTCCGCGGGCATCACCGCCGATCTGCCCCGGGCAGTGGACAACGTGCTGCCCGAGTACCAGGAGTCGTTCGCCTATGTGCTGCGAGAGGGGGTCACCAACGTGTTGCGGCACAGCGGTGCGACCAGCTGCGAGGTGCGGCTGGGGGAGTCCTGGCTGGAGGTGCGGGACAACGGTTCGGCGGCGGGGGACGCGGGGGCGTCGCGGGTGAACGGCGGCGGCGCCGGCCTGACCGGGCTGGCCGACCGGCTGGCCGCCATCGGCGGCCGGATCGACGCGGGCCCGGTGCCGGGCGGCGGTTTCCTGCTGCGGGCCAGCGTGGTGAGGCAGGTGCCGGTATGACCGACGACATCGTCCGGGACAACCACCGGGGCTGGGTCCTCTCGGCGTCCTTCTTCGTGCTGTTCATGATTCCGGCGCTGCTGGTGCAGTTCGGCGTCGACCGACCCACGTGGGTGACCGCGCTCGCCGTCGGCGGCATCGCGGTCTACGGCGCCGGCTACATCCTGCTGCCGGTCGCGGTGTGGCGGGCGTCGGTGGCGTGGCAGCTCGGCTGCGGCGTCGCCTACATGGGCCTCGCGGCCGCGCTGACGCCGGTGGCCACGCCGTACATCTTCATCTGGGCCTTCGCGCTGTGCGCCGTGATCGTTCCGGGCTGGTGGTTGGTCGCCGTCGAGGGCACGGTGTTCGTAGCGCTGGTGGTCGTGCTGTCCGGCGACTACCTGGGCCTGCTGATCATCCTGCTCTCGGTGGCCGTGCTGTGCCGGTCGGTGGTGCACATGATCGGCGTCAACCGTGAGCTGAGGTTGATCCAGGACCAGGTCGCCGCGCTCGCGGTGGCCGACGAGCGTGGCCGCGTCGCCCGGGACCTGCACGACGTGTTGGGGCACAGCCTGACCACCGTCACCGTCAAGGCCGGACTGGCGCGACGGATGCTCGAATCCGGAGTGTCGACCGGCCGGGTGCTGACCGAGATGCGGGACGTGGAACGGTTGTCTCGCCAGGCCTTGGCCGACATCACGGCGACGGTGTCCGGGGATCGGGCGGTGTCACTGGCGGCGGAGCTGGTCGGCGCCAAGGAGGCGCTGCGCTCGGCCGGCATCGACGCCGACTTCCCGCTCGCGGTGGACGACGTCGAGCCGGCGTATCAAGAGGCCTTCGCCTTCGCGTTGCGGGAAGGCGTGACGAATGTGCTGCGGCACAGCGCGGGCGCGACCCGGTGCGAGGTTCGGCTCGGCGACTGCTGGCTCGAGGTGCGCGACGACGGCGACCCCGCGCCGGCGGCGGCCGCGCCGTCGCGTGCGGCCGGTGGTGGGAACGGCCTGAGCGGGCTTTCCCAGCGGCTGGGCGGAATCGGGGCGCGGTTGGAGGCGGGGCCGTTGCCCAGCCAGGGTTTCCGGCTCCGGGTGGAGGTGCCGGCGTGACGATGACGTCCCCGTCCGGGTTCGACGGCAAGCTGAGCTGGCCCGTCAGCTGCTTTTTCCTGTTGTTCGCGACGCCGAGCCTGTACCAGCTGATCACCAGCGGGGCGCCGACCTGGCGGATCGTGGCCGGGCTGGTGGTGTTCGCCGCCTACGCCGTGCTGTACGTGGTGGTGTCGAGCCGGATGTGGGACCTGAGCCTCCGGACGAAGCTGGCGCTGACGGTGGTGCTGCTGGCGTTGCCGGCGATGTTGTGGTGGCTGTTCGGGCCTTCGTCCGCATGGGTGTTCGTCTACGGCCTGTCGCTGGTCGCCATCATGCTGCCGACCAGACTGGCGTTCGCGGTGGGATTGCCGACGCTGGCCGCGACGGCCGCGCTGATCATCGCGAACCTGGGTTTCGACCAGCTGTACAGCGACTGGGTGGTGCTCGCCTCGGTGTTCGCGGCGACCTGGTTCATGGGCCGGTTGATCCGGGCCAACTACGCGCTGGCGACGGCGCAGGAGGAGATCGCACGGCTGGCCGCCGCTGAGGAGCGGGCGCGGCTGGCCGAGGAGTTACGCGAGGATCTCGGCCACAGCCTGGCCGCGATCACCGCGCAGGCCGGCGCGGTGTGCGCCGAGCTGGAACGGGGCGGCGCACCGGTGGCTCAGGTGCGCGAGGTCGAAGACCTGGCCCGCGAGGCGGTGACCCAGGTGCGGGCGACCGTGTCCGGTTACCGCACTGCTTCGCTGGCCGCGGAGGTCGTCGGCGCACGGGCCGCGTTGGAGGCGGCCGGCATCACGGCCGACCTGCCGGTGGCGGTGGACCGGGTGGCGCCCGCTTACCGGGAGACCTTCGCGTACGCGCTGCGCGACGGTGTCACGGCGGTGCTGCGGCGCGCGAGCGGCGCGACGCGGTGCGAGGTGCGGCTGGGGGAATCCTGGTTGGAAGTCCGGGACAACGGCGCCGCGGGTGGGCCGTCGACGGACGGTGCTGTGGTGGACAGTGGATTGGTCGAACGGGTGGCGGGCATCGGTGGTCGGATCGACACCGGGCCGTGCGCCGAAGGAGGATTCCGGTTGAGAGTGGCGGTGCCGTCGTGATCAGGGTTCTGCTCGCCGACGACCAGGCGCTGGTGCGCGGCGCGCTGGCCGCGATGCTCAGCATCGAGTCGGACATCGAAGTGGTCGCCGAGGTCGGCTCGGGCGACGAGGTGGTGCCGGCGGCGCAGCGCACCAGTCCGGATGTCGCGCTGCTCGACGTGCAGATGCCCGGCAAGGACGGGCTGACCGCGGCCGCCGAGCTGCGCACGGCGATGCCCGGCTGCCGGGTGGTGGTATGCACCACCTTCGGCCGGCCCGGCTATCTGGCGCGGGCGATGGCCGCGGGTGCGGCCGGCTTCGTGGTCAAGGACGCGCCGCCGGAGCAGTTGGTCGAGGCGGTCCGGCGGGTGCACGCCGGGCTGCGGGTGGTCGATCCCGCGCTCGCCGCGGAATCGCTGGCCAGCGGGGCGAGCCCGCTGACCGAACGGGAGAGGGAGGTGTTGCTCGCCGCCAGCGACGGCGGCACGGTGTCGGACGTGGCCAGGACGTTGCATCTGTCCGAGGGCACGGTGCGCAACCACTTGTCGTCGGCCATCGGCAAGACCGGGGCCAGGACCCGGGCCGAGGCGGCCCGCCTCGCGGAGGACCGCGGCTGGCTGTGACACGATGGGGGTCGTGACTGGGTCGACCGTGCGCCGGATGTTTCTGCGGGTCGTGCTGGGCGCGCTCCTGGTGGTCGGGCTGGTGATCGGCGGCACCGCCGTGCGGGTCTGGCAGGTGGCGCGACTGGACGACCGGGCGCCGGTGGACGTCGCGATCGTGCTCGGCGCGGCGCAGTACGACGGCACGCCGTCGGACGCGCTCGAGGCCCGGCTCCAGCACGCGAAGACGCTGTACGACGACGGCGTGGTGAAGTACGTGCTCACCGTCGGCGGCCGGCAGCCGGGCGACCACTACACCGAGGCCGAGTCGGGCCAGATGTGGTTGGCCGACAACGGGGTTCCGCAGGACCGGATCGTCTCCGTGGGCACCGGCAGCGACACGCTGGAGAGCCTGCGGGCGGTGGCCCCGGTGTACCGCAACCACGGCTGGACCTCGGCGGTGCTGGTGAGTGATCCGTGGCACTCGTTCCGGGCCCAGACCATGGCGCGGGACACCGGCATCGACGCCGGGGTGTCGCCCACGCACACCGGTCCGATGGTGCGCACCCGGGAGACCCAGCTCAGCCAGATCGTCCGGGAGACCGGGGCGCTGCTGTTCTACCGGCTGTCCAAGGCGCCCGCGGACGAGTTCGGGGCGAGCGCCAGTTGACCGGCGGCTACACCGAGCACGACACCGCACGGCTGCTGCCGGACACGCCGAAACGGGCGGCCCTGCCGGGATCGCTGGCCGAGCAGCGCAGCGCGTTCTCCCGGGACCGGGCTCGCGTGCTGCACTCGGCGGCGCTGCGCCGGCTGGCCGGCAAGACGCAGGTGGTCGGGCCGGGCGAGGGCGACGTGCCGCGGACGCGGCTGACGCACTCGCTGGAGGTCGCGCAGATCGGTCGGGGCATCGGCGCCGAGCTGGGCTGTGATCCGGACGTGGTCGACACGGCCGGGCTGGCCCACGACATCGGGCACCCGCCCTTCGGACACAACGGGGAGCGGGCGCTGCACGCGATCGCCGAACCGTGCGGCGGCTTCGAGGGCAATGCGCAGACGCTGCGCATCCTGACCCGGCTGGAGCCGAAGGTGCTGGCCGACGGCCGCGGCTATGGGCTGAACCTGACCAGGGCGTCGCTGGACGCGGCCACCAAGTATCCGTGGCCGCGGACCGCCGGCGTGGTCAAGTTCGGCGTGTACGACGACGACCTGGCCGTCTTCGACTGGGTGCGGGAGGGCGCGCCGGAGCGTCGGCGCTGCCTCGAGGCGCAGGTCATGGACTGGGCCGACGACGTCGCCTACTCGGTGCACGATGTCGAGGACGGCATGCTGTCCGGGCGCATCTCGCTCAGCGAGCTGGCCAGCCCGGTGGAGCGGGCCGCGGTGGCCGAGCTGGCCGCCAAGCACTTCTCCGACGAGCCGGTCGGCGCGTTGGAGGATGCCGCGACCGAGCTGCTGCGGCTGCCGGCCGTCGGCGAGCTGGCCGAGCACGACTACGACGGCTCGCTGGGCGCGCAGGTGGCGTTGAAGGTGCTGACCAGCGAGCTGGTCGGCCGGTTCGCCGCGGCCGCGATCACCGAGACGCGGCGGCTGCACGGCTATGGGCCGCTCAACCGCTACGCCGCCGACCTCGCCGTGCCGCCGCTGGTGGCGGCCGAGGTGGCGCTGCTCAAGGCCGTCGCCCTGCACTACGTGATGAGCGATCCCCACCGGCTGGCCTTGCAGCGGGTGCAGCGGCAGCAGCTCGTCGAGCTTGCCGAGGTGCTGTCGGCGGGTGCGCCGGATGCGCTCGATCCGGCGTTCCGGCCGGCGTGGCTGGCGGCCGGCGACGACGCTGCCCG
>Ga0307511_10000961_pt1 | contig 30536 bp, 24 predicted proteins | sample 13_EM_MG_FD_200266 | JGI IMG/M metagenome (GOLD analysis project Ga0307511, IMG submission 200266) | Populus trichocarpa ectomycorrhiza microbial communities from riparian zone in the Pacific Northwest, United States - 13_EM | ecosystem: Host-associated > Plants > Roots > Unclassified | place... | reverse complement strand
GCGCGAAGTCTCGTCCACGGATTCGCCTCGCGGAGCTTCGCCGCGCTCCATCTCGAAAACGCGTCCCTCATCGACCCGCCCGGCCGCGGGGGCGTCGTGGCCGCCGCGCAGGGCCCGCTGGATCACGGCGGTCGCTTCGCCCAGCCGCCCGGCCCGCGTCAGCAGGGTGGCCTGGCGGATCATTTCCTTGAAGTGGGGGCTCATGCGGGCTCTCTGTCCGGGTCGGTGAAGGGGGAAGGCGCAGGCATTATTGAATGTACCTTGGTGCGGCGCAACAGGAGTTTTTCCCGCTGGGCTGTAGGCGCGCGCCTTCACGAAGGCCGCGACCGCGCAAGCAGAATCTAGACACAGCTTGACATGAATAATAACATATGTTTTAATGCAATCGAACGCATGATTTTTTCTCCCTCCCTCCGGTGCCGCGCATTCGCGCGGCGCCGCATCCTTTCTCCGCGAGGTGCCCCATGCACTCCACCCTCACCTTCCGCCAGGAACGCTTCGTCTTCGAATACCTGAAAGACCAGAACGCCAGCGCCGCCGCCGCGCGCGCCGGCTACACCGCGAAGAACCTCGCCGCGCAAGGCAGCGAGCTGATGGGCAATCCGGCGATCGCCGAGCGGGTGCGGCTGGAGATGCAGGGCATCCTGGCCGAGCTGCGCTGCTCGGCGCTCGAACTGATGAAGCAGCGCATCCGCGCGGCGTTCTTTGATCCGGGCAAGCTGTTCGCCCACGGCTGGGAGCCGATTGCGCTCGACGCACTGGATGCGGAAACGCGCGCGGCGCTGGAAGTGAAGACGGTGATGCGCAAGAGCGGGCCGGTGGTGAGCGTGAAGCAGGCAGACCGGCACAAGGCGCTGCGGGCCCTCGAACGGGTGCACGAGCGACTCGAGAAGCTTAACGAGCAGCACTGGGCCAGGGCGGCGCGGGACGGGACGCTGATGAGCCTGGAAGAGATCGAGGCGATGGATGGGGGCGGGGATTACGCAAATGCGCACGCAAATGCGCACGCAAATGCGCAGGCGCGGGCCGAAACCGCAGCTGACGAAATTCCGGGAAAGGGTCAGGTTTTGTCAGGTTCGGCGCCAGGCGCTGAAATGCAGGGCCGTGAGTTTGCTGAAAAAAGTCAGGTTTTGTCAGGTTCGACGGCAAAGCCGCCCCGCGCAATTTCCAGAATTCATCAGGTTTTATCAGGTTCCCCCTGGCCGGCGAAGCCCGCGCAGTTGCCTCCACATGCGCGCGGCCGGGTGGCCGAAGCGGTATCCACGGCCTTCCACCCGGTCAGCTTGCAACAGATGCCGCAACCCGCATCGCGCAGCCTGCTCGCCGCATAGCGCCGCGCGCCTCGGCTAGACTGGCGTCTTCGATTGATTGAAGAAAGACGCAACGCAATGCAAAAGACCGCCTTGATCACCGCCGCCGGCTCCGGCATGGGCGCGGCCATCGCCAGCAAGCTCGCCGCCGACGGCTACAAGGTCGCCGTGATGTCCTCCTCCGGCAAGGGCGAGGCGCTGGGCAAGTCGCTCGGCGGCATCGGCTTCACCGGCTCGGCGACCGACCCGGCCGCGCTGCGGGCCTTTGTCGAACTGGCGCACAAGGAATTCGGCCGCATCGACGCGGTGGTCAACAGCGCGGCGCATCCGCCCAAGGGCGACCTGCTGGCGTTGACCGATGAAGACTGGCACAAGGGCCTGGACATCGCGCTGCTCAATGTGGTGCGCATCACCCGCCTGGTGACGCCGATCATGGAGGCGCAGGGCAGCGGGGCGATCGTCAACATCTCGACCTTCGCGGCCTTCGAGCCGGACCTGATGTTCCCGATCTCCGGCTCGCTGCGCGCGGCGCTGGGCAGCTTCACCAAGCTGTTCGCCGAGCGCTACGCCAAGGCCGGGCTGCGCATGAACAACATCCTGCCGGGCTACATCGACAGCCTGCCGGAGAAGGAAGATCGCCGCGCGAAGATCCCGGCGGCGCGCTACGGCAAGGTGGAAGAGATCGCGGCGACCGCCGCGTTCCTGCTGTCCGATGGCGCGGCGTATATCAACGGGCAGAACCTGCGGGTGGATGGCGCGCTCACGCGTGGCGTTTGACGGCGGCGCGTGAGCACGGCGCGCCAATGAAAACGCCGCTCCGGGGAGCGGCGCGCGGAAAGGAAACGCCGCTCCAGGGAGCGGCGCGCGAAAGGAAAACGCCGCTCCAGGGAGCGGCGTTTGGAAGAGGCCTCCCGCGGCTACATCTCGCGCAGGATCTGCTCGCGCCGCGCCGCGCATTCCTGCGGGGTGAACAGGCCCCGGTCGCACATCGCCTTGAGGCGCTGCGCGCGCTGCTCCAGCGGCAGTTGCGGGGTGGCGGCGATCGGCGCGGTGACGTAGTTCTGCGGCTGCTCGATGTAGGTGACCGGGCCGGGCTGCGAGTAGGCCACCGGCGGCGGGTAGTAGGCAGCCGGCGGGGTGTAGTAGACGGGCGGCGGTACGTAGGGCTGGTAGTAGTAGGAAGGGTAGTAGGGCCGAGCGATCGCCGCGCCGATCACCACGCCGCCGATGAAGGCGCCGCCGCGTCCGCCGCCATGGTGATGGTGGCCGCCGCCGCCGCGCGCCTGCGCGTCAGGGGCGTATTGCAGGCCGGCCACGGCCAGGCTCAGGGCGGCGAGGGCGATGGCGCCGGCGCGCGTGAATTTGAGAGGTCTGGGCAGGAATGAACGGGTCATTTTGTACTCCTTTTGCGCGGTCGCGCTGCGCCCCGCAGGGCTGGCGCGCTTTTGATCAGCCGCGTTGCGGACAGGATACCACCGGCGCGCCGCGCCTGCCGGGGCGCCGCGGTGACGCCATCGGGGCGCAAAGGCGCTAAGATGGCGCCTCGAGCAACCGCAAAAAGAACAAGACCATGCAAGTGACTTCACGTGCTTCTTCCCGCTCCCTGGGTCGCTTGATCGCCGGCGCCGCCCTGCTGCTGGCCGGCGCCGCGCAGGGGCAAGCGCAAGGGCAGACTCAGACCCAGACCCCGCCCCAGCTCACTGCCAGCCAGCAGCAGTTCCGCGCGCTCTACCAGGAGCTGGTGGAGACCAACACCACCGACTCGGTGGGCAGTTGCACCGCCGCCGCGCAGGGTCTGGCGGCGCGCCTGAAGGCGGGCGGCTTCGCGGACGCGGACCTGCAGATCCTGGCGCCGCCGGGCGCGCCCAAGAAGGGCAACCTGGTGGTGCGCTACAAGGGAAGCGGCGGCAAGAAGCCGGTCCTGCTGCTCGGCCACCTCGATGTGGTCGAAGCCAAGCGCGAGGACTGGCAGCGCGACCCCTTCAAGCTGGTGGAGGAGGGCGGCTACTTTTACGCGCGTGGATCGTTTGACGACAAGGCGATGGCCTCGATCTTCGCGCACAACCTGATCCGCTACAAGCAAGAGGGCTACAAGCCGCAGCGCGACATCATCCTGGCGCTGACCTGCGACGAGGAGATCATCCCTTCGCCGTACAACGGCGTGGAGTTCCTGCTGAAAAGCCACCGTGCGCTGATCGACGCCGAGTTCGCGCTCAACGAGGGCGCGACCGGCCTGCGCGACCGCGCCGGCAAGCCGCTGCGCATGAGCATCCAGGTGGGCGAGAAGGTGTTCCAGACCTACACCCTGGAAGTGACCAACCCCGGCGGGCACAGCTCGGTGCCGGTGAAGGACAACGCGATCTATCACCTGGCCGGTGGCCTCGCCCGCCTGGGCGCGTTCGACTTCCCCTTCAAGCTCTCGGAGGCGACGCGCGCCTATTTCGAGCGCATGTCGCGGATCGAGACCGGGCAGGTGGCGGCGGACATGCAGGCGATTTTGCGCAACCCGCCGGATGCGGAGGCGATCACGCGCCTGTCGGTGAGCCCGGCCAACAACTCGACTTTCCGCACCACCTGCGTGGCCACCATGCTGGATGCCGGCCACGCCACCAACGCGCTGCCGCAGCGGGCCCGCGCCACGGTGAACTGCCGCATCCTGCCGGGCGAGCCGGTGGACGAGGTGCAAAAGACCATCGTGCGCGTGCTGGCGAACGACAAGATCAAGGTGACCCCGGTGGGCGAGGCTGTGCTCTCGCCGGCGCCGCCCTTGAGCCGCGACATCCTCGGGCCGGCGGAGGCGGTGAGTGCCCAGATGTGGCCGGGCATCCCGGTGGTGCCGACCATGCTGGTGGCGACCACCGACGGGCGCTTTCTCAACAACGCCGGCATCCACACCTACGGGCTGTCGGGGCTGTTCCGCGACCCGGATGGCTCGGGCGTGCATGGCCTGAACGAGCGCATCCCGGTGAGTTCGCTATATGAGGGGCTGGAGTTCCTGTACCGCGTGGTCAAGGTGTACGGCGGCGGGAAGTAAGCCGGCTTAAGAACCAAGAACAAGCCAAGGCCGCGTGCGCGGCCATGCAAGACGCAAGGAGAACGGCGTGCGCCGAACAAGAAGAATATCCGTGATGCTGGTGTTCGCATCCACCCTGGGCCTGGGGGGCTGCAACACCCTGAACGTCACGCCGGAGATCAGCGCCGCGGTGGCGGCGCCGGACCGCAGCGAGGCCGACCGCAAGCTGGATGAGCGGCGCAAGCCGGAACTGCTGCTGGCCTTCGCGCAGGTGCGCCCCGGCATGAAGGTGCTCGACCTGGGCGCGGGCGCCGGCTACAGCACCGAGTTGTTCGCGCGCGGGGTGGGCGCGCGCGGCATGGTGTACGGGCAGAATTCGCAGGCGGCGATCGACCGCTATCTGAAGACGCGGTTCGACGAGCGGATGGCGAAGTTTCCGCTCAAGAACCTGGTCAAGGTGGTGCGGCCGGACCAGGACCCGGTGCCCCCAGGCGCCGCGCCCTTTGACCTGGTGACGATCTTTTTCGCCTATCACGACACCCCGGCCGACAACATCGACCGGCCCCTGTTGCTCAAGCGGCTGTACGAGGCGCTGAAACCCGGCGGCGCGGTGGTGGTGGCGGACCACGCGGCGCGGCGCGGCGACGGGGTGAGCGTCTCCGGCACCTTGCACCGCATCGAGGAGTCGGTGGTGAAAAGCGACTTCGAGGCGGCCGGGTTCCGCTTCGACGGTGACGCCGACTTCCTGCGCAACCCGGACGATCCGCGCGACAAGCCGGTGTTCCGTTCGCCGGTCAGGGTCGACGAGTTCGTGATGCGCTTTGTGCGGCCGTAGGAAGAGGCAGCGGCGGTGCCGGGGATGGCGGGAATGGCCGGCTCTGTCGGCGCGGACCGCGCCGTGTGGCGCGGCCTGCGCGAGCATCGGCCCGCGCGGCGCTGGGGCCGGCTCAGTTCAGCGGCTTGACGAAGCGGTTGCCGCGCGGCAGGTGATTGTGGTCGTAGTCCAGCGAGAGCAGCACGGTGCGGGCGTGGCCGGTGATGCGCTCGCGCTCGATCGCGCCGATGTAGCGTGAGTCGGCGCTGTTGTCGCGGTTGTCGCCCATCAGCCAGTACTGGCCGGACGGGATGGTGATGGGGGCGAAGCTGCGCCGGGCGTCGGTGACCTGGGGCAGGATCATGATCGGATGGGTCACTTCGCCCAACTGCTCATCGGCGAATTCCAGGCGCAGGCGGCGGGTCCGCTGCAGGAGCTGGTCGGCGGCGGCGCTGTCGCCGGGCTTGTAGCTGAGCGGCTTGCCGTTGATGATCAGCATCTCGTCGCGCATCTCCACCGTGTCGCCGGGCAGGCCGACGACGCGCTTGAGCCAGGTGTCGCCGTCGACCGGGGAGTCGAAGGTGATGATGTCGCCGCGCTTCGGGCCATCGCCCTTGTAGAGCCAGACGTGGGTGAAGGGGATGCGCAGGCCGTAGGCGAGCTTGTTGACCAGGATCTGGTCGCCTTCGACCACGGTGGGGTTCATCGAGCCGGTCGGCACCTGCATATGGTCGGCGATCGCCGAGCGGAACAGGGACATGAGGACCAGGAACAGGATCAGGCCGCGCAGGTTGCGCCAGGCGGCGAGGGTGTAATGGCGGATGGTACCCAGGGTGGAAAGCTGGGGGGACTGCTGGGTGGGCATTGCGACTCCTCCGGATAATTTTTCTTGGTGCACGGTTCAGACCGGTCGGGCCCGGGCGAGTTCCCGACTGTAGCGCGGCCAGCGATTAGAATAGCGCATGGCCCTGAAATCGACTATCTATAAAGCCGGGCTGCAGATTGCCGACATGGACCGCAACTACTACGCGGACCATGCCCTGACCCTCGCCTGCCATCCTTCCGAGACCGCCGAACGCATGATGGTGCGGGTGCTCGCTTTTGCCCTCAACGCTCACGAGCGCCTGGCGTTCGGCAAGGGGCTGTCGGACGTCGACGACCCGGACCTGGGACTTACCGACCTGACCGGCCAGATCGAGGTGTGGATCGAGGTCGGCCAGCCGGACGAGAAGGCCATGCTCAAGGCCTGCGGCAGGGCGGGGCAGGTGAAGGTGTACGCCTATTCCAGTTCGGCGGGGATGTGGTGGAAGCAGGTGGGCCCCAAGGTGGAGCGGGCGCGCAACCTGACGGTGGTGGGGGTGGCGCCGGAGTCGGCGCAGGCGCTCGCGCGCATGGCCCAGCGCGGCATGCAGCTTCAATGCACCATCCAGGAGCGCGAGGTGTGGATCCGCGACGAGACCGATGCGGTCGAGGTGCAGCTCGAGACCTGGAAGGGGGAATGATGCAGCACCTGGAATTCAGGATCAGCGGCGAGTACATCGAGCTGCACAACCTGCTCAAGGTGACGGGCGTGGTGGGCAGCGGCGGCGCCGGCAAGGCGATGGTCGCCGAGGGCGTGGTCAAGGTGAACGGCAAGGTCGAGCTGCGCAAGACGGCCAAGCTGCGCCCCGGGCAGGTGGTGCGGGTGGGCGACACCGAGATCAGGGTGCTGGCGCCGGCGTGAATCCGGTGGGAAGCCGCCGGGAAGCCGCCGGGAAGCCGCCGGGAAGCCGCCGGGAACAAGCGGTCGTAGGAGAAGTCTGACGCCAAGTCCGGTATGAGCCGGACAGGCGCGGGATGGGGCGATTTTGCAGAATGCCCTTCATGCCGCGCCGGAAATGCAAGGAAAATGCGACATAGTTCCTTGTATTGGCGCCTCGGCAGCCTGATATATTTTGGCCGTGGAGAACTTCACCAGAATGAACAATATGCAAGAACAACCTCTGTCGATCGCCTCGGTCCGCCTGGACAAGCTGCAAACCGAAATCCTTCGCGCCTTGTACGAGCGCTCGGAACGCTGGCACGTGTTGCCACAGCTGGGCCGCATCGTGTTCCCCGGCGCCGCCGCGTATCGCGATGCCGAGCTGGCGGGCTTCCTGATGCCGCGCCTGCGCCGCATGAGGGCGCTGGACTTCGTCAAGCTGCGCCGCCTGGGCGCCGACCTGGTGGCCACGATCAGCTTGAAGGGCATCGAGTTCGTCGAGCGTCATACGCCGGCCCAGGTGGTTGCCTGATTCTTCCCTGAATCCGGACAAAAAAACGGCAGCCTCGGCTGCCATCAGACTGGTGACAAAGCAAGTTGTTATAAGCAGGGCCACACCAACTTGTGTACCGCTCCCTCTGACTTCGGGGGATTCAAAGGGGGCAAGCCCCCTTTGTCAACAACCTGACGGCAGCCTTGGCTGCCGTTTTTCATTGCGGTAAAACTCCCGCGGTTCAGGCACCGCCCGTAGGCAGGGGCTTCAGGCTGCGCAGGTAGGCGATGATCGCCTTCATGTCGGATGCGCTGATGTTCTTGTAGTACTCATAGCCCATCGGCGGCTTGAGGCGGCTGCCGTCGCGGCTCACGCCTTCGCGGATCGCCTTCTCGATCTCGGCATCGGTCCAGTTTTTCAGGCCGCTCTCGTGCGGGGTCAGGTTGCGCGATACCGCCGTGCCCCAGGGGCCGTTGAAGGGATTGCCGCCGGCGCCGAACTTGGCGCGGTCCACCTGGCCCTTGACCATCGGGGTGTGGCATTCCATGCAGTGGCCGACCGGGCCCGCGAGATAGGCGCCGTAGGCGACCTGGTCCTTCGGCGAAGGGGCCTTGACCGGCTGCTTGATCGCCGGGCCGTAGGCGGGCGGCAACGGGATGCGGTACACCGACTTGGGCGGCTTGGCGTCCTGCGGCCCCACTTGCTTGAGGTAGGCGACGATCGCGTTCAGGTCCTCGTCCGCCATGTCGCGGTAGAAGGCGAAGGGCATCGGCGGGCCGATCAGGCTGCCGTCGGGGCGCAGGCCTTCGCGGATAGCGCGCTTGAGTTGCGCGTCGGTCCACTTGCCCACGCCGTTCAGCTTGTGCGGGGTGATGTTGGAGGGGAAGGCGTCGAAGGGCGGCTCCTTCACCGGCGGGCCGCCGGCCAGTTCAAGCTCGCGCAGGGTGGCGCCGTCGGGACCGCGCGGGGTGTGGCAGTTGCCGCAGGCGGCGATCGAGCTCATCAGGTAGCGGCCGCGTTCCAGGCGCTGCTGGTTCTGCGCCTGTGCATCGGCTACCATGGGCAATTGAAGCAATAGGGCGCCGAGCAGGCTGGCTCCGGCCGCGTAGGTGCTGCGCATCGTGATACCCCCAGGAAGTGCGGCGCTTATTTGGTGCTTGGTTGGTGCGCCTGTTGAGTCAAGTAAGCGGCCATTTTTTTCAGTTGCTACGCCGCGCCCGAAATCATAGCGGAACCCGAACTGTCATGGATGAAAATTTGATCGACCTGCGTAGCGATACGGTGACCCGGCCGGACCAGGCGATGCGCCGCGCGATGGCGGCGGCGGAAGTGGGCGACGATGTCTACGGCGAAGACCCGACCGTGAATTGTCTGCAGGCCACGCTGGCCGAGATGCTCGGCTTCGAAGCCGGCCTGTGGCTGCCCACCGGCACACAGAGCAACCTGGTCGCGCTGCTCACCCACTGCCAGCGCGGTGACGAATACATCGTCGGCCAGCAGGCGCATACCTATAAATACGAGGGTGGTGGCGGCGCGGTGCTGGGCAGCATCCAGCCGCAGCCCCTGACCCAGCAGCCCGACGGCACGCTTGCGCTGGACGAGATTGAGGCGGCAATCAAGCCCGCCGACATGCACTTCGCCCGCACTCGCCTGCTCACCCTGGAGAACACCATCGGCGGCAAGCTGCTGCCGCGGGGCTACGTGAACGAGGCCCTGGCGCTGGCGCGCAAGCATGGCCTGGCGACGCACCTGGACGGGGCGCGCCTGTTCAACGCCGCCGTGGCGGCGGCCGAGCCCGCCAGCACTCTCGCCGCGGGTTTCGACTCGGTCTCCACCTGCCTCTCCAAAGGCCTGGGCGCGCCCGCCGGCACGGTGCTCACCGGCTCGCGCGCCTTCATCGAAGAGGCCAAGCGCTGGCGCAAGATGCTCGGTGGCGGCCTGCGCCAGGCCGGCGTGCTGGCGGCGGCGGGCCTGTACGCGCTGGAACACAATGTGGCCCGCCTGGCGCGGGACCACGAGAACGCGCACGCCATGGCGCAAGGCCTGCGCGGTATCGACGCGCTCGACGTCGAGGGGCCGCATACCAACATGGTGTTCATACGTGTACCCGCGCAGCGCGCTGCCGAACTGCAGGCGCACCTGCGCCAGCATGGCATCGTCGCCGGCATCACGCCGCGCACCCGCCTGGTGACCCACCTGGACGTCGATGCGCCAGGCGTGGCGCGCACCGTGGCCGCCTTCAAGAGCTTCTTCTAGTTCGGATTAGTCCCCAAGCCGGCGCCGACCCGGTATAAATTGGTCATAACAGGCGCGCGCCCCGCGTAGTGGAAGCGGCGCGCGCAAGCAGCCAACGACATATAGACAAAGGGGCCCTCGTGTCCGCCGTGCTCACACCCGCCGCACCTGACGTAAACCCGTCAGTCACCTTCGCCAGCACCGAGCAGGCAGTCGCCGCCGCCAAGCTGCTCACCCCCGGCTTCGCCGCGCGCGCCAAGCGCTGCGAAGAGCTGCGCCGCTGCCCGGAGGAGTCGATCGCCGAACTGCACGCCTCCGGGCTGATGCGCATGATGCAGCCCAAATATTTCGGCGGCTCGGAACTGGGGCAGGACGCGATGTTCGAAGTGATCCTGGAGATGTGCAAGGGCTGCGCCTCCACCGCCTGGGTCTGGTTCAACCTCGCCTCGCACTCGTGGAACATCGGCCAGTTCGGCCCCAGGGCGCAGGAAGACGTATGGGGCGAGGACCCGCACGCGCTCGCCTCCGGCGGCCTGGCGTTCCCCTGCGGCAAGGCGGTGCCGGTGGAGGGCGGCTACCGCGTCTCCGGCCGCTGGCCCTTCGGCAGCGGGGTCGATGCCGCGACCTGGCACCTGGTCGGCGCGATGGTCGACAGGGGCGCGGGCAACCCGCCCGAGCGCCGCCTGTTCCTGGTGCCGCGGTCCGGCTACAAGAGTCTGGACAACTGGCGCGCCTATGGCCTGACCGGCAGCGGCAGCCACGACGTCGAGATCAAGGACGCGTTCGTGCCCGAACACCGCAGCATCGACGGCCCGCTGTTCGCGCGCGGCATGGAAGTGCCGGGCAACGAGATCAACACCTCCGAGTGGTTCCGCATCCCCACCTTCGCCGCCTTCGGCATGGGCCTGGCGATGCCGCCCATCGCCATCGCCCGCACCGCCGTTGCCGAATTCATCGAGAACGTGAAAAAGCGCGCCGGCACCTACACCAGCGCGCGCCTGGCCGAATTGGCACCGATGCAGATGCGCATCGCGGAGGCCACCGCCTGCATCGACTTCGCCGAGACCCAGCTGCGCGTCGACATGGCCGAGATGATCCGCCTGGCGCGGCTTGGGGAAGAACCGGGGATGGACCTGAAGGTGGCGTGGAAGCGCAACGTCTCGTTCGGCTCGACGCTGTGCATCCGCGCCATCGACAGCCTGATGGTCGCCAGCGGCGCCGGCGGCCTCTCGCAGGATGGGCGCATGCAGCGCCACTTCCGCGATATCCACGCCGGCTGCGCGCATATCGCGCTGACCTGGGACGTGCAGGCCACCGCGTATGGCCAGCACGCGCTGGGCCTGCCGCCGCAGCCGGGGCTGCTGATTTAACGGGCAGCCGGCCTGCGATCCAGCCGGCAGCCAGGGCCGACCCAGCCGCCGCTGGCGGGCAGCCGGCCGGCAATTCAGGCTCCGGCAATTCACCGGCTACTTCGCCGGCTTCTTCGCGGGGCGGTAGACGATGTTGAAGTGGGGCGAGTTGGCGTCGAACACCGTCAGCCCGAACTCGCGCCTGGCGGTCTCCACCACGTAGTTGACGCTGCCGGAAGCGACCACGAGAGACAGCACCTCGGCGCCCAGGTCCTCCGGCATGTTGCATACGTCGGAGTATTCCTTGAGCATATGGCCGATGTACTTCGCGAACAGCGGGTCGGGCGGGCGTGGTTCGGGCTCGGCTTCGGCCTTGCGCTTAAAGAATTTGCCCAGCACGCCCTGGGCCGGCGGCAGCAGGCGCTCCTGTTCGCGCGCGAGACTCTCGTCCAGGTGCGCCCAGGCCGCGTCGTCGGAGAACGGTACCGGCGGCTTGACCACGTGCAGGACCTGGTCCTTGGCCGCGCGCACGTTCGGCGGGTCGACCGGCGCGAGCCCGTCCGGTGTTGCCGCCGCCTTTTTCTGTTCGGGCGGGGCTTCTTCGATGCCCCATTCCTCGGCCAGGGCCCGCGGCCACCAGCGGCCCGGCAGGATCATCACCGAGCCCCTGCACTCCTCGCTGACCAGCACCGGAAAATGGCCGAGCGACAGGCGGTGGTTCGGCAGATGCTTGCGCGCGATCAGCACCGTGGAGAGCAGCAGGCCGTCGGCCGCGCCATCGGCGGAGAAGCTCCGCGGCACCGGCATGGCGAAGGCGCGCGTCATCTCGTTGGTGAGATGGCGGGCGATGCGCGCCTCGTCCGGGTCGGCGGGCTGGGTACCTTTGAGCTTGAAAATGTGCTGCGCGATCGGCGCGAGCTGCTCCGGTGCCAGGCGGCCACCCGGGTCGTACACCACCTCGCCGGGCGAATCGTATTGCCCGGCGGCGAACAGCGCATTGTTGGCCTGCACCAGGTGCGCCCAGACCACGCGGCCGCCTTGCAGCAGCTTCGGTTGGTCGTCGAACAGCCGCTGCAGGTCGTCGCCGTCGATCCACAGCGGCGTCGGCAGGTCCGTGTAAGGACGCTCTTGCGGCTTGAGGGCGGCGAACAGGGCATGAACGTCGATGTTCTGCAGTTCGTGGGCGGCAGCGGCCGTGCCCGCCGCTGCTTGCGGCGTGGCAACGGGCTGAGGTTGCCCTGGCGGAGCCGCCTGCGGCTGCGCTGCGGGAACCGCCTTCAGCTGTGATGCGGGAACCGCCTGCGGCTGTAAGGCGGCAGGCGCCTGTGGGCGCGCGGGCTTGCGCGCATCGTCCCCCAGCCATTGCAGCGCCTGTGCATGCACGCTGCGCGGCTGCTCGCCCCAGGCGGCGACGTTGCAGGTTTGCATCGGCAGCACCGCCTTGCCCGGTCCGAGCAGGAAGGCGCAGGTGCCGGCGTCCTTGGGCATGTTCGGGTTGGCGGGGCGGGTGCTGAAAAAATCGTCGTAGTTGGTCCAGTGCCAGGGCTGCGCCGCATTGCGGCGCACGCATTCGCCGAGGTAGGCGCCGGCGGCCAGGATCAGGTTGGACAAGGCCGGGCGCTCGATGCCCGCGCGCTGCGCATGCACGGCGGCGAGCCAGCCGTCCAGCGCCTGGAGGGAGTGGAGCGAGTAGTCCAGTTGCGCCACCGGAATCCGCTCCTGCAGGGGCAGGCCGCCGGCGCCGAACTGGCCGTGGCCGAGCAGGATGTGGCAGATCGCGGGGATGTCGGCGGCGATGTCGGCATTGCGCGGCGTGGGCGAGCGGGCAGTACGCGTCAGTTCGTCCAGATAGCTTGCGACGCTTGCACCGGCGCCGTTCATCAGCAAATGGAATGCGAAATGAGACGGCCAGCAATTGCGCCCGGTGTGGGTATGCACCACCGCAAACCGGTGGCCCAGCAGCGTGACCACGCCCCATTGCCCGCCGATCCCGGTGCGTATCATCTCACCCAGGCAGGCGCCGGCCAGGCGGGCCCAGGCCTGCAACTGCTCGATATGGCGGTCTTCACCCGCGGGGCGGCTGCCGCGCTCGCGCAGCAGCACCTGATGCAACTGGGCCAGCAGCCGGTCCAGCGCCGCCGCGCCGGTAAGGCCAGCGGGTATGGTCAGGCCGTGCGCTTTGGCCTGCCGGAGGCAATCGGCGGCGCGGTCGCGCTGGGCGAAAAAACAGTCGGCATCGGCGTTGAAACCGGGCGCCGCCACCGGCCCGCCGAAGGCCGCCTCGCCCGGCACCACCATGGTCGCCCCGGCCCGCGCCTCGGCGATTTTCGGCGATTCCAGCAACTGCAGGTTGGCTTCGGGATCGATGAAATGGAACGAGACGTGGTGGTCCGGGTTGCCGGCCAGCGCGGTATCGACCTTGTGGAGCACATTGCGCAGCGCGCGCAGCGTACCCGGGTTGCAGGCGCTAGCGCGGGTGTCGAACTCCATGTGCAGGTGGCGCTGCGCCATCTCGACCCGGTCGAACAGCACATAGTTCAGGCCCTGCGGATTTGGGTTCTTGAACAGCAGGGCCGGCCGCTCACCAAGGCCGGGGGCCGAGATCCAGAGCGCGGCGGGCCAGAGCTGCTGCGGGCTGCTGATGCGTTGCACGCCGCAGACGCAGGCCCCGGCCATCGCCTCGGGCAGCGCGCCGCCGCCGGCGACATAGGCGCAGCCCAGCGCGTCGTCGAATACCGCTGCCTCGAAGCGGGTCATCAACTCGAACACCAGGTGCCGTAGCGCGTCATCGAAAATGGGGCGCACGAAGGCGACGCACTGCGCGCCCTGCCGCGCATCGCCGATGAGCAGCCCGTAGTGCGCGACCTGGTCCGCCTCGAACGCGATCTCGGTATCGCCCACCGGCCCGCGGCCGGCTTTGCCGTGGCGCTGCAACAGCTCGAGCACCGCTTGATAGGGCAGGGGCGCGGGCGCGCCATCGCGGAAGGCTTGGACGAACAGGTGAATGGCGATGATGGGTCTCGCTTGGACGTAGTTGACGTTGCCGGGGGCGATGTTGTCTGGTGCGCCGCATTTTATCCATCCTGGATGCAATACGGGTGAAGTGGTGCGGCGGCCCCGGCGCTCCGGGGCCGCCGCGCGGCGCGCCTCAGTCGCCGAACAGGTCCGGCGTGGTGCCGCGCTCCTGCACCGGCGCCGGCTCCTCGCCCTCGGCGTACAGCGAACCCACGCGCACGCCGATCAGGCGGATGGTGCGGTTGAGCGGAATGCGGCTCAGGCATTCGAACGCGGCCTTGCGGATCTCGGCGGCGTCGTTGGTGGCCGCCGCCAGGCTCTTGTCGCGGGTGACGATCTTGAAGTTGCTGTAGCGCAGCTTCACGCCGATGGTGCGGCCGCTGTAGCGGCGCTTCTGCAGGTCTTCGGCGACCTGCTGGCACAGGCGCGCCAGTACCCGGGCGATCACCTGCGGGTCGCGCGTGTCGTCTTCAAACGTGGTCTCGCGGCTGCGCGACATCGGCTTCTGGAACGTCACCACCGGGCGCTCGTCACGGCCGTGCGCGGCGTCGTGCAGCCAGCGCGCGTAGTTGTTGCCGAAGTGCCTGGCGAGGAACTCGGGGCGCTCCTGCGCGAGCTGGCCGATGGTGTGGATCTCCAGCCGGGCCAGGCGCTCGGCGGCCTTCGGGCCGATGCCGTTGATGCGCTTGGCGGGCAGGGGCCAGATGCGGGTTTCCAGGTCCTCCATGGTGAGCACGGTCAGGCCGTCCGGCTTGTCCAGGTCGGAGGCGATTTTGGAGAGCAGCTTGTTGGGTGTGATGCCGATCGAGCACTTCAGGCCGGTGGCCTCGAACACCTTCTGTTTGAGGGCGCGGCCGAGAAGCTCGCTGCCGCCGGGCACCTCGGTCAGGTCGATGTAGATCTCGTCGATGCCCCGGTCCTCGATCACCGGCGCGATCTCGGCGACCGCCGCCTTGAACATGCGTGAATAGCGCCGGTAGTCGTCGAAATTGAGCGGCAGGCACAGGCCCTGCGGGCACAGCGCGCGCGCCTTCATCATCGCCATGCCGGAGTGGATGCCGAAGGCGCGGGCCTCGTAGGTGCAGGTGGTGACCACGCCGCGCCCCTCGTATTCGGAAAGCGGCAGGGAGTCCGGCCCGTACTCCGGGCGGCGCCAGCCGATCACGATCGGCAGGCCCTTCAGCTCCGGGCGGCGCAGCAACTCCACGGACGCATAGAAGGCGTCCATGTCGAGGTGGGCGATGCGGCGGGGCGGGCTGGCGGAGACCAAGGTAGATACGGCGAACGCGACGAATACGGCTGGCGCAGGCTCGGCATGCGAAAGCCGTATTTTAAACTGTATCTAATTACAGTTTCAGGTCCGCCGCCCGGGCCGGGCGGACGGCCTTACAGGTTCGGCGCCAGCCAGCGTTCCAGCTCTTGCTTCGGCACGCCGCGGCGCTTGGCCATGTCTTCAAGCTGGTCCGTCCCGATCTTGCCGGCGTTGAAGTAGGTCGAATCGGGGTGCGAGAAATAGAAGCCGCTCACCGAGGCCGCCGGCATCATGGCAAAGCTTTCGGTGATGGTGATGTCGACTTCACCGGCGCCCAGCGCCTCGAAGAACGGGCCCTTGACGGTGTGGTCCGGGCAGGCCGGGTAGCCGGGAGCGGGGCGGATGCCCTGGTACTTCTCGGCGATCAGGTCGTGGTTCTCCAGGTGCTCTTCACTGGCGTAGCCCCAGAATTCGCGGCGCACCCGCGCGTGCATGGCTTCGGCGAACGCCTCGGCCAGACGGTCGGCGATGGCCTTGAGCATGATGCTCTTGTAGTCGTCGTGCGCGGCTTCGAACTCTTTCAGCTTCTTCTCTATCCCTAAGCCCGCGGTGACGGCGAACATGCCGATGTAGTCCTCCTTCACGCCCCTTGGGGCGATGAAATCGGAGAGGCAGCGGTTCGGCGTGTTCGAGGGTTTCTTGGTCTGCTGGCGCATGCCGTACCAGGTCAGCGCCACTTTGCTGCGCGTCTCATCAAGGTAGATCTCGATGTCGTCATCGTTCACCGTATTGGCGGGCAGCAGGGTGATCACGCCATGCGCGGTAAGCCAGCGGCCGTCGATGGCTTTTTTCAGCATCGCCAGGCCGTCGTTGTGCACGTGGCGCGCGGCTTCGCCGACCACCGCATCCTCGAGAATCTCGGGGTGCGGCCCGGCCAGGTCCCAGACCTGGAAGAAGGGGCCCCAGTCGATGTACTGCGCCAGTTCGGCCAGATCGAAGTTGCGGAAAATCTTGCGGCCGATGAAGCGGGGCTTCGGCGGCGTATAGATAGCCCAGTCCACCGGCGTCCTGTTGGCGCGTGCCTGCGCCAGGGTGACCATCTCCGGGCCCTTCTTGCTGGCGTGCTGGGCGCGCACGCGTTCGTACTCGGCGCGCAGTTCGGCCACATATGGGTCGCGCTGCGTCTCGCTCATCAACTGCGAGGCGACGCCGACGGCGCGCGAGGCGTCCGGCACGTAGATCACCGGCTGCCCGTAGTGCGGCGCGATCTTCACCGCCGTATGCACGCGGCTGGTGGTGGCTCCGCCGATCAGCAGCGGCAGCTCGAAGCCCTGGCGCTCCATTTCCTTGGAGACGTGCGCCATCTCTTCCAGGGAAGGGGTGATGAGGCCCGAAAGGCCGATGATGTCGGCGTTCACTTCGCGGGCGGTGTCGAGGATTTTCTGCGTCGACACCATCACGCCCAGGTCCACCACTTCGTAGTTGTTGCAGCCGAGCACCACGCCGACGATGTTCTTGCCGATGTCGTGCACGTCGCCCTTGACCGTGGCCATGACGATCTTGCCCTTGGTCTGCACCCCGCCGGAAGCTTTCTCCGCCTCGATGAAGGGGACCAGGTGGGCGACGGCCTGCTTCATCACGCGCGCGGACTTGACCACCTGCGGCAGGAACATCTTGCCGGCGCCGAACAGGTCGCCGACGATGTTCATGCCGTCCATCAGCGGGCCTTCGATCACCTGGATGGGCCGCGCGAACTGCTGGCGCGCCTCTTCGGTGTCGGCGACGATGTAGTCGGTGATGCCTTGCACCATGGCATGCGCCAGGCGTTCGCCCACGGTCTTGTCGCGCCAGGCCAGGTCTTCGACCCGCGCCTTGCCCGCGCCCTTGTACTGCTCGGCCGCCTTGACCAGCGCCTCGGTGGCTTCGCCGTTGTCGTTGTTGCGGTTCAGCACCACGTCTTCGACCAGGTCCTTCAGCGCGGCCGGGATGTCGTCGTACACGCCCAGTTGCCCGGCGTTGACGATGCCCATGCTCATGCCGGCCTGGATCGCGTAATACAGGAACACGGTGTGAATTGCCTCGCGCACCGGCTCGTTGCCGCGGAACGAGAAGCTCACGTTGGAGACGCCGCCGCTGATCTTGGCGTGCGGCAGGTTCTCGCGGATCCACCTGGTGGCATTTATGAAATCCACCGCGTAGTTGTTGTGTTCCTCGATGCCGGTGGCAATCGCGAAGATGTTCGGATCGAAGACGATGTCTTCCGGCGGGAAGCCGATTTCGTTCACCAGGATGTCGTAGGAGCGCTTGCAGATCTCGGTCTTGCGCGCGTAGGTATCGGCCTGGCCCTTCTCGTCAAAAGCCATCACGATCACGGCGGCGCCGTAGCGCCGGCACAGGCGGGCGTGTTCCTTGAACTGCTCCACCCCTTCCTTCATCGAGATCGAATTGACGATCGCCTTGCCCTGGACGCACTTCAGGCCCGCCTCGATCACCGTCCACTTGGAGGAGTCGAGCATGATCGGCACGCGCGCGATGTCGGGCTCGCTGGCGATCAGGTTCAGGAAGCGCACCATGGCCGCCTGCGAATCGAGCATCGCCTCGTCCATGTTGATGTCGATCACCTGGGCGCCGTTCTCCACCTGCTGGCGCGCCACCGTGAGCGCATCGTTGTACTGGCCGTTCAGGACCAGGCGCGCGAAGGCCTTGGAGCCGGTGACGTTGGTGCGCTCGCCGACGTTGACGAACAGCGAGGTTTCGTCGATCGTCACCGCTTCGAGACCGGAGAGGCGCATCGAGGGCTTGACCTCGGGCACCATGCGCGGCGGCATCTTCTCCACCGCCTTGGCAATCGCCGCGATGTGCTCGGGGGTGGTGCCGCAGCAGCCGCCGACGATGTTGGCGAAGCCCGCTTCGGCGAACTCGCGCAGGAAACCGCTGGTCACGTCCGGCGTCTCATCAAAACCGGTCTCGCTCATCGGGTTGGGCAGGCCGGCGTTGGGGTAGACGCAGACGTAGGTATCGGAGATGCGCGACAGCTCTTCGATGTAGGGGCGCATCAGCGCCGCGCCGAGCGCGCAGTTCAGGCCGATGGTCAGCGGCCTGGCGTGGCGCACCGAGTTCCAGAACGCCTCGACCGTCTGGCCGGAGAGGATGCGGCCGGAAGCATCGGTCACCGTGCCGGAGATCATGATCGGTAGCTTGATGCCGCGCTCTTCGAAGATGGTATCGATGGCGAACAGCGCTGCCTTGGCGTTGAGCGTATCGAAAATGGTCTCGACCAGCAGCAGGTCGGCGCCGCCGTCGATCAGGCCGCGGATGTTGTCGCCGTAGGCGGCCACCAGCGCATCAAAAGTGACGTTGCGCGCGCCGGGGTCGTTCACGTCCGGCGAGATCGAGGCGGTCTTCGGGGTCGGGCCGACGGCGCCGGCGACGAAGCGCGGCTTGTCGGCACTGGAGAATTTGACGCAGGCGGCCTTGGCCAGCTTGGTCGCTTCCAGCGAGAGTTCATATGCCAGGTCGGCCAGGCCGTAGTCGCCCTGGGCGATGGCGTTGGCCCCAAACGTGTTGGTCTCGAGGATGTCGGCGCCGGCGGCCAGGTAATCTTCGTGGATCTTGCTGATCACCCGCGGCTGGGTCAGCACCAGCAGCTCATTGTTGCCCTTGACGTCGTGCCCGTGGTCCTTGAAGCGCTCGCCGCGAAAATCGGCCTCGGTCAGGCGCACCTGTTGCACCATGGTCCCCATCGCGCCATCCAGGATCAGGATGCGCTGGGCCAGCAGCAGGGGCAGGATTTCTAGGGCGGAAGGTTGAGCGCTCATGAGTCGGATACCAGAAAAACAAAAACCCGCAACGCGGCGAAAGCGGTGCGGGCTCAGGTCTGGTTGACTGTTATTCTCGCGCGGTCGCTTTAGCCGTACTTGTTTCGAGACGCCTCCTTGCGCCTGAATAAACAGGCTTCGCGTCTCCGGCGCCCGCAAGCTGAAACTTCAAATCGGCACCGGTCGCAATTATACCTCAAGTACCCTCTTTTCCGCGCCGCAGCAAGCGGTTTGGTCATATAGCGGTCAGGCCGCTTTTCCTTGACCAAATCCCCCGATCACTCTGCCTTGATGCCTGCCGCCTTCACCACCTTGCCCCAGGTGTCGTACTCCTTGCGCATGAAAGCGGCCATTTCCTCCGGCGTCGAGGGCGTGGGCTCGATGCCGTCGTCGCGCAGGCGGTCGCTGGTGGCTTTGTCGGCCTGGGTTTTGCCGATCTCGGTGTTCAGGCGCTTGATGATCTCCGGCGGGGTCTTGGCCGGCGCCACGAAGGCGTACCAGTTGGTGGCCGAATAGCCGGGAAAGCCGGATTCGGCGATCGTCGGCACCTCCGGCAGGTTGACGAAGCGCTTCGAACCGGTGACGGCGAGCGCGCGGATCTTGCCGGCTTTCACCTGCGGCACCACGGTGGGCGCGCTGGCGAACACCGAGGGCACGCTGCCTCCCACCAGGTCGGCCATCGCCGGGCCGCCGCCCTTGTAGGCGATGTGCTGCAGGTTGGCGCGGCTCATCATCTTGAGCAGTTCGCCCGACAGGTGCCCGGCGCTGCCGATGCCCGCCGAGCCGTACGACATGCCTTCCGGGGTCTGCGCCAGTTTCACGTACTCCGCGAAAGTCTGCGCCTTGACGGAAGGGTGCACCACCAGGATGTTCGGGAAGGTCACGCCCAGGGACACCGGCAATTGGTCCTTGAAGGTGTCGTAGCCGATCTTGCCCAGGTGCGGGTTGACCGTCAGCGGGCCGACGGCGGAGAGCAGGATGGTGTAGCCGTCCGGAGCGGCCTTGGTCAGCAGTTCGTTGGCGATCACCCCGCCGGCGCCCGGGCGGTTCTCGATCACGATCTGCTGGCCCAGCAACTCGGAGAGCTTGGGCGCCATGATGCGCGCGGTGGTGTCGGTGCCGCCGCCGGCGGCGAAGCCGACCATCAGCTTGATCGGCTTGTTGGGGTAGGTCTGCGCCTGCGCCTGTCCGAAGAGTAGCGGCAAGGCCGCGGCGAGGGGCAGCGCAATGGCGAAGGCAATAGCGGAACGCACGGATTATCTCCTTGTAGGCGCGCCCTGGATCACCGGATCCGGGCGCGATATTTTTCCGCGGCTTGAGGCCGAGCGCGCATCTTGCCTGATCCGCTGGCGCCGCGCCGCCTTGATGGCGTTATTCGGCGCCTGTGGTTCGCTTATGCGCCGGCCCGGCGCGGTGGGCCGGACCTGAGTCAACACTTCAGTCGGCCGCGTATTCCTTCAGGTGTTCCAGTGGCACGATCTCCAGCACCTTTTCGTGCGTTGCCGCCAGCACCACCGGCGGGGCCAGGCCGGCGTCAAACGCCTCCTTCCAGCGCAGCGCGCACAGGCACCAGCGGTCACCCGGCTTCAGGCCGGCGAAGCGGTACTCCGGGCGCGGCGTCGAGAGGTCGTTGCCGCGCTGCCGCGAAAAAGCCAGGAACTCCTCGTTGACGCGGGCGCACACCACGTGGGTGCCGGCGTCGTCCGGCCCGGTCTTGCAGCAGCCGTCGCGGTAATAGCCGGTGAGGGGAGAAAAGCTGCAGGCGAGCAGTTCGCCGCCGAGGACGTTTTTGGGCTGGATCATGAAACAGGGCTGGCGGAATCGATGGGGTGAGATTATTTCCCAAATCCCGCTTGCGCGTGCAGGCAGCCGGACGAACAGGGGAGGCGAAAAAAAGCGCGGCACCAGGCCGCGCTTTTGACGGAGAAGAAACGGCTTACGCGGCCAGCGCGGCCTTGACCCGCTCCTGGTTGAACGGCAGGTGGCGCAGGCGCTTGCCGGTCAGCTTGGCGACGGCATTGGCGATCGCCGGTGCCACCGGCGGCAGGCCGCATTCGCCGACCCCGCCCGGCGGATTGTTGGTCACCAGCACCTTGACCTTGATCTCCGGCACCTCGTTCATGCGCAGCACCTGATAGTCGTGGAAGTTCGACTGCTGCGGCACGCCGTCCTTGAAGATCACCTGCTCCTTGAGCGCGCCGCTGATGCCGTAGACGATCGCGCCTTCCACTTGCGTGGCGACGTTGCGCGGCAACACCGCCACGCCGGTATCGACCGCGGCCCAGACGTTGTGGACCATGATCTGCCCGGTCTTGCGGTCCAGCGACACTTCGACTATCTCGGCGATGTGGGTCTCCCACATGTCGGAGTAGGCGACGCCCAGCGCATGCCCGGCGGGACGCGGCTTTTTCCAGTCGGCCATCCGCGCTGCCTCGCGGATCACGGCTTGCGCGCGCGGCTGTCTGGATAGCATCTTCAGGCGGTATTCGACCGGGTCCGTTTTCGCCTGCGCCGCCACCTCGTCGATCATGGTCTCCACCGCGTGCTTGGTGTAGCCCCCGCCCACCGCGCGCCAGAAGCCGACGTCGATGCCGCGTTCCTGGCGCGCGTATTCGATGGTGATGTCGTGGATGTCGTAGACCACTTCGGCGCCTTCGTGGAAGGGCGCGTCGCGGCCGCCCGCGGCCTTGAAGGCGCCGGGGTTGGCGCGCGCGTAGATCGACTCGCCGGCCAGGCGATGGTGCCAGCCGACGATGTTGTTCTTCGCGTCCAGGCCCACTTCCAGGTGCTGCGCGACCAGGGGCCGGTACTTGTCGTTGCGCACATCGTCTTCGCGGGTCCAGGTCACCTTCACCGGCTTGCCGTCGGCGGCCTTGGCGAGCAGGGCGGCGTCGATCACGAAGTCGGCATCGACGCGCCGGCCGAAGCCGCCGCCCAGCAGGGTGGTGTTGACGCTGATGTCGCCCGGCTGCATTTTCAGCACCGCCGCGCAGGCGAAGGTGGCGATCGAGGGGCTTTGCGTCGGCGCCCAGATCTCCAGCTTGTCGCCGCTGAAACGCGCGGTGGCGTTCATCGGCTCCAGGCACATGTGCGCCATGTGCTCGGTGACGAAATCGGCCTTCAGCACGCGGGCAGCGGCCTTGATGTTTTTCGGCGCGCTGCCGTGGCCTTCGACTTCGACGCCGATCTTCGAGAGATCGAGGTCGGCAGCCGCCTTTGCGTAGTCGTTCGCCACCGCGTCCGAGCTGTAGTTCATCGCCGGGGCCTTGCCTGCCCAGGCCACCTTCAGCGCATCCTTGGCCTGGCGCGCGGCCCAGGTGTTCTCGGCGATGATGCCGACCCCGTAGGGCAGGGGCACGGTCTTCACATAGCCCTTGACCGCTTTGGCGCCGCTGTCGTCGATGTTCGCAGGCGCATCCTTCTGCACCGGGGCGCGCAGCACCGCGCCGTACAGCATGCCGTCCAGGCGCATGTCGATGCCGTACTTGGCGGCGCCGCGCGTCTTGTCGGGCAGGTCGATGCGCGGCACGTCCTTGCCGATCAGGCGGAACTGGCCGGCGGGCTTGAGCATCGCCGGGGTGATCTGCGGCAGGGGATCTGGCACCTTGGCAAAAGCGGCCACTTCGCCATAGCTGATGCTGCGGCCGCTGCCCTTGTGCATCACCATGCTTTTCTCGGTGGAAAGTTCTGCCACCGGCACGCCCCATTTCTCGGCGGTGGAAATCAGGATCACCTGGCGCGCCTGCGCCCCGGCGATGCGCAGCACCTCGTAGTAGCCGCGCGTGGTGCGCGAGGCGCCGGTGGCCATGATGCCGCCGAACAGCTTGTTGCCCAGCTGCTTGGGGTTGTGGCCTGCCTGCACCACTTTCACCCTGGACCAGTCGGCGTCCAGGTCCTCGGCTACGCACAGGGGCATGGCGGTGAGCGTGCCCTGGCCCATTTCGGAGGCGGGCGAGAGGATGGTGATGGTGCCGTCAAGGGCGATGGTCACCCACTGGTTCGGCGCCAGGCCCGCGCCTTGCGCGACGGCCTTGCCGGCGGCGGTGAATAGCGGCGCGCCGAACGCGACGCCGATGGCGAAGCTGCCCGAGCCGACCAGGAACTGGCGGCGCGAGAGCTTGAGTTGTTGCGTGGGGGTGATGGTCTTTTTCATCATCGCCCCCTATGCCTTGGCGCTCGCCGCGCGCTGCACGGCGGCGACGATCTGGTTATAGGTGCCGCAGCGGCAGATATTGCCGCTCATGGCATCGACGATCTGCTTGCGCGAAGGCTTGGGCGTGTTTTTCAGCAATGCCGCCGCGGTCATGATCTGGCCGGACTGACAGTAGCCGCATTGCGGTACCGCCTCGGCGACCCAGGCTTTTTGCAGCGGATGCTCGCCGCCCGCGGAAAGCCCTTCGATGGTGGTGATCTGCTTGCCCGCGACGGCGCTCACCGGCATCACGCAGGAGCGCGTCGGCGCACCGTCCACATGCACGGTGCAGGCGCCGCATTGGGCCATGCCGCAGCCGAACTTGGTGCCGGTCATGCCCAGGGTATCGCGCAATACCCAGAGCAGGGGAGTCTCGGGGGCGACATCGGCTTCTACAGCCTTGCCGTTGACGGTAAGTTGCATGCTCGTCTCCTCTAGTTATGTGCATTTGGCTGGCGCAGCAAACCGCTACAAAATGCGTGGCGATCTTTGCGCCGGTAGCTAAGCTAGCACGAGCAAATCACATCGCGCCTTGGAATAGAAAAATACAATCGCGAGAGGAGCATCGGTTCGCCAGGCAAACCAAAAACCATAATGGAATCAAGGCGTAACGGCGCAGTGGCGGGATAATCCGTTCAGGTAACGAACCGGGGATGCACGAGCCGCAGGGCTGCCCGCGCGCAGCGGGAGCATGCCGGCACCGGCTTGCCGCTGTTCCGGCTCGAACCGCCCGTGGACGGTCAGGCCATGCGCGCCTATCGCCGCGCCGCCAGGCGCTTATGCAAGGCGATCAGGCGCGGCCTGATCCCGGCGCCCACGCATATCCGCGGATTGGAGTGTTCGTGGCCGCGCTCGCGGCCGAGCACCGCTTCGCCGCCGTCGGCGCCGATCTCAGCGCAACAATCCGCCGCTGCGCGAGACCACCGCGAGATCGACAAAAGTCAGGCCGCTGTGATCGGTCGGCGAGTAGTTGGCGATGACGCCGCCCAGGTCGTAGTTCTGCAGGCTCTCCATGGCGCGCACGAAGGCCTCGCGGCTCAGGTCCTTGCCGGCGCGGCGCGGCGCAGCGCCTCGGCGAAGATCTTCCCCGACACATAGCCTTCCAGTCCCTTGGGGGTGACGGGCGTGCCCGGCCGCCCTTCGGCGACTTTCTTGTATTCGAGCGCGATCGAGGCGCCGGCGTCGGTGACGGCGGGCATCAGTTGCACGATGGCGATCCCGCGCGCGCCTTCCTTGAGTTCGCCGGTGAGGCTCGCGATGTTGATGCCGGAGTTCATGTAGAAGGTGGTCTGTACGCCGGTGGCGATGGTTTCCTTGACGAACTGCAGCGCAGTCTTGCCGGCGGAACCGACGATCACGGCCTGCGGGGTGCTGGCGGCGATCTTCCTGGCTGCCGCGCCGACCTGCTTGCCTTCGCGGTCGATGCCGGCGGACTGGATCACTTTCAGGTTGCGCTTGGCGAGCGAACGCTCCACGCCGACCTGGATGTCCTTGCCGAACGAGTCGTCGTCGTACACCAGGGCGACGCGGTTGATGCCGATGGTGGCCAGGTGCTGGATGATCTTTTCCATCTCGGCGTGGTAACCCGCGCGCACCGGAAATACATAGCGCTTGAGCGGCGCGCGCAGCACCTCGGCGCCGGTGGAGGGCGCGAAGAACGGCACCTTGGCGGGCGTGGTGTACTGCTCGACGGCGCGGAAATTCTCGGTGCCCACGGTGGCGAAGATGGCGAAGACGTTGTCTTCCTCGACCAGCTTTTTCGCGTTGGCTACGCTGCGCTCGACGTTGTAGCCGTCGTCCATGCTGAGCAGCTCGATCTTGCGCCCGAAGATGCCGCCGCCGCGGTTGACGCCTTCGAAGTAGGCCAGGGCGCCGGCGTTGAACTCCTTGGTGTTGGCGGCCCGCGAGCCGCTCAGGTCGGCGGTCTGCCCCAGTTTGATCAGCGCCGGCGATACGCCGTCGCTGCCCTTGGCGGCCGGCGCCTGCGCCGTGGCGGCGCCGCTCCAGGCCATCCATGCGCATCCCAATACCAGTCCGAACCGGACGCCGAACTGGACACAAGACCGCCGTGTGATCCTCATATGTCTGCCTCTCCTTGTTGACCCTCGTGGTGCGTGCGGACATGGATGTCCGCCGCCCTGGCCCCGGTGCTTCCCGCTGCCCGGTGGCGCCGCTGCATGATTGTCGTTATGGATCCGGACGCCCGCGGGCGCGCCGGTCTGAGGTATGGTGATCTGGCGTGAAACTGGTTTCAGTTTGTGTGCTGGCTCATCCCCGTGTCAATGCGATGCGTGTTAATTTTGGTGTCGCCGCAAGACCGGGCGGGCGCCGTATCCGGCATTTGCCGCATTCGCCGCATCTGCCGACGATCCCCGCTGCGTCGGGCCGCATCTTGCGGGTTGTCGTCAATCGAGCTTGATGCTCGCGGTCTTGACCACCTTGCCCCATTTGGCGATTTCGGCTTTCTGGAATTCGGCGAACTGCGCCGGCGCCATGCCCGAGGCTTCCATGCCCAGTTTGTCGAGGCGTTCGCGCATCTCCGGCTCGGCCAGGATTTTCGCGATCTCGGCGTACAGGCGCGCCAGCACCGGCTGCGGCGTGGCGGCCGGGGCGAACAGCGCCTGCCAGGAAACGATCTCATAGCCGGGCACGCCGGCTTCCATCATGGTCGGCACGTTCGGCAGATGGCCGACGCGCTTGCGCGAGGTCACCGCCAGGGGGCGCAGGCGGCTGCTCTGGATGAAGGGGGCGGCGGCCACCGTGGTGTCGAACATCAGCGGCACCTGGCCTGCCATCACGTCCTGCAGGGCCGGGCTGCTGCCCTTGTAGGGTACGTGGACGATGTCGATCGCGGCGATGCTCTTGAACAGCTCGCCCGAGAGATGCTGCGAGGTGCCGTTGCCGGCCGAGGCAAAGGAAAGCGCGCCGGGATTTTTCTTCGCTTCCGCCACGATGCCCGCCACCGACTGGTAGCTGCTGGCGGCGCCCACCACCAGCACGTTGGCGTTGGTGCCGATCAGGGTGATCGGCGCGAAGGAACGTACCGCGTCGTACGGCAGCTTGCTGTACAGGCTCTGGTTGATGGCGTGCGAGCTGATGGTGCCGCCCAGGATGGTGTAGCCGTCCGGCGCGGCCTTGGCGACATAGTCGGAGCCGATGTTGCCGCCGGCGCCGGCGCGGTTGTCCACGATCACCGATGTGCCCAGGGCTGGTCCGAGCTTTTGCGCGATCAGGCGCGCCAGCACGTCGGTGGTGCCGCCCGCCGGAAAGGGGACGACGTAGGTGATGGGGCGCGCGGGCCAGGCTGTCTGGGCCAGGGCGGGAGCGGTGCAAAGGGATGCGGCGGCGCAGGCGAATGCGGCCAGTCTGTGTAGCGGTTTCATTGGTGCTTGTCTCTAGGGTGATGGATTCTTTGGGGCGGATTCTTTGGGGCGGATTCTTTAGGGCGAACCGCGCCGCGGCGGGACGTGCTGCGCCCTGCCTTGCGGCATGCTGCTTTTGAAAGCGATGGACTTAGGGGGCCGGCGCCCGGCCGTGCTCAGGCACGCGGCCGCCGGCCCCGCATTTTCAGCCGGTGACGCCGATATTCCACGGCACGAACTCATGGTCGCCCAGGCCGAGCAGCTCGCTCTTGGTGGGCTCGCCCGAGGCGTACTTCAGCAAGTCCTCGAAAATCTGCTGGCCCATCTGCCCGATGGTGCTCTTGCCCTCGAGGATGGTGCCGCAATTGATGTCCATGTCCTCGGTGAGCTTTTCGTACATCGGCGTGTTGGTCGCCAGCTTGATCGAGGGCACCGGCTTGGCGCCGAACATCGAGCCGCGGCCGGTGGTGAAGGCAATCATGTTGGCGCCGCCGGCGATCTGCCCGGTGGCCGAGCAGGGATCAAAACCGGGCGTGTCCATGAACACGAAACCCTTCTTGACGACCGGCTCGGCGTACCTGTACACGTCGATCAGCGGGCCGGTGCCGCCCTTCATCGAGGAGCCGAGGGACTTCTCCAGGATGTTGGCGAGGCCCCCGGCCTGGTTGCCGGGGCTGACCACGCCATTGATCTGGGTGTCGCGGCCGACGGTGTAGACGTCTTTCCACCAGCGGATCCGCTCGATCAGCTTTTCGCCAACTTCGCGGGTGATCGCGCGGCGCGTCAGGGTGTGCTCGACGCCGTAGATTTCCGGGGTCTCGGAGAGGATGGCGGTGCCGCCGTGGCGCACCAGGATGTCCATCGCCGCGCCCAATGCGGGATTGGCGGTGATCGAGGAGAAGCTGTCGGAGCCGCCGCACTGCAGGCCCACCGAGATGTGGCTGGCGGGTACGCGGGTGCGCGTCACCTGGTTCGCCTCGGGCAGCATTTCCTTGACCGCCTCGACGCAGGCCTCGATGGTCTTGCGCGTGCCGCCGGTGTCCTGCATCACGAAGGTCTTGAGCATCGGGCCGCCGGAGAGCTTCTGCTCTTCCATCAGGTTGCGGATCTGGTTGCGCTCGCAGCCCAGGCCCACGATCAGCACCGCCGCCATGTTGGGGTGGCGCGCGTAGCCGGCCATGGTGCGCCGGAGCAGGTCCATCGGCTCGCCGGTCAGTTCCATGCCACAGCCGGTGGCATGCGCGAAGCCGGCCACGCCGTCGATGTTCGGGAAGTCCTTGAGGCGCTCGGCGGTGAAGTACTCGGCCACCTTGTGCACGACAGTGGCCGAGCAATTGACGGTGGAGAGGATGCCGACGAAATTGCGCGTCGCCACCCGGCCGTCCGGGCGCACGATGCCCATGAAGGTGGCGCGCTCGGCTTCCGGCACCATGACGACCGGCTTGTACTCCTCACAGTAGGCGTAATCGCGGTCGAACTCGCGGAACTCCATGTTGTGGTTGTGCATCAGCGTGCCGGGGGCGACGTCGCCCTTGGCGAAGCCGATCACCACGTTGTACTTGATGATCGGCTCGCCGGCCTGGATCGCCCGGGTGGCGATCTTGTGCCCGGGCGGCACCCGGTTCAGGCTGGTCACGCCTTCATTCGGGATCTCGGTGCCGGCGGCGACGTCGACGCGCGCCACCACCACGTTGTCGTTCGGGTGCAGGCGCACGGTGGGGCCGGAGACTACTTTTTCGCGGATTTCTATCATGAGAGTCAGGTGCTGCTATTTTGGTCAAAAATCAAGTTTACTCCCCGGCCGGGGGGCCGTGCCCTTATGGGAAGGTGACGATTTCCACCCAGTTGGGGTTCTTGCCCATCGGGTATTCCTTGAGCTTCCTGAGCTCTCCGGTGGCCGGATTGATGGCGTAGCTGCTCATGCCGTGCGAGGCCTGGCCGACCGCCAGCAGGTAGCGGCCGGACGGGTCGATGCTGAAGCCGCGCGGCTCCTTCTCGGTCGGCGTGTGGCCGATCAGATTGACCTTGCCGGTATTGCCGTCCACCGCCCAGCCCGCCAGGGTGCTGGAGTTGCGCTCGGAGGTGTAGAGAAAACGGCCGTCGGGCGTGAAATGCAGGTCCGCGGCCCAGGGCTTGACGGTGGAGCCGGGCGGCAGGGTGCCGACCATCTGCAACTCGTTCAGGTAGCCCTTTTGCGCATCGTAGCCGTAGACGGTCATCGAGGCGTCCAGCTCGCTCAGCAAGTAGACGAACTTGCCGTTGGGGTGGAACACGAAGTGGCGCGGACCGGACTTCTCGCGGGTGGAGACATCCGGCGGGTCGTTGCGCGTGAGGGCGCCGGTGGCCGCGTCAAAACGCAGCTGCATCACGATGTCGCCGCCCAGGTTGGTGGCGAAGGCGTAGCGGTTGGCCGGGTCGGTGTGGATGGCGTGCGCGTTCGGCTGGGTCGCCATGATCTGCTTGGGCGCGCCGACCGTGCCGTCCGGGTTCACCGGGTTGACGCTGATCTTGTTGCCGCCGTAGGAAGCGGCGAGCAGCCACTTGCCGGTCTTGTCCAGGTCGATGTTGGCCATGCTGTCGGCCAGCTCGCCGCTCTGGAGCGCGGCCAGCTTGCCGGTCTTCGGGTCGATGTTGAAGCTGGCGACCGAGAAGGGCTGCGAGCGCAGCGCCACGTAGAGGTGCTTCTTGTCGGGGCTGACCACCATCGGCATCGCGGTGCCGGTGACGGCGACCTTGTCGAGCAGGGTGAGGTCGCCGTTTTGCGCGTCCATCTGCATGACGAAGATTTCGCGGCTGTCCGCATTGGACACGTAGACGTAGGTGGCGGCTTGCGCGGCGGACATGCTGGTGGCTCCGAGGGAAAGCAGGCTGCCGAACAGGGCGGCCTTGATCAGCTTGGGCAAAGAAGTGGATTGCATGTGTAGGCTCTCTTGTCGTGGATCAGGAGAACAGCTTGGGCAGCCAGAGCGAGAAGCCCGGCACGTAGGTAACGAGGCCGAGCGCGGCGATCAGCGCGCCGTAGAAGGGCCAGATGGTTCGCATCACCGTGCCCACCGAGACTTCGCCGATGGCGCAGCCGACGAACTGGGTGGTGCCCACCGGCGGGGTGTTCAGGCCAAGGGCGCAGTTGATCAGCATCATCATGCCGAACTGCACCGGGTCCATGCCGTACTTGAGGCAGATCGGCAGGAAGATCGGCGTGCAGATCAGGATGGTCGCCGCCATGTCCAGGAAGGTGCCCAGAAAAAACAGGATCAGGTTGACCAGCAGGAAAATCACGGCCGGGCTGGAAGAGACCTTGGAGAGCATCTCCCCGGTGATGTCGGCCAGGCTGTACAGGCTGATCAGATAGCCGAAGGTGGTGGAGATGCCGATCAGGAGCAGCACCACGCCGGTGGTCTTGACCGCCTTGGCGGCGGCCTTGAGGAAGTTCTCCCACGACAGGCTCCGGTAGACGAAGATGGTCAGCGCCAGGGCGTAGATCACCGCCACCGCCGCCGATTCGGTCGCGGTGAAGATGCCCTTGAGAATGCCGACCATGATGATCACCATCACCATCAGCCCGGGGATGGCGACGGCCAGCGAATGGGCCACCGCGCCCCAGCCCGGGAACTTGCCCGCCGGGTAGCCGCGCTTGAGCGCGACCAGGTAGGCGGCCGCCAGGTTGCAGAGCGTCAGGATCAGCGCGGGCAGCACGCCGGCGAGGATCAGCGAGGCGATCGACACCTTGCCGCCGGCGGCAAGGGAATAGATGATCATGTTGTGCGAGGTCGGCATCAGCGCGCCGACCAGTGCCGCGTGGGTGGTGACGTTGACCGCGTAGTCGGCGTGGTAGCCCTCGCGCTTCATCATCGGGATCATCACCGCGCCCATCGCCGAGACGTCCGCCACCGGGGAGCCGGAGACGCCGCCGAACAGCGTGCAGGCCACCACGTTGCTCAT
>Ga0307511_10000960_pt1 | contig 30555 bp, 25 predicted proteins | sample 13_EM_MG_FD_200266 | JGI IMG/M metagenome (GOLD analysis project Ga0307511, IMG submission 200266) | Populus trichocarpa ectomycorrhiza microbial communities from riparian zone in the Pacific Northwest, United States - 13_EM | ecosystem: Host-associated > Plants > Roots > Unclassified | place... | reverse complement strand
CCTCCAGGGTCACCACACCGACCCCGCCGACCTGGACCACCTTCTCAACTAACTCCACGGGCTTGCTCCTCAACCGGGCGCCGATCTGACTCGACGGCCTCGCTTTGATTGTGTTCGAGTCTCCACCCAAGACGACTGGAGCGCTCGCTCCAATCCTCAACCGGACCACCCCCCCACGTCAAGCACGCAATCAAAGAACGGATCGGGCGACCGGATCGCTGGGCCAACAGGGCATCGACACGGGGGCAAGTGCGGGAACCGGGCTTCCGGGAGTGAGGCTTCGGGCTTCCGTATCGACCCGTGGGCTGCTCCTCAGCGCAACCTGTCCATGCCCATGCCCGCGCGCGCCCAGATCAGGAGGCCAAGGCCGACGGAACTGACCCGATAGGCCAGAGCCGGCGTCGAGCCCCCTGGTGTAGAGCCCGCCGCTCCCTGCCTAAATCCCAGGGCTCTGCGGGGTGTTGATCTGCTTGGCTAGACGGAAAGGTGACAGCCGTTGAGGCTGTTTACCTCTCGCGGCCGATCTGCTCCGCTTGATCCATGACGGTTGCGTCTGCGGCACTAGAGGACGCCAAAGAGACTGTTGTCGACGCAGGAATTGCACATGGAATCGCTGGTAGCGGGTTGGCCTTCGAAGCTCTGGAGCCAAGATCGACGATCAGTCTCCGTAATGCTTCCCTGAATGATCCGCGATCGTCGGTATGATCGACCTCGTTTTCAACCCTCGCCAGCGTGGGGAATCGGTGGACCCCAAGGCTCTTTAGTGCCTCTCGGCTCTCCCAGGGACTCCAGTGATTTGCCCTCGTGGCAACAACCGATCCGATCGTCAGCCGGTAGAGAATGGAGAACAATGTCGCGGCCTCCGAGATGGGCATTCCGGAGTCGACGATGCTACGCATCGCCGGTTCGTAGAACCGGCTCGTCATGTTCATCCCGAGCCATGCGCGACCCCGCATCAACAGTATGAGATCCGCATGCTCGGCCCACATCTCATAGGCGGCTTCGAACCGCCTCTGAGTCGCGGTGGCCCAGTCGAGAGTATCGGGAACCTCAGGAAAGCCGGCCGCGACGTAGTCAGCGCACATATCCAGGAGACCATCGAAGCTCCCGCAACGCCGGTACACAGCGACGTGGTTGGTTCCCAACACTTCCCCCACTCTTCTGAGTGAAAGAGCGCCTGATCCTTCGCTCCGCAGGATCCCTAACGCAGCCTCAGCGATGACATCAGAGGCGAAAGATTTGGGCTTTGCCGGGGATTTGGGCTTTGCCAAGGATTTTTTTGCCCTTGCTATGGATTTTGGCCTCGCCTTGGTTCTCGTCATGGACACGCCTCTATAACTCCACTTCACTCGTACCAGTGTTGCACACGGCTCGTGCGCGGCTACCGAACCTTGGACCCCATCGGCGTGGAGTCACGCCGGCCGATCCCCGCCTTGCGACAGATCTCCGCGATCGGGGTGCCCGCCCCCACCCTGCGTGATGCCTCTTCCGTCCGCATGGGCGATTGGGAGCGGCGCTGACGGCCGCCACCGCAGGGCATTCCCGCTTCGAGCCGGTGATGCTTTCCGGGCAGCTGGCTGTTCCTCCTTCAGATAGCCGAAAACCAGTCCGTCCGGATTCCTTGACCTCTGTGGCGCTTCATGAGATATCTCACTGTACCAGTGTTACAGACATCACGACATAAGTCCGAGTGGAACTCGACCTGAGCTCGATTCAGCACGCAGTCGCTGCCCATGTCACCCCATTGCCAATGCGAGATGAGCGCATCCAGCATGAACCCGGATCCGAGCGCAAGTTGAGTAGCAGAGACGCGGCTTAGGTCCGACGGTCTAAGTGTTGAGTCCCGAATGGTGCCACATTCCACCAACCTGTCCTCCTCGACCGTCCCCGACACGGAGCCGAATCTCTACGTGCTCTACGGCACCGAGACCGGCAACTCCAAGAAGCTCGCTTCCGATGCGTCTGCGGCGGCCGATCGGGCCGGGCTCCACGCTCGCGTGCTAGGGCTCGACCAGCTCCAAGCACAGGAGCTGACCAAGGTCCGTCATGCGATCCTCGTGGTGTCCACGACCGGTGAAGGGGAGATGCCCTACAACGCGGTTGACTTCTGGGACGCGCTCGGCGCGGATGACTTTCCGCGTATCGAGCAGTTGCGCTACGGCATGCTCGCCCTAGGCGAGTCCGTCTATGACCACTTCTGCGCCGCCGGCATCGCCCTCGACGAACGGCTGGCAAAGCTCGGGGCCACCCGGCTCGTCGACCGTGTGGACTGCGACTACGACTTCGAGACGCACGCCGCCACTTGGCTGGACGAGGCAATCGGCGTGTTCGCCGAAAGCATTCAGGCGGATGGGTCCGCCGGCTCCGAGGCGGTTAGCGTGTCCTCCTCGCACGAAGGGGGTCGACCCCGACATACCGCGCACATCGCCGCGAAGCGCGTACTCACCCGCGGCAAGACCGAGCGCGAGGTCGTGCACTATACGATCGCCCTCGACACGCCCGGCGCTGACGCAGCTCCGTTCGATTGGCAGCCGGGCGACTCGCTGAACCTATTTTACGGCAATGACCCAGCGCTCGCCCACGACATCCTCAATCGCCTGCGTCTGCGAGCGGACGACGTCCCGCACGGCACCGACAAGTCGCTTGGAGAGCTCCTCACGGGCCACCTAGAGCTGCGCGCCCTCTCGCGCGAGCTTGTCCAGGAGGCAGCCGCGCAGGACGTCGGAGATGAATTGCAGCACATGCTCGCGCAGAGCACCCCCGAGGTGTTTGAGGCGTGGCGCGAGTCGCACGATCTGTTGCAGGTGCTCATCGAGCATCCAGAAATCCGCTTCGATGCGGAGCGGCTCGTCTCCCTGCTGCGCCCGCTGCAGCCGCGCGCCTACTCGATCGCCTCCAGTCCGCTGCGCGATCCTGCTTCGATCGACCTCTCGGCGCGCACCGTGCGCTACCGGCACGGCCTCCGGACTTACCACGGTGTTGTGAGCGGCGGCCTGTCACAGCGTGCGAGCGCGGGCGATCCAATCGAGGTGCAGCACCTGGCCACCCCCTCGTTCCGACTGCCCGACGATCCAGCCACCGACATCGTCATGGTCGGTGCCGGAGTCGGGGTCGCCCCGTTCCGTGCGTTCCTGCAGCACCGCGCGGCGCGGGGCGATCGCGGCCGGAGCTGGCTGCTCCACGGCATCCGCAACCCCAGCGAGGACGAGCTCTACGCCGATGAGTTCGCTGCGTGGCGACACGACGGCCTCCTGTTCTCGTACGACGTGTGCGCCTCTCGCGTTCTAGACGGCCGGCGGTACGTGCAGCATCGGATGGCAGAGCGCGGCCGCGAGCTGTTCGGGTACCTCGATGAGGGCGCGGTGCTCTACGTATGCGGCGACGCGCGCCGTATGGCGAAGGATGTCAGGTGCGCCCTGCGGGCGATCGCAACGGACGTGCTCGGCTCTGCCGCCAGGGGCGAATCGTTCGTCGAGGGCCTACAGGCCGGACGACGGTATCGGCAGGATGTCTACTGAGACCTTTCGCGTCAGCCCGCTATTGCGCAGTGTATCCGCCATCCACTGGGAGCGTGACACCAGTGATAAATCGCGCGTCGTCGCTCGCAAGAAAGGCGATTGCGGCGGCGATGTCGTCCGGGCTTGGCATACCGGGCATGGGATTCATTTTGTTCAGGGCGTCAGCTAGGCCCTTGGGATCTCCCAACTCTTCCGCCGCCTTTATGTTCATTGGCGTCCAGACCGCGGTCGGTGCCACGGCGTTGGCGCGAATCCCCACTTTCGCATATTCCACCGCCGCCTCGCGGGTAAGCTGGACAACGCCCGCCTTGGCGGCACCATAGGGTGGGCCGCCGGCGCAGCCGACGAGCCCGTTGATCGACGCCACACTGACGATGACACCGCTTTTCTGCGGCACGAACTGCTGCAGAGCGTATTTCATCCCGTAGTAGACGCCGCTGAGGTTGACGCGAATGACCCGGTCCCAATTTTCCAGTGTGGATTCGTGGATCAAGGCAACCCGTGAATTGATGCCGGCATTATTGATCATCACATCCAGCCGCCCGAACGCACGCACCGCAGCAGCCACGGCGTTCTCGACCGAGGCGGGATCCCCGGTATCGATCCGCTCAAAAGGCATATCATGTTGCTTCGCAACGGCCTGGCCACGGTCGACATCGATGTCTGTAACGAGAACGCGGGCGCCCTCTTCGACAAATCGCCTCACGGTCGCCTCGCCCATTCCGGCGCCGCCACCGGTGACGAGGACGCTTTTGTCTTTCAGGTTCCGCACTCTTCCTCCCGCAATTCGAAGCACTCCCGCAAACTGAGGGTGTCTTTCGACTCTTTCCGCAGCCGGCTAGAATTTCACTCCCAACCGAACGCCATATGTGCGCGGCGGATCGTAGCTTCCATTGATCACCCAGCCTATGGCACCCCCGTTTACAAAGGTACCGTTCTTGTAGAGCCCATTTCCAATGTTCTTCACAAAAACACTGGCCGTTAGACGATCCTTAATATCCGCCCAGCCGATTGATGCATTCACGATTGTGGAAGCACGCTCTGAATTCTCAACACTGTTGAATTGGTCGAAATAAACCTGGCTGGTCGATCGACCATCGCCGCGGACCGTGACGGGTCCAACGCTGGTATCGAAGGTATATTGCGCGCCATAGCTCAGGGTGTATTTCGGCGTGAATGGGAGCCGGTTGCCGGCAAGGCTGATGACTCCAAGGCTCGGATTAGTCGGATCGAAGGTGTCGAAATGCTCGAACTTCGATTTGAGCCATGCTGCCGCGGCATCGAATTCGAGCCCGCGCACGGGAACGGCGGTTATTTCCAACTCGGCGCCATAAATCTTGGCGGACGCCGCGTTTATGAACTCGTTACTGGTCAACTGCGCCACAACGACCTGCATATTTTTGTAGTCGTAGTAGAACCCAGCTGCATTTAACCGGAGTTTTTGATCGAGAAGATCGAACTTGAAGCCAGCCTCGTAGTCGGTGAGAGTCTCTGGTTGGTAGGCAGGTGCAAGTCCACCAACATTGAAGCCGCCAGCTTTGAAGCCCTTCGCGAAGGTCGCGTAGATCAACCGGTCAGGCCCGATTTTTTGCTCGAGCGTCACACGCGGGCTGAAATTGTTGTAGCTCACACTCCCACTGAGCGTCGGCCCCGTGTGCACAAAGTTTGGATCAAAGGGATTAAAGACATCGAAGTCGAAAAACTCGTCGAATTTTCGCTTCTTTTCCCAGCTGTAACGTGCGCCGGCGATCAGCGTGGTGGTGTCAGTCAGGTTATAGGTGAGTTGCCCGAATCCCGCCGTTGCTCGAGTGTTGACATTGCCCCCCAGGGTAAAGCCCTGGCTAAACCCACTTGCGAGCGCGCCGGGAATTCCAAGTGCCAAGGCGGCCGGGCCGTAGAAAGGATTTATCGAGTCCATTCGATAGTTCTGACCGTAGAAATAAGCTCCTACGACGAAATTTCCTCGCGAAAAATCCTTCTGGAGTCGAAGCTCCTCCGTCAATTGCTCCGCACGTTCCAACCCGTTCGACCGTTGTAACGGGATACTGCTTCCATCATCGTAATGGTACTCAAAGGATGAATGGCGGTAGGACGTTAGCGACACCAACGAATAGTCGCTCCCCAGATCGAGCCTTGCATCGAGACTGAAGCCGTATGAAGTCTTGCCGGTAAATGGCAATTGGCCCGAATAGTTATGGCGAGGGTTGCCATCGGATACTTGCCCGCCCAGAACCACGCCAAGTGGCGTGGCACCCGGCACATCGACCCCTACGAATAATGGGCCGACGCGGTCTCGCTCTCTCGTATAATCCGCGGACAAGGTAGCTGTAAAATTATCGGAACGGGCCAACCTCAGCTTACCGCGCACGGCGTCTGTATCCTGGTTGTCAACATCAACGTTGGCGGGAACGTTCAAGTCATAGCCGCTGTGATTGCGGGTTCGGAAAGCGATGCGTCCGGAGACTCCGTCCGCAAGCGGGCCACTGATCGCTCCGTCGACATTGTGGGTTGAATAATTGCCGATCTCGGTGTTGAGATATCCGGACAGCGTGTCCGTGGGACCCCTCGTGATGACGTTGACCGTACCCGCGATCGCATTGCGCCCGAACAGAGTTCCCTGAGGGCCGCGGTTCACCTCAACGCGGTCGATGTCGTAGAAGGTGCCGTCGATGTCACCAGCGAGTGCTAGAAATTCACCGTCAACGTGATAGGCGACACGCGGTTCACCCCCCTGCGTCGCGAGGTCCTGAAAGCTGAGGCCGCGCAGAGTAATCCGGGTTTCGCCATAATTGTTGCTGAATGCCATGTTCGGAACCAGGCGCGCGAACTCCTGAGGATCCGAGACACCTTTTGCCGCGAGGTCATCGCCAGAGATGGCGGTTACCGCGATGGGCACGCTCTGTAGATTTTCAGCCCGTTTCTGAGCGGTCACGATTATCTCTTCGAGTCCCCTGCCACCCTGCGTTTCCGCTGTGCTCGGGGTTGCTGATGCCACCACCTGAGCAAAGGCCGACGCCGGAGCCGCTGCAATGGCTGCCAATATGCATGACCGAGAAATTTTCATCAGAACCCCCCCCCGTTTTATCCGTTCTGAGCAAGGACCCAATCGGAGCGCTCGCTCCAGGCTCCCGATCGAGGCGCTCGCTACAGGCACCCGATTGGAGCGCTCGCTCTATAATCACGAGCGGGCGTAATGGTGTCAAGATCTACTTGAGGGCTTTGTGTCGGTCTTCACTTGCGCATGCGCGATCGCCTTCACCTGCGGCGGGTTCGCAATCACCACCCGCGGGACGCAGGGCGGCAACACGCGTGAGACCTCCGTGCCGTTGCCGGTCGCCTCGCCAAAGGCCACGGCCTCATGGCTTGCCTGCAATCCATGCCGAAGCGCTCGAGCGCCGTCCGGGGTCATGTCCACCTGGCCTGCCCGGTGGACCTTAGGATGCGGCGCTGTTCGCCCGGTCGGGGCGACATCCCATGCGTCGAAGACAGAGTGTCAGAACCAATCCCTAGGTCGCTCGATGGTGCTCACAGGGATCGCTGCCCAGGACGAATGCGCCGGCAGCCCACCCCATCCCGACCGCGACAACGGCCAGCTCTGCCCCCTTGATCTGACGCTTGCCCGAGCGCCCCGCGACCTGAAGCATCCCGTCCATGAGGTGATTGAGGCCGTGAAGGCGGCCACCGCCGAGGTTCCCGCCGGACGGGTTGATGGGGAGTTTGCCGGTGGGCGCGATCCGACCGTCCTGGATGAAGTCAAAGGCTTCGCCTTCGCCGCACAGGCCGAGTGCCTCCATCCAGAGTATGGTCATGATGCTGAAACCGTCGTAGAGGTTGGCAACGCTCACGTCGCCGGGCGCGCAGCCAGCGTCCGCCCACAGGCGGCGGCCGATGTCTCGGTTGTCTGCGAGCTGCTCTTCCAGTGCCTCGTCGACCGTCACGCTTCGCCGTGGCGGCACACCGTCCGCAATGCCGTGAACGTACGCTGCCGGTTGGGCAAGGTCAGCAGCGCGCTCGGCAGTGGTGATAATGAATGCTCCTGCGCCTTGCACCGGGAGATCGCAGTCGAACATGGATACGGGCCTCGAAACCATCCGTGCGTTCAGATACTCATCGACGGTCAACTCGACAGGCTTGTACTGCGCCCAGTAGCCTCCGTCGTATGTCAGTCCGTTTTTGCGCGCCTGTATGACGAACGCTGCCATCTGCTCACGGCTGCCGCTGTTGTATTTGGCTTGATACTGCGACCACGGAAGCGCGGCGCCATCGGCGGGCGGGTACAAGCCGTACGGGGCCCGGAACTGCTCAACGGCGAAGTGCGCTTCCATCCCGGACATCTGGATCTCGCCGGACTTGGTCTCCTCCGTATGCCCGTAGCTTCCGGATCCTGGATTGTGCAGCGCCCGAAACAACAGCGCGTAGTTGCAGTCACCGGATTCGACCGCGCGGATGGCCGCTAACGTCGAATTCGCAATCGTGCCGGGTACGTCCGCAGTCCAGCGCGGATCCACGCCGAGCGCCTTCACCATGTAGCCAGTGGAGACAAACTCGGTGCCGTCCGCCGAGTTCCCTCGCGAAAACGGTGCGTCCGGCGTGCAGACCACGCCATCGATCTGGCTCAGCTCCACCCCTGTGTCCTTGATCGCCGCCAGGCTGGCCTCGAGCGCGAGGTCACCGAGCGGGACCTCGGGCCCGCGGAACACCCGAGACTGACCGAAACCTGCGAAAGCTGCCCTGTGGTGCTTTACCCTGCTCATCTCAGCGCTCCGTCTGCGGGGTGGTTCGCAGCCTGAATTGCGGGATGACCGCCCCATCGGCGATTTCCTGGAACTCCACCTCGACGGGTGCGCCGATCTTGAGATCGGCATAGTTCGAACCCGGGAAGTTGGATGCGAGGATCAGTCCTTCCTGCTCTTCAAGCTGCACCAGCCCCACGAGGTACGGCGAGATGGACTGGAAGTAGGGGTGCCGTGCACCTGACACCGTTTCAGTGAAGCTGTAGACGCTGCCGCGGCCGCTCACTTCCTCGAAGGACAGCGCCGAGGACGAGCAAGAAGCGCACGAGGCATTCGGAGGAAACTGGAGTCGCCGACACGCTGCACAGCGCTGGACGAGCAGCTTTCTGTGTTTGATGCCCTCCCAGAAAGGCTTCGACAAGGCGTCAGCGACAGGCAGCGGCGGATGCAGGGTCATAACTTGGTGCCTTAGCCGAGCTTGGACGGGGCGTCATCGAGCAGCATCGTCTTGGTTTCGAAGTAAGGCAGCAGACCCTCCACACCCCCTTCCCGACCCAACCCGGATTGCTTGAACCCGCCAAAGCCGATTGTGAAGTCACCGCCTCTGAAGGCGTTGTGTCCGACAGTGCCCGACTGCAGCCGACGGCCGATGTCGTAGACCCGATCGATGTCGTTGGAAAACACCGACGCGTTCAGCCCGTAGATTGAGTCGTTCGCGACGTCGACCGCCTGGGTGTCATCATCGACCGGAATGACGCTCAGCACGGGGCCGAAGATCTCCTCCTGAGCAATCGTCGAAGAGTTGTCGACATTGGCGTAGACGGTCGGCTCGACGTACCAGCCCCTATCCAGATTGGCCGGCCGACCGCCACCGCACGCGAGCCTCGCGCCTTGCTGCTTGCCGATCGCGATGTAGCGCTCGACCCGCTCGCGCTGCTGCTTGGTGACCAGCGGACCCATGTCGCTGTCCGAGTCAAACGGGTCGCCCACTCGCACCTTCGAGAACACGGCGCTCAGGGCGTCAACTAACTCGTCGTGTCGGCGGCGCGACACGACGATCCGAGTCAAGCAGGAGCACGCCTGCCCGGTGAGCCGCGTCGCCGCGGTGGCGAGCGTGTTGGCCGCCTCTGCCAAGTCGTAGTCGTCGAGGATGATGGCGGCCGACTTGCCGCCCAACTCCAACGTGTAGCGACCGATGCGCTCCCCAAGGATCGACGCGATTCGCCGACCCGCCGCGGTCGACCCCGTGAAGGCGATCTTCTCCACCCGCGGATCGCGTACGAGCAGCTCAGACACCTCACGGTCCGCAGCGACAACGTTCAGCACTCCGGGCGGCAGGCCGATCGACTCGGCGATCTCCGCCATCACGTAGGCTTCGCCAGGTGCCTCCGGCGACGCCTTCAGCACGATGGTGCACCCGGCCAACAACGCAGGTGCGATCTTGAAGGAGGTGATCGACAGGGGCCCGTTCCACGGGATGATGGTCCCCACGACCCCGACCGGCTCACGCACCAACAGGCCGACACGTCCGCCGTCGACGGGCTTATGCCGCTCGATGAAAGCGAACTCGTCGGCCAACCGCGCGTAGTAGTCGAAACGGGCGGCGCTCCAATCCACCGTTGGCTTGGCAAGAGAGAACAAGACGCCCATCTCGCTGGACTGGATCGCACCGAGGCGATCCGGCTGTGCCCGGAGAGCCTCCGCGAACGCCCGCAGGTAGCCCGCGCGCTCCGCAGGGCTCATCCGGGGCCACGGCCCGTTGTCGAATGCCTCCCGGGCGGCAGCGACTGCCCAATCCATATCGGCCGCCTGCGCCGCGACCACCCGCATTTGCACCTGCTCGGTCGCGGGGTTGATCACGTCGAAGGTCGACGTCGTTGAGGGGCTGATCCACTCCCCGCCGATGAAGAGCCGGTCCGGATGCCGAAGATCGAACTTGTGCTGCGTACTCGGGCTCATGTTCTTTCCTGTGCGTTTGGCGATGACTCTCATCGCCGCCTTTGTTATGCGGATATGCGAAGCGCGCTTCAGAGCGCGCCGCTGGCACGCATCGCTTGGATGTCTTCCGGACTCATCCGCAGAATGCCTCCCAGGACGTAAGCATTGTCCTCGCCGTAGTTCGGTCCGGACCGGTCGAGTCGGCCACCAATGTGGGCCGGTGTGTCGGAGAGCTTTACCGGGTGATCCCGCACCGGCCATCGGCCAATCTCGGACTGGTTGAGTTCAGTCAGCCAGCCGAGGTGTTTGAGTTGGGGGTCTTGCTCCACTCGCTCTTGTGCGGTCTGACACACTCCCGCCGGGACGCGTCGACGCTGAAGCTCTGCCATGAGCTCGAAACCGTCCCACTTCTGCGTGGCCTCGTTGACAGCCGCCTCCAGAGCATTCTGATGGGCCAGTCGTTGTTCGAGTGTCGCGAAGCGATTGTCGGATGCGGCGGCTTCGAGGCCGAGCACATCCACCAGCGTCCGCCACTGTTCATCCGTGAACGCGGCGATGGCGATCCAGCGATCATCGCCGAGCGTTCGGAAGGCGCCGTGGGGCGCCGCAGGCTTGTAGGGCGAGCGGTTGCCGTATCGAGACCAGCGCCGACCGTTGACGGAATAGTCCAGAATGGTCGTTCCTGTCAGATAGACACCCGTCCCCGCCTGAGACGCGTCGATGTGACACCCTTTGCCCGTCACACTGCGGCGATACAGAGCGGCGAGCATCGCCTGAGCCATGTTGTAGGCGCCGAACCAGTCCAGATACGAGTATCCGATTCCCGCCGGCGGGAACGGCTCCGGTAGCCCCGACATGTCACTGATGCCCGACAATGCCTGCGCCGTCGGCCCGTACGTGCGCGCCCGACCATAGGTGCCGAGTTCTCCCAGCCCGCTCTGCTGCACATAGATGATGTTGGGATTCAACTCCTTCAGCTTGTCGTAACCCAAGCCCAACCTGATCATGGTCCCCGGAGAGTAGCCCTCCACGATCATGTCGGCGTCGCGGATGAGGTCCTCGAGGGCCTTACGTCCGCGTGGGTTCTTGAGATTCAGCGACAGACTCAACTTGCCCGAGTTGATCTCCATGAAGAAGCCCGTGCGATTGGGACTAGTCACCTTCGGCAGGGGAAGCTGCCCGGTCGCTCGCTCGCGCTCTGCCCGTCCGCCGGGCGGGCAGAGCGCGACGTCTGCGACCCGCATGCCGTCGAACCGGCTTTCGTGCTCGACCTTGATGACCTCGGCGCCCATCGCAGCGAGGTAACGTCCCGCCCCTGCGCTGGCCAGCATCCACGACAAGTCAATGACGCGGACGTCGCTGAGCGCGAACGGCTTTCCGTGTTTGCTGATTAACGGAGGCTGCTTCGCGCGTTCGGTGATGAGCGCGCGGGTGTGCCGCTCGCCGGGCTTCGCCCACTGCTCGAGCACTTCCTTCGTGTGCTCGCCGACCAGGGGCGGCCTGGGGCCACGGGGCCACGCAAGCCCTTCAGTGACCCACTTCGCGCCTGTGTAGGTGAACGACTGACCCAGCTCGTCGTGATACACGTCGAAGAATGCGTCACGCATCTTCCAGTGCTCGTCCTCGCAGTTCTCCTCCGGACGGCGGATGGGCGCCCAAGGCATGCCCAACTCCTGTCCCTTGCGCCACAGGTCGCGGTCGTAGAGCAGGCGTCCGATCAACTTGTCTGTCAGCTCGGTCAACCGCTCCGGCGTCACCACGGCACCCGGTTTGTCGATCTCGCCCTGCATGCCATAGTCGCGCAGCAGCTGCGCTGTCGGGCCATTGCCGTCCACGACCTCCCGGCCGCCCGTGCCCGCGTACGTCCGGTACGGAAGCAGCCAACGTCCGTCCTTGGTGAGCGCGATCGAAGGCATATCGGAGTGCATCGGCATGGAGTTTCGGCAGGTCTGGCGACGATGCTTCATTGCCAGATAGATCCAATTTGGGGTGTCCGTTTCGGTGTTGCTGCTCACCACCTCGTGAACGCTGGTGGCGATGTGCTGCCCTTTACCCGAGGAGAGGCGGTTGTAGAGTGCGCCGAGAATCGAGATCACAGTCAGTTCGCCGGCGAGCTGGTACGACTGCCACATCTGCGGTGCGATCGGAGGCGTGTCATAGGTCCCGTCGGGTTCGGGATCGTAGCCGCAGTTGTCCATGACCCCGCCCAGAGCAAGCTGGATGAGATCACTGGCCTCGTACTCGGCCCACGGACCGTCATCGCCGAACGGTGTGATGCGCGCCCAAATGAGACGCGGGTTGGCCGCCTTGAGGCTGTCGTAGTCCAGACCGCGCTCAGCGAAGTACCCGCGGGGCTGACTGTCGACCACGATGTCAGCGCTTGCGAGCAGGCGCGTAAGGTCGCCTTTCCCGGCGGGGGAATCGAGGTCGAGAACCGCCGACCTCTTGCCGAGGTTGTAGTGCCAGAAGTAGAGGCTTCGCTCGGGGTGAGGCTCATCGCGGTAGAACGGCCCGTATGAGCGGGTCTCATCGCCGTCCGGTCGCTCGACTCGGACAACATCAGCGCCTAGGCCGGCAAGTACCTTCCCACAGTACTCACCGAGTTCGTTTCCGATCTCGAGGACCCGCAGGCCCCCTAGAAAATGGCGGAAGCCCGTGTGATCTTCCGGGGCCTGGGCTTCAGATACCATGGTCAACCTCACAATGCTCTGTGATTGCAGCGGGCGCTGCGTGCTGATGCCCGACAGCGGCTGGAGCGCTCAAGGCGAGCGGAATGCGCACCGCCGTTCCGTCTTGTACCACTGTTACCACCTCATGTACCACTGTTACAGAAAACGGATGACCCGCGCAAGACCCGACTGATCGTTATCGGATCCACCCCCCGATATCCGGTGCAGAGAAAGTACTCCCGAGGCGCGAGCCGTTGAAGAACCGTGAGAATTTGCCGGTTTTGGACGGGTGGACGCGGAGCTAGCGGTCGAGGAGCGCCCGGCCGGCCCCTGATCCAGCGGTTGCATAAAACCACGCAATCAGTTATTCATGTACCACTGTTACACACGCCCGCAACGCGCGTTCCGTGGCGATTTCAGCGTCGCGTTCCGCGGGCTCGAGCAATAGGTATCGGCCCGTGAAGGCCCCCGCGAGGGGATCCATCCCTACGTTCAACCGAAGACCCTCATCGTCGACGAGAGCCCGCGGCCATCGGCAAGAACACGACCAAATCAGAGGAAGGAGTCAACTCATGAAGGTTCTAGTCCAGGCGAACCGGTGCCAGGGCCACGCCCGGTGCCTCGCGGAAGGTCCGGACGTTTACGTCCTCGACCACCTCGGCTACAACTCGACCAATATCGACGAGGTGCCGGCGCACTTGGCAGATCAGGCACGCCGCGGGGCGCTGGCCTGCCCGGAGCGGGCACTGACCATCGTTGATGAGTCCAGCGGCAGCGGTGAGGCTAGCGGCTCAACCCCGACTGTGAGGAGGGGACACAGATGACAACAATTCAGAGGGGGGCGAACGGTGTTCCCGAGGGTGCACCGGTCGTGGATTTCGACCTTGCGAGCCACAACCGAATGGCGGACTCGAACGCGGCGTGGGCCCGGTTGCGGTCCACGAGCCCCGTGGCCTGGTCGGCGGATAACGGGGGAGCGTGGATCGTATCGAGCTACGACGCCGTCTCGGAGGCGTTCCGTAATTGGGAGTCGTTTCGGTCCGGGCGGGCGGTCCGCACCATTCCTGGCCCCGGCGGCTCGCCTGACCTGCTCCCGATCAACGCGGTGCCCGCCCAAACGACGGCGCTGATGATTCCCGAGGAGCTGGACCCCCCGCTGTGGCAGCCCTACCGCCGGGTGTTCTCGGAATTGTTGTCCCCACGAAAGGTTGAGGCGCTCGCGCCGCGCATCAAACACTGGGTGACGAAATACCTCGACGACGTCATCGAGAGCGGACGGTGCGACATAGTGGATACGCTGACCAGCGGCGTGCCGGGCGCGGTGGTGCTCGAGTGGCTCGGGTTCCCGGAGAACGAGTGGCATCGCCTGGGCGCCGCCTTCCACAACATGTCGGCCTACCTCCCGGGGTCTCCGACCGCGCAACGCTATCTGAATGAGCTGGAGTGGGCCTTCGAGCGGATCAGGGAGGAAGTCACGGCTACGCGCGCGACACCCCGTGACGATCTGACCAGCTTTTTCGCCAACATCCAGGTCGAAGGGAAACAAACCTCGTTCGAGTTCGCCACCGGCATGGTGAACATGGCGATGTCAGGTGGAGTCGACACCACCACCTCGGTGGCCTCCGCGGCGTTCGTCCACATGCATTACCATCCTCAGGACCGCCAACGTCTCCTCGATAAGCCTGCCCTGATCGACAGTGCCATCGAGGAGTTTCTGCGGATGTATCCGCCGGCGCGCACCCATGGTCGCACGGTCGTCAAGGACACGGAGTTTGGGGGCTTCCTGCTGCGCAAGGACGACCGGCTCATCATCAGCGAAGCGTCAGCGTGCCGCGACGAGGCGGCCTTCCCTGATGCGGACAAGTTCGTGATCGATCGCTTCCCCAATCGGCACGTCGCGTTCGGCATCGGGCCGCACCGTTGCCCGGGGTCCCATCTCGCGCGCGCGATGTTCAAGGAGATGCTGACGCAGGTCCTCGAACGGATTCCCGACTACCGCATCGTCGAGGCCGAACTCGAGGAGTACCCGAACTGGACCGCCCTCGGCGGCTGGAGCAGAGCGCCGATCACGTTCACACCAGGAGCGCGACGGCTGTAGGCAGTCGCTCGCGGGCAGACGGCTCGCCCTGTCGGAGGGACCTTATCTCGCCGACAGGGGTCACCATGTCGACCGCTGTGAGAGGCCCCCAGCAAGACGACTGGCGGCGCAACCTCGTCTGCGACCGCCAGTTGTGACGAAGAAGGAAGGTGCCCGATATGGGCGAGCGTGAAGTCCTGATCGTCGGTGCTGGGCTCGGCGCGATACGCGTCGCGGAGCAGCTGCGACAGCGCGGCCATCGCGGGCGAATCAGCGTTTTGGGAGCAGAGCCACATCTACCTTATGACCGTCCGCCGTTGAGCAAGCAGGTGCTGCGCGGCGAAGGCGAGACGACCGCGTTCGCCGACGTGGATCGCCTCGACGTACAATGGATTCTTGGCACGCGGGCGGTATCACTGCATGTCAGCCTCAACAGAGTGCTGGCAGACGATGGTCATGCGTATGGCTACGACGTTCTTGTTCTGGCGCCCGGGGGACGTCCCCGGACACTGCCGGGGCTCAACCTCGGCTCCGATATGCACGTGCTCCGTACGATCGACGATGCGCTTGCGTTGCGCGAGTGCATACGGACGAACAGGCGGCTGATTGTCATTGGCGCCGGTTTCATCGGTTGCGAGATCGCCGCCAGCGCGCGTCAGATCGGCTGCAACGTCGACCTCATCGAGACATTGCCCGCTCCGCTGATTCGCGTGCTCGGACTCGAAGCGGCCTCCAAGGTGACCGCTCTGCACGAGTCGCACGGCGTGCGATTGCACCTCGGGGCGACGGTCGCCGAGATCCTTCGCAGCCCGCAGGGCCGCGTGCGCGGCGTTCGACTGCGCGACGGGAGCGTCATCGACGGGAATGACATCGTTGTCGGAGTCGGAATCATCCCCGATGTCGACTGGTTAGCGGAGTCGGGCGTCGCGTTGCAGGACGGGATCGTGTGTGACAGCAGCGGTCGGACGAGCGTGCAGAACATCTTCGCGCTTGGAGACGCCGCTCAATGGTGGCACGACCTCGTCGGCGACCACCGGCGCGTAGAGCACTGGACGACAACGGCAGACCAGGCTGCGGTTGTCGCAGCTACCATCATGCAGGACCCGGCCGAGGTGCGCGCACAACTTGTCGCCGCTCCGTATTTCTGGAGCGATCAGTATGACATCAAGATCCAAGGTCTCGGATTCATCGACCCGAGCGACCGCATCGACGAGCTCAGCATTCGCGATCGCACTGTTTTCCTGTATTCCCGCGACGGCATCGTGCGGGGCGTGGTCGGCTTCTCGATACCAGGAGCAGTCATGCGAACCAAACCATTGATCGAGCGGGGGGCCGCGTTGAAGGAGGCCATCAACCTCCTCACAGCCTGATCGCGCGGCGGGCCCCGAGGACGACCGTCTCGCTACTTCAAGATGCGGCCGACGCCGTAGCGATCTGCGAAGCGATAACCCGGCCAACCGTGCGCTTCGTTGCGGTGAAGTCGGCAGAGCAGCTAAGACCATGGCAATGATCGTTGAAGTTGAGGCTTCAAAACCCCGCGAGTCCACGGAGTGGAAGATGGGTGGCCGCACCGTACTTTTCGGCGCACTCGGCTATGGCAGTGGACCCATCCTTTTCCTGACCACCGCGAGTGTTTTCATACGACCCACGATGGAAGCCACCGGGTGGAGCACCAGTGAGGTGCTTTTGTCGCCGCTGGTGACCGTTTGCCTCACATTCATGGGACCTCTTGTCGGACGCCTCGTCGACCGCCGAGGCGTCCGGCGGGCGATCATGATTGGACTAGTGCCATACATCATGTTGCTTATCTTGTTTGCGACATTGCCGGTCAAGCGGTTCACTTTCTACGCTGTTGGAGCCGGGATTGGGATTTTCGGCGCGTTCGGATATCTGGTCCCATACAGTCGGGCAGTCGCGTCCTGGTTCGACAAGGGCGCGGGGAAAGCGTTTGGCATCGTTGGCGTCGGCGGTGCATCCATGCCGTTGCTCGGCATTCCACTCGTGACACTTGCCATTTATCGAATCGGCTGGCAGGCAGGCTACCTGGTGCTGGCTGCCTTCGCTCTATTGGTCGCGCTACCCGCCGCTCTATTCGGCGTGCAAGAACGCCGTGGTCATGAAGAGGTTGCAGATAAGGAGGAAGCAAATAGCACTGTCGCTCCTGAAGGAACGAACCGTCTCGAAGATTCCGATGTTCGGCAAGTTCTGCGCACACCGCGGTTTTGGATCTTCTCGCTGCACATCTTCTTAATTGGAGGCGCCGCCTCGGCGTTTCTCTCCAACATGCAGCCAATCATGCTAGATGGCGGACTGGACGTCGGTCACGCGACCACGGTGACCACGCTCTTCACTGCGGGAATCATCTTCGGGAGGCTGGGGGCTGGGGTACTCATGGACCTGATCAACCGCTACTGGGTTGCCGTCCCTGTGTTTGTCGTGTCGATGTTAGGGGCGCTTACGCTCGCCAACGTCGAGTTCTTTCCCGTGGCCGTGATTGCAGTTGCCGCGCTACTGACAGCTGCTGGTCAAGGCGCTGAGGGCGATATCGGAGCGTACTTCATCCTCAAGGAGTATGGGCGGGATGACTTTGGGACGCTGTACGCTACAGCCGGAATCTTCGGCGGAGCCGGCGCTATGGTCGTACCGTATGTATTCAGCTATATCCGCGATGTGTCCGGCGGCTACACCGCCGCAGCCTATTTAGGTGCAGCCCTCTATGCGGCTGCCGCGCTAGCCATTATCGTGTTCGGCGCTCTTGGCCGGAGCGAGGGCGTGACCAGCACTACGCCCAACGGCTAAGGCGGACGCCAACGACTAGAACGCTAATCCCAACTGCCAAGACACCGATGTACATTGCACGATGCCCATGACCTCACGGCCGAGCGGGCGATCGATGACCGCCCGCCAAGGGATAAGGGTGAACTCGTGCGCACGCATGGCAGAGCTCGAGGCAGAAGCCCACGTCGTCTCGCCACAGCGTCCCCGCGAAGCCGCCATAGCCTGATTTTGCTCGACGGGTCTCGTCCAACCCACCCTCAGTTCATGAAGAGACCGTTGACACCATGACGCGGACATCATAAAACCTCTGGAGCGAGCGCTCCAACCTATCGAGCACTCCAATCGGATGCTTGCTCAGAACGTAGAAATGGGGGGGTTCTGAATGAAAATCTCGCGGCTACGCATATTCGCAGTCTTTGCAGTGGCACCGGCGTCAGCCTTTGCTCAGGTGGCGGCAACAGTGAACCCGAGCACAGCGGAAACACAGAGTAACGCGGGAGTCGAAGAAGTGATCGTGACCGCCCAGAAAAGGGCTGAGAACGTGCAGAGCGTGCCCATCGCGGTGACGGCGATCTCTGGCGATGACCTCGCTGCAAAAGGTGTCTCGGATGCTCAGGCCTTCGCGCGCCTCGTCCCAAACGCGACGTTCAGCGACACTAATGGCGAAGCGCGGATCAACCTGCGCGGCCTCGGCTTTGACAACCTCTGGGCGACGTCTGCCGAACCGCGTGTCGCCTATCACGTTGACGGTGCTTATCTAGCACAAACTGCCGACATCTTCGGTACCTTCTACGATATCGACCGCGTTGAGGCGAACCGCGGCCCTCAGGGAACTCTGTACGGGCGCAATGCGATCGCGGGTACGGTCAACGTCATCACAAGGGATCCCACCCCCACCCTTTCCGGATATCTCAACACCGAGATCGGCAATTATTCAACTCACAATGTCAGCGGAGCGATCAGTGGCCCGCTTGCAGACGGAGTCTCCGGACGCATCGCTTTCCAAACTCGCAATCACAGCGGCTATGACTTGAACGTTCCCGCAAACGTGGATATTAACAACCAGGATATACAATCTTTTCGCGGTAAACTGAAGTTTTGCCGTTCCGCAAACTTTACAGCCACCCTGTCCGCGGATTACACCAAAGAACACGACCGCATCGGCGGCATATTGCTCGGACTAAACAATCCGGATACCACACCGCTGCTCCCTGGCGAAGTTTTGGGTGGCATCGCGCGCGATGGCAACCCTCGTCATGATTATTCGAATTTCTTGCCGTACACCAGCCGAACGTCATATGGCTTCGGTCTCGATGCGAAGCTCGATCTGGGGAGCGATTTTTCGCTAACGTCGCTGACGTCCTACCGTCGATCAAACTATCAATACAACACTGATATTGACCTGACCACTCTCAATTTGATCAACGCGTATAACCATATCGATGCGAAGCAATATTCGGAGGAACTTCGACTGCAGAAGGATTTCTCGCGAGGAAATTTCGTCGTCGGAACTTACTTCTTCGGTGAGGACTATAAAAGCGATACACTCGATCCGCTTGACCTCGTGATCTTTGGCGCCCCGTACGGAGGCGGGCTTCTCCAAGGCCTTGCCATGGGAGGCCGCGTCCGCGATCGAGCAGCCGCGGCATTCGGACAATTCACCTTTAACCTGACTGACACCACCACGTTCATCGCCGGCGCACGCTACAGCTGGGAACGGAAGCGGAAAATCGGTGAGTATTTCGTCCTCGACCTCGCCTCACCCTACGATCCCAACAATTCGCTCCAGAACACGGGACCGACGCTCAATGATCGCGTGAGCTTTCACAATTTCAGCCCCCGCGTGACGCTCGAGCAAAAAATAGGACCTAACCAGTTGATCTACGCGACCTTCGCAAAAGGCTTCAAAGCGGGGGGCTACAACCTCGGCCAATCACAGCCGGGCTACTATCCTGAAAATCTCACTGACTACGAGGTCGGCATCAAGCTCGATCTGCTCGATCGAAAACTCCGGGTCAATGGAGCTGGATTCTATTACGACTACAAAGATCTACAGGTAACGGTGTCGGGGCCATTCAGTGCCATCATCCAAAACGCAGCGACCGCCAAGATCTATGGCGCCGAGTTGGAACTCACCTTCGTTCCTGTCCGGGGCCTCGAACTCGATGCCGCGGCAGCATTGCTCAAGACCAAGTTCACGCGGTTCGATTCCTACGACCCGAGTCGGCCACAACTTGGACCCCTCGATCTTTCCGGCAACCGGTTACCCAACGCGCCGACTTACACGCTGAGCTACGGCGCACAGTACACCGTCGATACCACTGTTGGATCCATTACGGTCCGCGGCGATGGCCGGTCGATCAGCCGTGTTTATTTTGATCAGTTCAACGTCGCGCCGAATTCGGAACGACCTTTCACAACCCTGAATGCATCAATCGGATGGAAGGACCTCAAAGGTCGACTGTCGGCAACTGCATTTGTTCGGAACCTTTCAAACGGGCTGCACAAGAACGGAGACTTTGTATACGGTGGCATCGTAGGCTACCCGCTCGCCGGAGATTACGATCCTCCCCGTACATATGGAGTTCAGCTTGGAGTGAACTTTTGAGCCGATGGATGACCCGTTACCCACGAGCCCCTGGATTCGTGAATAGAGGGTGTTGGAAGCGCGCCACAAGACACCCGGTCCAAACCCGGACGCTTCACTTACCCGTGTTGTCGATGCGTAAGGCGGCGGCCGGGACGACGATCGTGAGTGGCTCCAGCGGCTCGGCGGCAGGGTACACGTCGTTGAACAGCGTGCAGCCCTCAGGGGCAAGCCGAACATCGGCCGCCGTCCAGCGCTCGAAACCATCCGCGATCGCGTGGCCATCAATCTCAAAGGTAGCAAGTCGAAGCCGTGCATCCCCTTCCCGCTGGAAGGGATCGAGGACTGTGAGCTCCCCGTGCGTTCCCTGGATTGTGACCCAGGGGTTCGCGATGCGTACGAGCAGCATGCCGAAATGGGCGCTGAAGGTGACGGCGCCACGAAACGCAAGGACCGTGCCCTCCTGCGCGGGCGGCGGAGGATTTCCCAAGTCGGGTGTGAATACGACTTCCGTTGCCTCGGTAACCACAGCGTCATCGCTCAGCGTGCCCCTGCCGCCCGGCGCCCGCCCGATATACTCGAGAAAGCTCCGCTTGATGGCCCAGCGAAGTCCAACCTGGGGCGAAGAATTCATCGCCGGTCCGTCGCTTTAGCCTCGTGGCCGCATCGCGCGCACCTCACGCGTCGTTCTTGCGCTGCATCGACCACATCTGCGATGCGCGTTCGAGCTCGAGGGCGGCGTCCCAACCGATCGCGGGTGGCCCAACCTGAAGACGCGTGGACCGAGCAACCCGACGGGACAATGCGGGATCTGCGGCCGCGCGCGCTGCGAGTTCCAGGGCGCGCCCGAACACCTCGTCCTTCGGTAGGGCCTCCCACGCCAAACCGCGGTCGACACACTCGCTTCCGCTGAGCGACTCCCCGAACAGGACCAGTGCGTTTGTGACCTCACGGCCGCCGGCTCGGCCGACGAGGGCGGCGTGACCACCGCCCGGGTGCAGACCGATCGGCATGAAACCAGAGATGAGCCGCGCGTCGGCCGAGACGATGCGCAAGTCGGTAGCCATAGCGAGGTTGAGACCGGCGCCAACCGCGCCTCCTTCGATGGCCGAGATAGTTGGTGGCTGCAGCGACCCCACCCGCCGGAACGAGTCATAGATCCGACCGAGCACGCGAAACGCATCGTCCCGCGCGGGCCAGGCGCCCACGGATGCGAGGGTCGCCCGGTCCCCGCCCGAGCAGAAATACCCCCCCGCACCACGCAGGACGACAGCGCCGATCGCGGAATCTTCGTCGATCTCGGCGCAAGCGTCCAACAGCTCGATGGCCATCGCCTCGGTCAGCGAGTTGCGACGTTGGGGGGCGTTGAGAGTCAGAACTGCCACGCCGTTCTGCCGTTCGAGAAGGATTTCCGGAGTTGCGTTCACTGGTGTTGCTTATTTCGTTTGTCCAACGGTTGAGGAGGAGTTGAGCGCCGTCGACGCTCGAGGCTCTGTCCGGGCGCGATCGCAAGTCACGATGCACTTCGCTGTGCGCTTCGGACCCCCCAAAAAAGTGACTATGTGTTTTACAAACCTACAGAGTTTCGTCTGCTTGTATTGCAACGCAAATCTTGTTTCCCGCTGGATCGCGGAGATAAGCAGCATAGTAGCTTCCAGCGTCCGAGCTGCGGCGGCCTGGCCCCTCCTGGCACGTGGAGCCGCCATTTGCTAGCCCAGCTGCATGCCAACCATACACTTGCTCAGGAGAATGGCAGAGGAAGCCGATTGTCCCTCCGTTTGCCCCCGACGCTGGTTGTCTATTGATCGGACGAGTTATCGCGAACGATCCTTGTGGCGAGCGCCAGAAAAAGCGCCCGGCATGAGGAACGCCTGGTGCTATGCCGAGAACCGCAAAGATTGCGTCATAGAACTTGCGTGATGTTTCCACGTCGTTCGCGCCGGCCATTACGTGACTGAACATGGTTCTCTCACTGTGACTCTATCTGTTACTTGAAAGCTCGGTACACATCCGCAAGAAAAAACGGCCTGGGCGCACGCACTCAGACCTTTGCACTGAGGCCTAGTCGCTGCACCGTCAGCTTGTCGAGACCACCGGCCTCGAGCACGTCGATGACTTCGGAAGCGACGGGCCGGTACTGAGCCGTAGTACCGGCTGAGTGGTTCACGACCGTTCCGGTCGTGAGATCGCAGGTTATCTCGTCCGCGCCTTTAACGAAGTCCAAGATCCCGGGCACGTTCCAACATGGCATGCCCGCACCAATGGCAGAGAGCAGGAAGATAGGGTCGAAGCTCTCGGCCAGGTATCCTCCGACGCCGATCCATCGTGGCCCCTCGAAGGCCTGCTGGAAATAGTGCGCGTGACCCGCACCGAAACCGTGACCGCCGACGATCAGGTCTCCGAGGCGGACATTCGCCCGAAAGTCCGGGTCCAGATCCTCGAGGACGTGAGTCGAACACTCGGTCCAGTCGGTCAGCTTGATAAAGTCATACCGGGCCGGGACTAGGTCCGTCGCGCGAACCTGTTGGGCGTACTTCCAGACGCGACCTTCGAGAATCACTGGCTCGCCTTCTTAGTGCGCGACAAATACGGTCGAGGGTCCGCGATCCGCCCCTCGAGGGCTGAAGCGGCCACGACGGCAGGGTTCGATAGATAGATTTCTGCAGACTTACTGCCCATTCGGCCGGGAGCATTAGAGACGGATGTGGCGATGCACCGCTCTCCATCTCCCAGGAGCAGCGGAGACAGGTTCCCGCTGTAGCACGCGCCACATCCGGGAGGGGTCACCATGGCGCCCGCGGCCACTAACGTCGCAATGATGCCGCGATCGTTGGCCTCGCGCATCACTTCGGTGGAGATCGGCGTTACCACGAATCGTACCGACGCATCGATGGTGCGTCCTTCCAGCACCGAGGCCGCGAGCATGAGGTCGTCGAGCCGGCCGGCCGAGCACGACCCGACATATGCCGCCCCCACGGGGAGGCCGATCACATCATCGAGCGCGCGAATCTTTTCTATGTTGTGCGGACCCGAGACGAGCGGTGGCACCTCGTCGAGGTTAATCGTCGCGGTCGCGGCATATGTGGCGCCAGGGTCCGGGGCCACGAACTCGTACGGGTCGGTGACCTTGGGGCGCAGATACTCCGCCAGGATATCGTCGCCCGGGAAGATCATCGTGAAGGCGCCCAAGTTGTTGGCCGCGTTGGCCACACCCAATCGCTGGTCCACGGACAGGCTCGCCACTCCGGGTCCATGGAACTCCAGCACGCGGCCGGTCAAGTCCTCGCCGAGCTGAGCGTGCAGGTGGAATGTCAGGTCCTTGCTGGTCAGACCCTGCGGTAGCTGGCCCGTCAGCTCAACGTGGACGACCTCGGGAACGACCACCAGCGCGGTTCCCAGGGCCATCACCGACGGTGTGGTCCAAAGGGTGGTGAAGGCGAAGCAGTTCAGGGCCCCCAGGGTCGCACCCTGAGTGTCGAACACTGCGTAGATCGTCCCCGGCAGGACGAACCCCTCCTCGCCCGGGACCTGGTGAGAGATGCCATGCCGACCCGGGGCGAACACATTCTCCGGCGGGATGGACTGCTCGCGAGCGAAAGCGCGGAACCGCTGGTGATAAAGGGCCATGTTCACGCGGCTGAAGTGGTCATAACAGATGACGATCTTGGACGGATCCCAGACCCTCGCCTCTGGATAGGTATCGAAGATACCCAGCGGCGCACTGTCATGAATGGCCACTCCTGACACGGGTGCGTTGATGACATCGCCCGGAATCACTTCCCTCCCACTGGCGGCAGACAAGATCTTCTGTGTCATGGTCATCTGCATCGAAAGCACCTCAACGCCTCGTGTTGCCTGATTGCGCAGAGCAGCGCGGCTGCCGCTGCGTGCAAGTCACTGTTTATCGGGCACCGGGACCCGTCGCTTGAGCCATGTACCCCCGTGCTTCGCGATGGCGCCTTCCGCCCCCGTCATGACCATGCGGCGGAGGGTAATCACCCATCGATCACCGTCACGCCGCAGCTCGTCGTAGTAACGCGCAGAGCCCCAGCACCGCTCGCCCTCGACCGTCTCGTGCCAGCAGGCAACGAACGACAGAGAGGTCGCTGTATCCCCGTCGATGTCGATGAAGCTGTCGCCCAGCTGGTGGTGCGTCCAGTTGAACTTGCCGACCGCCACGGTCAAGCGCTTCTTCAACTCGTCCCGACCGACGATCGGGCCCCCCCGATCCGGGCCATCGTCTCTGCGACAGTCCGGCGCCCAGACCTGGTCCAGACCGGCGATATTTCCCTCATCAAAATAGGCGCAGTGTCGCAACAGCGTCTCGCGGATACTCTGACGATCGAGGATAAATTGCAGCTTGTCGTCGCTCATACGAGACCTCCCGTCCTGGCCACAGACCTCATGCCTGCCCGAGCAGGAACGAAACGGCCAGCCTGTTGAATTCGTCCGGATACTCCATGTGAGACATGTGCCTGGACTTGGTGAAGGTGTACAGCCGAGAATCGGGAATCTGCGCCTGCAGACGCACGCCCCAGTCCGGGTCCTTGATCAGGTCATCTTCGCCGGCCACGATCAGCGTGGGGACCCTGATGTTCTGCGGCTGGGAGTCCGGGAACTGCGTGACGAACTTGTCGCCAGGGCGGCGCAGACGCGCCGCAGAGATGGCCTCCCAGGCACCCGGCTTCAGCGCGGACTCCTGCTTCTCCGCCACCCGTTCGTCAGTCCACCACTTTGCGTCGAAGAAGAGAACTTGCAATGCCCTGCGCATATGTTCCGGCGTACCGTCGTAGTTCGTCAGAACCTCGCGGGCGCTCGGGTCCCGGGCGAGGTCCCCGCCACCACCGACGGTAATGAGCTTGACGATGGGCAGCACACATTTCGGGTGCCCGGCAGCATTGAGGAGCAGGCCACCGGAGAAAGAGCTTCCGACGAAGTAGGCACTGTTTACAGACATGATCCGGCAGAACTCAGCGACGTGGCGGATCCTGAAACCAGTCCGCTCACTGAAGCTGTACACTTTGTCGCTGTCGCCCCATCCGGGAAGGTCGGGGGCGAGCACGTGGAAGTGCCTGGAGAGTCCCGCGATGTTGTAGCGCCAGCTCAGCTCGGCACTCGCACCGTACTCACCACTGTGCAGAAGGACCAGAGCGGGACCTGCGCCTGCCTCGATGTAGTGGGTCCGAACTCCCAACACGTCGACGTACCCGTGTTTGTAGATTTCCGAAGACATTGAAAGCTCGTTCTTCAGGTTCAGCAACCGGCCGGTCATCGATCAATCCTGTGGGAGCAGGCCGGAGTCAGACAACCCTGTTGCAAATATGTCGGGTGAGCGCGTCATGATGCTCGATCGACTGTGAAACTGGAATTCTCGCCACGTGGCATGCTGAGAGCGTGTTGCGCGCGAGGCAGAGCGTGCCTCACGCTTCCAGTCGATGAAACTTGCTTGCGTGGAAGACTAAGGGCCGGATGGCGTGGTTGGCATCTAGGTCGTGTACCCGCAGAACGACAATGTCGTGGTCGCCACCCGGGTAGACCACGTGCGTGCTGCAGTGAAACCAAGCGCTCGCCCCCTCCAGCAGTACCGCGCCATCCGCCGTGGCGCGCCAACCCAGGTTGGCAAACCGGTCCGAATTGCGCGCTGCAAGCTGTCGGCCGGCCTCTGCCTGATCGGCGGCCAGCACACTAACCCCGAAGCGCGGGGCGGCGCGCAGCAGTGGCCACGTGGTCGACGTGTTAGCCACACATATCGAGACCAGCGGAGGATCCAGCGAGACTGAGGTAAACGAGCTGGCCGCAATGCCGACCGGGGCCCCATGGATGAGCGCGGCAATCGCGGTTACGCCCGACGGGAACGCGCCGAACACACGACGAAGCTCGGCCGGAACCAGAGTCTTGGAAGTTATGGTCACGACACACCGCCCGTGCACAAACGAACGACATTCATTTCTCTTCCTCATTCCCCGCCCCGTGTCCTCGTACAGGCGACCGATCGGTAGATGGCCACCTTGGATTAATCCGGGTGGATTTACGCGGATTGGAGCGCTCGCTCCACTCTCAAGTTATACCCTTCCCTGCTCGGTGGCAAGTCCTCTCGATGGTAAGGGAATTACGCTGAGTAGACGCCTTGCCGCCTTCGACCGGTCAGCAGGCGCCAATCGGACTGGGTGGCGCACATGCCGCACGGGTTGAAAAGACAACGGCGGAGGAACGCGATCGAGACGTTCTCAGATCACCTGGCTCATCAGATCTGCACCCTCGGTGAGAACTCTGATGGGGCTGCCTTGAAGGTAGCTCGCGATGCCCTCGACGTAGCCGCCGAAATAATCTCGGTAGGTCTGTTGGGTCACATACCCCATATGAGGCGACAACACCACGTTCGGAAGTGAACGGAGCCGATGCCTCGCAGGCAGCGGTTCGACGTTGAAGACGTCCAGGCCGGCTCCCGCGATGGAGCCATTCTCCAGCGCCTCAATCAGGGCGTCCTCATCGACAAGTGGACCCCGTGAGGTGTTGACCAGAAACGCGGTCGGCTTCATCAGGCTCAGCTCATTCCTACCGATGTATTCGATGGAACGCGCAGAGTATTTGAGGTGCACAGTCACGATATCAGCCGTTCTGAAAAACGGATCGTGGTCGAGCGCTGTCACGTTCAGCTCTGCCGCCCGCTCCTTCGAGAGATTTCTGCTCCAGGCGGTTACCTCCATGCCGAACGCCCGCGCGACCGGGATCATGCGTGAGCCGAGATTGCCCAGGCCCACGATGCCTAGGGTGCGACCGCTCAGCACCGTCCCCACCCCGCGCTGCCACCCGCCGGCCCGCACCAAGGCGTCCTCGCGGACCAGGGAACGCGCCGACGCCAGAATCAGCGCCCATGTGAGTTCCACTGTCCCTGGGATCCCGTTCCTCCCAACAGTACCGCTCACGACAATTCCCAACTCTCGTGCCGCGTCGATGTCGATGGCAGCGTTCACCGGTCCCGACGTCACCAGTAGCCGCAACTTCGGCAGTCGCTCGAGTACCGCGCGTGGGAAGGGAGTTCGCTCCCGCATCGCGGTGATGATGTCGAAGTGTTCGAGCCGACGGACCAGCGCATCGGGATCGGACACGTGATCGCGAAAAACCGTGACTTCGACTGATTCACCCAGAGAGGACCAGTCCGCCATCTCGAGCGCGACGCCCTGATAGTCGTCGAGCACGGCGACGCGATGAATCTCTTCGGATCGCCTCGGCTGTTCGAGCATGCGAGCATTACTCCCCTTTGCGATCGCCGGCGACGCCGGCGCGCTGGTCCGGTCGCGGGAGCCGTCCCCCAACACGGGACTGCTGCCGCGAAGGTATCTAGGCGATGGCTCCGACTTTGGCGGCATCCTGGTAGTAGATGTCGCCACGAAGGATCTTGCCGTCCGGGCTGTACCGGAATATGTCAATCACCGGCATCTCCACACGCTCCCCGGTGCGCAAAGACTTGAAGCCGAAGACGAACTCGCAGAGGAGCACGTTGTTCTCGGCTTCGCTGATTACAGAGCTGACGACGTCGACATCATACGATTCACGGATCTTGCGGACGACTTCGACGAAGCCCTCAGGCCCCACGAACTTGCCGGCATAGGGCAGACCGGCGGGCTCCACCATGAAGAAGTCCTCGGCGATGAAGCCGCGAATCTTCTCGAAATCCTTCTCCATCACCGCAGACTGCAGTGCGGCGTATCTTGCCTTGTTGCTTCCCATGTGAACGAGTCTCCTCAAATCTTCAAGGTACCGACGAACGGCGAGTCGATCACAGGCGCGGCGTGGGCTCCTGCGGCGCAGACAACACCGGATGCCTGTAGCCGGGGTGTCCGTACTCCTTGTGTAGGACGGGCATGATCTCCTCGGCGAAGAACTGCATCTGCTCCTCGACCATCTGCTCCGGCAGGCAATGCCCATCGAACAGGATGACCACGAACATATCCTCGAACGAGCCTGCCTCCTTCAAGGCAGCAAAGGCATCAATGACCATCTGCTTGCTGCCGATCAGGTGCAGACCGGAGGCCGCCAGCGACGCCGTGTTGGACTCGTCGAAGCCCGCCTCGGCGAGCTGCACACCCAGCGTTCCGAACGCGTTCATGTAGTCCATGTACATGTCGAGGCCCTGCTGGTACAGCTTCGCGTTACCCACCGATCCCTCGGTCACGTGCACCATGCGATTGGCGACGACCCCACGCTTGCGCTGCGAGTCCCACCCCCGCTTGAACTCGCCACGGCCGAGCCGGTCCGGCCAGCCGGCCTTCTCGGCGGCCTTGTGGTAAATATCGAGCTCGCGCTGCAGCAGTTTGTTCGGCGTGGCTGCGTAGATACCGTTGACACCGTGGCTGGCCGCCCATTCCGCGGAACGACGGGTGGTCATCGGCATCCAGATCTGCGGATACGGCTTCTGCAGAGGCTGCGGGCCGACCGTGATTTCCTTGAGAATGGTCGTCGCCGCCTGGACCCCTTTCTTGCCCGTGGGCGTTCCGATCGACATCACCTGCTCGAGCGACCGGGTGATTTGCTTCTGCTTGTAATAGGCGATGGTCTGCGGGTGGTGCCAGTTGAGGTAGGACGGCGGGAATTGGAAGAACTCGCCGTGGTGGGACACAGACTCCTGAGTGAAACACTTGAGCAGGATCTCGTAGCATTCCTCGAAGATGGCCCGATTGGCCTCCTGGTCCTGGACTCCCGCACCATAGGGTCGTCCGAGCACCTCGGCCTCACGCGCCTGGTACCCCCGGCCGATGCCGAACTCAAGCCGGCCGTTGCTCAACACATCCAGGATGGCAGCCTGCTCGGCGAGCCGCACCGGGTGGTGCCAGGGCGTGATGTTCGCCATCTGACCCAGACGAATACGAGTCGTAGTGACCGCAATCGCCGCCTCGATCATGAGCGGGTTCGGGCTATGCTCCGCACCTTCCGGCTGGAAGTGATGCTCGGTCAGAAAGAAGTAGTCGAAGCCGAGCTTATCCGCCAGCACGCCCTGCTGGTACTGCCGATGAACCTGTCTTTGCATGTTCGCAAGCGAGTCCGCCAACGTGCCCTCGGGCAGCGTGATGCCCTCGGGGGTTTTGTAGGCGGGCAGATCGGTGTACCCGTTGTTCATCACGCCAAGTTCGATCACGTTGAAACCCCTCTCCAATCAGTTTGAATTACCAGGGCGCTACAGTGTAGAGCGCTCGCTCCACTCCGGGTATATTACCTGCGCGTTACGGCGTCAATGGTCTTCGTAAGCTGCATCATGCGAACTCAAGGACATGTGGGCCGCCGCGGCTACAGGCGGCAGTTGTCCGACCCGAAGAATCCCATCAGCTCCGAAAATACACCCGAGTAACACCGTCCACGACGCATGCCGGTCGCTCAGCGCCGGCCAACTCGATTGTCGTCCGCAAGGTCACCTGGACGGCATCACTGACATCGGTCACCTCGATGAGGCTGGACCGTGCCCGCAGGCGAGATCCCACCGGCACCGGCGAGACGAAGCGGACGCGATTCAACCCATAGTTGACGGTCATCGCCGCGCCCTTGATCGAGTAGTATTCACGAATCAGCTTAGGCACCAGCGACAGGGTCAGGTAACCGTGGGCGATCGTCGAGCCGAACGGGCCGTTCGCAGCTCGCTCGGGATCGACATGGATCCACTGGAAGTCATCGGTTGCCTCTGCGAACCGATCAATGCGCGCCTGGGTGATCTCGAGCCATTCACTCGGGCCGAGTTCCTGGCCAATCGCGGCGCGCAGATCCTGGGGTGAGGCGAAAGTGGGCACCGTTCACTCCTAGTTCAGCTCGGGCATGGATTGAGACGGGTGTGCCGCAATGCGCGACAGGGGCGTCAGGCTGGAGCTTCAGGGACGCTCCCATGCGCTACGCCTTCCGATAGCGATCCGCCCAAAGGGCGGGATCGGACTTGAGCTCTCCACGCGAGACCTTCAGCGTCGAAGTACGTGGGAACTCGTCCCAGAAGTCGATGTACCGTGGGACCTTGAATTTGGCCAACGACGCCAGGCAGTGCTCGAAGAGTTCGTGTGCTGTAACGGAGGAGTCCGGCGCCCTCACGATGCAGGCCCTCACCTCCTGTCCCCTCAGCTCGTCGGCAACGGCAACGACGACCGCATCACGTACTCCAGGGTGCTGCAGAAGCGTCGCCTCGACTTCGGCCGCAGAGATGATCTCTCCGCTGCGTCGAATCGAGTTTCCCGCGCGCTCGACGAAGAAAAGCTCGCCATGCTCGTTGACGTAGGCG
>Ga0307511_10000959_pt1 | contig 30573 bp, 23 predicted proteins | sample 13_EM_MG_FD_200266 | JGI IMG/M metagenome (GOLD analysis project Ga0307511, IMG submission 200266) | Populus trichocarpa ectomycorrhiza microbial communities from riparian zone in the Pacific Northwest, United States - 13_EM | ecosystem: Host-associated > Plants > Roots > Unclassified | place... | reverse complement strand
CAGCGCCCGTCCGCCATGATGTGCGTGAGGTTGCGGCCGTTCGCGGCAAGGAGCTGGATATCGTTGAGCGGATTGCCGTCGACTAGAATCAGATCCGCGAGCGCGCCGGGCTGAATCACGCCGAGTTGGCCTTTCATCTGCAGAATTTCGGCGTTGACGGCCGTGGCGGAGTGGAGAATGTCAAAGGACGACAGCACCTCGCTGCGGAGCGTGAACTCAGTACCCTGACGAGGATGTTGATCGCCGAGAAGGTCTGTGCCGAAGCCCATCTTCACACCGGCCCGCTTCATGATCTGCAGACCCTCGAGAGCATGCTCGTTCACCTGGAGGAGTTTCCGGCGCGAGACTTCGGGCATTCCCATCTTCGTGCCCTCCTCCGTGAGGGCCGCGATGACGGCCATCGTCGGCACTACATAAGCACCCTTCTGAGCCACGAATTGCGCCGTCTGTTCATCGATTAATGTACCGTGCTCTATCGAGCGCACGCCGTATTCGACGCAGCGCCGGATTGCCTCAGCGGGGTGACAGTGCGCACAGACATAGGCACCGTGACGACTGCACTCCTCCACGATCGCTCGGATTTCGGCTTCCGAATACTGACACCGATCGAGAGGATCGTTCGGAGACATGACACCACCAGAGCCCATGATCTTGATGTGGTGGGCTCCTTTCCGGAGCTCTTCGCGTGCGGCCTTGATGCATTCATCGACGCCATCGGCGTGAATGGCGAGGACATTGCGCTCGGCCCCGCAACTGCAGTAGTCGGTTCCCTGGCCCATGGGCCGCATATCGCCGTGTCCGCCGGTCTGCGTCAGGCAAAGCCCACCGTAGAAGAACCGCGGTCCCTGAAGAAATCCATCGCGCAGCGCCATAGCCATTCCGTGGTCACCGCCGGCGACATCCCGCACAGACGTAAAGCCACACGCAAGGATGTGCTGTAGAAATTTCCGCGCATACTGCGCGCGGTACGTAATCGGTGGTTCTGGAGGGCGGAAGTCAAGAGACTCTGTGTAGATATGCACGTGACAGTCGATCAAGCCCGGCATCAGTGTCTTGCCGCGGCAATCGATCCGCTCTTTGCACTCGGCCTTGATCGTCCGGTCAGAGACTTCCTTGATCCGGCTCCCGTCGATCAACACAGACATTCCTTGCGCCAGTGTTGGATGCAGGCCGTCAAAAACACCCGCATTCTCAAACAGTACGGCGTTGTTGCGAGGCGCCGTCCCTGCGCCCCGCCCTTCGGGCCGGCATTCGCCGTCCAAAATCGTTCCCGACGATTTTGTCATGCGTACACCCCGCGCAGAGCCGCGATGGCCGCCATAATGTGTTTCTCAACCATACTAACCGACACACCCATCCTGGCGGCTACGTCAGAGTACCCGAGCCCATCGACACGGTGCAGGAGAAATGCCGTCCGCGAGCTCGGCTTCAGCGCAGCGAGTGCCGTGTCGGCTGACTTCAGTTGTTCGTAGTGCTCGAGGGTCTGGTCCGGTGTCGGCCTGCTGCACGGTAAATTCAGCTCCTCGATAGCTACCGAGGAGTTCGAGCACCGTGTTTGAAGACGCCTGGCGCGGTCGCGCACGAGATTGCGCGCAAGCGTAAAAGCGAATGCTTCCGGATCGCGCAGCCCGTCAACCTGACCCGGCCGCGTGAGTCTTAGGAAGACCTCTTGCGCGAGATCCTCAGCATCCTCCACGCTCAGCCGATATGCAGTAAAGAACCTCCGCAGCGGACGCTGCAATCGAGCATGCAGTGCGACAACACCTCGCGCGGAGCAGTCCGAGAATATCTCTTGTGGTCTCGCGGCCATTACAGTCCTCGGGTTCTATGCGGTTCTGGCGGACGTCCCTGGTTTTGCACCCCTCTCACACTCTTGTCCGTACGCTGGAGTCCGTACACTGGTGTATGGGACGATAATAGCCCGCCGTCAGCTTGCTTCGTCGCTCCCGGGCCTCAATAAGTTACGCTAGCCCATGTCAGCGTGACGCTAGCCCGATCGGGCAGGCGTTGCACCCTGCCTCTGTGGGTGTCATCCTGTAAGCCCGAATGGGAATGCACTCATGTCACACGGCGTAGACCGATCCTCTGGCATGTCGCTCGTCTCGATTGAGGATCTTCAGCGCTATGCTGAAGCGTCCGCGTTTGGCCTCGTGCAGGCTCATACTCCGGAAAGGGACGTCCCACTGGTCGACGCTACAACTGATGACCTGCGAGCGCTTCGCCAGCTCGGTTCGCACGACATTTTGGCCCTGAGTGAGGACCTGCTGCTGGTTCGAACCGACTTCCACGGCGTTCCTCTTTGCACAATCGGCATGGACGTTCGCAGTTGGCTGTACCTGCATTTCCGGCTTGACGGGCTGAGCGACGAAGAGTTCCCCGGAGGGATCCACCGGCGCCTCGATCGAGAGTGTTTCTTTCTGTCCGCCTCATCGCGACCGCGCCCGCTGGCGAGGGAGCTGTTGGCCGACAGTTGGCACACAGTGGGCATACTTTGCCGCCCCTCATTCGCCGAGCGGGAGCTGCGCTTTCTCGGCGATAGCCTCCCCGCGGAGCTGCGAAATTTCCGCTCCGGCGACGAAGTGGACTTCACGTTCGTGGGGCAGTTGACAAATGACATGCGCGCGGCGGTGCTCTCGCTGCTACATACGTCCATGCCGGCGGAGATCCGCAATACGTATCTGCGCGCGAAGATCATCGAGCTCGTCTGTCTGGCCCTGGCGCGAGTATGCGCTCGAAACGAGGCGACGGCCGATCCGAGCGTCCGCCTGAGCCGGCGTGACATCGAGTGCGTGCAAAAAGCGCGTGCCCTGGTCCTCGCGAATTCAGCCGCTCCGTCGCTGGCGTCATTGGCACGACAGGTCGGAATCAACCGCAACAAACTGGCGGTCGGATTCAAACACGTGTTTGGTGTCACCGTCGGTGAGCTCGACCGGGAGGTCAGGTTATCGCGTGCACGCACCCTGCTGGAGCGAGACCGTCTGCCCGTGCGGGTGGTGGCCGCCCTGGTAGGCTACGCGGATCCCGGCAGCTTCAGCAAAGCGTTCAAAATCCTGTACGGCGTCCTCCCGTCCGAGCTGCAAAACACGGATCTGACGTCAAAGTAGCCATCGCGCAGTCGACGCATTAGAAAATTGTCCTGAGGACTTTGCGCGTCCGTGCGTCTACAGAAACGCGCTTTGCTCCGCTGCGAAGCGGCTGGAGAAACTCGAGCGAGCCATCAGTGAGGGAATGTGATGAACGCCGACCTGTCCCGCTATCTCGTTAACCCCGGACCGAAGACGCCGGTCCAAAATCTCAGGGCAGCGGTGACGACCGATTCAGCGATCGTGACCGAGACGATGGTCAACGTCCTCAAGCGAGGGGGTAACGCCGCCGATGCCGGGATCGCCGGCTGCCTGGTGCAGGCTGCCGTCGAGCCCTTCATGACCAACCACGCCGGGCTCGTTACATTCCTCTATTACGAGGCCAACACCGGGCGGGTGCACCAGCTCGATAGCCTGGGGGGAATGCCCTCGGGTCTGGCTCCGTTCAAACCCGTGCCCCCCGGCACGGGGCCGTACGCCACCCTGCCTCCTTCCGCCATCATTCCGGGCTTCATGCCGGGGCTGAAAGAGATTCACCGGCGGTTTGGCACTCGTCCGTGGTCCGAGCTGTGTGCGGACGCGGTGACTTGGGCCGAACGCGGCCATCCGGTGTCGACATTCGAGTACGGTGTCAACATCTTCGGCGAGAAGTTCATCACCTACTTTCCGGAAGGGCGGGAGTTTTACCAACCCAACGGCAACTTTCCGAACGTGGGCGAGGTCTTCGTGCCACGAGGGCTGGCCGCGACATTGCAGGCAGTTGCCGAGCAGGGGCCGGACTACATGATCACCGGCCCGTGGGCCGAGGCATTCGTCCGGAAAGCCAACGAAATGGGCTGGAAGATCAAGCTTGAGCACATGACTGAGACGCCACCACGGTGGGTGGACCCACTGCGGTTTCCGCACCATGAGTTCGAGGTCGTGAGCCTGGGACCGCCGCAGGCGCAGGGTATCTTCATTGCCATCACGCTGGGCGTCCTCAAGCACCTCGGCATCCGCGACCTGCAGACCGCATCGGCCGAGTACTTCTGGGCAATGGGGCATGCTCTGCGACAAGGGCAGCGCCACTGGGAATATGCCCAGGACGACGCCATCTACGGGGTGCCGCGCGATGAGCTTCTGGATGACGCGTATCACGCCCATCTTGCGAGGATGATCCGCAAGGCGCGTCCCAAGGTCGATCTCACCGAGCACATCAAGCTTGCGGGAGAGATGCCCCCGGGCGGCGACTTGATGTCCATCTTCGCGGGCACCGGGGGTAAGCCGCGCCTCCAAAGCTCACACCCGGATCAACCCTCAGGCTCGTGCGAGCTTGCCGTTGTGGACGCGCAGGGCAATTGGGTACAGATGATGAATACGCTCCAAGGCTCGGGTATCCCCGGCATGGTGATCGGCGGGGTCCCGATGGTGGGCAGCCATGCCACTTATGGCGCACTCACAAGTGCGATGGATGCGACGCTCGTCAAGGGGGCCAAGGCACGATGCATCATCGGTAACACACTGGTGCTCAGGGACGGTCGGCCGGTCCTGTCAGCAGGGTCCCCCGGAAACGTACACTGCACCGTGCCCCAGGTACTGACTTACGTGCTCGACAAAGGGCTTGCACCCTACGCTGCCGTGGATGCTCCCCGCATGCTGCCGATGACCGAGGCCAGGTCAATTGTAGTGGAGGACCGACTCTCTGCCGGTGTCGTCGAGGGACTGCACAAGCTTGGGGTCCGAGTTGGTGTGAGCGCCGGTTACGACTATCACATGGGTTCCTTCTCGGTAATCGCCCGCGAGGGATCGGGCGGCACGTACACGGCTGTGGCAGATCCCCGCCGCTGCGCGGTAGCCGGCGGGCTCTCCTAGCGGCCCGTCAGGATTCGGACGTACAGGGGCAGTAACCTCAGGCGCTGTTCCCGCGCCTCCTGGACTCCAAGCGTGTAGTAGCCGATCTGATGGAAATACACGATGCGCGCCCGGACAAAGGCTTCGTCCTCGTCATAGCCGAGATCGAGAAAGATGCGTTTCAGAATCGCAATGCGCTCGTCATCAACCCGCTGCACGGCCAACGCGACCTGCGGCGAGATTCGTGCCCAGTCGCGGATCGCAGCGTCCCATTGCGGGCTGTAGCTGCGTTCGGTAACCCACATGTCGACGAGCGCTTGAAACTCTGCCACGCCATTGTTCCCCGATTGGCGAATGCAAGCCTCGAAGGCCTCGGTGTTGGTGCGCTCCCAGTCCGCAAGGAGCTGATCCAACAGCCGCTCGCGGCTGCGAAAGAACCAGTAGAATCCTCCGCGCGACACATGGAGGCGCCGCGCGAGTTTGCCGACCTCCACCGCTCGGATCCCTTCGCGGATCAGAGCATCACGAGCAGCGTCGAGCCAAGCCTCCCGGCCGAGCGGCGTCGTGCGTCGGCGCGCTTTGAGCGGTGGCCGGTGCTGGTTGCCCAAGATGGAACCTCTTCGGTTGCGTCATGCAGTACAAGGACGGCGGAGCCGGAAAGGTACTCAATCGGGATTTGTGCGCCGACACGGGTCCTGCGGCATTGAGGCACGTGAGCCGAGTTGCGTCCTCAAACGGAAGGCAGGATTTTGATGCGCGACCACGGGTTGCAAACACGGGAACTATGACATGAGCAAGGCGATGAAAGCGGCCCTGACGTTGGCACTCAGTTGCTGCGGCACACTTGCCTCGGCGGTGGGTTCTTTGTCGCCGGATGGCTGGCCCAAGGGGCAATACGCTCGCTACCTCGAAGCGCAAGGCATTATTCACCTGGAGGCAGGCTACGCTTCCGGCAGAAACGGGGCGGTCACAGTCGCTCACAACGGACTTGCGGCGCAAGCGGGGCTCGAGGCGCTCCAACATGGAGGCAACGCAATCGACGCAGCGCTCACTACCGCGCTCACGCAGGTAGCGCTCACGGCAGGCGCGCCGGTCAGCTACTTCGGCATCCTCTCGCTGGTCTACTACGATGCTAAGACTGGCAAGACGTACACAATGAATGCCGAGTGGAATACCGTCCGCGGGGAAACTGACCCGAGCACCATCCCCGGCAAAATCGACATGTCCTCAGAGGCGGCTTTGCTCGGAACCGAGCCCAGCGGCAGGACAGCACTCGTCGGCGGATTCATGAAGGGTGTCGAAGCGGCGCATCGGCGCTTCGGTCGATTACCTTTCCGCAGCCTCTTCGAGCCTGCGATCTATGTAGCGGACCACGGCGTGCCCATCACGGGGGACCTCGCGGGGTTTCTTTCGGAGCGAACCCGGGACCTGAAGCGACTGACCGCAACGCGGGCGATCTTTACCAAGCCCGATGGCTCCGACTACCGTTCGGGCGACACCTTCTATCAACACCAACTGGCCGGGACTCTCCGTGCGGTCGCCTCACACGGCGCGGACTACATGTACAAGGGACCTTGGGCAAAGAAGCTCGTACAGGCCGTCCAAGCAGAGGGTGGCCGCATGACCCTGGAGGACCTCGCCAAGTATGAGGTCAGCTGGGACGAGCCACTCGTCGGTCGTTTTGGGGGTTATCAGATTTACACCAACCCGCCGCCGAATCTGGGCGGCGTCGCTCTGATCGAAGCGCAAAATCTCGCCCGGGCGGCCGGCCTGGTCAAGGACGGACATTGGTCGAAATCCGGCCCGGCGCTTCGCAAGGCGCTCGATGTATCGCAGACCGTATTCCTCGATTACCTCCCGGATGAGCTCAAACGACAAATGTATCCGGGCCTCGATTTCTCGAGTGCCGCTCGCCTCACACCAGCCCACGCCGAAGAACTTTGGAGGCGAATGCAGGCGCAGGCGTCGGCGACCCGCCGGCTACCTGCCGATATCCACCACTCCGATGACGTGGTCGCGATCGACCACGAAGGTAACATTGCCGCGCTCACCCACAGTATCAACAGCGTCTTCTGGGGCAAGACTGCAATCAACATCGATGGAGTCTCAATCGGAGACCCTGCGTCTTTCCAGCAGATGGAGATGGCCAAGGTTACACCGGGCGGGCGGCTGCCAGCACCCACTGAACAGGGTATTCTGTTCAAGGACGGCAAGCCGATCCTCGGCTTTGCGTCCATGGGATCGGGTCTGCACCACAGAACGTTCCAGGCGCTCTTCAACGTCACGGAATTCGGCATGTCGGTGCGGGAGGCGGTCGATGCGCCCGATTTCTTTCTGCCGCAGACCGACCCGAAGACGTCGGCTTTGACGGTACTGGTGCCGAAGGGGCGCTTCGATACCCGGGTACTCGAGTCGACGGGATACGCCTACGAAGAAGTCGCGTCAGAGCGCGAGAGGTTGAAGGGTGAAGGAGTCTGGGTCGGAATCAGCCGCGACCCCGCCACGGGCGTACTCGAGGCCGCCTCGCACAACCGAAGCAACAGCGCCGCCGTCGCCTATTAAGGGTACGGGTCATTGTCAGCACGGCAACTGGACAAGAAGAGGCCGGATCCGGCAGCAAGCGCAAGCGCGTACTCCTGGTATGTTCTAGGCGTTCTAGGGTGCGTTTCCCTTGCCAACTACTACGACCGCAACCTGATCAGCATTCTCGTCGAACCGATCAAACGGGATCTGCAGCTGTCCGATGCGCAGATTGGCCTGCTCTCCGGGTTTGCGTTCGCCCTCGCCTACAGCGTTTTCGGTATCCCCGTGGCGCGGTTGGCAGACCGTTACGGTCGAACACGGATTCTGAGCCTGGCTCTGGCTGTCTGGTCGGCCATGACCGTTTTGACCGGCCGCACGGCTGGCTTTCTCACAATGCTCCTGGCGCGCGCCGGGGTTGCGATGGGAGAAGCCGGCGGTCTGCCGGCCACACACGCGCTGGTTGCCGACTATTTTGGACCGGAGCGCCGCGGCACGGCACTGTCGGTGATCGGAGTTTGTGGAGCATTGGGCGCCAGCCTGGCCATTGCCGGAGGCGGCCTCATCAATGACTGGCGCGGGTGGCGGACGGCGTTCCTGCTTGGGGGTATTGTCGGGTTAGCTCTTGCGATCGTGTTGTGGTCCACCGTGTCAGAACCCGTAGCTGCTCCTGTGAATGCGACCCAGAAGGACAATCGGAGGGCGAGCCTTACGAGCACTGTCCGGACCCTGTGGGGGCGACGGTCCTACTTGCACCTCTGTGTGGGTTTGGCGATCTGTGCGGTCGGCGCCTATGGCCAGTTCGCCTGGACTCCGACCTTCCTGATGCGAAGCTACCATCTTTCCACCGCACAGGTCGGCGGCTACTACTCCGCCGCGGTTGGACCTGCAACCCTGGTGTCCATCTTTCTCGGGGGTGTGCTGAATGACTGGCTGTTGAAACGGCGAAAGAGCGCGCCGTTATGGATTCTTGCCGTGACTTTTGGCGTCACGGTACCGGCCAGCCTGCTGTTCTTGCTCGTGCATCATCTTCCTCTCGCGCTGAGCATGGTTGTGGTGACGACCGTGCTCGGCAGTCTGTGGATCGGTCCGGCATATGCACTGGTGCAGAGCCTGTCCGGGCCCGCTCTGCGAGCCACGGCGGCGGCGATTTTCATGATGGTCGTCAACATCGTGGGTCTCGGTCTGGGGCCTTATCTGACCGGCCTGCTCAGCGATGCGCTCGCGGCGCGATTCGGTGATCAGTCTCTCGCACTGAGCCTGTCTGTGGTGACCACCATGAGTGCCCTGGGTGTGATCCACTTCGTCATGGCCATGCGAACTGTAGAAGCCGACATGGCCGAAGGCGAGGGAACAAGTCTTCCTCAGTAAGCCCGCCGGGCCGGCTCCGGGTCGGCATTCCACTCTCTATTCGCGCGGTGCCTGGTGTCGATCGTGCATTCCGTAGTCGCGAATGACGTGCCAATGGACACCGGCCGCTGCGGCGGGGTTTTCATTGAGGGTAACGTGTCGACTTTGATCGTTGATACTGACGAAAGCCTGGGTATCCCCGGCTCCTACCGAGGGCTCTCCAGCAGCAAAGACAAAGTCACCTCCGGTCTCAACCTGCCTGGCGACCCGAATACGGTAATCCTCGAATACGCCATGTCGACCCTTCTCCTGTGCCGCCCGGTGCTCGAACACCTCTCGCCAGGCGACCAGGGCCGATTCGTCGCGCCATCTCGAGAATGATAGCAACCAACCGGGTCTGGTCTCGTTCCTGAAACGTTCCACGTCAATGAAGCCGCTCATCGTGGCCAGACGCTCCTTGAGCGCGCGCGCCTCGGCCAGGTACTGCTCCTGCCCCTTTGTACCGTTGGGCTTGACCTCAAAGAACACCCCGTAGACAGGCCCGGGGCCATCGTTGCCATTGAGAAAACTCTCGACCTCCCTGTAGAGCTGCCAGCGATTGCGTTCCAGGTGCGCACGATGACCGGCCCTGCTGATGACCACGAAGCGCTTCACCGCAGATGCCAGGTGTTGGTAGAGCCAGAGACCCGCGGCCGGCGGAGCCGCGGCATCCCATTCTCCCTGAATCAGGAGCACAGGCGCGTTGATCTTTTCTGGCTCGTAGGGGAGCTGTCCCAACCGGCGCATCTCCTGCAAGGCAACCCTCATCCCTGCTGGAACGCGTACACTGGGCGGATTACGGCTCGCGCTGCGGGCATCCGTTGCCAGATACTCCCGCGCCCACGCATCAAACATGGTGGGGTCAAGCTGTCGAGACTCACGTACGCGGGGCTCAAAGGACTCGAGTTGGTCTGCGCCACTGACCTGCACGTACCGCAACGCGTGTTCAGACATTACCCTGGGTCCGTCGTACGGAGCCGGGGCTCCGAAGAGCACCAGCCGCTCCACGTCTTGCGGATGAGCTTCGGTGTAGCGGGCCGCAACAAAGGTACCCGCGGAATGTGCAACCAGATTGACGGTCCTGACACCGCGGGCCATCCGAATGTACCGTACAGCCGCCTCGACCTGCGTAACCATGGAGGCGACGTCGCCGAGCGGCGCCCCGGAGGCGACGTCAGATGACATTTCCGGATATCGATCCGATTCGCCGTAGCCCAGAAAATCGAGCGCATACACGTCATAGCCTGCGGCGGCAAGCTCATCCATCCAAGAGCGACCGTCGATCTTCCACCCTGCCGCGTTTCCCGATGGGAATGTGGCTCCGTGTAAGATGAGTATCGGCAGACCCCGTCGGGATGCTGTCGGACCCGTATAACTCATGGAAAGCTCGAGAGAGCCGATTCCGCTCGGGAAACGAGCCACGTCAGCGGCATGGACCTTGGACGCAACAACAACGGATGTCATGATCAACCCAATGACCATAAGAGCACGCAACATGCAAAGGCCCCTCAAACACGACGGAAATCAATATAGCCGAGCATCGTTTCGTTTCGGAACGAAATGAGGGAGGAGCCTGATATCGCGTGACTGGCGGCCAGCGCCCTGCCCGCCCAAACGACAACGCAGGGCGCCCGGTAGCTGATCTAGGCGGTCCGGTGTCAGAATTCCTGCGACCAGACGGGCTCGCCGGTATCTGCGTCATAGGCGCCAGTGAGATACCACGACTGCGTCGCGCCTCCGAAATCGATCGGCACGTCGAGCGTGCCACCAGTCGCGTGGGGAAGTCCTTCCCGATCAGGAAACCCGTTCGCTGCGGCTCGCCTGATTGCCTACGGGGAGGCCTTGATGACGGCCTCCAGGTGATACCGCTGGACCTTGCGGTACAGAGTACTGCGGGAGATGCCGAGTGCTCGCGCCGCCTGTGTCAGATTTCCGTGCGAGCTCTCCAGCGCCTGTTTGATTGCGAGGTGCTCGAAGTCCTCGAGACGTGCGCCCTCGTGGGCCATGGGATATGTGGTTGCATTCCTGGCTGCTGCTGCGGGCGATGCCTCGAGAATCTCAGCCGGCAGGTCTTCGATTGCAACCTCGGCGGCCGCACACGTCAATACGAGACTCTCGATCACATTCCTCAATTCCCGAACGTTGCCGGGCCAGCGATACGTCTTTAACAGCGCCATCACTTCGGGACTGAAGTGCTTTTCTGGTACTCCGTGTCGTTGCGCCAATTGGTGATTGAAGCGCTCTGCCAGCAGTTCGATGTCGGAGTCGCGCTCGCGCAGCGGAGGAATGCGCAGGCGCGTCACACTTATGCGGTGATAGAGATCGCGCCGGAAGCGGCCCGCCTCGACCTCTTCGAGCAGATTGCGATTGGTGAGGGCCAGCAGCCGCACATTCACGTGCCGCGGCTGAGAGTCGCCTAATCGGTAGATGACACCCTCCTCGAGTGTACGCAGCAACACCGGCTGCAGCGCCGCGGGCATGTCACCTACCTCATCGAGGCAGAGCGTGCCTCCGTCCGCCAGTTCAAAGCGTCCAGCGCGACCTTCGGTTGTGGCGCCGGTGAATGCACCACGGACGTGGCCAAACAACTCATCCCCGATCAATTCCCTGCTCGTGGCAGCGCAGTTGAAGGTAACAAAGGGCATGTTGCGCCGCTCTTCGCCATGCAGAGCACGCGCGAAAAGCTCCTTGCCGACGCCGGTCTCCCCGTCGATCAACACCGTTACGCGCTTGCCCACAAGCTGCCGCCCGCGCTCGATAACGACCTGCAGGGCTGCGCTGCGACCTTCGATGTGCGCAAAGGCGCTGCGGTTGGGATCGGCTTCGGAACTCTGGTGGGCGATGCGGCTGCTTACCGGCCGCGCGCGACCGAGTCCGGATGCGGGTATGACGAGCATCGCGCCGATCGTGTCGCCGTCGACGATAACGGGATTGAGCCATTCGGAACGCAATCCGGCAGGCAATCGACCCGCCCAGCCCTCTATCTGCGAGCCGGCGTCGAATCCGGGGACTCTCTCACCCAAGCCAACCGTCAGCGGTACCCTGCTGGTGTTGTGTACCAATCGTCCACGACGGTCGATCGCGATCAATCCCTCTGCATCTGATTGTGAGAGCCGGGTGAGACACGCCTCCAGCAGTCGTGCCCGCTCTTGGGTCCAGACGCTTGCGAGCATCGTCTCGATCTGGCGGGCGGCAGCGACGGCCAAGGTAAGGTTGTTGCCATGATGGGTCGGCGCGAGCCCCGAGATGTCAAGGACCCCCAGGATTGCGCCAGTTCCGGGCTCGCATACCGGTACCGCTGCACATGTCCAGCGTTTGATGCCCGCGCAGAAATGCTCTGCCGCGTGAACGTGCACCGGCCCGCGATTCGCAAGCGCTGTGCCAATGGCATTTGTGCCGATCGCCGCCTCCCGCCAATCCCCGCCCGGCATGAGGTGGATGTCCTCCCCCTCACCAAGGGTCCGAGTATTCCCCACGGCATCAAGGACGACGCCATCCGCGCTTGTGAGGACCATGATTGAACGTGAGGCGATGAGCAGGTCTTGCGTAGCCGTGAAGAGGCCACGCGCAGCTTTCAGGAACTCTCGGTTACGCCACCGCAGATCCTCGAACGCAACTCCCGCAGCAACAACTGGTGCCTCGCCAGCCTCGGGCGTAATTCCGCATTCAGCGCTGCGCTGCCAGGAAGCGACAACGTCGGCTGTAACCGTTTGCGCCGGCACAGACTCGCCCGTTACGAATCTCTCCCACGCCCTCATCGTGGCCGCAGCATCACGACTCGACACTGGTAACTCGAGGTGCAAGCGCCCGTCAGAACTCTGGTTCCGCAGCATCTCGCTCCCTTGACCAACATTGGCTTTGGCTGCCGCCCGCAGCCGATGAAATTACTGTACTACCGTAGGTGCGCTTAGGCCAAAGAGTTCTAACTCACCGCCATCGCGTGGCCGGGCGCTGGCCCGGGGTGTCCATGTGTCTCGTTATGAGACGGAAGCGTCCGTGGCCATTGTTTCAGAACACGACGCCGCGCTAAGTCAGCCAGAAGAATATCTTGGAAAATCTAGCACTTGCGTCCGTCGCCCTCCTGGCACAATCCATGCACTCAGGTGCTCGCCATAAGGAGTTGATGAAGGGAACGCTGTGCAACGTTACGGCTCAGTCTTCAGCGGGAGGTCATCATGGGCGATGTGACAGCTGTCGTCTTCGTCATCGACGATGACCCATCGATGCGTGCAGCGATCGAGGACCTCGTCGGGTCGGTCGCCCTGGGGGTGCGACCGTTCGCTTCACCGCAGGAGTTCCTGGCGAGCAAGCGGCCGGACGCCCCGGGCTGTCTCGTGCTCGATGTGAGATTGCCCGGGATGAGCGGACTCACGTTTCAGACGGAGCTCGCGAAAGTGGGCGTCGATCTGCCCGTGATCTTCATCACGGGCCATGGGGATATCCGGATGAGCGTTCGGGCGATGAAGGCCGGCGCCGTCGAATTCCTGACCAAGCCCTTCCACGATCAGGACCTGCTCGATGCGATCCACGCGGCGATCGAGCGTGATACAGAAAGGCGGCGAGAGGCAGTGCTCGTCGGCGAGCTGCAGGAGCGCTACGCCACCCTGACCGAGCGCGAGCGGCAGATCATGACACGCGTCGTTACCGGGCGCGCGAACAAGCAGATCGCCGCCGAGCTCGAACTGAGCGAGATGACGGTAAAGGTTCATCGCGGGCAAGTCATGCGGAAGATGCAGGCTGGCTCCTTGCCCAGGCTCGTGCGCATGGCCGACCGACTGGCCGCGCTTACGACAGCGTCGTAGGCGATCGGCATACAGGCGCGCGCCAACAGCATCGAGTAAGCGGCGCGCTGCGCGGACGCGAACTGATGCAATCAGAAGCGGTAACCCCCCGAGAACACGAAGGAGCGTCCCTGTAGGGGTCTACCCAGCGACACGCCAGCATTGGTCTGCGTCAGATTGGCGCGCACGTCGCCTTCCGTCAGTCCCGCGGAGTTGTTCAGATTGTCCACTGAGACCCGGATGAACTCACCCCCGCGTATTTCCAGTAACAGCCCGGCGTCAATTTTTGTGTATGACGGCAGTATCTGGGTGTTTGTCTCGTTACCGAAACGCTTGCCTACGAACGTTCCGGCGCCGTATGCGGTGAACTCGCCAAAGCCTACATCGCGCTTATAGCTGATGTTCAGCCGGCCTTGCCATTGCGGTTGGGCCTGCACCTGGTTGCCGCTCGAGTCGATCCCGTTGTCCACAAAGTCCGTGAAACGGGCGTGTAAATATGTTCCACTGCCGCTGACCGACAAGCCGTAGAAGGGGCCAACGGTGCCGTAGATCTCGGTACCATAGGTATTGGCCCCGCCGTGCCGGACGAAGGTGGCGCCGTTCGCGGCCAGATCGAAGCTCTCGATGCCGCGAAACTTGTTGTAGAAGACATTGCCGTAGGCTCGCAGGAAGGGTGTTGTATAGTTCACGCCTCCTTCAAAGGCATCGACCGTTTGCGTTCCCACCAATCCGCTCTGGACGGTGTCGAACTGCGGGAAAATGTTGCCTCGGCTGTAGCGGGTCCATAGTCCCAGCAGGGGCGTGAGCTCATAGTCGGCGCCGGCAGTCGCCGCGAGCTTGTGCGTGTCAGCAGTCTGATCGGTGTAGGTATTGAGGAAGATGGCAGTGCCATCCGCCTCACTCGCCGTGTTCCGGAAAGAGCCTTCGATATGGTGATACTGATCGCGAACCCCTGCATCCAGGCGCAGCTTGGACGTAACTTGCCACTCATCGGACACGAAGACGGCATTGTCGGTGCCCTGATAATCTTCGCTGCGCAAGGTAGTGCTACCGGTGAGGAAGTGGTCCGGCCCGGTGACGTGCGTGCCATCGCTCAGAGTGAGATCCAGAATCGGCCCGTTGTTCGTCGCCTGAAGCAGCAGGTTGTTGCCCAGATTCCAGTGGTCGCGCGCTGAGAAGGCGGCGAAGTAATAGCCTGCCGTCAACTTGTGGGCGCCGCTGTGCCAGGTGAAGCTGAGATCGTTGTTGATGTTCTTGACTGACTTGTCTGCGATCCAGGCCCCGACCTGCATCACTTGCGTCGTCGCTGGAAGTGCCGCACCGGTCGTAACATTGGTGAGCGAGCCGAAAGTGCCGCCGAGGGCGACGGCCTCGTTCGCCGCCGTGACCGGCGAGCTTGGGAACAGCGCATTGGTGTCGACGGTGCCCTGCAGATAGCTCGCCTTCTCCTGTACGCTCAAGGCATCGGTCAGGTCATAGTTGAAATTGAAGCCGCCATTGCTGATGCTCGATCCGCGTCCGCGGTCGAAATGAAAGTCGTCACCGTTGCGCAGCGTGAGCTCACGCTCCTGTGGACTGCCGATCGCGCCTGTGTGAATGTCGAAGCCGGGGAACTGCTTCACATCGCCATTGTCGACGATGATGGGTATCGGCAGATTCCACGTGTTGTTTTCCTGCAGGATGCGGCCCCAGATCAGGACGCTGCCCCGCTCGAACTTGTGCAAAATGTTGGCGGACAGCTGGCCGCCGACCTCGGAGTCGAAATGTAAACGGCGTACGTTATCACCGTTCTGATAGAAGCCGCCGATCGAGAAAAAGGTATTGTCGTTGATCGGGCCGGAGACCTGTCCGTCGAATCGCTTTTTCCCGTAGTCGGTACTGCTGAATTCACCCACGCCGTGAAAGACGTCCGTTCCAGTCTTGGGCAGTATGTTGACGGTGAGGCCGACCTGTCCGTTGGACAACACCTGTGCGGGCCCTCCGCGCACCGCCTCAACATGCTCCACCATCTCATCGATGCGAATCACATCCGAATTACCGAACCAGGCCACGGTGGGTGGATCGAAGACCGCCGAGCCGGCGAGTTGGAAGGTGACGTAGGGCGCGTCGCCGCTGCTGGGAAATCCGCGGACGAAGATGTTATTACCTTGCTCGCCGCCGGTCGAATGCACCGTTACGCCAGGAATACCCTGCAGCAACGCAGCCGTATTCAGCGGGGCGATCTTGTGAATGTCTTCGCTGTTGAGCGTCGTCGTTGAAAACGAGGCCTTCTGGCGCTCGATACCCTGCCCGCCGGCGGTCGCCGTTACCACTATCTCGCTCAATGCGGAGTCGTCGTGCACGATCGCTATTGCGCCGGACGGATCACTGCGGCTGGAAAAGCCGGTCCCTGACAGCAGCGCTGACAGAGCGTCATCAGCCGACATCTCCCCTTGTACGCCTGGACTGCGAACGCCGCGGACCTCATCTACCCGATAGATGAGCTGGCGACCGCTCTGGCGGATATAGGCGTCAAGCGCCTGCCCCAGATCGCCCGGAGAGATTTGAAAATGCTGGGCCTGTGCCCGCACGGGCGCGGCCTCCACGGGCGTGACGATCACAGCAACACTGACAGTAGCGGCCAGGATTGCCGCCGCGAAGTATCTGATCACCTTGTTCCCCCTCAAGCGCTCTGCAAGCGCTACCAGGTAAGACAAGGCTATGACACAGAACCGTAACAACTTACGCAGATATTTTTAGTGTCCCATCCGCCGCCGATTCCACCTTCAGACCATAGGCCTGTTTGAGCAGCCTCACGAAAGCCTCCACATTCGAGGCTTTGAAGGTGCCGCTGATGCGAATGGCGGCAATCGCTGGATCGGAGATCACCAACTGCTGATGGTTGTAACGATTGAATTCGTCGGCGACTTCCGCAAGAGAAGTCGCGGCAAAGACCAGGCGGCCATCGCGCCAGGTGAGTTTGTCTTCAATGGCTGCGACCGATTTTGAGATGACCGTCATCGAAGAACCCTGGCCGATAGCGACGTCGCCCGGAGTCACCGTTGTCGTCGTGCTGGACTCGCCTCGCAGCGGATCTTCCACGCGCACCCTACCTTTGAGTACGGAAACCGTTACCTTTTCCCCGTCTCGCCGCACCGAGAATTGTGTCCCGATCACGGTGATCGTGCGCGGGCCCGCGTGGACCACAAAGACGCTGTTTTCGATATGCGTCACCTCGAAAAACGCCTCGCCTCGATCGAGCCAGACATCGCGGCGCTCGTTCGAGATCTTGGTTCGCAACAGGGTGGCGGTGTTGAGCTCGATGCGGCTGCCGTCCATCAGCGCAACGATCCGATGCCCACCCACACCTGTATCAAAAGTATCCGCTCGCGGCTGCGGGGCAGAGGTCGGACGGGAATGCAAGCCGATGAGAGCGATGGCCAGCAGCAGCGAGGCGGCCAACGCGCTGGCTTGCCACCATTTCAAAGGCAAGCGCCTGCGCCTTGGACGAGGGGCGTTATCAAGGGCCGCGAATGCTCCAATGCGATCGGCCATCTGCCATGTGTGTTCCAGCCGCCAGAAGGCGGCCTTGTGCGCGATGGATTCACCCAGCCATCCAGCCAATGCAGCCTGATCCGCCTGCGACCATTGGGGCTGCTCACGCCGCATCAGCCATTCGGCAGCCTTCGCCTCGATGTCCTGCGCGCGGGTCATCGAGCGGGCCTCCGTACCAGCAACCCGGGCATGCGCGAGCGCTGCACTTTGGCCGATCCGCCCAACATGAAATTGGCGAGCGCGCGCATGCCGAGCGTCATCTGTTTCTCGACGGTATCGATGCCGACGCCGAGCTCATCGGCTGTCTCGCGTGTCGACAGACCCCGGATCTTGCGAAGTAGGACGACTTGCCGGCATCGCGCCGGCAATTTTTCCAGGCCGAGTTGAATACGGCGTAACTCCTCGCGAGCCAGGAGCTGGCGCTCGGGCTCCAATACGTCACTACCGGAGATCGCATCCAGATCGACGACCACATCAAACGAAACGATTCGCGCGCGTTTGGCACGGTTGATCAGATGATTACGAGCGACGGTATAGACGAACTGCCCCGCCTGAGCTGGCAGTCCATGCCGCGCCCCCTGCAGTACTCGCTCGTATACGTCCTGTCGAAGATCGACGACCTCGGCCGCATCCCGCCAATTCCGGCGGATGAATGCCGAAAGTGCGCGTTCGAGCGGCAACACCTCGCGGCAAAACCATTCCTTGAGCGCCTGATCGTCCACCATAGGAAAAAGTCCATGTACGCGCGTCGCCATTAAAGGTATGACAATCGAGGGGACGATAGCCGTAAGGCCCAAAGGTGCCAACCGGACAGGATTGCGGGCATTGGGTGAAAGGACGCTGACGGATAGCCCTGGGAATGGCGGTGCCGACTCCCCTGTCTCCGTGCCCAGTTGACGTGGCAGTCTCGCATACTGTATATATAAACAGTACCCTGCTCAGCAGCCGGCGCGACATCGTCGAACTTTACCCGGCTTGCTGTGTTGTGTTCTTGGCAAGGCAGCTGGGTCGAGATGGAAGCTACTATTCTCCACGCAGACCTCGACGCCTTTTATGCGTCGGTCGAGCAGCTACTCGATTCGTCCTTGCGCGGAAGGCCGATCGCTGTCGGCGGCGGAGTTGTGCTCGCAGCTTCCTATGAAGCTAAGGCGTTCGGTGTGCAGAGCGGCATGCCAGGACGCCGCGCGCGCCAACTCTGCCCGCAACTTCTTTTTGTGAACGCCCATTTCAGCGAGTACCAGCGGCTGGGAGACGCGGCGATCAAAATCATCGGTGACTACACACCGCTCGTCGAACGTCTTTCAATCGATGAGGCCTTTGCCGATGTCGCGGGGTGCGCGCATCTGTTCGGGCCACCTGTTGAGATCGCGCGCACAATCCGGCGCCGCGTGCGGGTGGAACTCGGGCTACCGATCTCGGTTGGCGTCGCACGCACGAAGCACCTCGCAAAAATTGCTTCGCAGGTGGCGAAGCCGGACGGGCTCGTCGTCGTCGATCCCTCTACGGAACTCCATTTCCTGCACGAGTTGCCCGTCGAGTTGATGTGGGGTGTGGGGCCCGTCACGAAAGCTCGGTTGGCCGAGGTTGGCGTGCGCACGATTGGACAGCTGGCGAAGCGACCGGGACGGTCACTTGAGCAGCTGCTCGGCCATGCCGCAGGCGAGAAGTTAGCTGCTCTTTCCTGGAATCGCGACCCGCGTGAAATCAGGACGCATCGCCGCGCGAGATCCGCGGGTGCACAGTCGGCGCTCGGCATAAAACCGGCGCAAGTGAGCATTTTCCGACCTGCGATGCGCCATCTTGCTGACAGGATTGGCGCGCGGCTGCGAGCCAAATCCTTATCGGGTCGAACGGTCACGGTCCGCGTTCGTTTCGCAGATCTTCGCGCTGTTACCCGCTCCGCCACCTTCGACACTCCGATTTCAGCGACGACGACTCTTGCAGAGATCGGCGAAAGGCTGGTGCGTGCCGTTCTATCGCAGTACCCACGCGAACCGAAAATATCGCTGCTGGGAATCCGCGTGTCGCACCTCACGAAGGTCTCAAACCCACAGCTTGATCTGCCGCTCGGCCTTGATGATGACGGACGACGTCCTGGTCGAGACAGAGGCACGGCACGTCGGGCGACTGCCGATCGCGCGTTGGACGCGATCCGTGAGCGCTTCGGTTGGGAGGCGATCGGATACGGATCGGTCATGTTGGGCTCCGTACGCTCTGTCCCCGATGAGTTTCGAGCGCTAGCCGAACAGGAGTTGTGACGAGGCCGGCTGCCCTCCCGTACTCATGACAGCAGAACGCCGATGGTAAGTCACCCGCAACCACGCAAGGGTCACCTGATGTTGGCGATGAGTCGGTCCCAGTCGATGCTGACCCCGGGCACGGCATTGATCGGTGTTTGGCCTTTTGGCTGGAGGACAGTTGAGCGCGTGTAGCGCCCGGCTTCGAGGCGGCAGATTGTGAACGTGCGGTCAGTGGGATGTATAAGCCAAACTTCGGGTACGCCGGCGCGTTCATAAACGGACAGTTTGATGAATTGGTCGTGACTGGCGGTAGAAGATGAGAGGACTTCCGCAATCCAGTCAGGAGCGCCACGCATGCCGCGTTCATCGAGTTTGGTACAGTCGCAGACGATGAGAACATCAGGCTGCACCACGGTGTCGATTTGGTCATCGGCCTCATCGGCCTTGGGCAGGCGGACGTCAAAGGGGGCGGCGTAGGCTCGGCAGCGTTTGCCCTGGAGTGCAGTTGCTACTTGGCGGCTGAGCTCAATGACAATCTCTTGATGTGCCCGCGAGGGGGCCGGCGGCTCCCTGATGTAGGCGGTGCCATTGATCAGCTCATTGCCATAATCGGCTGACCATGTGACGTAGTCACCGTAGGTGTGGTGTTGTGTGTCGCGCTGGTGGAGTGTCATTACGCCATTCTACAAGGGACTTCTCGGTTATTTAAGACTTGTCCTCTCCTGCGAGCGTGAGATGTGGGGACGTCCCTTCACGTCCGTTGCAGACCCTCTCATCAACGCTGCACGTGACGCCTAGTGATGCGTCGAGAACTCTTCCTAGAGTTCCTGCTCGCGTAGTGGTGATCGCATTCGCTTACGTGCTTGTCCGCGATGAGTTCTTTGAGACCGGTCAGATCTTCAACTACAGCGGTGGCAATTCCCTGTTGGGGCATCCTCGATTTCTCGCCTGAGGCGGGACGCTCGGCGACCCGACAATAGTCGGTGGACGACTGGTACGGCCCTGTTAGGATCGGTGGCGACGGTAAATCCGTCGGCTGAAATGCCGCCACAAAATAAACCGTGGCTTGGCGGCCGTGATGGCCGTGACCTGCGCGTCGATGGGCAGCGAGATCCATGTACCGGCCGAGCCGGGCACAGGTGCCCCCAAGTGAAACGCGAAGCAGGCCGCTGAACCGAGCATGTCTGGAACGTGCGAGGTTCAGTTCGTCGTGCACTCAAGAAGCTGGGCATTGTTCCCGGAGAGAAAGGCGCCTGGTCGGCGGCATTCCAAGCGCTTGCGCATGAGACTGAGGACCACCGGGAGGCCGTCGATGCCTTCCTGCAGAAAAGGGCGCCTCAGTTCCGGGGAGCCTGACGAGCTGACCCGCCAGGAGATTGTTCCGGCCAAGCGACCCCGCCTACGCCTCTTTGCGAGCATGCGCGATCAGGGCACGAATGTGCGCCTTTAGGTTGAAGCTCATCTCGCTGTAGGCGCGCGGCATGTTGAGCTCAACCGCGCGACGCTCGAGTTCCTCGATCCGTGCCAACATCTGGGCGCGCTCCTTGGCATCCGTACTTCGATGCAGCGCGCCCTCGATCAATCGCAGCTCGCCGTAGAGTCGAAATACACGGTGCTCCATCTGCCACTGATAGAGTCTCGGCAACACGGACCAGAGGGGATACAAAATACCCGCAAGCGGCAGGACGATTATCGCCATCCGCTGGATCAGCTCCGCAAGCCAGAAGGGAAGCTTGCGCTGCAAAATGGACGGTCCCGACTTGTAGATCTGACGTGCTTCGTCGCTGAGCGGCAGATCAAGGGTCTCTGCCGCAGGGAACTCGTCAGAGCGCTGAAAGATGCCGGGCCGTGCATGCACCTCGATGGCGGCCTGAATGAGCAGGTATTGCAAGGCAGCGTGCAGGTCCCGGCGTACTACGAGACTCGCCTTGGATGCGATCAGAGGCACGTCTGCCGGCGGACGATTCGCTCCGAGGTCAGCTACTCCCTGAGGCAGCACGAGTTTGCTGAACCTCGGATTCAGCGCGATGTAGGCATCGGCGCGCCTGAAGGCCATGAGCTCGATGCCAGGCGCAAGCAGCAGCTGCTGCACGGCAGGTGAATCCCACGCTGAGAGGATCGCGATCGCGTCGATTTCTCCCGCAATCAATTGGCGCGCCCCCTCCTCCGGCAGAGCACCGGACAGCTGCAGCGTTGTGGTATCAATCTTATTGAGCGCCAACAGCTTGAGAGCGAGCGGACGCGTCGCACTGCCTGAGGGGCCAATCGATATCCGCGCATTGGGCCGATCGTGGAGCAGTTCGCCCAGCGCCATGTAGCGGCTAAAGACCCAGAGCGGCTCATAGAACACCGTGCCGAGCGAGACCAGGTCAGGGGACTCGCGCTGGGTCGTAGTACCGGCCTGCACGAATCCTGCGTCAACCCCGGCCCGCGGGTCTCGGAGTCGCCCCAGATTCTCGACCGCACCGTTTGTCGGCACCAGATGCAGCCGCACACCCTGACGCGCCAGTACTTCGCGATAACGTTCGGCGATGCGCGTGTAGGCGCTGTCGGGGGTACCTGTCGCGATCGACACGTCACGTCCAGGTAGCGGGCGCAGAGCGGCGATGAGCGCCCACAGCAGCACACTGGCCGTGATGATCAGCACGGCGATGCCCGCAGGGGTTCGGAAGGAGTGAAAGTTAAGCCTCGGGTGAATAGCAGCGCCCTCCTCAGTAGCTTGGATGGCGCGCAAGCCTCCCACCTATCCCCTGAATGGGGGACAAACCAGGAGGCCTTGGCAGGAGAGGTCAGCGCGTGGCGGTCAGGAATGCACGAACCATCGACACGGTCGCGGAAGGGTTCTCCTCCATGATCCAGTGACGACCACGGGTTTTTGCCGCATGAAATCAAGTGTTTAGTCTCGATCGAGCATGTCGTACTATATGCATCAGTTGGAGCGCGTGTTGGAATTCAACCATGGCATTGCCCGCGTTGAAGTTTGAAATGGAGACACCCTTGGAAGAACGTGTTGCAAGACTCGAGGCGAATGTCGAACACATCCAGAAGGATGTCTCCGACATGAAGATCGACATTCGACGCCTGGGCGACAAGATCGACAGCGTCGATCAGAAGCTGTCGGCCAAGATCGAAAGCGTGAAGGACTTGGTGATCAATGTCGAAAAGTTGTTGGCCGCGTTGCATACCGCCCGCGCCTTCGATCGCGTTTGGTGGCTACTGATGTCAGCCGCGCTGCTGGGGGTCATGGCTCGGGCGTTTAAATGGCTTTGAAGGCCCAAGGTGTCCCTAGGGCCAGCTCACCAAGGTTTCACCGCTGCGAGTATGACAATCGCTATCAACAGCAACGCAGGCGCTTCATTGAATAAACGGTACCAGCGCTGCGAATGCGTATTGCGGCCATCGCGCAGGACCGACATCAGGTTGCGACACCAGAGGTGGTACCCGATGAGTGCCCCGACGAGCGCTAATTTCACCCGTAGCCAGCCGAACTGCAGGTAATCCGGCGCGGCGATGAGCATCGAGATGCCGAAAACGACCGCCAGCGATGAGCCATCTCTGCTCATTCGAGCCGCTGATGCAGGGGGAGATTACGATCGGATTGCCATCGTTGGTGACGCCGCCGGAATTATCGAAGCACGTGCTCGTCCCTGAGAGTACTGGAGGCTGAATCCTACCCGCCGAGATCAGGGACGCTAACGGCCTCCGTCTTAGCGGCAGGATCGGTCTGCAATCTACCGCACAGCGTCGATGTCGATCCGTTCTAACATCTCTAACAACTCACTCGTCTCCATCTTTACATTTCTAACAACTCACCTGCCCAATGAGCCCTATGCGCCGATCAATACCGCCGCGCTTGCATGTGGAACGCGGATGACCGCACGACCCTGTTTGACGCTCAATGTCTCATGCGTGCTCGGCTCCCACAGAGGCTCTGCAGTCCGCAGCTCGGCTCCAGCCAACGAGATTCCCGTAGTCGCATCGAGGGCCGGCCCGCTAAGCCTCCAGATCCGGCCAGAGCCGAAAGGCGGCGACGGCAGCTCGAGGGAAACATCCCGGTATCGATCCTTGTTGACGACAGCGACGCGCCAGCCTTTGACGCCACGGCCTGCATAGGCCGTGACGTTCGGGCCGCCACTGTCCAAATCTGTCGCCAACAGCGTGGTTTCGGCGAAAGCATCCACGGCCAGCATTCCGTAGTAGAGCGGCCGGGCCGTGTACCCGACCTCCCGGTTGCCAGCGATGGGCGAATAGAAAGAGCCGAGCCGGGCGATCTCGAGATCGCGGGCGTTGCGCGCCCCCGGCAACTTGTTACCCAATGACATCGAGATGACATTGCCGCTGCCGCCGTGAAAGTTGATGCCTGAGCAACCGAGTGTTGCCATCTCGAGCATGTAATCCATGCCCCAGAGCGCACCCGCCAGTGCATTGCTCATGCCGGGCTTGCCGCCCCGGAAACAGCTGTTACCTTCGGCCATTCGGAAGGAAAGGCCCTGCTGACGCGCGACAGGCATGATGGCCGCCATGCGCGGCTCTATGCGTGGGTCGCGTGTCAGGAGATGATCGATGTTAGCGTCGGGACTGTCGGGTGGGCCCTCGGCATAGTAGTGACCCGTGAGCTCGATCAGGCGCTCGCCCAACAGGGGCTTTGCCCGTTCGCCGAAGCGAACCACCCAGTCTGCCGATGAACCGACATCCGGGCCCCCAAAGCGCGCACCCGGCACGGCCGCGCTGACCGCGTTCGCGATCTGCGTCCATTCCCGCAGATAATCCTCGAACCCCCAGCCATGCGGGCGCAGCAGATTGTTGGGATCCTGGTAGAAATCAGGCTCATTGCCGATCTGGAAATAGCGCAGCGTCGGCCCGAGCACGTGTGCAACATAGGCGGCCTGCTCTGCATCCGCTGCGGGCGATCCGGTGCCGAAATTCAGGCCGTAGATGCAACTCCAGCCGGTCGCATCGAGGAATCCGCGCAAATTGTCGACGGCGGCCGGTGAAATCGGGATGAGGCGCTGCGGCATCCAGTTATCAGCTCGGCCGACGCCGGCGGCACGGATAGCAGGCGGTGCGCTGTCAGCCTTGGGTTTCCACCAGCAGAACTCGCTGCTGTTACCTCCGATGCGCAGCACCCCTTGGCGGGACAACCGCCGGTACAGCGCGATCATGCTGGCGTTCGCGGGGTGATAGATCCCCGGATCCGCCAGTGTGGCCAACTCAACGCTGAAGCCCGTATAGGAGGCCGGTATCCTCCCGATTTCGCGACTGGTATCGATGATCAGACGGCCACGAATGTCATCCCTGGCGGTGACGGGCGCGCTCCTGACGGATATGGCCGCGCCCACGGCGCCCGCTGCAACCTTGATCAGAGTACGTCGGTCAATTGGCATGGGAATCTCCGTTGAGAACTCAGAACCGCCCGTCTATTTGGGTCGCGCCCACGGACAAAGAACCCGCCGTAGAGGACTGACCACCGTCGCGGCGACCGCGGGGTCCAGGAGTCCTCGCCTGCGCAAATGCCGAATCGAGGCTTGTACCGCAGACTTCGACAGGCCCGTCTTTGTCGCGATGGTTTGCAAGCTCACCGACACGGCATCCCTGCCGGAGAACGAAGTCTGCCGTAGAAGAAACAGATACACGATGAATGCCGCGGGACGCCGGTCGTGCCCAATCAGATCGGGCAGTAGAATCGTGTATCTATTTATGACCGCAGTGGCCAGACGCGGCCGTCATTAACTCGTACGCACTGCATGGTGATGCCGAGCTCTTGCTCGTAACGGCGTACGAGGCGGGCCTCGATTTCCGTGACCAGCGAGATTGCCGTTCCCTTCGCACCCGCGCGTCCCGTGCGACCGACCCGATGCAGATACGCCTTGCTCATCGTCGGTACGTCGAGATTGAAGACGTGAGTCACTCCGAGGATGTTGAGACCGCGAGCGGCCAGATCGGATGCAATCATGATGCGGATGGCGCCACTACGAATCCCATCCATCGCCTGCTTGCGGTCCATCTTGTTGAGTTCGGCATTCAGGTCCGCAACCACCAACTTGTGGTGAGCGAGCTTCGCGGCGACCCTGTCCGCGACATCGTTGCGATGTACGAATACGATCGAACGCGGCACATCGAACGCATGTAGCAGCTTACGCAAGACGTCCGGCTTGTCCCGTTCTTCGCAAACCAGGTACAAGTGCTCGATGTTCTCGTTGACAGCCACTGTACCCGGGCAAAGGATCTGAGCATCCGGGGACAAAGTTCCCAACACTTGCCGGGTCTGCGACTCAATCGTCGCGGACGCGAAAATCAGCTGCCGAGCTGGCGGGGCCGCGCTGACAATCTTCTGAATCCATTCGAGGCTTTCATCGTGCAGCAGCCGGTCCGCCTCATCGACGACGATGCTGCGGATGTGTGGCGTCTTGAGCTTGCCCCGCTCGATCAGTTCCAGGATGCGTCCTGGGGATCCCACCACAACGTGCGGCTTGGCTTTGAGCTTTTCGATCTGTCGATCGGTCGCCGTGCCACCGATCAGCAGCACCGAGCGGATCGCGCGCCCCGCATTCTGCGCGAGGTCGCAGGATTGACGATGGATCTGGATGGCCAGCTCGTGCGTTGGCGCAACGATCACGACCTGAGTCGCTGCTTGCGCGGGATCAATGCGCATAAAAAGGGGCAATAAATACGCCAGTGTCTTGCCGGTGCCCGTCTCCGCGTTCAGGTACGCGTCCTTCCCGGCCATCAACACCGGCACCGCCGCGCTTTGAATGGCCGTCGGCTCACTGATCTGCTGTTTCGCCAAGGCGGCGATGAGTTCGGTCGGCAGCAGCAGATCGGTAAACGTCATGGAATCGAGCTCGCAACTGCAGGCCGCAACGGGTGTTCTGCGCATACGGCGCGTTGCTGGACGGCCGGTGATTGTAGCAGCTTTGTCCCCATCGCTGGCGGGCAGCGGGTATCATCCCGCGCTTCCTTCAGCGCATTCCCCTACCGCATGCCGTTCTCCGAACTGGGATTGTCTTCCGAGCTGCTTCAGGCGATAGGCGAGGCGAATTACGTCGCGCCCACGCCCATCCAGGCGGCCGCCATTCCGGCCATCCTACGCTCCCAGGACGTGCGCGCGTGTGCGCAGACGGGGTCCGGCAAGACCGCTGCGTTTGCCTTGCCGATGTTGCAACGACTGCTGGGGCAAATAGCGGCGACCGAGCGGCGACCGAGCGCCGAGCGAGGGAACCCCCAGCGGGGGCGAGCGAGGGAACCACCAGCGGGGGCGAGCGATCGGCAAGTCACCGGCCTCGTTCTGGTTCCAACGCGCGAGCTCGCGACCCAGGTGGGCGAATCGTTTCGCAACTTCAGTCGCTACCTGCCGCAGCCGATCAAGATTCTCACTGTGTTTGGCGGCGTATCCATCAATCCGCAGATGATGGCCTTACGCGGTGGCGCGGATATCGTGGTGGCCACTCCAGGCCGACTACTCGATCTGAGTGATCACAACGCCGTGCGCCTGTCTGCGGTGAGCACCTTGGTGCTGGACGAGGCGGACCGTTTGCTCGATGAAGGTTTCGCCGACGAGCTCACTCGCGTGCTGGCACTGCTACCCGACCGTCGCCAGAACCTGCTGTTCTCCGCAACTTTTCCGCCGGCTGTGCAATCTCTTGTTGAGCTGTTGCTACGTAACCCGGCCTGCATTGATGTCGCCGCCACTGCTGAGACCACGCCGGACATTCAACAGCGCTCCATCGCCGTCGATCCCGAACGCCGCGTGCAATTGCTGCGCCATTTGATTCAACATCATGGCTGGGAGCGGACGCTGGTCTTCGTCGCCACGAAGTACGCCACTGAGCACATCGCGCAAAAACTACAGCGCCTGGGCTTTGCCGCAGGAGCTTTGCACGGTGAACTCAGCCAGGGCGCACGCACCCAGGCGCTCGCGGAATTCAAGGCTGGGCGCCTGCAGGTCCTGATTGCGACCGACGTCGCTGCACGCGGCATCGACATTTCTGAACTGCCCGCAGTGGTGAACTTCGATCTACCCCGCTCCACCGACGACTATGTGCACCGCATTGGTCGCACCGGCCGTGCGGGCTCAAGTGGCGTCGCCGTCAGTTTTGTGAGCGCGACAGCCGAAGCGCACTTCCGACTCATCGAGAAGCGTAATCGATTCCGTCTGGAGCGTGAGCAGCTGCCCGGATTCGAACCGACTGCGACAGCACCGACGACCGAGCGGCTAGCGAGGGAATCCCCAGCGGGGACGCCGGCAAGCCCGGGGACCGGAGGCGTTAAGGGAAAGCGCAAAAGCAAGAAGGACAAATTGCGCGAAGCGGCCAGCCGAGGTGCGCGCGCTGAGCCTGCGAACACGGCGGGCCCTGCCGGTCCAGCGAAGTCTGTCTGGCCAACCATCAGGCCAGTGCGCCGGCGGGACGACTAGCGTCGCTATCAAAACGGAAACGACACGCCGCGCGTGCCTGGCACCCAGACTGCGACTGGCCTCATGATGCGTTGAAATCGCTCTGACGCCACAATCGTGGTCAACCAGCGCTGAACGGCGGCCCATGACTGGCTTGCGAACCAGGCTGCATCGACGTTTGCGAACTGTCTTACGAACGGCGCGATGGCCATGTCAGCGAGCGATAGTCCTTCGCCCGCCAGATGTGGAGTGCGGGCCAGTCTGTTCTCCAATAGCTGAAGATCCAGACACGCCTCTGTCCGACTTGCCAGGGGGGCTGCTCCGTCAAAACGGTCTGGATACTTGTAGCGATCCAGGTGTTGCTTGAAGTGCGAATCGAACCGGGCAATTAGCGCCAGCATCCCCTGCAGGGAATCGGCATCAGGCGCCAGCCATTGCTCCGGGTCGCTACGCCCCAGGGCCCACAGCATGATTCCTAAGCTTTCGTCGATCACCTCGCCATCGCCGACCACCAGCACCGGCACCGTGCCTTTCGGGGATGCTTGAAGCATCTGCGACGGTTTTGCGCGTAGAGCTATTTCGCGGAGCTCACACTCCTGCCCGCCGGCATCCAGCGCAAGGCGGGCACGCATCGCGTAGGGACAACGGCGGAACGAATAGAGAATCGGGATCACGGCCCCTACTGCCGCTCAGGCTCGTAACCTCGCCAAACCCATTCCAACGCCTGCGGCAAAGTCTGCTCGCGTACCCTGCGATCGCAATGGCCGGCAGCCTGGGTGAACACATATTGATATTGATAACCCTGGTCCTTCAGCGCCGCGGCCATCCGGTGATTGGCAACAACCCAATCGTGCATGTCATCGGCCATGACGTTTGGATTCAGCAGATCCCGGTCGCCCACTTGCATCCAGATACGGATGGGCTTGCGTTCGGCGCTCCTGATCAGCGTTTCGTGGTAATCCCATGCGCCTCCCGGGTTACGAGGATTGAAAGGCCATTGTTGATTCACGAACGTGCCGGAATAACTGATGACGCGGTGATACCACTCCGGGTGAAACCACGCCATGGTGAATGCCGCTGCAGCGCCTGAGCTGCATCCCATGGCCGCGCGTCCGTTTGGACCGTGCGTGAGCCTGATGTGGTAGTGCGCCTCGACCTGCGGCAGTACTTCATTTTCGATGAATTCTGCAAACTTGCCGGACAGAGTGTCGTATTCGAGACCGCGCTCGCTGCCCTGCGCATCACCTCCACCGTTTTGAATCATGACCGCAACCAGTGGTGGCACTCGACGTTGGGCAATTAGATTGTCGAGCACACGAGCCAGGGCCATGTCAGGCTCGCCTGGCTTCGGCCCATCATGCACGACAATAAACGGGGCCTTCGTGCCAGCCTTGTACTGCGCAGGCACGTAGACTGTGATGGCACGCTCCCACGGCTGCGGGTGTGTCTCAACTAAGAGCGTCTTGGGGTTATCTGGATCGACGGTGCCAAAAACATCGCGCGCAATCCCCGGATAGAAGTGGCTGTTCCGGGATTCAAGGGTGAATTGACGAACGGTACCCTTGGGGCTGTGGCGCGCGACATCCAATTCCGGCGCAGGACGGTAGTCTGGACCAATCAGAAAATCGCCATTCTGGTCGACGGGCGCGTTCATCCCCGCGGCCGCGTGCAGATCGGTCGACCCTCGCTCCGCACCCACAACAGTCCACTTCGGCGCCCCCGGCCCATTGGCTGAACGTGTTGGCGGGGCCGGATGCATCACCCGCGTAGCCGGCGTTGGTAGCGGCGGCGCGATGGTTTGCGCCGAGGTAAGTTGAAGCGGGCCCGTAAACAGTACTAGAAGAACACGCTGGGCGCTTTGCATCGATTGACCTCACACCTATCGTCCGTCTGTCTGCGGGTCGGAGGTCGACCTCGGCGCGTCATGTGCGCCTGGGGCATCTGCTTCGGTGCTCGGCATTCGAACACAATGGTCAGTAACGCGCTCGAATCCCGGAAAGCATGACCAATCACGCCCCGATGCATCGAGGTAAGCGTGTGGCGGTGGATTGATCTCCTCGCATCGGGAACCGACCTTTCTGAACCCCCAGTCACACTCCCAGCGATCTGCCTCTCCAGTCAGCGAAGCGTGTTCGGGGGCGGTGGGCAGCGTGCAAATACCATTCGTGCGGCTATAACCGGAACGGCATCGCCACCGCCCATCAAAAACCTCGGAGACGTTCTGGCTCGGGAACTCCTGCTTATCCCGGACGCAAAATCCAGCCACCTGTTTGAATCCGTCGTTGCACGCCCAGCCCTGCTCGGTGGCGCTGTAATGCGTATACGGTGGGATGTCGGGATGTAACTCCTGGGTGTAACCCAGGCTCGACAACGAGATCCCGCTCGTTAAAGCCAGAAACGGTAAAGCTCCTGCTCGCGTAAAAGGCCACAAGGAATGCCTGTAGAAGGGTTTGCTTCTGTCCACGGTTTTGCGGTCGGTTGTGATATGCGCCTGCGGCACGTTCGATCATCAATCGATTACCATCTTATTACAAAATTTATATTAGGTTTTCGCTCGCAGCCCGCCCGCGAGGTGATCCGGCTCAGCCGAATCGAACGTACTCACATTCCACTGGCTGACCATTGATACCCGCGGACGGCGGCGCGATCCAGTTCGCGAACTTACCGGGCTCCACGACTCGCCCCATCAGCGATTGCACGAATGTGCGGTCTTCGGCTGTCGGCAGCCATTCGCGCACGCTGGCCTCCCAAGCCGCAGGCGCGACCACCCGACCCTCCGGGGAAATCTTCAAACCGGCCAGTGG
>Ga0307511_10000957_pt1 | contig 30584 bp, 36 predicted proteins | sample 13_EM_MG_FD_200266 | JGI IMG/M metagenome (GOLD analysis project Ga0307511, IMG submission 200266) | Populus trichocarpa ectomycorrhiza microbial communities from riparian zone in the Pacific Northwest, United States - 13_EM | ecosystem: Host-associated > Plants > Roots > Unclassified | place... | reverse complement strand
GACTAGCTGTGACTCACTATTGGGGCTGTGCCATAGTAGTGAGTCATACATGATTTGAAATCCATCTCTGACTCATTAAGTGAGTCATAACTTTAGAGTTATACATGAGTCATAGGAAATTGTTGAGTCATAGGTGACTCATAATTGACATGTAAAAATAAAGAAATTACATGTGATTCTTCAACATAATTAACCAGGCAGGTTAGCATAACTTAGTAAGAAATTACATAGTAGATGTTGGGTCAGGGTAAGTTGTGAGGTGGTGATAGATCAGCATACTGAGAATATCACTTTTTTATACAGATCGTGGATGGTTTAGCCAAACTTGGACCAAAATGGGTAAAGTACCTACCTTTCATTTTGTGGGCTGATAGGATCACTACAAGAGTTTCAACTGAATTCACCCCATATAGGCTAGTATTTGGACAAGACTGTGTTCTTCCCGTAGAACTCTGTGTATCGAGTTGGACCATAATTGAGTGGAGAAAGGTGAAAACCACTGCGGAGTTTTAAGCGGCGAGAGCAAGACAACTTGAGAGAAGGGAAGAAGATATAGAAGAAGCTCAAGGGAATGTCCACAAGAGCCGTTTATATAACAAGGTCTATTTTGACAAGAACCGCTGGAAGAGAGTCCAGACTATAGAAATAGTGGATATGGTGCTTCTGTACAACAGCTCACTCCATAAGCAATGGTCTCAGAAACTAAAGAACAAGTGGTTAGGGCCATATAAGATAAGAGAGATAGGGGAGACAGGAATGTATCTCCTGAATGAGCTGGTTGGAATGGAGCTTCAAGAGATATTCACAGGAGATCGGATTAAGAAGTCTTTTGCAAATTACGGGGTAGAAGATGATAAAGCAGAGGTACCAGAAGAGATCGTTGAAGAGGTAGAAGAATTAGATAAGGAGCAATATGAGATGGTAGATGCATAGCTGGATACGGGAATGGTATTGTAGAGATGTTGAGGATATGACACACATCGGTGAAAGGTGGGTGTAAGGAATAAAAATGATTGAAGGCAGGATCACTCGGGTAGGATTTCAGCTGCATAGCTACACGAGTGATAGACTAAATAGGACAAGTAAAAGAATGAGAGAATAGAGGGGAGAGTAAGAAAATATATTGGCCAAGCAGGTCAAGTATAGTAATTAGGCCATGAAGAACACAAGATCTGAAGGTCAGGATTTGAGATTTGGGATAGTTGAGGTGAAGAGAACCCATTGGAATATTATTTCGAGGGGTCCGAAATTTTTAGAGGAGGTTGGAATATCAATGGAATGTTTAAGAGTTCAGGGTAATCCGCGAGATTCTCGTGGAACCTTCACCGAATTGAAATGAACTAAATAGAATCGGCTGGAACACTATACTATACTTAGATCCGGAGTATAGAAGAAACTTCAACCGCACATTTTCTCTATCTTCCCTACAACCTCGAACAACAACAACATTCAACAAAAATGACAATAGCTATCGCCAACACCACCAGTAAGATTATCAAGAAGAGCCAGGGCCTAAGGGAGAGGTACCTGGCTGAGATGGATAAGCGGGAAGGAAAGGAGAAGTATGAGTTAGCCGTAGAGGTAGTCCAGCTAACTGAGGAGCAAGCAGAACAGGTCTCGTTCGCAGGGTTGGTCCAGAAGGAGGTCATAGAGAGCTGGACTGACGCCGACTATGCTGATATGGAGGTTGATAGGGCTATAGCACAAACTGAGGTCGGCTTTACCATGACTATACTTCCCTTGGCGGATATCCAAACAGAATCGGAGCAGAGCAAATCTAAGGCAAAGGAAAGATTGGAAGCAAGCTGGGGCGTAGGTTGGGAAGATCTGGTGGGAGACCTGATGCCTCCATGGCCGGCTGAAGAGTTCCTAAGGAGCCTCGCAGTATTCTCGGAGAACCACGCTGAGTGGGCAGGGGCGGAGGAGTTGTTGGAGAAGAGGATTGCCGAGAGGTTGGCGGCCAAGATGACGAAGAAGGTGCCCTGGTTGACATCGACGGATGTGACTGGCAAGGATATCAAGAAGCGGAAGTCAGCTGCTGGTAAGCAGACTTCTGAAGAGGAGGGATCTGGCAGGGTTGGTCCAGCTAGTCAGGTAACCAAGGTGGAGACCCAGACTGCTAGTCAGACTGCAGTTGAAACCCCTGTGGTGCCTTCTTCAGCTTCGCGGGAAACTGCTGCTCGCTCTGACGCCGTGGTAGAAGAGGATATCGTGAGGGTAACTCCTGGCTCTGAAGAAGCCACGGAAAAGCAAGGGTCTATCTTTTACGGATCATCTGCAACTCCCTCAGCAATAGCTGAAGATCTTTCTAGACCCGAAGATGGCTCTGCTCTCGAGGAAAGTGTGGAAGAAACCAAGCAGAATCAGGTTGGCGATGGTGAAGAGGGCAAGTGGAATGCTGCGGTCTCCCCTATCACTCCAAGGAAGCGTAGGAGGGACGCTGCGAGCGAAAACGAGGGTAAGAGGAGGAGATATGGGGTAGGGATTCCTGTCATCAACTTGGACATTGATGAAGGAGTAGAAGAGCTTAAGAGGGAAGCTTGGGGGGAGGAAGAGAAGGATAATGCGTTGGCGGTGGAGGGGGCTATGAAGGTATAGTTTGGAGGAGAGAGGCCGGGAAAGGAGCATGCAACTAGGTTGCTGGGAAAAATAATGAAGGTGTTGAAGGTGGAGGTGGTGGAAGTTGAGGAAGAGGAGGAATCATCGGTCGCGTAGAACTAGAATTTTGGTAGCTACGTGAGTGATGAGAAAGAATGGAATAAGTTGTTTTCTTGTTATTCTGAAAAGTCCATATACACACATTAATTTTGGAACTTTGAGTGCTCATTTTTGATCAGAATCACGATCCATTGCCAATGTTTGATCGCAAGGGGTCTGCTAAGTATAAAAAGGGGGGAAGGATGTGGTAAGGTTGAGTATAATGCGGCAATCAGAGTATTTGGGTATATGCAGGCCGAACAGCCAAAACCAGCAAAAGTCGAGTGAATTTTAGTTTCTTTGTTAGGATTGTTTTTGTTAGGAAGGATCATTCTTGAGATTCTAACCCATCATCCGACAACTATCAGACCTCGCGGAGAATCTTCACGCAATCCTAGCAAGTCTGCCAATTTGGCACGCTCTAGCAAGCTTCTTTTTCATGTATTTTACGTTTTGCAGCAATAAAGGTTTCTTCTCTACTTCTACAGAATTCTAGACAATATGTAGAGACTTCCAGGTCTCCATCACTCGCGTAATATACCACAGCAAAACCTACACGAGTGATACGAATTCCGGAACTATTACTCGATTTTTCATCTCTTTGTCTCAGTTTCCCACCATAATTCCGTTATTCCCCCAGTTCTCGACTCTCCGGCTCTACACTAAGTTACTATAGTATCCCCATACAAATAGCGGCTTCCTCATAATGTGTACAGACCCAAGCTACATGTTTGCCTGTTTCCGTATATTTCCCATATCTCCGGCATTCGTGGTTGTCTACTTTACTGATCTTGTGTCGCCAGGATTGTAGATTACCTTCTCCTGTGCGGAACTGGACATATATGACTCTTACCTTCCTGTTCCATTTTACCAACTTTCCCATCCCTGCTCCTTTTAATTTTCTTTCTTCCTCTCTTATCCTTTTCTAAGCCTGCTTTAGCTATTCTTCAATTATGATTGGGGCTTTGGCTTCTTCCTTCATAGCGGCTTTCGCTAGCTGATCCACTTTTTCATTTCCTACTATAACTTTGTGGGCTTTAATATAGGCCAAGGTGACTGCTGCAGCTCCAAGTTACTCTTGGCAGTATTTGATCTCCAACAGGAATTGTTGGAATTGTTAAGTCCTGGCCCTTCTGGTTTTCCCCACCTTCTTGACTGTCACTATGGCTGCTTAAGAGTTGGCCAGGATCAGGATGTTTTTAAGGGGAGCATCAGAAACTACTCCGCGGATTCCACCAATCTCCTCATCACATACTGTCGCAACTCTTCCAATTATAACTTTGCCTTCTATTTTTCCCCCTTCTACATACTAGTTTCCTGCCACATTTCCTTTCTCGTCCATGCTCCTCCTCGCATATACCACTACCACATTACAGAATTCTCGTCCTTGATTAATGGCTTCCTACCATACTTCTGCTTTCGATTCTGCCTGTGCCGGTAGTGATATGTCCGGTATCTCAATCTTGTCCACCCTTTCTCTGTAACCAATTTTCTCCATTACTTCATACATTATCCTACCGGCTTTATTTTGGATTGCTGTCATGTTCGAAGTGAATCCGTCCTTGTCAGTTAGATACTCTTATCCGAAATTGTCCCACTCTCTTCCTCCCTCTCCATTTCCTCCCTTATCATCCTTGAAAATCAGATCCCCCATGGCGGTGGTTTCCCACATAATCTTCTCTATTAACGTTACTTGAGCCGCATCCATATCTATCCTTAGGGATTCGACCCTAGCAATTTGACTTACCAGCTCTGTTTTGGAACTGTGTATCATACTAATACACTTCTTCACGGCTTGATACTTGAGCTGCACAAATTCTGTTTCCTAATCTCTTTGACCACTCTATCCCAATTTGCTACATCATAATGCTATTGCTCTAATTATTCTCGTGTAAATCTACCTCCAACTGGTCGTGCTGATCCCTCATTGACTATTGCCTAAGGTGTTGAATTGTGCCAGTATTGCTCTTGCTTTCTTGATCCAGCTCTTCCAGTGTTCTCGAAAGGTTAGACTTTCATCCATGATAATCCCTAGCCACTTGACTCATTTAACCTCCTTGTTTTTCCTCCTCATCTTGGTCCTCAGGATTAGCCATCTGTACTTTGACTCCTCTAGTGGGAGGTGATTTTAGGCTACAATCCTCTTGACGATTTTATATGTCATATCTAGTATTGGTTCCACATTGATGCCTTTCACAGTTATCCTGTCCCAAATTGATATCACAAATTGAAGATCATGGACATATGAGGGGAGTTCCAAGTAGCACATTGCCCATTTGGCATACAAAGCCTCCTCCATTTTGGTGATAATAGGGGCCATCTGGATGAGGAAGATCACCGGAGATAGTCGTGATCCTTATGGTGCTATAACATTTGTCTTCCCTTTGCCTCTGACTGTTCCATCCCATTCTAGCTCGAATTCCCTTCCTCGGAAGAATTCTTTTATCCATGGGAACCACTTGCTTCCTTCTTCCGACTTTTCCAGTTTTCTTATCATGTTTTCTTCCCTCACATTCTGAAATTCTCCCTTGTCGTCCCCAAAATTCTATCTCACTGCTCTCTCTGCTGCGATACATCTTTGGGCTCAGGTGACTACCCTGAGTGCGGCTTCAGTTGCTATACCTGCCTTCGACCGATCCGAATTGGTGTTGATGTAACAAGCCTGACTCTTGGAGTCTAACTGCTACTACCTTTTGACCTAATTTACTGACGCAGTTGATTAGGTTGATTGGTCTCCAGTCTTTTGTTTCACTATTATCCTTTCCCGGCTTTGGAATCATGACTACCTTGGAGTGTTGCCACTCCTTTGGTATTTTTCCCTTAACCAGCTTTTCTGCCACTTCACAAATGAGTTCCCTCCCTAGCTTGATATCGAGTACTTGTTCAATTAGTTTGTACCCAATACCGTCCAGTCCTGGTACTGACTTGTTGGATGTTGCTGCTAGGGCTTTCCTCACTAACAGCTCCATCTCTTCTTGACCAATTCCAGTGGTTTGGTCTCTGGATCCACCCCCTTCTTCTTCTGCAACTTTCCTGCTTACCGGTCTCCAGTCAAAGTAGTCATGGATTAGGCGGGTTTTCTTTTCGTAATTCATCTTCAATTATACTCCTGCAGTGTTACTTAGGTCCTACATGGTGGCTTTAAGATGCCATAGATCCTTGAATCATTGTACAATTTCCTACAGACTCTTTTCCCCATTCTCTTCACAGAAGCTTTGCCAACACTTCTTCTTTTTCTCCCTTATCATTGTCCTGATTTTATCCTTCTCCGTCTTTCATCTATTCATCCTTGCCACTTAGTCTAAGGACTTATAGGCTCATTTCTCCCGCCTTGCATCCCTCATGATCTTTAACTACTCTGACAGTTCTTCTCAACAACTCTTCTTTGACCTTTCAGTAATTCTCATAGTGTAACAGTGGGCTAGTTGGAGTAGTTTTAACTTGTCATAAGTGGTAAATTCTTCCAGGTCATCGTATTGGTAGAAGTCCCCTTCTTACCGTGCAACACGGGGCGAGTTTTTTCTGATTTTTTGGGGATAGGTAGAGTTCTGAAGAATTCCTGAACATCAGTTTACCCTATTTAGGTAATAAAATTGCCTAAATAGGTTACAGGGCGAGTTTTTTGCCCAATTTTTCGCAAATCTGGCCGATTTATGCCCTCCTAAAACTCGAGCCGTGGTGCACACTACCCCTTCTTCCCCGTTAGCTTCTATTAGGCTGATATCTATTCCTACTGTATCCTTGTTCACCTTTTCCATTGAAATTTCCTCCATTTTCCCTCTCTAATCTATCCTCGCTATGATTGCCTAATGGTCAGATAAAAATTTGTCAGACCTGTTTTTCTGCAAGGTCTTTTGTCCTCTACTAATGAAGAGGTTGATCCGACTTTGTTGTGTAAATGGGAGCCTAAAGTATTTAGAGTGCAATATTACCCTGAAGTAATATTTCAAAACTACTTAATACTTTAAAGGCTAACTATTGGGTTTCTAGTATGGTATTACTAAGTTCTGAGTAAGAGTCCTTAAGGGACTAGAATTAACCAGCGGAAGTCTTATTTTTGTTGTATGTAACTATTCTGTGTCTATCTTCCTCAGGTCTGATCCCCTTCTCTAGATACAGACCTACAGCCCTTAAGTATTATATGCTAAGACTAGCTATGACTCACTATTGTAGCTGTGCCATAGTAGTGAGTTTTACATGATTTGAAATTCATCTCTGACTTATTAAGTGAGTCATAACCTTAGAGTCATACATGAGTCATAGGAAATTATTGAGTCATAGGTGACTTATAGTTAATATCTAATAATTAAGAAATTACAGGTGATTCTTCCCACATAATTAACTAGGTAGGTTAGTATAACTTAGTAAGAAATTATATAGTAGAGGTTGGTTCAGGGTAAGTTGCGAGGTAGTGATAGATCAGCATACTGAGAGTATCACTTCCTTACATGTTGTCTAAGTCAGTTCACTATTCTTTCCCATGTAGGAGCATCGTATTCTCTCCTGATCTCAAAGCCCTTCCTGACCATCTACTCTTCCATTTCTTTCCCTCTAGTGTCATCTTCATTAATGGGATTCCATGCTTTGTTGTGTACGTTCCAGTCTCCGACTCGGTCCTTAACTTCGTTTAGACTGTCAACCTACTTCTACTACGTGTTTTCCATCAGTTTCCCACCTACACAGATTCCGCCTAGCTTGTAGCCCCAGATCTCCCCTAGTGCTAACCTTTTATATTTCCGAACTACCTTGATGATTCTGTATAATTTCTTCCTCCAGTAAACCATCACTCTTTTTCCCTTTTCCACCTTCGAACCTAAACTATATGAGGGGTGAGATTGGGTTCTGGTCCCTTTTTTGTCTACTCATTCTTCTCCAACAAAAACAATATCAATTCTACTTTTCCTGCACCTTTCCAGAAATATGTGGGTTCTTTCGCACTGTCCTGCCATGTTCTAGTATCCCACTCTGGTGACCTTACCAATTGGATGGACTCTCGGTGGGTTCATCCTTATCCCAGTTGCTTCTTACTGGGAGAGGTTTCGAGTTCCCTACTTTTTCTCCCTTCTTTTTCACCACTTTGAATCCATCTGTATCTTGCTTGTGTTGGAGCTTCTGGGCCTTGGTGGGGGGACCTTCGCCTGAGGTCTCATCTCCTGGTCGCTTGAGCAACCCAGTAATTTTGGAGGCTGCCTATCTGGTCTTCTTATTGTAGTTGGCCTTCATATGGCCCCACATCCAACCACCATAACACTGAACCTTGCTCCAGTTCGGTGGACGCTTTTCCTGCATAGTCGGTTTTGCCCTGCATTCCGCAGCCTTGCTTTGCTTGTGGAATGCCATAGCATACCTGTCCTTTCTAGAGGGGATACCTTCTGAGGTCACCGTACCCGCCTTCTTCTTCTCCCCATCCATCCCCTAGATTCACTTCTTTTTCCCTGACTGTTGGGTCATTAGTGGGGTACCAGATGTCGTTCTCATCTGCTTCTTCTTATTCTTGGTTCTGTTGGTCCCCTTTGGCATGTGTTCAGATCCTAGGTTCTTTTCCGATGCGGCCATATTGTCATCCTAGGCTTGGACCTTTCTTCGCTTTCCATTCTACATGATTCTGTCTTTAATCAGTCTATCTGCCTATTCCCTCTTATCTACTTCAAAGACAACAGCTAGGTTCGCCCAAGCTCTGAAGTGTCTCGGTCTTCTTCCTTCGAACTTGACTGTCTGCTTCTCATTTTTCAGCTTCCAGTCAATTTCCTTCCTTGTTCTGCATTTTCCGCTGGCTGCTGTTGGTGTAACCAATGGGATGGTGCTCCACCTTTCAATCCAAGCCAACTCGAAATCTTCTCTCTTCTAGAAGAAGGCAATCAAACATGAGGTTACTGAGGTTAAGACCTTTGTAGCCTTAACCTCTTCCGATAGCTTGTTGATTTTCCACTTTGACTTCATTCCTGCTTTTCGGTTGAATCTGACTGCCTCCACTGTTGAATGAATATAGTCTTTCATGATGGTTTCTTCACGGAGAACCTTGTTTATCTCCGCCATTCCTGCTTCTAGTCCTCCCTTGGACAAGTCATCCATCTTCTTGCAGTAGGTTATCCTAATGACCACAGTTTTCAGCACTTTTCCGTTTACCACTGTCTTCTGGGATCCCACTTGGGATTCCTGTCCAACCAAATTCTTCTTTTCAATGTTCTCTATTGCCTATTTCGCATTTTTCATCCTCTGTCCAAGTCTGATTATCTCCTTCAGAGATAGGGTATTCTTGTCCGTATTGACAAGAGTTGTGATCTCCGGCTTACATTCCCTGACTAGTGCTTCTTCCTTCTCCATTATGGCCTTTATCTGTTCTGCCAGTTCCAAAGCCTTCTTGTTCTCCGAGTCCTCCTTGACCTTCCTTTCTGCTTCGGCTACTTTCGCAAATTTAGCCAACTTTCTCCTCTCCTCCATTTTCATTTTTTCTTCCTTCAATTCCGCTGTCCTCTGTGCTTTGATCCTTTCTGCACGCTTGACCTCTTCCACCTTCCCGATCCCAGCCGCCGCTAACAGGAGTGCAAGTTGGTCTTTTATCTCCCTTACTTCGTTCCCTACCTTGCTCATATCACCTGAGGGGTTCTTGTATCCTTCCTCCCATGCCACTTAACCCTTCATTACCAACATCTGTTCTATAACGGGGGTTCCGTTTATTAATCTGTAATGGAAGACCGTTTCTTATAATTGTCTTGTTACACATTTCCTAGCACCTATCATATATTCCAGATAGCTCGGGCATAGTACCTTACGTACTATTACCTTGAGCGTATCCGGTCCTTATGTACTTTTTCTTTATCGTGATGCATTACGCATCCACACCTGTATTTCTAAGTACTGGAGGCCTGACCTCCCACACCTGTATTTATGGTCATGGAGGAGTGCTTTCTGGAATGGCCAGAAAGCAGGTTTTCTGGAAAGGCCAGAAAACAGGTTTTTCAGACTCCAGAAGCCTTGGCGGCTAGTATAAGTACTGAGCCGTTGCGCCCTTCTGGAGAAGGATTCTCATATCAGATCACTTCAGACAGAGCTCAGACAAGCATTAGATAGCTTCAATACAGAGAGATTACACCTGTTAATTCTATTCCCGCTTGGGAAATCTGTATGCTCTCAAAGACCCTCTAAGTCCTCGACTTAGCGGAACCAATAACAGACATACACTATCACTCCGGTAGTAGTATAGACTCTGTTAAACGGCCTGCGGTGCTACTATTGGCATTGCATATTACATTTTTTTTAATTAACAAAATAATCTAACTGTTAAAACCCACTACCATGGACTGATCACCCGTTGGTATCTTTATAATACCTTTTCAGGTATCACATCTATCGGACGTCAACACATTCAACAAAAGCTAGCAACCACAATCCAACACCGAGACAGAGATATTCTCAACCTGCAGTCAACAGAAGACCTTGTGCAAGACAAGGCAGAGCTCTAACAGGCAGTGGTATACACCATTAAACAATTCCACCCTTGTTCCATCACCTTAAGCCTCCAATATCGACACCACCTCTTGCATTCCTGGGAACTAGAATCCCCATTCATCTTCTTATACCAGAGAGCATAAGACATCGCGGCACCATACGTCCCAGGAATAATCGCAGTGTACAAATACACATCACCATCCCACGGCTCACCCTCGTTCTTCTCACCATTAGAAGAAATATACGAAAGAACAGCAGGAACTACATAGCTACTTCCTGTTCTATCAAACACCAGATTCCTGACAGGTGAGGCACATCTATCCTCCTTTCCAACTGAACCGTTTTCAGTTGACATCAGCTCAAAACTCGTGGAGTTTGAGCTATCCAATTCTTCCATATAAGTAGACCACCTCATGGTCTTCTTGCCGCCTCCCTCACTATCTCCTAAACCTTCTATCGGGAACGGCATCTTAGGCATCGTTGGTATTACCCACGCCTCAGGAGTACCTACCATCGTAAGAATCGAAGAAAACGACGAAGTAGCATCCGTACTCTCCTCATTCCCACTATCCTGCCTACATATCAAACAAGCAGCCGAGCCACAGTCATCCGAAGTCGATCGGATATCATTCACGTCCGGAGCGACGTACTTGTCCCCATAATATATAGGACAAGGGGGAAAAATAACTCGTAATATCCAAACGAGTAACCGACATTATGGCCTTCAAGACGGACAAGCCTTACACCTACCACAAGTCGCGAAGATTAGCTATCATTCCTGAGCACATCGAGAAGTTAATCTCCGACACACTACGAAAGAAAAGAGACAATCCTGAACCACAAACGTGCGAGGAATCAGTCAAACCACCACCTCTCACCATCTATACCTTAGATGTCGGGAAACCAGAAGAGAACTCTCCTCTCACAATGTGGGAATTTGAGTCACCACCAATGACAGAAGTAAACAGGAAGAAAGTACAACCTCAAATACATGATATCTTCGCCTTTACACAAACGCTTAGGTATCTTCCCTGCTTTCATCCAAAGGACCTCCAACTGCTTCTCGAAGCAACAACCAAACATTATCTTCGGCATACAACCATCCCATTTGAAAGTAAGGACTTGGAGCTTCCCATGGTGCTTGCAGAGCGCCTGAAATGCCACAAGATGCAACAGCTTACAGAACCTCACTGGGTTCTGAAAGAATGGGATGATATTATGTCTTTCATGCTATGTGGTCAGCACCTCCTTTTACCTGTTGTACCAGGACAATTTGAGGACCCAGCTATAGCCAAACGACCGTAAGGACAAGACAGAAGGGACTCTCCTGAAACCGCAACCAAATAACGCTCCGCACCAGAAGTTAGCACAGGATCTCAAACTGGCATTGTGCCAGAAGATGACATTGTGGAACGTACCTCGGATACTGGTAACCCTAACAATGGAGAAGATGATAAGGACCAACCCCCTCGCTTAGGACGGGGAACAACTGCAGGTGGAGGAGATGATGATGGATACGATAGTAGCTCTAGCAGTGGAAGCTCTAGCAGCGGATCGTCAGTCCACAGTCACCGAAGCATATGCAAACCAAAGAAGAAGGTCAAGAAGATCAAGAAACAAACAGATCGTGGTAAGACATCAGAACAACAGCAATGGGAAACGACGACAGGAATTGTGACACCTGCAACATTATCAAAAATGTCCAAATGGATGAATGGTATCAAGATTGATGCTCCAGAAAATCTCAACAGTGGAGATAAGAAATGGTAAGACTCACAGTATCTTGACACTTGGGTCAACGTGATACAGAGATGGTCAAGTATGAAAGGTATAAGATCTGGATCCTAACAAGCGTTGGACTTTATTGGATTCAAACTGCAAGGCAGTGCACTCACTACTTACAACCATCACCTCATCAAGGAAAAGGATAAGGCGTCCTTTTTCAGTTTTATGCTAGTGCTACGGGAATTCCTTATTCCCTCCACTAGCAAGGACCTCCTATGGAAGGAATGGGAGGCTACTTCACCCCACAAGGATGGACGACACATGGGTATCAAAACCTTTACCAACTGGCTGGAGGAACTTCAGATTAAACTTATCGACAAGGATGGAAATCAATGCATCTCGAAAGAAGTCAAACACAGGAAATTCCTCAACCACCTATTGGATTAAATGGAAACCACCCTGGTTCCACAAACACTTGATTCATGGACGTTCAACGACCTGGTCAAGAAAGCGGAATCATACGAGGCTGCAGGAAAACATGGGCGTATCTCAACTACACCCAAACCTGCTCGACAGCCTGCTATCCATCCAGCTCCGAACCCCAGTCCAAATCATTGCAGTGATCGGAAGATAGACAACAAGAAAACAAGTTCTAATCCTGGAGTAACCACTGCCATGAAAACCACAACCACAAAGGATCCAGACTGGGAAGTGGTTAACAAGACGTTAACATCACAACACAAGATGAAGTTAATCAGGGAACGTTAGTGCCTATGGTGCCGTGCACCTGATCACACCTACAAGGTATGCAAGAAGCGAATATCCAAAGGACCCATGCGCACTGCAGCACAAGTACTATCTCTACAACACACCAGCAAACCCGTTATCGCCAAGAAAAACTACAAGGGCAAAACCAAGGCCAAATCCCAGTCTACCCAAGAATTAGACTACAGCAGGGATCAGGTTAAGGTTAACGGCCACCCTGCATTAGCCCTTATGGATTTACAAACGACTGGGGGAGATCTCATCAACGCACGATTCGTATACCTCTACAACCTACCATCCTACGGAATTGGCAAGAAGTCACTCAAAACCGCGATCAAAGGATTAAAGGGTGTGATAGAAAAGGCATGTGATGTCCAAATGGACTATGGGGGATACACGGAAACAAGAACGCTCTATTTAGCACATCTTGCAGGCTGGGATATGATCCTAGACAAGCCAGTGCTTACAGCCCTAAACGCCTTAATCCCAGTAGGACCAAAGCCTATCCCTATACAACCTGAAAGCATGGCACGTTTTGTACTCAAGGAAGGGAGGAAAGCGGGGCTTGCTTCGGGGCAAATCACATCTGCTGCACTCTTCATAGAAGAGGAAGCACCAGACTCTCTTCTACCACTCTTCGAATTCATGGTCTCAGCCATGAGTCTCGGAGAAAGTCGGAAATTCAACCACCAAATCTGCCCGAAACCCAGCTCTACATGTGTACCAAAATGGCGACCCTCACCCTCCAAATTTTACGCTGAGCTCACCAGACACCTCACCGAAGAACAAGCCTCAGGTCGGATTTATCATGCAGAACATGATACCAATGCGGTAGTTTGGTTCGTACAAGCCAAAAGAGATGATCCCACCAAACCACGGGGCATGCTAGATGCCAGGGATCAGAATGAAGCAGTTGATCCCAACCACACACCCCTACCAAGCATCGAGGAACTCATGGAGCTAGTCGCTGCTTGCAAGTAGTGTAGCAAGATTGACCTAGCAGATGGGTACCACAACATCAGAATCCAAGAAGACTCGGAACAACACTCCTCCTTTCTTACGCACATGGGACATTATCGCAGTAGCATTATGCTCAAAGTCGACCGCAACGCTCCTGTCACCATGGTACTAGCCATGTACGAAATCTTTAAGGACATGGTCTTCAAGGACCTTGTCATCTACATGAACGATATTATTATCTTTTCAGATACCTACGACGAACATGTAGCTACCTTACGAAAGGTCCTACAACAACTCCCAGACGAGAAGTTTTGTTTGAAGGCTAGCAAATGCCAGTTCTTTGCCAAACGTCTAGATATCTTAGGACATATACTAACTCCAGATGGGTTACATATGGATCCTAAGAAGTGCAAGAAAGTATGGCACTTCAAGGTTCCCAGCAACGGCCGGGGACTACGAGGTATACCCGGCGTTGTCATATTCCTAAACAAGTTTTGGCCGGAATTGGCCTCCTAGTCAAGCACCCTGTCAGAACTACAAGGGGAAAACGCACCTTGGAGATGGACGGATATCCATACTAGGGCACTCGAGAAAATTAAGGAACTTGTGAATTCTCTACAGATTCTCAAACCCTGGGACCATTTCTCAGAAGCACCAAAATACCTGGTATGTGTTGCTAGTGATATTGGACTAGGGTCATGGATAGGACAAGGAGAACTAGTATCAATTCGACCCTGTCGATTTCATTTTCGGAAATTCAGCCCCCTACAGCTGAAGTACCCCACCTACCATACAGAGTTACTAGCTATTGTTGACTCCTTGAAGTTTTTTGAGGCTGAACTCCGAGACCACAAATTCACGGGTCTCACGGATCACCAACCGCTACTCTCTTTCCTCCGACCATGGCAAACCTCTCAGAAGCTAGCTCGATGGCAAGCTTACATGAGAGAATTCGACTTGGTCATTGAACATGTGGCTGGAAAAGAAAACCTGTTGGCAGACGCCCTGTCAAGGAAGCATAAATACTCCCTCAATCTCGCCGAGGAACATGACATCATCTATCAGAGCATCGATCCTACAGAAGACAACAGCAACCTTCAAGACACTTCTATCACTACCAACAACCTTTCTATCTCTCCCGTACCAGAAGAAATCACCATGGTTTCCCGCGGCTGCATCAACTTCAAGCACACGGACTGCGACTACAACAAGTGCGCAGGCAGCGACGAAAGCCTCGGTCACCACCCCTCTTGTCCCTATCTCGACGACGAGAACGATGGGGACTATGAAGATTACGATGATATCAAGCAGGAGGAAACGCAATCGGATGAGGATACCCTCTCTACCATCCTCGAAGAAATCTTTGACGGGCATGAGTTCGATCCTCACCCCCTCGTTGTTGAACATGATCAATTAAATGGGTATCATCACATCAGCGCTCCCGCAGATGATACTTCCTCAGTTACCAACTACAACAATATTCCTGCCATCATTACGGATGTCGTCAATGATGCCTGGGAACACTGCAAGCAGCATAGAATACAGTAGAATACGGATTGTCACGACTACTACTGCCGCTCGTATGGTAGCTTGCACCAGAATGGGAATCGGTACTTTCCCACTACCAGATGCTCAATTTACGGAACCTACGGATATAGATGTTTGGACTGCACTCTAGTGGAGGCAGTTTATCAGAAGGAGAAGGAATTACAGGCGAGTCAGCGAGCCTCATGGAAATTGAAAGCTACCACTATCCCTCCTAACATCACCCCCTCCTCTAAGACTTCCGATATTGACATTCTAGAGCTTAACGATAAAGAAGCTCCAAACCACAATCACATGTGGTCTGCGGAAGAATATGCCACCAGGAACCCTCCTATTGCCTGCCACGAACCATGGGGTCAGCAAACTGAACAAAAAAACCCTTGGGACTACAACATCAAGATCATACCAGATGAGGAAAGACTATCATTCCTCTCTGCCTCAATCACCACCAGATCACAACGCATGCAGCTTCCGGGGAAGCTAGCGGATCCAACCAAGGTCATAATACCCTCCTATCCCCCACTAATCCTATGAGATATGTGCCAGGAGTGGGATTTATGCACCAACAACATCAAACATCTAATGAGGAGAACAACTACGTTCGAGATCCTCAAATACAGGAGAAGACGTCAATTCCTCCTGCTCCCACTGCCACTCGTCGATGCAACTTCTGTAAAGGCGAGGGATACTATGTATCAAAATGGAAGGCAAAACATAAGGCTGACTCAGATCTCAGGTATGGAATCGCGCCAGCAACCAATATGGCAAAGATATACCTCGATCTTGACGAGGGCCCTAAAGATGACCCTGACCTCTATATCGTTGCTCACGTTGACAAAGATGATAGAATGAGGGATCCCTACATCGTGTGCATCAGGATATGCCTCATATGGAGCCAGGTCTACAACGCTCCAGAAGGAAAGAAAGGAGTAAGGAAGGATAATGGGTTCTTATATAAGAAAAATGAGAAAGGAGAATGGAGGCGGGTTTTACCAAGCACATTCGATATGAACAGTAAGAACTACTTCGAAGACGCAATCAAAGAAACTCATGATGCTACGGCACATGGCGGAGTTGAGAAAACGTTGAAATGGTTGCCTGATAAGTTCATTTGCCAGCCATTTTCAAGGCTCGTTAAGGAATACATGGCGAGTTGCGATACCTGTCAACGGACGAAGTATAGCAACAAGGCGCCACTAGAACAGGTAACTATGTTACATGTTCCTGCAAGAGCCTGAACAGATATCACTATGGATTTTCTTAAGATATCTCCTGTTTTCACTTATTGCTCTACCTTATACCCGAATATTCCTTTGGAAGAGGATCACATGGTTTGCTTTTCGAGACTTTGGACGATTGTCTGTAGACTATCAAGATTTATGTTTCTTATTCCAGTTTCTAATAATGTCACGGCGGAGAAGTGCACGGATACTTTTGATATGTACGTTGCTTCTGTTATTGGTTACCCCTATTATATTGTTTTTGATCGAGACACTCTCTTTATGTCAGACCATTTCAAGGATTGGGCAGCAAGAAAGGGAATCAAGGTGGAACCGTCTACCGCATAGCACCCTCAGACGGACGGTCAGTCAGAAATTCCCAACAAAGCAATCCTCCAAGCCGGACGAGCGTGCAAGGTCGAAGGAAACGAATGGCTGCACGAAGTCTCTGAGATTCAGCTCAAGTTGAACTCTCGGTACAACACTGCAAGACAACACAGTCCATTGTTTTCACTTCTGGGCTTTGAGGCACAGCTAGGCCCTTCTTCCTTCCCCTAGGCAATCTATCCTTATACCCCTGCAGAGGAACGTCATCTTGACACCTTTCGCAACCTATACTCCTCCAAGGTCAAGCAGGCGAAACAAGCCAACAAGAAGCGGTCTGTTCCACCACTTCTTTCAGCCGGCCAAAAGGTTCTACTCTCCACGGAGAACATTAACCTTTTGAACACATCTAGGAAACTCAAACCTAGATTGGTCGGGCCGTTCCGCATCCAACACGTCAACAGGAAGCGGAACAACTACACACTCGACCTATCAACGGACAGTCGACTTTCTATTATCCACAATACCTTCCACATCAGCAAGATCAAACCTTACGTTGAAAAGGATTCAACCAACTTCCCAGGTTGTCACGAGGAACAACCTGGTGAAGTAACGAAAGGGAGATGGGAAGTCAAACGGGTACTCGAATTTCGTACTGCTCCTCGTACCAGCAATGGCCAATACCTGGTACGATGGAAAGGTTACGGAAGTAATGACTATGAATGGATCAATTTCGAAGACATCAGTCTTGAAATCGTTCAAGATTTTTGGACAAGGGGAAACTATTCCAACACCTTCAAACAATGAAGATTCTCCAAGAAACACAAGAAGCGTCAAACTCGAGAAAACCCCAAGTCAATTGTTCAAACTGAACGAGACAGAGTTTTCGCCCTCAGTCCTGACGATCAAGACCTCACCTCCGCTGCTACCAACCTTGTAGAAGATATCTTTAATGTTTGCCTAAAGTACTGATTCGCGCCGGTTGAATTAACCTTGCAATTCCGCGTTCCTTCTTGTTGTGTAAATTGTGCTTCAGAAATAACGATGGAAGAAGGTATGGCAAACAAAGTATCTATCGAATGTTTTCATTGTTTCTTATGTCATGAATGTTTACTCTGGATGAGTTGGAAACTACGTTGGTCTGCTACTGTTCATTGCGAAGATTGCTACTCTCATAATTGTCGTGCTTGTACTTGTTAGTTCGGACTCCCTCCAGCTTGCGCAAGACAGCAAGAGTAGGAAATCCTTTTAAGTGGGTAAGTGTAACGGAAGACCGTTGCTTATAATTGTCTTATTACGCATTTTCTAGCACCTATCATGTATTCCAGACAGTTCGGGCATAGTACTTTACATACTATTACCTTGGGTGTATCCGGTCCCTATGTACTTTTTCTTTATCATGATGCATTATGCATCAACACCTGTATTTCTGAGTACTGGAGGCCTGACCTCCCACACCTGTATTTATGGTCATGGAGGAGTGCTTTCTGGAATGGCCAGAAAGCCGGTTTTCTGGAAAGGCCAGAAAACAGGTTTTTCAGACTCCAGAAGGCTTGGCGGCTAGTATAAGCACTGAGTTATTGCGCCCTTCTGAAGGAGGATTCTCATATCAGATCACTTCAGCCAGAGTTCAGACAAGCCTTAGATAGCTTCAATACAGAGAGATTACACCTGTTAATTCTCTTCCCGCTTGGGAAATCTGTATGCTCTCAAAGACCCTTTGAGTCCTCGACTTAGCGGATCCAATAACAGACATACACTATCACTCCGGTGGTAGTATAGATTCTGTTTACCGGCCTGCGGTGCTACTATTGGCATCGCCCATTACATAATCTCTCTCACCTTCTACACGCGTCTACCCATTTTCCTTTATCACCTCTCGTCATCTTATACTTGATGGTGTTTCTGGCGAATGTGATGACTTCCCTCGCAACCTGCATTTCAGTTGTCGACCTCCACCACTTATCTTTCCTATCCATATCCATGATCGAGTCCACGCTTTCTTGTGCCTTGAGGATTTCTACTATTACGACCCCTATTGTTCTACCGTCCCTGAGCTGTTTCCATCTGATCGGTTTTTCCTATTCTGAACTTTCTTCTTCCCCTTTTTCTTCCTCCATGTTCGTATCTTCTTCTAGCTTTTCCTTTTGTTCCTTCTTTTCTCCTTTCTCCATCACTTCCCTCACCATTGCCATTTTAACTTCTGGGTCGATGTCTGGGATTGCATGTTTGCTAGTGTTGAGTCCAATCTTACCCTTTCTTTTGTCGAGCCTAGTCTTTTGGCCAGCGAGTTGGTCTTCCATCAGGTCCACATCTTATGCATTTTCAATAGTAAAACCTGTGGGTGTGAAGGCCTCGCTGCTTACTACGTATACCTGTGAACAGGGCGCTGGTATGAACTAAAACATAAGTGGTACTAGAGTTTGACCCTTGTTTTCCGTCGGCCCATAATCCACCTCTTTGTCCTACATGTCCAGGTTGGAATCTGGGATTTTCCTCTTCTCGTACTTAATTGTTCCCTGCGTGCCTTCCTGATCCCTATTGTGCACTTCCAGCTTCTATCCTGAGGGGGGGATCTGGTATAAATTGGAGATACTGTCCATGGTGGGGCATGGTAGCATTGGCTCCACCTACCTGACTTTGAGTTTCTTACCCAAATCCTTGCGTGACGTTCCTTAGAACTCCACCTTCTTTCCTCCCTTCGCTGTCTTCCTCCTCATTTTTTCGTTCTCAGAGTCTTCACTATTGCTGTCATCTGGGATGGCCTTGATGTGTTCCATGATTTTCTTGCAGGTCATGGGTGTCATTTTTGCTAGTGTCTCCTTTGGGGTTCTGAGAAGGATCTTATTTCTCGTTGCATGCAATCCTCTCCCGAATTTCCTCCTCATACTATTCCATATGCCATTCCCCCTCTAGTTGCATATTATACTCAACCTGTGAGATGTCTTGGAGAATATAACTTTTCTCTAAAAGATCATACCCTATTTTAGCAATAATCTTGTGAATTACTCTAATCGTTTCCTTCTCTGCCCTTCATCGCCTCTCCATTGACCAGGGATCTTAGTTGGGTCCATTAGCTTGTTCCACTAAGGGTGGGAACGTCTTGAATGTCCTCCTGGCCACTGTTTCTAGTTTCACCTGGCCTACAAGTTCATAGAACTTAGGGATCTTGCTACAATTAGGGATGTCTTCTAAAACATACCACTGTACTTTCTTGATTTCCTCATTCCTGTCATACTTTAAGGATATATTGCTGTGTCCAGCTCTGCAGTTCACTATAGGGCCAAAGAGAACTCCTTGCGGAGGTTTGACCATGGTTACTATCTACCTACACTTGATCTTAGCCTAGCGAACTAATTTAATGTAGTGAGAGGTAGTTAGCCCCAGTGGCTGTGGGTTGTTTGTTGCTGTTGTGTGGTTGCTATAGTGTTTGGTTACTATAGTAACGTTATTAAGCCACAATAAAAACTGGTAGAACCTCACAGAAATTGGTATGGATGCCTAGACCAATCGAAATTCACATCTATGCTAGAGTTGTCACCAACATCAACTTCTAAAAACTAAGCGCTTGCGAGATCTCAGCAACCAGAAGGTGCCTGATATCGGTTCTTGCTTTATTGGAGAGAGGCGGAGCTCTTTACCAACTCTATCTATTTTTTTTCTCTATCACTAGAAACTACAATATCCCGCCGAGGGTAAAGATTCTAAGGAATCTTCACAAAATACGGGCGATTTCCTCTTAGAACACCTACATGGCAACCACTCCAATTTCGATTGGCTCGGGCACCTACACCAATTTCTGTGAGTTTCTATTAGTTTCCGTTGCAGCTCCACAACGTTACTATTTGTAACTACTGCTACAGCAACCACAACATAGCTATAAACATGTCACAGCCACCGTGGCTGACTACCTTTCACTCCATTGAATTAGTCATTTAATTTATGGTTGAGTACAAGTAGTTAGTAACCAAGGTTAAACCTCCGTAAGGAGTTATTTTCGACCTAGTAGTTAAGTGGAAAATTGGGAATAGTAAGGCATCATTTGAATATGACGGAGAGAACGGCGTTAAAAAGGTTTGTCAGTACGTTTTGTAGGATGACAGCAATTGGATAAAGATCTCCAGATTCTGTAAACTCGGAGGAGGGGCAAAACTAGAAATGGCAGCCAGAAGGACACTTGAAAGGTTCCCACTATCAGGGGAACAAGCCAACGCGCCCAACCAAGACCTCCTGTCGATTGAGAGGCTAGGAAGGGTGGAGGAGGAAATCATTAGGGTGATTGACGAAGTGACAGCAGAAAGACCCTGCAAGATCTTGGAGAAAACCTATATTCTACAGGATATCTCACAAGTGGAGGATTGCAAATAACCAGAGGAAGAATGGCAGCTGGAGAAAGATGAGGAGGAAATCAGGCAGAGGATTGTCTTGTCAGGGGCGAGCCGGTTACCATAGGAATATTGTCGGAATAGTGGGAATTGGGAGAAATAGAGCGAGCGATATCACGGTCACCAAACTCGGGCCTAACTGAGTGTACGTACGGGTACTGAGGGAACTTAGAAAATTGCTCGAAGAGCCAACAACTAGATACAGAATACGTATATATATATAGGAAAGCGGTGTCAACATCAGGCCTCCCGCAGCATATTAGTGGTTACCTCGCAGCCTGTGGCTCAACCCACCGCTCAGCCGTAACATTACTCCCCCTATCCAGATGTCGTCCTGACCGACTATTTGCACAAAACATATCCTTAAGAAAAAAAAATATGTAGATTTTTCTGCATATCATTGCCATTAAAATCCTCTGTACGGGAAAACCCAGTGGGAAAAAGACCGCGATACAGGGAAAAGGTACAATGCATGCCTTCCATCTATCCATCTCGACTTGCCATGCAAGGGGGGGGTCTTTCGTCTTTTGCGCTGGTAGCACTTGATTCCCACCTATTTATAAAGCGGTGGAGGGTCTTTGGTCTTTTGCGCGGGTAGTGTTTGATTCGCACCTATTTGTAAGGCGGCGGAGGGTCTTTTGTACTGGTAGGGCTCGATTCACACCTATTCCCAAGCTGGAGGGTCTTTGGTATAGTGCTTATGCTCTTGTTTAGTGTTTATAGAGATCGAGGGTGGTCATATAAGGCTTGTTGAGCCACGGAAAAAATTCCACTCGTTTCACTCATGTTCTTTAGCGTTTAACAAGTTCATATATTATATGGAATGATTAAACTTAACCAAAAGTTGTAGGACTCTACCAAGTCCACGGGAGTATATGATAGGACTTCATATACCAGCAGAGGTGGCTGACTGGTATTTCTGCCTATTCCCTACTCCCCCTTTCCAATCGGTTGTCCCGACCGACCATCACCTCAGTCACTGGTACTGTAAAACAGTTACTGACCTGCTAGAAGCTTATAGCTCTGATGCGGCTATGAATTGGTTGAACAACTCTCCACCAAAAAAGTTTTTGGTGTGAAGTCTGGCAAGGCACCACCTATGCTAGCACACCCCGTATACATATGCACGGAGCATATCTCCAGGTCACACTCTTCCGTAATTCCAATCCCATTAACACCAGTCTTGCGTCTACGTTACTCCTGGTGCCCTATAAAGCGCATGCCTAGTGGGTGATCAGTCCACTTCCTCAGCAAGGTCTTACATCATAGTAAGGCGTTGGTTTTTCCGCAACTTTTTGCGTAGGTCTCTCACTGGCTACTTGAGCATCAGTGACTCTTGTTGGCATACATGAGGGAGGTTTGCCACCCATGTTGTATGGAGTGGAGCCAAAAGACCGGTGTGCCATTGTGCATGTCCTGTTGTCTACCGTGGACGAGACGGCTGATGCTGGCCACTCGGGACACAGTCTTACGCGAACTCTTGGTTATCACAGGTTGTACCCGGACGTAGAATATAAAATGTAGTAGCACATTAGAGGATGCGGAACCCTGCATGCTCTGGAACGATGGGTGCTGCTAAACGCTGTGCATTGCACGCCGAAGGCTGGCTGCTCGATGCAGCCCGATGCTGGATGCTGGAAAACGATGGATGTGCTTGCCATAGGTATGCCATACAAGGGGTTGCATTAATATGGACGCAGCGGATATAAGTGCTCGCCATTAGTATGGACGCAGCGAAATGTAGTGCTCGCCATTAATATGGACGCAGTGGATATAAGTGCTGGCCATCAGGACCCAGCGAACGTGAGTGCTGGCCATTATTATGGACGCAGCGAACGTGAGTGCTGGCCATCATTATGGACCCAGCGAACGGAATAGCTAGTGGAATAGCTGGCGGAATTGCTATTGAAGCAGCCGGCGGAATAGCTAGCGGAATAGCTCGCGGAATAGCTATGGAGCAGCCGGTGGAATAGCTAACGGAATAGCTGGCGGAATAGCTAGCGGAATGGCTACTGTAGCAGCCGGCGGAATAGCTGGCGGACTAGCTACTGAAGGAGCCAGCGGAATAGCTAGCGGAATAGCTGCTGTATGGTAGAACGCTGCTGAATACTAGATGCTAAAAACTGTAGTACGCTGGACGCTGTAGGACGCTGGACGCTGTAGGACGCTGGATGCTGTAGGACGCTGGACGCTGTAGGACGCTGGACGCTGTAGGACGCTGGACGCTGTAGGACGCTGAGCGCTATAGAACGCTACACGCTGTAGGATGCTGAATGCCATAGGAGGCAGGACGTTGTATTACGCCAGACGCTGTAGTACGCCAGATGCCATAGAAGGCTGGACGCTGTAGGACGCTGGACGCAGTAGGATGCTGTATACCACCAGACCCAAATTTCGGAGGAATAATTGTCGGACATAGACAGCTACCGGAGGTGGGCACTTGGATATAGTACAACCTTGTTGCTTCCTGCCGATGGGGGCTTTCTGACAGTGCAAGCTTGCTGGTAGTGTTGAAAGCTCGCTAGCGGCAGAGGTTTGCTAGCAATAGAGGCTCGCTGGCAGTAGAGGCTCAAGGGCGGTAGCTTCTCGCTGGCGGTATAGGCTGGAGACTCACTAAGCGCTGGAGGCTCGCTGGCGGTAGAGGCTCGCTGGCGGTAGAGGCTCGCTGGCGGTAGAGACTCGCTGGCGGTAGAGACTTGCTGGCGGTAGAGACTTGCTGGCGGTAGAGGCTTGCTGAGCGCTGGAGGCTCATTCATTGGAGATGTACGCCTAGATCTATCATACGGTTGGAGAGGATATCTGAGGTATTGGCACATGAATTAAGCACAACGCAAGCATATAGGAGGGGTGAATAATTATTTCCGGTATCGCTGATATTCAATAATTATCCAGCAATATTATTTAGGTTGTTTGTAGCCATATTTGAGGTGGTATGGGCGTTGTGGGAGTTGTAGGTATAGGTGATTATGCTGGGAACGTGGATTCCGACATAGTGGATAAAGAGGCGCCATGAGGGGGTATATGCCCGGTCTCTTTTTTGGAGCAATATAATGTCGCTACTAGAGAGTTCTGAAAGAAGTTCCGACAGTATAGAGATAGGAGGGGCGAATAGAGCAATATCGCCGGTCCCGGAGGTTAGGAGCAATGTAATGTCAGGGGCAAGCCGGTGACCATAGGAATATGGTAGGAATAGTGGGAATTGGGAGAAATAGAGCGAGCGATATCACAGTCACCAAACTCGGGCCTAACTGAGTGTACGTACGGGTGCTGGTTGAACTTAGAACATTGCTCGAAGAGCCAACAACTAGATACAGAATATGTGTATATACATAGGAAAGCGGTGTAAACATCAGGCCTCCCGCAGCATATTAGTGGTAACATTGCAGCCTGTGGCTCAACCCACCGCTCAGCCGTAACATATCTGTGACAGCAACAAGATACTTCTTAGAACCCCAAAGAAGAAACCCGCTAAGATGACCCCAATGATTTCTAAAGAAATAATGGAACAGGTGCATGCTATCCCAGAGGACAGCGAAGAGGAAGTCTCCGAAAATAAGACTATGCGGAGGAGGACAGCAAAGAAAGGAAAGAAGCTGGAGTTCTAGGGAACGTCATTGGATAAGGTAGGGGAGAAGTAAAATGTTAAATGGGTGGTACCAATAGTGCCACGTCCCACCGCAGATATCGTATCCAATCCGTTCCAAATTGCACCACCAGGTTGGAAATTGGAGCCAGATGAATGGAACAAGGAAGGTACTCAGAAAACAATAGAGTACGAAAAGAAGGAAATACCAGACTCTAACTCAGATATGTTAGACGAGGAGGAAGAACTTATATATAAGATAAATCGCTCTCTAGTACCAGTTATAATTAACTACATACCAGCTTCAGGTTCACAGGCGCATGTGGTAAGTAGCAAAACATTCACTCCAACAGGCTTCTCTATCGAGAACTCGGAGGATAGGGACCTAAGGGAGGATTGTCTATTGAGCCCTGTTAAGGAAAAAGTAAAAAAGGGTCTAAATGCCACCAAGCATGGAATTGCGGATATTGACCTGGAAACTTTGAAGGCGATGGTTAGGGAAGTCAAGGAGGAAGCAAGAAAGAAGGAACCGAAAGGAAAACCAGAGGAGGATGAGAGCATGGAAGAAGATGGTGAGATGGAGGGGGGTAATCCAAAGCTGGAAAGACCAATTAAACGGAAATAGTTCAGAGATAGGAGGCCCACCGGGGCGATGATAGGGGAAATTCTAAAGCTGCAGGAAACCATTTACTTGATTAGGGAGATGGACGGGACGGACAAGTGGTGGAGGTCACCGGCAAAAATGAAGGTCGCTAGAGAAACTATTAGAGCTACTGGCAACCCTATCAAATACGGGTTAACGGAAGGGGATGATGGAAAAGGGACAGATGGATGGAGGAGGCTAGAAAAGATTATGGCAGGGGCCACGGCCTCAGAACATATATTGGTCTTGAAGGTACGAGTGGCATGGGAAGAAGCCTGCAGAATACTCCCGAAGGAAATTGTAACGGAAGACCGTTTCTTATAATTGTCTTATTACGCATTTCCTAGCACCTATCATGTATTCCAGATAGCTCAAGCATAGTACCTTATGTACTATTACCTTGTGCGTATCCGGTCCCTATGTACTTTTTATTTATCATGATGCATTACACATCCATACTTGTGTTTCTGGATACTGGAGGCCTGACCTCCCACACCTGTATTTATGGTCATGGAAAAGTGCTTTCTGGAATGGCCAGAAACCAGGTTTTCTGGAAAAGCCAGAAAACAGGTTTTTCAGCCTCCAGAAGGCTTGGCGGCTAGTATAAGTACTGAGCCGTTCCGCCCTTCTGGAGGAGGATTCTCATATCAGATCACTTCAGACAGAGTTCAGACAAGCCTTAGATAGTTTCAATACAGAGAGATTACACCTGTTAATTCTCTTCCCGCTTGGGAAATCTGTATGCTCTCAAAGACCTGCTGAGTCCTCGAGTTAGCGGAACCAATAACAGACATACACTATCACTGTGGTGGTAGTATAGACTCTGTTAAACGGCCCTCGGTGCTACTATTGGCATTGCCCATTACATCTTTTTTAATACACAAAATAATCTAACTGTTAAAACCCACTACCACGGACTGATCACCCGTTGGTAGCTTTATAATACCTCTTCAGGTATCCCATCTTTCGGACGTCAACACATTCAACAAAAGCTAGCAACCACAATCCAACACCGAAACAGAGATATTCTCAACCTGCAGTCAACAGTAGACCTTGTGCAAGACAAGGCAGAACTTTAACGGGCAGTGGCATACACCATTAAACAATTCCACCCTTGCTCCATCACCTTAACCCTCCAATATCGACACCACCTCTTGCATTCCTGGGAACTATAATCCCCATTCATCTTCTTATACCAGAGAGCATAAGACATCGCGGCACCATACGTCCCAGGAATAATCGCAGTGTACAAATACGCATCACCATCCCACGGCTCACCCTCGTTCTTCTCAAAACAAGAAGAAACATACGAAAGAACAACAGGAACTACATAGCTACTTCCTGTTCCATCCAACACCAGATTCCTCACAGGTGAGACACATCTATCCTCCTGCCCACCTGAACCGTTTTCAGTTGGCATCAGCTCAAAACTTGTGGAGTTTGAGCTATCCAATTCTTCCATATAAGTAGACCACCTCACGGTCTTCTTGCCGCCACCCTCACAATCTCCTAAACCTTCCATAGGGAAGGGCATCTTAGGGGTCGTTGGTATTAACCACACCTCAGGAGTACCTACCATTGTAGGAGCCGGAGAAAACGACGAAGTAGCATCCGTACTCTCCTCGTTCCCACTATCTTGACTACATATCAAACAAGCAGCCGAGCCACAGTCATTCAAAGTCGATCGGAAATCATTCTCGTCTGGAGCGACGTACTTGTCCCCACAATATACGGACAAGGGGGAAAAATAACTTGTAATATCCGAACGAGTAACCGACATTATGGCCTCCAAGACGGACAAGCCTTACACCTACCACAAGTCGCGAAAATTAGATATCATTCCTGAGGACATCAAGAAGTTAATCTCCGACACGCTACGAAAGAAAAGACCCAATCCTGAACCACAAACGTTCCAGGAATCAGGCAAACCACCACCTCTCACCGTCTACACCGTAGATGTCGGGAAACCACAACAGGACACTCCTCTCACAACGTGGGAATCTGAGTCACCTCCAATGACAGAAGCAAACTGGAAGAAAGTACAAACTCAAATACATGATATCCTCGCCTTTACACAAACGCTTGAGTATCTTCTATGCTTTCATCCAAAGGATATCCAACTGCTTCCCGAAGCAACAACCAAAGATTATCTTTGGCATACAACCATCCCATTTGAAAGTAAGGACTTGGAGCTTACTATGGTGCTTGTAGAGCGCCTAAAACGCCCCAAGATTCCACAGCCTAAAGAACCTAACTGGGTTCTGAAAGATTGGGATGATATTATGTCCTATATGCTATGTGGTCAGCACCTCCTTTTACCTGTTGTACCAGAACAATTTGAGGACCCACCTATAGCCAAAAGACCGAAAGGACAAGACAGAAGGAACCCTCCTGAAATGCCAACCAAACAATGCTCCGCACCAGAAGGCAGCACAGGATCTGAAACTGGCATTGTGCCAGAAGATGACATTGTAGCACATACCTCGGATACTAGCAACCCTAACAATGGAGAACACGATGAGAACCAACCCCCTACCTTAGGACGGGGCACAACTGCAGGTGGAGGAGATGATGATGGATACGATAGTAGCTATAGCAGCGGAAGATCTAGCAGTGGATCGTCAGTCCACAGTCACCAAAGCATACGCAAACCAAAGAAGAAGATCAAGAAGATCAAGAAATGAACAGATCGTGGTAAGACACCAGAACTACAGCAATGGGAAGCGACGACAGAAATTGTGACACCTGAAACATCATCAAAAATGTCCAAACGAATAAAGGGTATCAAGATTGATGCTCCAGAAAATCTCAACACTGGAGATAAGAAATGGCGAGACTCACAGTATCTTGACACTTGGGTCAACGCGATTCAGAGATGGTTAAGTATGAAAGGTATAAGATTGGAATCGAAGGAAGCGTTGGACTAAGGTGGATTCAAACTGCAATGCAGCGCACTCACTACTTATAACCTTCACCTCATCAAGGAAAAGGATAAGGCGTCCTTTTTCAGCTTTATGCTAGTGCTACAGAAATTCCTTATTCCCTCCACTAGCAAGGACCTTCCATGCAAGGAATGGGAGGCTGCTTCACCCCACAAGGATGGATGACACATCGGTATCAAAACCTTTGCCAACTGGCTGGAGGAACTTCCGATTAAACTTATTGACCAGGATGGAAATCAATGCATCTTGGAAGAAGTCAAACGCAGGAAATTCCTCAACCACCTACTGAATTACATGGGAACCACCCTGGTTCCACAAATACTTCATTCATGGACGTTCAACGACCTGGTCAAGAAAGCGGAATCATACGAGGCTGCACGAAAGAATGGGCATATCTCAACTACACCCAAACCTGCGCGACAGCCTGCTACCCAACCAGCTCCGAACCCCAGTCAAAATCACACAAGGGATCGCAAGACAGACAACAAGAAAACAAGTTCTAATCCTGGAAGAAGCCCTGCCATGAAAACGACAACCACCAAGGATCAAGACTGGGAAGTGCTTAACAAGACGTTAGCATCATAAGACAAAATGAAGTTAATCAGGGAACGGAAGTGCCTATAGTGCCGTGCACCAGGTCACACCTACAAGGAATGCAAGAAGCGAATATTCAAAGTACCCATGCGCACTGCAGCACAAGTACTATCCCTACAACACACCAGCAAACCCGTTATCACCTAGAATACCTACAAGGGCAAAACCAAGGCCAAACCCCAGTCGAATGAAAAATTAGACTACAGCAGGGTTTGGGTCAAGGTTAACGGCCACCCCTCATTAGCCCTTGTGGATTTACAAACGACTGGCGGAGATCTCAGCAACGCACAATTCGTGCACCTCTACGGCCTACCCACCTACGGGATCGACAAGAAGTCACTTAACACCGCGATCAAAGGATCAAAGGGTATGATAGAAAAGGCATGTGATGTCCAAATTGACTATAGTGGATACACGGAAACTAGAACACTCTATATAGCACATCTTGCAGGCTGGGATATGATCCTAGGCAAGCCAGCGCTTACAGCCCTGAACGCCTTAATCCCAGCAGGACCAAAGCCTGTCACCATACAACCTGAAGGCTAGGCACGTTTTGTACCCAAGGAATGGGGGAAAGCGGGGCTTGCTTCGGGACAAATCACATGTGCTGGACTCTTCATAGAAGACGAAGCACCAGACTATCTTCTAGCACTCTTCGAAATCATGGTCTTAGCCATGAGTCTCGGAGAAAGTCGGGAATTAAACCCCTTCGTTGAATTTGCCCAGTTGTTTCCGGCAACCACACCCAACGACTTGCCGCCCCTCAGACCCATCAACCACCGAATCTGCCCGAAACCCGGCTCTGCATGGGTACCAAAATGGCGACCCTCACCCTCTTAGTTTTACGCTGAGCTCACCAGACAGCTCACCGAAGAAGAAGCCTCCAGTCGGATTTATCGTGCAGTTGATGATACCAATGCGGTAGTACTGTTCGTACAAGCCAAAAAAGATGATCCTACCAAACCAAGGCACATCCTAGATGCCAGGGATCAGAATGAACCGGTTGATCGCAACCACACACCCCTAGCAAGCATCGAGGAACTCATGGACCTAGTCGCTACTCGGAAGTATTGAAGCAAGGTTGACCTAGCAGATGGGTACTACAACATCATAATCGAAGAAGACTCGGATCAACAGTCCACCTTCCTTACGCACATGGGATATGATGGTAGGCGCAATATGCCACAAGGCGACCGCAATAGTGCTGCCACCATGGTACTAGTCATGTACGAAATCTTTAGGGACATGGTCTTCAAGGACCTTGTCATCTACATCGACGATATTATTATCTTTTCAGATACCTATGACGAACATTTAGCTACCTTTGAAAGCTCCTACAACAAATCCTAGACGAGAAGTTTTAGTTGAAGGCTAGCAAATGCCAGTTCTTTACCTAACGCCTAGATATCTTAGGACATATACTAACTCCGGATGGGTTACATATGGATCCTAAGAAGCGCAAGAAAGTATGGGACTTCAAGGTTCCCAGCAACCGCCGGGAACTACAAGGTATACTCGGCGTTGTCATATTCGTAAACAAGATTTGTCCGGAATTGGACTCCTGGTCAAGCACCCTGTCAGAACTGCAAGGCGAAAACGCACCCTGTAGATGGACTGATACTCATACTAGGGAACTTGAGAAAATCAAGGAACTTGTGTAAGGAAGTGATATTCTCAGTATGCTGATCTATCACCACCTCACAACTTACCCTGAACCAACATCTACTATGTAATTTCTTACTAAGTTATGCT
>Ga0307511_10000956_pt1 | contig 30619 bp, 41 predicted proteins | sample 13_EM_MG_FD_200266 | JGI IMG/M metagenome (GOLD analysis project Ga0307511, IMG submission 200266) | Populus trichocarpa ectomycorrhiza microbial communities from riparian zone in the Pacific Northwest, United States - 13_EM | ecosystem: Host-associated > Plants > Roots > Unclassified | place... | reverse complement strand
AAAAAACTTAATAACAGTATACCTACCCCAGCGACTGCAATAGATTCATCTATTTACAAATCGACCAGATTCTGCTCTAGCAGTCCAATTTGTGTTTGTTCAGCTAGAGCTGAGAGGCTAACACAGGCTTTTGGTCTGTTGAATACTTTTCATGTCAATGAATTTCTGCAATTTCAAATTATTCTTGAAGCATCGGCAGCAACGATGAGGGTAGAACTATTTAAACAGAAACAACGAGTATGCAGCATTGGTTAATCTAATTGTAGTTTACCGAGCAGTCAGAGTCTCTGGATTAATTATTATTCTCCAAACCCATAAGGTCCGTAGCTGGCTAGAAGTCTTTGGTTGGGTAAAGGTTAACAATTGGTGCTGTGGCGTTTGCATATAGCCGTTTGTTATCGGGTTTGGCCATATCACAGCTGCAAAAATATGACGTCTATTGTAGTCGACAACGCACGCTGTAAAACAGCATCTACCGTACCTGTTGCATAAGTCTAGAACCTGCTTCGATTTGGTCTCAAATCGAGGAATTGAAGGTACCGTAGAAATCTGCGTATAAGAAAGTATCGCCTTGCCAAAATCCTATAAGAAACAGCGGGGATTTTTCACACAAGATGTAGATAAAAGATATTATGATCGTTCCAATTCCACTGAATTCCAGATGGCGCATCAGTATTTCCATACGAATCAATATTCAGCACGAGATGGTCTGACCTGGTTGTATGTAGCCCAAGCCATAAGGCCCTCGTAGATAAGAAATCAATTTTCGAATTCCCCCCCCCCGCTATTGTATAAGAAACGTTGCTTCTACGGTAGCAATAAACTCAGTATCCTCCTCTCCATTTCATTCATCATCAGAGATGAAGATGATGAGTTGTTAACGTCATCAGCATGTTCTACATCATTTGAAGGACTTGAGGCAATTTTTCCAGTATTCTCCCCTTGTTCAATGTCTGGCGTCTCCCACTAATAAAAGGAAGGGTATGAGAGGTGGGTAGGGTTGGTCAAAAGGCCATTTTATAAGGAGTTTTCAGTGTAGCAGAATGTTTTGCTCGGTTGACATTTACCAAATTGAGTAATTATATTAATTGCTCGCGACCGGCGTGGGTGTGCCGCATATGTATGCATATATATAGTTCAGGGTAACTTCATGGATCATATATCTTTTTATTTTATTTATTGAAACTCATTGCTCGTATGCACATCAATAGGTGATGTTCATGGATCATAGCTTAGTCAACAAACACTCTCATATCAAGCTTATCCTGTGTACCATCCCCTTTTTCTATATACACGAAAATATGATACAAGAGAAGAAAAAAAGGATGTCCAATGAGGGAGGGCTGTATGTATCAAGAATACTAATACCCCCCGCACAAAGCACCAACACATCAAGAAAACCAGTAGTCTCCATCAATCACATGCATGATACCCTCCCTTCTATGTATAGAATTTCCAGATCTAAAGAAACCAAATTAGCGACCACTTTGGCAATTAAGTCCACGTCTTTGGAGACCTACGCCTCCCTCTTTTAGGTAGGTACTTACTTAGGTTAATTTGTCGTTAATGAGCTGCTGCAGGAGCTGCTGACACCTCGCCATTTGGGCCTTGAGCTGGGCAACGTCAGAGGCTAGTGCCGAAATCGATTCAGGGGGTGTGGTGATGGTTTGTTTGGTTGATCCAGAGGGGGTAACTTTGGCGGCCCCGGTAGAGAAGGTTGTGAGAGCAAGGGGTGTAGAAGGTGTTTCGGAATAGAATCCGAGGGAAGGTGGGAGAGGAGATGCAGAATATAGTCCGGGAAAGGGTCCAGAAGAGGATGAGAGAGGGATTCCGGAATATGGTCCGGGAAAGGGTTCGGAAGAGGGTGGGAGAGGGATTCCGGAATATGGTCCGGGAAAGGGTCCGGGAAAGGGTCCGGAAGAGGGTGAGAGAGGGATTTCGGAATATGGTCCGGGAAAGGGTCCGGAAGAGGATGAGAGAGGGGGTGCGGAATATGGTCCAGGAAAGGGTCCGAAAGAGGCTGGGAGAGGAGGTGTAGAATATGGTCCGGGAAAGGGTCCGGGAAAGGGTCCGAAAGAGAATGGGAGAGGAGATGCGGAATATGGTCCGGGAAAGGGTCCGGAAGAGGATGGGAGAGGGGGTGTGGAATATGGCGCGGAGGAGAGTGGGAGACGGGGTGTGGAGGATGGCCTGGTAGAGGGTGGAAGATGGGGCCTGGAGGAGGGTCCGGAAGAGGGCGGGAGATGGGGTGTGGAAGATAGCCTGGTAGAGGGTGGGAGACTGGATGCGGGAGAGGACCCGGAAGAGGGCGGGAGAGGGGGTGGGGGAGGGGGAGAGGGTCTGGTCGGAGGTGTTTCTCCCGCTGGCCCAGCCAGGGTTACTTTATTCATATAAGCAATCATAGCCTTCTGTCAACCTATGGAAGTTCTCACTCATTGCATTATCGCCGATGCTCTCTGCATTTCTCTTCTTCGCACCACGGCGAACCCTCGGCTTCTTTTTTTGTGCGATATCCTCCAGAGTCGCCAACCCACGCTCTTCAAGCACCGCCCGAAAGTCCCTCTTTTTGGACAGCGTTTTGAGGAGATTATCCTTCAGCACCTCCACAATCACCTTCTGCCGTTCACAAACACGAATCCACGCATCCACCACTTGCTCCAGGCGCTCTAACGCTACTGGAGCTTCTGGGATTCGTCCACCAAGCGCAGCTTTCCGTTCATTAACCATTGCGGAAACCTCCGCACGTACATCTATGTCTAGATCTGCCTTCTGATTGGTCATCTTCTTAAATAGCGAAGTAATATACTCCCAGAATGAATCTAAGTCCTCGTAATCATCCACCACATACCGTTCCCTATTGCTCACACATATACACATAAGCTGCAACTTCATCGCTGGAGTATAATGTAGACGGTTTGCTTGAGGGGTTTCCTCTGCTGCAGCAGAAGCAGCAGAAGCAGCAGGCTGCCAGGGTGGGAATGTTTGTGACATTGTAATATCGATGGTTATTTTGTTGCGGGTGAGAGCCAAATGCTCGACACTGAAATCCTGATGTAAAAGAACTGATGTCTTCTGGGCCTCTTTTCTATCCTTGCCAGTAAGTTAGCCAGCCGAGCAGATGCAACTAGTTAGTCGCGTCTCTACCGGTAATAGCCGTGGTGGCCCTACCTTACTCTAAAGAGTACCGGTACCCGGGCGGTGATCTATTCGAATTGAGCACGCTCAGGGTAATACTTCTATAATCGATAGCCCTGCGCTCGAGGGAAATATGTGGCATTACCTTTACGGTCTAATATGTTTGCCGTTTTTATTTATTTTGTCGGACATAGGTCCGCATAGGTATAGGCTGTTGGTACAAGTTCAGCGTGATATAGTGGACTGGTCGGCCTATTGGTAATTGTGCATTCTAACTAGATTCATGCAAAATTTCGTATTACAGCAGACTCAAAAACTACAGACTGCGCATTAAACATGGAAACCACCATTCCAAGGAACCTGTCACAGAAGCTGATAGGATCCAGTTCACTGCATACAGCCAATTGGCGGTGTAGCCGTGCCTGCGACAAGAGCCGCAATGGTAGGAGTGAATACATATTGCGTACATGTATAAAGTTCAGGGTAACTTCATGAATTATAGTTAATTTTAAATTAATCACACTTCATAACCAAGCTCCATCTCCCCATCTGCTTCACCTATATACACGACATATGAAACAACAATCACAAGAGAAAAAAGAGGATGTTCAATGAGGGCTGTATTAAGAATACTTATACCCCCACACAAAGCACAAAACATTATGAGTATGAGTACCTGATCTTGATGAGCACCTACCTTCTTTTAAACGAGAATAAAAGAGAATATGGTCATATGAAAAAAACAAAAAAATGCCATGCCCACGTATACGCCCCATTTATGCTTCGTTCATGTTCTGTTCCGTGCTTCCGCCTCCTCCCTCTTCCTCCTCTTCCTCCTCTTCGTCTTCATCTTCTCGTCTGCACTTCAAATTCGTAACATCTCCATTCTTGTCTCCCCTCCTCCCTGGTCCTGCTCCTGTTCCTGCTCTTTCTCCTTCTCCTTCTCCTTCTCCTTTTCCTTCCCCTTCTCCTTCTCCCCCTCCCCTCCTCCTCCAGCTCATCCTCCTCAACCACCACAAAAATTAATAATAATTAAAACATAAAAAGCATGAAAATAGATTTAGAAAAATTAAATTAAAATAAAAAAGCGAAAACGAAACGAAAAATACGGGGGGGGAGTTACAAGAAAATCATCAAAGACACTCTGCTCTATGCTTCTTCCAATCCTGTTTCTGACACGCCTGCGAACAATACATGGCCGTCCTACACCTATTACACTTCGTAAGCATCACCACCGGCGAGCCTATCGCCACACCCACTGCCCCCCCCGCCTCCAACCCACAATTCTGACAAACATTATCTTGCACCAAGTTAGTAAACGACTCTCTCGTCGTTAACTCCTGCGCATCCAGAAAAAAGTTCAACCCCTTCACCATCCCTGTCGTCGTACGTTCAATATAACTAACCGCAAACAACGGACTCAGTGCAATCCTCGTAACATGGTTTCTAAACGGCTCCCATTCCTTATGTTTCATAAACTCGTCTTCGACTACACCGAGCCCACAAGAGCAAAGTGGGGATTGGCCCATTGCGATAGAAACGGGGATGCCAGAGACTCGGTATTCGCAGGTAGAGGTATGTTTCCATGTACGGCACCGCTCGGCAATAGCGGGCATCATGTCTTTCCACCCAGTGAGCTCACCTTCGCCAATCCGGATGTTGACGATTCCATCTCTATATATCCGGGAAATGCGCCGTGGGTACCGTGCAATAACCTCCTCGGTCAACGGTAGAACGTATGCATCCACAACCGCAGTTTGCGAAGATAAGTCTAGTCGAAGATCCGCGACGAAGATGAGCATATGATTCCCACCATGCTCCGGAGCACAAAGACTAAACACCCGTGCCGGTTTCCCACTTGGTCCGAGGCCTGCCGCGTGGAGGAATATTGTCTGAATTGACTCTTTCAGTTCCATCTTGACATCCATTTGTTCACCATCATTACGAATCTTCCTCTCCCGGTCGGACCACATGTTGCTGACATGTTGATTCACCCATCTGTCGAAATTATTTGTTCGAGAAGTATCTAGCACCGGTAATGTATTCAGTGGAATATAAGGAATATTCCAGACTAAATAACAAGTATTGTCATTAATTACCGGCAGGGTATGTAATGAGTATCCAGCAATATCTGTTGCCACCGATGGGCTAACGAGCAGTTCTATCCACGCTGCCTTTCGAGATACCCGTAGCGTATGTACGAGTGTATTGACGGGATACGGAAACGCCAGCCGATGCTTCTTGCAACCTGATATCCCAAGTAAGACTGTACAAGGTGAGTCCTGCTTGATATCCACGGATGACCCAAGCTTCAACGCAGCATGCTCTTTACCCCCGTTGTGATAATCCAACCGCACTTTAAACTTGTCAATTTCGTTCATAGAACTCAGGGTAACTCCAACCTGACCCACTCGAAGCCCAGCATAAGAGGGTGGGATCACTTGCTCGACCAGGGGCACATGTTCTTCTGGAATTACCCGTGACTTGATCCCAGCTCGTTCGGTACAAACTGTGACATGTGCTGAGTCTGATAGTGATGCCTCGAAAATTGTCAACTGTGGGCCTAGGGCAATGGAGAATATAGATATTGCCTGAGAGGCATTCACCAGCTCCAGGCATATCTTGAGTGAAGTTTCCGCCTCTGAATGTAGAATATGTGATGGCACCCAGAATGATACCACCATATCACTAATTCCTGTCCACCCTCTTGGATCTTCTTGTATCGTAAAGCTTCTTCTATCCTTCGATAGTGCAGCCTTGCCAAAAATCGGTTGTACTGATGCGAAAGTGTGATAGGCTTCTTGTGAACGAACGCTGGCGCAGAAGGCAGGCATCCCCATATCTCTGCGGTTCATTCGAGTGAATAAGGTGAGGGTTTTCCGGGGTACCGTCAAGACGACGCAAGTGATTTCCGGTAACCCCGACGGAATGCTGTGTCCTTTGGGGCTACCTCGGAGACCTTCCGACACACCAAAAAGATAAGAGTGTAAAAACAGGTCCTGGGTTCCATTCGGCTCCAGCTCCACTGACTTGTACGAGCAAATCTTAACCATCATAGCATCCAACACCTTCGCCCAGTTGCATATTGCCCGCCCTTTCACATAGCGGAGAAACACTGCAAATGCTGCACGAGTGAAGTGTTTTGGGCCGGAGGTGCTTCTTGTAAAGCCCGTTTCGGGGTAAGTCAGGGGTGAATTCGCTTCGTGACTGAACATTCGAAGGTAAATATCAGACAAGAGCGCAGCAAGCTCAGCATCAGCAAAAACACATTTCGAGGACAAGAGATACTTTGTAGCAAGCGGGTCTCCAAGAACAGGCTCCTTCCAGGGTATTCTTGTATGTAATAAGGAATCTCGGGAATTAGGACTTGAGCCGCTAAGCAGTATCCCCGCCTCATGGAAAGTGGCCTGGGAAGCAATGGAAGTAAGGTGCCCCAGAGGAGCCAGGTTTAATAGAACTGTGATTGTCGTCAGATCCCCAAAAAGAATTTTCGACAGCTCTGAAGTTTCTTCCTCTGAGGAGTGTAATAGTGTTTCGGTGTATATAACTGATGACGGCTTTTTGATAAGTAGCGGCGCAGTGCAAACTAAGATGCTCAATAAGCCTATCTGATCAGATAAACCCGCCGTGTCGATGACATCGAATATGAGTGGTGCGGTCGGAGAAGCCGGACCATCGTAGTCGCTGCCATCGAGCTTCAATAGAGTCGTCCGCCACGGCTGACCGTAGCCGAAGGCAAAATCACGCAGTATCTCCACCGCATTTCGTTCCTGTAAGGCCAAGCAAAAACCCATGGCTTCACCACAGAAGAATCGTATGCTTACAAGGTTCGCAGCTGTATGCGCTTTGAAGCTCTCACACCAGCTGCTGAACTGGGCCTTGGCCGAAAGCACAACCCTGTTCACTTGCCCTTCTCGTAAATTCGGGCTTGAGATAGGGGAAAGAAGTGAGGGGAGAGAAGCTGGCGATGCAGGTGAGGACGGTTCCTCCGGAGTAGGTGCCTTTGATGCAGTGACAACATTGGTATAAGAAGTCACAGAGTGAAATCCAAGTAGCGGATCTGTTCCATAGTGTACAGAGAAAGCCCCATGTGGAGCGGAAGAGAATGCAAATGCTGGGTTCGCATATTTTGCACAAGCCATATCTCCTTCATCGCCGCCGGCAACCCCCGTTTTCCAATATCGCTTCAGTGATAGATCTGATGCTCGTGTACTTTCCATCCATAATGGCCCTGCAGTTCGGCACCCCGAGATAACTCTTGTTGTCCCCACATAGTTCCTTCTTATCCTTTCCCACCCTTCTTTATACTGTGCTTCATATGCCTTCATCTGGTCCTCACTATAGTCGACCGTGTCTGCATACTTCGTCCAGAAGTTCCGCAGTTGCTGCAATGTATCCTTGCTTACCATCCGTAACACATCGCCATATCCACTGTCCCTCCATATTGTCTCATCGGTCGAAACTTCAAGCAGCTTCTTTGACTGTCGTTGTAAGAGCTGTAGTGAAAGCTCGTCGAGGAGGAGATGGTAGAAGATGTTCCAGTGCAAGTTTGAGTTGTCCTGGCCTGTGTTGCGGTCGTCTATTATAAGACTGAATAGGAGAACATTTCGAGCTGCCACGGAGCTAGTGAGCAATTCAGCTTACAGCACCTTGAGACGTACCGGGCAAACGACAGGATCGATGCATACCTAATACAGCAGGCTCACTCTCGCAACAGGTGAAATCAACTACCCTGGAACCTTTGGTGAAGCTTGGTAATTAGGTACAATACTTCTGCAAGATCGGGCATGAAGAGAGCCTACAGTCAGGATCCGAGTTATACAAGGTGAATAGGATATTCCGAGGGTCTCCACAATTCAAAACGAGGATATTGGCGGACCGTTCGGGAGGAAGATCTTGCGTCAGACATGTTGCGGGCGTCGTGCCAGTCGGATAGAAGAAGTAGTTCAGATTGATGTAGGCAGGATGAAGCATGCTTTTGGGAGACCCGACGCCGTCTCCTTTGTGGAAAGCTGGGACCGAGAAGAGGGGTGCTGCCGGTGCGGGATTCTCGTTTTCTCGAGCTGCTGGTCATAGACTACTACTTCTTGTATGTACTTGAGTACCGGAGAGAGTGAACATGAGACTGGTGTATCTAGTTGGCTCAGTGGTTTACCATACCGCAGTTGACATACATGTATGGAGGGTTCTCGCTCCCAAGTCTTATGTTCACTTTCCGCAATATCCCAGTAGAACAGCTGTGGCTAATATAACTGTGGCTAAGGCAATTGACCCGTAGAGCTGTAGCTGAGGGCGCGTTTTGATTATAAATGGGGCCGTGGATCAGGGCAGTTGGAGATGGGTATTTGTGTGGGTGGTGATGTGCCTGGCCTGCGGTGCGCGCCAGCCCAGTCGGTCCTAGTCGTGCATGATACGGATGCAACCCCTAGGTGGAGTTTGCAGCTTAAACCTCTTTTTCGCATTCACGTCAAAGCACAAGCAGCTGCTAGACGTCAATTTCCTTGCACATTGACATGCCAGGGGCGTCGCGCAAAGGCGGAATCGCCATGCGAAGGCACCAGGCTTGTAAGGTAGCGCGGATTGGCCGCGATGCAATCTCTGACATATCAAACAACCGTTTCTTGAGCCAACGATGAAAGAGATAAAATTCAAGATGGGTGGGAAAAGGAGCAATAGTCAAAACGTGCATAATTATAAGATTGTTAATTTCCCTCCAGCTCAGAAAACGCAGCATAAAACGGAAATTAAAAAAAATCGCTGTCCCTTGCTCTACTTGGGCTGTCCCAGGGTATTTTTGGCCCCAGCTTTCAAATCTTCAGCTTTTGGTTCTGGAACCAGCCCATGGTCTTTTTCATCGTCTGAATCCCCCAGGCTGAATGGATCGCCATCCAACGGTGTGGGTTCTACGCTCTTGAGTGGTTGCCACTTGCTGGCAGTCGGAGATGGCTGTTTCGCAGGAGCGTTCACAACAGCAGGTGCCGTTGGGCTTCGGCGGGGAGAAGGTGCCCGATAGAGGTCGTCATCGTCATGCACGTCTTGGAATGAAACCTTGCGTTGACCAGTAGTATTACCAGCAGTGGTTGAAGATTGGAAGAGATTGGGATTGGCAACAGGACGAGGAGGGCGGCGTGGTGGTACTAAGTCACCATTAGCAAACTGGTGACGAAACACTAGAAATTCCTCAGCTGCCTCACCTTCCTCTCGTGAACTATCTCGTAGTTCCAAATGGGCAAAGTCATCGCTGAGAACTCTGGGATCTGCATCGTAGCTGGAGTACCCCGATGGCCCTCCTCTCGATGATCCAGTACGAGGGTCATGTTGAGTAGGAGGAAGCTCCGGGGAAGCTAACTCTCCATCAATTTTCTTCTTCAGGTCCGCCACCCACCTGTTCACCTTGCTCTGCGTTTCTAGGAATCCTTTGCGAATATTCTCCTTGATCACAGGAAGGTCATCTATTCAAGTGTCAGAGGCAGCATGAAGCTTCAGAAACGGAAATCCTACCATCTAGGAAAGAGTGCTCCTTCTCGGAAGTATAATCATCCTCGCTATCGTTCCTACGGTGAGGTGGCCTGGGTTGGTCCTGGGCACCACCACGGCCTCCTCCTACGCCAGTTAGTACCATTATTGACTTCAAAATGGGGTAGCATTACCCCTTGCTCGGCCAGCGTTGTTATAATGCTCTGCAAGTTGTCTTGCATATAGCTCGTCTGCCTCCAACTGAGTGCGGGGTCTCATGATGGGCGGTTGGTGGGGTGCCAAGTCAATACGGTCTTGATAAACAAGAGCAGGATTGTAGTCACTTTGCTGCTGCTGTGGCGGATAACGAGAGTCGACCTGGGCCCATGTTAATGAAAATAAAAATCAAGGTAAGCCAGGTGCTTTACCCTGGGAGAGTATTCCCTCCGGGGAGGTTGAGCTGGGGGAGCTGGCTCCTCAGGCACGTAGCTTGGGTCGGTCATTGCTAAACATTTTTCATTTAGTGATTATAGTAAGCTTCATTTCTAGTGGTACAGCATACCTAGCAAGGCATTGAACGCAGGCTCAATATCCCCCCTTGAGGCGATTAGGATGGCTTTGATTACCCCAGGCTCAACCGTAGGGAAGGCTTCAGCGAGTGTCAACTCAGCTTGTTGCTGTGGGGACAATGGCCTTGGTGGCTTTGCTGGTGGGTCCTCCGCTGTGAGGGAGGCAGCTGCTTGCGGGGCTGATATTTCTGAAGCTGGCTCATGAGTGTGTTCTTCGAATAGCGGTGATACAGGTGACACTGTGTGAAATTCCGATTCTCTTGAAGAGCCAGTGTTGGCAGCGTCTGTCTGGAGCGAGCTGTTAATTCTGGAGTCATCAAAGGCTCTATGCAGTGGGACTCACTTTTATATCTGCCGGCCTCGGTTTCTCCGATGACATTATGCTTGAATGTAAAGGTCGTGCTGTATTCACAAGATTCAGTCCTCCTTGCTATTACTCTTACAGCTTCTAAGCTGTACCTCTTTGCACCTTGCTCGTAGATGATATGATGAGGGTGTGTATGAGAAGGGGTGCTCCAAATATCTTTACTTAAGAAATATGTGGGCCGCAAGTTGCACCTTTGCAGATTGTCAAGCACATCCTTGTTAATGACATGCACCAAGCTTCATACGCAGCTGTGCACCGCCACATTTGCCGCCACGGACCGCTTTCACCTGACGATACTATCTTTTATGCGAACAACGTCCCCGGTAGTCAATTCTAGTCTGGTTGGCACAAGCTCTCGTAGAGAAGTCAATTCCTAAGACATAAGGTGGCTTTAATGTGAAAATTAGGTGAGCTCGGCCTGTGTCTTAGGAATAGACCGGTACATAGTTTGGTTGGCACAATAAACCAGGGATGCGGACCCAGGGCGGGTTGGAGAATCAGATAAGCTTTCTGATCGAAATTATCACAAACCGCCAAGATGTCAAAAGATACTCAAAGGTTCACCTGCCCCGGGAAGCCGTCCAATTCACACCCTGGAAGATGAATTCACACCTGATACCGACATCGTTACGGTGCCTGTGCGCACAGCCTGTGCAGCTGGCACATCGTATCCCCATACTCGCTGCATCATTCTCCACAACCCCCAAAGCCTCCGCCCTTGGTCGACCATCTCAAGAGAAAACCGATGGATACCTCCTCGAGTCGTCTCAGGCCGCCGCATTGCTACGGAAGCAATTGCCCGCGCGGACCGGTGTTGTGGCAACAAAAGTAGGCATGACTGCTCTCTACCAGCCTACCGGCGAGAGGATACCATGTACAGTACTACAACTCGACAGGGTCCAGGTGATGGGGGTAAAGAGAGCCGATAAGCACGCATATTGGGCAGTACAGGTCGGGACTGGGTATAGGAAGCCAGAGAATATCACTAAGCCAATGTTGGGCCATTTCTATGCCTGTGGTGTTAGTCCGAAGAGCAATATTGTGGAATTCAGGGTCAAGGGAGAAGAAGGGCTGTTACCGCCTTCAACGGTTCTTAAGCCAGACCATTTTGTTGAAGGACAGTATGTCGACGTACGGGCGAATACCAAGGGGAAAGGTTTTGCTGGTGTATGGCCCCATTCTAAAGGAGCATATTCACACGGTAGACTGACAGTCTATTTATAGGGTATGAAACGCCACGGTTTCGGAGGACAGCCTGCATCCCATGGTAACTCTTTGACCCACCGAGCTATGGGTTCTGCTGGTCAGTCGCAAGGTGGTGGTTCTCGTGTTCTTCCGGGCAAGCGAATGGCTGGAAGGATGGGTGGGCAACAACACACGGTGCAGAATTTGAAGGTCCTCCAAGTGGATAACGAGCAGAGTACTGTTATAGTAGCGGGTAAGTGATGGTCTCGATTAACAATGCAAAGATCATGCTCACATGTGCAATAGGTGCAGTCAGTGGTCCCAATGGAGGGAGGGTGCTGATTCAGGATGCGATCAAGAAACCCCCAAAATCTCAGAATTCTCCTTTGTCATCCTGAATCTGTTTTGTGATATATAGGGAATGTATACTATAGAAAAACGCAATTAGAAACAAGCATTGCTACCCAAGTAAAGTGATATTTCCACGATACTAAACTAAGTTGTACAACCCGTCATCAATTATTTTTCACATCCAAGATTATTGTGTGAATTATCATGACGAGTATTGCCCAGAACATTATGAGACGTAAGCGACCAATGCCCTCCCACTATCCCCACTGCTTACAATAGATCATCATCTGTCATATCGCTAGGCTTAATGAGTCCTCCGACCTTAGACGCACGTTCCCTCTCCGCCGTGGCCCGGCGCTCAAGTTCCAACTCCCTATCCTCAGCAAACATCTCTGAGTTGTCTCCAGAGAATTCTTTGAGCTGTATCAAAAAGTCGCGGAGATTCAGTTTGAAACGTGTAAGATCCCCATGCAGTGTGAATAAACCATCGACGAACACCCTGACTTGGGCACTGTACAGATTGTTAGATGTTCCAATTACAACTGTAAAACGAGAAGGAAAGACTTACGGTTGCAGATGAGAAAACGCATTTTGCAGTAAAGAAGCTACGTAACCACGTAAAAACTCAGAGTTGGAAGTCCCAACAGGAGCCTGGTCTGGAGTGTATAGGGGTGCTTGAATCTTGCCAGACTCAACGAAATGGAACATCCGAGAAAGCAACATGGCCTGATTCTTGAAACCTATCGAAGATTTGTATCAGGAAAGTGAGTGTAATGTACGTGAATGAGATATCTTACCTGCTTTATGATCGGTATCGGTGAGGACAAAGAAGATGTCTTGAAGGATTGGTATGAAAAACTGTTGGAAGAAAGCGCTTGAGGTTCTTGGATCAGTCTCCGCAATGTTGTTAATGAGCTCGATGCACATGTTCAACCCGGCACCCTCCACCTCGCGATTGTCATGTTTACTAGCCCAAAGACAAGCATCGATAACAAACTTGAATTGTCTGGCATCAAGCTTGAGAAGAGCTAAAATATATATTAGACGCAAGTGATATAACATGTCAGACCTATTAACTTACCTGGGAAGCAGTTAAGATTGATGGATCTCAACAGCTTGAAGAACTCAACACGGTGCTCAGGGTACTCTGAGAAGTCTTTGTTAATCATATCCAATGTGCATTCAAACACATTTTCCATAATGACAGGAACTTTATCTTCCATCAAAGTCTGAGAGTTCATTAGCATATTCTTCTCAACCCGCCTAGATGCTCAAAACCTACTCGTAGCTTGCTGATTATTGTTGACATAACATTGAGGACTTCAGGATCGCGAGCGTCTGGAACGTTACGATTATAATCTACCAAGACCGCTTCCAGAAGAGGTGGCACTATGTTGTTTGTAACCATCTCTAAATCTTCGGCCTTTTGCACATATGTATCGACGAGCTTCAGAATTTCTTTCTTAATAGTACGCAGACCACGGACACGAGGCATCTTCGTAGCGACGGGGCCTAATCACATTAGAGGTCACCTCTAATAATTTTAACTAGGGTTGCTCTCACCATTTTGGATCACATTATCTGAGATTAGCTGACTGACTGCTCGGTACATTGACAGCATATCCATATAAATGCGGCCGATTTGTGGATAGAAGTAACTCCCAATGGATGTACAAGCAGACACATTAGTTTTCATGACATTCCCTATGACTTTGACGGTTTCAGGATTATCCAAAAATTTGGGATCGCGATTCGCCTCCACAATAATATGGTCCCACTAATTAAACGATATAGTTAATACCTTTCTCAAATTCAAAGCCTGGATTCTCTACTTACTGCAGTATTAGGAAGAGCCATCAACTCCTGGATCAGTCGCTCTTGAATTGTCTTTTGGCCTTGAGCACTAATCATGTAACCGCAAGCCTCATAGAACGTGTGCACCTGTTGGGGTGACAGATCACAGGTAATTTTCTGCATATTCCGTACAATCTCGTCGATGAATGGTTCACTCTCCCCTGGCTGAAGAACAACAAAATGACGCTTGCACTTGTTCGCAATCTTGATGAACGTATCACAAGCCATGTCCTGCACACCTTTGGGAGTGTTAGCCATATCGAAACCGTAAATTCGCAAGGGACTTACCTTCGTGGGTTTCATGCATGAACTCGAAAAGCTTATTGACAACGGTCTTCAGAAACTTCCAGTGCGCTTTTAAGAAACGTGGATACTGGCCCACGATGTACATTATGTTGGATGCTACCACTGCTTTGTTGTCCTTGCCACGCTTCATTTCAGTCAATCCCAAGAGATCTTTAATAACCGTGACCAAGAACCTCTTCTCAGTCTCTTCATTCATCGCACCAGATATAGATCCAATAGCCCAGCAAAGGGTATTGCAGTTGGCCCAAGACCATTCAGTCCCGTCGACTTGCCGCGCCAGCTTCTCAGACATGATGTTTTCTGTATCAGTAACATCAAGATGGGTCAAGTAAACAAGACACTCCCTTGTTGCCTTATAGAGTTGGATAGTGTCGCCCTCCTTCACAAACTCCCGCACAATTTCACCTTCGTCATTCTCAACGATGAGGACCTAGAAGACATGGTGAATAAAAGTTGTCACGTGATTAAACAATCAGATTTAGATCCCTTACCTCTTCTGGCCTAACCATACTCTCTATCATCACCTGTCTCAGGTTAGAGAGGACTTCACTATACTGGTGCTTCCGCAGTGGATATTGTGAGAGCATCTGTGACGTGAGTGCTCCGCCATTATTAGTGCCCATATTGAGGCCCATGTTCAACAGCGGACTAATATCTGTGATAGGCAATGCTTGTTGTTCTTCGTACAGCTCCTGGACCAGCTTATTCCAATACTCCAGGCAGATCTTGAAAATTTCGCGATCCTCGATTTGCGATATTCGGATGAGATAAAAGTGGGAATGTGTTAGGATCTCTTTATTGGGGAGACTCTCGATGAGCTGGTGAGCGGAGTTTAGCTAATACCATCAACTTCTGCGAATGGAATAAGGAACCAACCTTGAGGTGAGGAGTAAAGAAATTGCAGAGAAACATTGCAAGATTCTGTATGAATTCTTGATCTCTAGTATTACTGGTCTGGTAGACCTTTCGCAGGTCTGTTGTGATTGGAATGATGTTTGAGACTGTAGTCATGACATTGGTAAACATTGTAGTGAGTTTCTCATCATATTGAAACTGCCCAACTTGTAAGCCACCGATCTCAGTCAGACACTTAAGTGTCACATTGCGGAATGCTGGCTGTTCCAGGAAACGGGTTCGTAGAGTCTCTATGATTGAAGTCTCAAAAATATATCCCAGTGGAATCCAGTTCAAAAACCGAAGTAATGTCTCCAGGGTGGCTAGAATAAGACTTGGTTGTTCGGCCATCTGGAGAACCTCTGAGCAGAGCTGGAAAATAGATGAGAACTCAGCACACATCGTAGTTTTCAGGTTCTTGGTCTTTGTTTGGGTCATTTGCTCCGCAGAAAAGTCGAACACCTCCTCCGAGAGTAACCGGAGAATAACCATGTTGTTTTCGCAGATTGACAAATTTGTCCGACACGAGCTGATGATTTCCGAGATGAAGTCGGGCCAGTCATGAGGCCACTCTTGCTTCAAAATTGATACCAGAACAAGGTTGAGTTTATTGATCAGGGTCCGCTCCTTGTTCAAACTCTCTTCAGTAGAGGAGCCTTGAATGATAAATCCAACGACGAAGTTCCGTATACCTGATAGCCCAGGTTAGACAGGAAACTATCTCTTGCAGTGAGAAACCAACCTTGCCGTTGTTCTTTCGGTAGTACTTTCCACCTTGTCTGAATAACATTATCAAGCACCTGTAACCCAAGGTCTATTATTGTCAGTTCATATTTCCAACAAAACCAGATTTTTCATACGAACATTTTGTGTTTGAGTAGGTCGCAGTTTCCAGTATCTTGTCAACCATTATCCAGGAATCCGGATTCTCGGTGAACTAGCAGAATTCTGTAAGCAAAAACCACCCCTCTATTGATGAAGGCGAGCTAATATACGGACCTGGGTGAGAAGCTGTTGCGCAGCTTTTTGCTATAGGCGTTCCAGATTAGCAAAAATCATACTGTGAGCAAGGTGTGCTCTTACCTCTGGGCCACCATGGCCTTCATAGAAATTACGAACAGCCGTGTCAAGCTCCTCAATCGTGAGTGCTGCCATTTTGATTCCAAGCTGCCTGTTGAATCAACTTATCAAGTACCCAATGCCGGAGCTGGTCGGAGTGCCGTGAATTGTGCAGATGTTGGAAGATTTAAGCTTATCGATCGCTTACGTGTCGTCCACGGTACACGAAAATGGTGCTGCTGTACTCCCGGCCTGTTTACTGGAGAGGATGTTGGGTATGACGATGGGGAGTAATAATGGTGTCTTTCCTTGTTGTAATGTATCTGTGAGGGGGACAAAAGAGGCGGCGGGGTGACTAGGGTCATTATCGTCATTACTAAGATTATGCCCTTGGCAACCTCTACGTCTCACGGAGCCTAGCGTTTGGCTTAACGAATTCTAGTTATCTATTTTACACCTCCGGTAGTCTGGTTCACCTCCGGCACAAATTAAATAGCACTGACAATGCCAATTGCAACACAATATGAATGAATGCCCAATACAGAGGCATCTCCGGCACGAGAGCAGGCATTCCAACTTTCACTATTAAAGTGAATCTATAAAAATTAGTGATAGCTCACCTAAAATAAAAACATAGCTCGCGTGGGCGGTAGGCTAACTTGCCGACCCTTCAGTAGCTCGTCATTTCGTATGGAAGTGTATACGAGTACTGAAATATTAAGAGAAATCACCTAAAATAAAACTAGTCTTATGCCTGATCTCGTACCTCTTATGCCATAAAACCGCCTTTCCCTCTTATTATCAATTGATATAAAACGGCTGGCACAGTCTAGCTTACTATCTTTTGTTCTACCATGGGTGTACCGTAGCTATGCTAGTAATAACCACATACATAATAGATCATAACCCATAGTCAAGGGTGATTATATGCCCACATAGTATGCATCCCAATATTGTAACCTAATTGGTACTACCCGCTAAGCCCAGATTGTTTCGAATTCACCCACAATAGCATATCCTTGAACCCAAATATAAAAGTCCTAATATCTCCCCTCTGGGTACGAGACTACCCCTCTGTTAAGTTTTGACAACCAGACTAACCTACCCATATAATCTGATGACGGGCGACGGACGACAGACCCTCGAACAAGCTCACAGAATGGCAGATAGTCAAGTAGTCCTAGAGAGCACCCCTAAGCTTCAGATCATTGTCTTATTCTTGTTGTATATTTAGCCTCGTACACAGTTAATTTAATTAGGCTCGTTAGAGTCACATGGTCACACTTGAAGCGGAGAAACGAAACATCATTGAAAGAGTTCGTGGAACCTAATTGGGCAATGTAGGTACTCCGTACTTAAGTATTTTTTTTTATTTTTAATAATTCAGTACTCGTATTGATACTATGGTATATGACGAGGTACTTAAGTATTTATTGGATTGCTAGCAATCTTACAAGCTCCAGTGCTCCAGAGCCTGTAAATTATGACACGGGACGGGTAATGTTGCCAAATAAGACGAACTTAAGAATATAGTAGGTAGAGCTTCACTCTGCTCAGCGGTTTTTGCGTAACCAGACTAGTTTTTGCGGGAAAATTCTGTTTGGTAGGCTGCCTCTTTTCCTTCTCATGCATGGTGGTGAATCGAGTGATTTCGACAAGTTTTTGTTTTTTTGCGATCCCACAGGATGCAGTTTTTTTAAAACCAGACTACATACAGATTTTCCTTCGTTTCGTAGTTCTAACCGACCTTCCAGCTTCTAGAGCATCTAGTGCATGTTCAAGCTTTGAGCTGGTGAGTGTGCCTGAACCAGCGAGTTGCTAACCCCAGAAAGGCGAGATGGCAGCTGCGAACCAGGGACAAATCCGTGAGATATCACAAATTTGCCCCTGTAGATGCAAGCAGGCGCATAACCGGGAGTCCATGTTGAGGGATCTCCAGGAACAAAGGCAAGAGCTGCTTCGCTGGGCCAACCTGCGGAAATTGCACTTCGAGCTCTTGGCAGCAAGCCCTTTATTAAGTACTGCTATCGACCCCTGCGCCCTCATCTCTTCTCATGCTATGGAAGCGTGGGCCTTGCCTCGGTAGTGCAGTTCGTGCGGGCGGCACCGTGGGTAGGTACCAGAAAGGATCCGGACCATCGGCAGGCAGACAATTGCATTGCGGGTGCTGAATTCTTGACAGCTAGACAGAGCCCAGCTCGCACGCACGAGAGAAGACAAGATGGCCATCTTCATCAACCAGACTACATCTTCATCTAGTCTGGTTGCATCTTCATCTTGGGTTCCGGTACGGAGTATTGGGCCCTGTTCTGACATGCCCCTGGAAATATAACCAGGCCATGGAAATATGGGATCCCAAAGTGCAAGACTAGACGCTTTCGCAGTCTAGTCTCGAGCCGTTTTCTTCGTTAGCCTAGCACGGAACTAGCGCCACCCAGTGCTTGTGGCTTTCCGAAGGGGTCGGCCTCTCCCCCAAGTTCTCATTGCTGTCCCTCCCTCCGATCATCCCATCCCATCCTCATCTATCCCTACCTCTCCGCCTCCTCCTCCTCCTCCCTCATCTCCTTCTCTTCCTACTCTCCTCATTCACCACACAGTCATTCCTTTGGTTCCGTGACGATTCCTCACTCTCCCAACGTGGCCTTGTCCATCCTGCTTCTGTTACGTTCCATCACGCTCCTTTCACTACAGTTTGCCTGTCGTTTGTTTATCTCCGTCTCGACAATATCCTCTCCTTGTTTCCCCGACGGTAACTTCAATTGGCCACAATCGACACCAGCATACCTTCTAGTTTTGATCGCAACGCTCGCTCTCTGGCCCTTTACGTCAAGCACTTGGGATAATACCTCACTACAGTCTTTCCTTTGCTCGCCCTGCCTTGGCTCTGCTAGTCACAGCATCAAATAACCCGTTAATAGTATTCGGGCTGTCTCCTCCGAGTGGGAGAATAATTTAGTTTGCGGTCAGAATTGCCGCCAAATTTGTCTTTGTTTACCAGTATTCGTGAGAGTTTCAAAGTGTGTGAGTTCAACTTTCCTCCATACCTTATGTTTCGCCATGCTGACTGCTGGCATTAGCCTCGGCACAGTTAGCATCGCTCCAACATGCACCGAAAAAGGCACACACATCATAGTCATAACCACGCATGGGCCCATAAGGAGGAGGAAAGGAGTGCCGAGCATATCGAGCATGCATTGCCTGTCAACTTGGGGCCTCGAGCCGTTGGAACTGCGACAGAAGCAAACACTGCCAATATTGCACGACGTGCTGCTCCCAGTGCCACATGCGCCCCTGGTGATAACTCCCCACAATGCGAGAAACCAGCAGCAACTACCAGTGGCTCCCTCCCCATTATTCTCGGCTCCGCGTAAGTTGGCATTAGATCCTTTTCTTCGACGCTTTCTAACAAAGTCATACAGTATTCCCATCGTTATTGCTTGTATTGTCTTGTATTTTCTCCACCGTCGACACATGAGGAGATTGAGAATGGAAGAAATTCATGATAAAACAAAGAGTATGGATTTCGGTATGGGCTTCGGTGCAGGTGCTGGAGCGCGTAAGGCAAATGCAGAAAAGACAGGAAAGGGACACAAGACCAATCAACTTTCGATGGATTTGGATCTTAACAATCCATATGTTCTTCCGGGTACACTCCGTGGATCTCGTGAAAGCCTGACATCTTTGGGCAAAGGGCTGGATGCTGGTGACCCTCGTTATGGACTACGGCCTGGAACATCTCACTCGCGCCCTGGAACATCTCATTCAGAAATGGGTGGACTTGGCGCCGGAGCGAAGGGCTATGCCCCATCCCATCATTCTAATTTGGCACACTCAAAGACAAGGGAGTCCTCAATATATACGGCCTCCATTAGGAACGAGGACGACAGCCCCAATGGATCAACAACTTCAATGTCCGATGAGTTGCTGAAGAAAGCACAGGGGATGGCTATGTCATCACCTCCCCCAAGGTCTCCCACTACCCCCCGCATCCAAAGCCATGCTCCCGAGCTCAAAATCCCATCACCTCCACCTGCCGCTGTCGTCAGGCCTGCAAGCCCCAGCATGCGACCTGGATTGCCAGCAGCGCTGCAGCCAGGGAGTGCAAGGGACTCCTCTGTCAGTAACCACCAGCTTCCTCCGATTTCCACAGACACGACACCCAAGCTCGACTTTGAATTTAACCTGACAGTATCAGCACCTGCTCATCCAGCGACCAAGGCTGAAGCGCCTCAAATCCCTGAACCTATCAAAACTGAAGTTCGACCACCTTCGGATGCTAGTAATTACGACGACGATGTGAACAATGGAATTCAATTTAGGCTCTCTACTGCCTCTGAAAATGAGGTTGCCGAACCTGCTCCCCGCAAAGTTACTCGTGATACTCTTGCACCAGGCGCATATGACAACCGACGCCTTTCAATGGGATTCAGGCCACTGCCCCCTGATGGAACGCCAGATGAAAGTGCAGAGGAGCGTGCAACTCGTATTAGGTCTTTCTACAAGGAATACTTCGATGACAGCAATGGAGACGGTGATCGTCAGAGCTTCTACCCACCCGCCGGTGGTTACTACGAAGATATCACCGATGCATACATGCCATCCACATATCAAGACGACTCTGCTCCAGTCTATGATCACGCATCAGGCAACTTTGTGGTGCCAGGTGCACGACCATTCGCTGAGCCACCCACTCGACGTGCAATGACTCCTCCTCCTAGGATGCGGCATGGGTATGAAGGCCCACGCACAGGATCATCAGCGAGCAATAGGATGCCTCCTCCAGGCCCTCGCTCCTTCACATCACAAGGCATGCATGGACCTCAACCCCGCGGACCTCCAAGGAGACCAATGCCACCTCCTACCCCTCTCAAGAACATCCCGAGTCCCGCCCATCTTGGAGAGGATGCTTTCGCTAATCCTCTCGCATTCGCTCCGAGGGTCAAGGTTCAGGATATTGTGACTGGCAGGGACTCGCCAAGCCTTCGACCAGGCGAACGCCCTTACTCTCCCCATGCTCCCGCCCACACACCATTGGCATCGGCGTTTGATGATCTCCCATCTTTGATGGCTCCACACTCCCTAAGGAAATCAGGAACTTTTACTGGGCTTGACTTTGCCCCACCAAAGAAGTTCAAGAATGATGATAGTATGGGTAGTGATGCAGGAAGTGTGAGAAGCGGTAGAAGTCAGTTGAACCCCCAGAATATCCATGCCATTCGTGCCGGTGCATACCGTGTCTCGAGGATTCCACAGGAAGTTGTTCCGTTGAAGGATGATATGGCTGCTCATCTTAAGCCCACTATGGATTTGTCAACACGATACTAGTCGGCCAATCATCAGATGGCGAAGACTATATGGAGAGCTCGGCTCATGACCATTTCTTAATATTGTTTTTGTACAAAATCAATCGATAATGATTCCTGGGGTCGCGATGGGATTAAGAGTGAAACTTGGATGGGTTTTGGATTTTTCAAAAATACTACCCTGTCGGAGGGAATGAGGTAAGAGAGTTTAGCGAAGAGGTGGAGGGGAGGGATGAGGAAAGAGATAATACTGTCTTGTTTTGATTCATGGTCTTGGCTACTTGGAAGGATTACGGTTGGAAGATGCAAATCGCCAGCTAATTGATCGATTGGGATTCTCTCTCACGATTTGCTGATTGACGGGATTAGTACATCTTTCCGGAATATTGTTTCTTGAGATCTGTCTGACATGAGTCTTCGACTTTCCTAATTTGTGTTGTCTCTTTGGCAGGCGGAAACGACTAGCACAGAGCTTCTCTTAGGGGTGCGTTCAGTGTCTTTTACTTGCTTTTTATTAGTTTACTTGTTTGCATACCAGATTATGTTGCTTTTTTTATTACCCCTCAGCCTGTGCTATGTAGTTGTAGTAAGATCTTGATTTTTTTGCTGTTCATACTCATGACATGACCTTTGGTGGTGTTTTCACGCTGAGATTACTGTGGAAGAATTTTCTGCAGTGTTCGGTAGTATATGATAGGAGTAATATAGAATTTCTTTTTAATCTTTTGATAGCAGGGTTGCGAGGAAACGACGCATGTTCGCAAAAAAATTTTAGAGTTGCAGAGGTAAAAGCAACTGTAACTAGCTTTAATTTGAGCAATGCTGTGTATGCATGGTGACCGCAATCGAACCCGGGTTTAATCTTCTGTCTATCATGTTCAAGGTTGTGGTTTTTACGTATGCTTGGCTTCAGTCGGTAATTGGGGTAGGGGTTTTTACTCGTGATTTTTCTGCCTTTGGCCAGACTAAAGTGAGGATCTCCAAACCTCTCCTAAAGGATCCTCGACTCTTACCCTCAAATTGCGGTTTCTGACTGTACCCTTAAAATGCGAAGGATCTATTAATATACTAAGGCACCGTTGCAACTGATTTCCGTCTTTGGGATGTGTGGTCTCGTATGTATCCAACAACCCCTCTTCCATAGCTGTAGTCACCTTTTCTCTTTTTTATGTCCCTTAGAGTCTCTTGCATTGGATGAGCCTGCTCTACTTAATTGAATTGATCCCCAGCTGTGACATCTGACTGTAGAACGTGGCAGGGGTTTCCAGACTTCAGGGTAAGTGAAGCTTACAGTCGCTGACTAGTTACATAGGTAATCGCTTGCTATACACGGGAGATCGCACCGAGCCTGTTCTTGGCGCCGATACAAACAGACCTTAATTCCGTTTTAGACCTCCCTTTGGATTTGGGAGCACCTTCTGGGAATGAGTACCTATAAATGGCCTTGTCACCCCTTGCCACTATCCCTAGTTCGTTTCACGCCAGCAGCCTGTCAAGTGGTTGTAGGAGCGGTCGTGCCAACCAGACTACTGTCAAGTGCCCCGTCCATACCTGTCCTGTCGCTGGTCGCTGCAATTAAGGAATGAATTAAAGCTGGTCAAATGTCAAAAAGAAATTCGCAGTGGAACTCTGTACCACGATGAAGGTAAAAAATGTTGTCATATGCCGTCGGCCGGTCTCACTCACACGAAGTCTAAGTAGCTAAATTCTGATCTCCCTCATCTTACCGGTACAGTACCCTTAACCCCAACCAGACTACCTACCTACTGTTACTTTACCCTTTCCCCCTCTCACAGGACCAGCCACGCACTTCCCCAGATGCTTCACCCTCTTTCTCTCTTGCCCTTCTATTCTTTCGTTTCTCGAGCAGCGGCATATAGAAAACCTCCCACTTGATCGCTCTCTCCTATTCGATCTAGTACATAGGCATAAATCAGCCGTCTGCGCTTTCCATTTTCCCCCTTTGGCGCCTGATCCCCCCAATCGCTACTTAGCCGCTCGTTTAAGTACTTCTCGACGCATTTGTTTGCAGTATATCCATCCATATATCCATCCATCCATCCATCCATACATCCATACATACCTTTGTCAGTCCAGTTCATACCTCTCGCTTCGGTAGCGGCTTTTAGGTTAAACGGTGCCTGGACCCTTGAATCCGTTGAGGGCAATTTTTTTTTTCGAATTCGTAGTATGACCTTTGCTTAACCCACGGGCCCTATCTGCTATCTGTACCACTCGGACATTGATATCCTGTGGGTAGCGAGGTTTTCGCGTGATTTCTTGACATCATGAGCACAGGAAATTCGACAGGTGTGTTTTTTATTAGAGAGCGCACATAAGCTTTTTCTTAGAGTTGAGCTGACCCAAAAATAGTAATCGACACCACGGCGATCAGCTCGGAGACGTCAACAATACCGCCGGAGCCAACAACAACAACAACAGCGGGCGTGACTACTACAACACCTCTCACCGAGACAACGACAACCAGCCCGCAAACTTCGACAACAGTACCTATTCCGACATCAACGACAACCACACCCCCACCTCCACCTCCGGATACACCGACACCGACACCGACACCGACACCGACACCGACATCAACACCGACATCGACACCGATATCGACACCGACAACCAGTATCACTACCACTACCATTGGTGTGATTGAGACTACTACCGTCAATGGCACTCCAACAACGGTGTTTGTCACAATCACTTCCACAAATTTATCAGTGTCATCCAATCCTACTAGCGATACCTCCTCTGCTACTACTACTACCAGTACAGGAACAGTCCAGACAGGGGGTGCGAATACTAATCCCCGTGTGGGAGGTGGATTGAGTGGGGGTGCTCTCATCGCCGTTGCCGTTATTGTCCCAGTGGTGATTATTGCGGTAGTAGTAGTTGGTCTGGTGTTGTACTTCAGGAGGCGTAAGACTAACCGCAATGCCCCAACAAAGAGGCCTGTGGCTGGTGGGATCGTTGGGGGGGATGGACCACCACCTGGCAGCGACCGCGACGGGGCCTACGAGATGAATGAGACTGATAGTGCAGGATATAGGGGGTGGGGGTCGACCGTTAGAAATCCAAAGTCAACAGTAGCAGGTAGCTCTGGGTATCCAATGCCATCTGTAGGAAAGGCGGTTTCAGACGGTGGATATAGCAGTCCTGCTAGTGCCAGTCTTCCTGGGTACACTGGGAACATCAGCGAGTTGTATGGTGGGGTTAATGCACCGGCATCTCCAGTGTTTCCCGATTCTGCAGGTTTGCTCGCAGCGGACAGAACGGCACCATCTCCGGCATTTACGGAATCCAGTACAATTGGAGCAATGCCGACCTTCGACTCGCATAATTCCGAGGGGCTCAATCGAGGAATCTCCAATGCATCGTCCAATTATTCTGCCATGACACACTCGGATCAGTCAGACTTTGACCAGCGACAATCCCAGCAATATTATGGACAAAATGCGCAGGATTATGATGCTGCTTACTTCTCCAATGGAACGAATATGTACTATGATGATACATCCAACCCACCACCAGTGATTAGAGATGTTCAGGCGAGGCGCAATACTCGAATTGAGACGCCAACAAACGCACATTTCCCCCAGCAAGGAAGCAGCGGCATTGCACAAAATTTCTAAGACTTGTCAGATCTAGCATCCTATATATGGGCAGCATGTCCAGAAGCATGTTTTTTTGTATTATTCTTTTATTAACTCGCGGGGTTTGCCAACCAGACTAGGGGTTTGCCCTTACATATACATCTTCTTTTTGCAGTAACTTCTTTGTTATCTATTTCATGTTGGGATTTCGTCAGGGAAATGTAGTATGCTTCCCGGTAATGTGTGGATTCTCTCTGTTTTTAACCTTTCATGTACTCTCGCAGGGGGGGATAAGATGCTTGATATACTTTGAGATTGGTGGTCAGGGACCTTGATAGCGGGGATAATACCACGTGGGTTGTCCAGATCGAGGACCCGGTAGTGGGGTGTCCATTTAGCAAGGCCAGGGGGGGTTGCTATGATTTCTTTTTCTGGCTGGCACCCTACTCTTGCCGAGCGAAATTGATATTGCAGTATATAACATGGATTCGTGAGTTCATGTGTCATTGTTTACTTGTGGCTGGCAAGAGGCACGGGGCCAATTAACGGGTTTGAACAACGAAGCCTTGACCCGCGACCGTGGGATTGTGGGGTTGTGTTGTATACAAAAGCGAGGGGTGCACTGTGGCCAGGTGAGGTGGATCCAAGGACGGCCTACCAGGGCCGCCACTCCTCGCAATTGCGTTCGATCCAAGCCCCAGGCATCTGAAGCAGCTTCTTCCGTCCCGGAGCGAGTGAAATGCTCCCGTGCCCCGAGTGAATGGCATCTGTGGGCTCCGGCAGCTGTCTTCATGTACGGCGTCCTTGACCTCCAGCAAATGATGCCCATGCAGTACAGCTCGTGTGGAAAAGCCTGCTCTCATGTCGATACCGTAATAGCTGCAGCCCGCAAGGGACTTTGCAAGGGACTTTGGGCCTCCTTCTCCCAATCCGGGCCAGCGGACCCAGGCGGACCCATGCAACCGAATATGCCAGTGATACGACTGTGCATGAAGCTGCTTCCACGGCACTTTTCTGGACGTTTTAGAGGATCGACGGGGCCGCGTGGGGATTTCTTGGGCGCTCATTGGCGGGGCCCGACGTTGGAGCATCATGCTATAGCATCACGACAACACTCTGTGAATGCTAGCTGCCCATATACATCCGCAAGCTAAGACCAAGTAGCCAGAATTACAGAATAGCCAGAAACACCGGCGTAGCGGTGCAGCCGGACGGCCCTGCTGAATGAATGGATAGCCCATCATCATGTATAGTATGTATGTGTGAGGTGCTGTGGTGAGCGCGCGCGTTAACAGTTCCGATCGCATTTTGCAACACCTCTACGTACTCCGGGCTCGCTCTCCTCCGATCGCCCTGCCCCGCCAATCCTCAGCGAGCAAGCACCCGCCGCCGCCTACCTGAGCCCCAAAGTCTTGCCGGCTCTGTCAGCAAAGCGTGTCTGCCAACCAGGACGCAGGACGCAAGACCCCTCCTCACCTGCTGCCCGCCCACTATAGGTACGGTACAGACAGACCCTGCCCACACTGCCCACACTGCCCACACCCCCCCTTCATTCATATCCCCGCCCCCTGGCTCCGTCTCGTTGTCCAAACGTCCACAACAGCACCCCACCATACTCAAGTTCACCCCACCACCCCTCCAGCCCATCGGATCACAGAGAGCAGCCAGACAGTCAGGCAATCCGCAACAAGCAACGAGAGTGGCATTCCCGGGAATCAGACTTTACCAGGAATCTGGGTCTCCTTCACGCAGTCCACATAGCTGCGGAGAAATATCTCTTCTCAAAAACAAAAACCGAACGCACACACTTAACAGCAGCCTGCCCTGAACCTTTTTCGTTTTCGTGACTGCCATGTAAGAGGCCTTGCTGGGAGTGACACACCATGTCCTCCCTCCCACTCAGGCTCCGGACGGTGTCTGATAACAACGGTCCCTCACTGACACCTGCCTTCAACAGGAAGTTCGGCAAGTATATCGCCAAGCAGTCTTTGGACATACCTGAATATGCTGCCAGTCTCGTCAATTACAAGGCCCTCAAGAAAGTAAGCTGCAAGCCCAATTCCATCATCCACACATGTCTAAAGAAGCCGGGAAACGGGTGCCATACCATGACTCAAAACAGGACTGACGGCAGTGGGATTTTCACGAAGTAGCTCATAAAATCACTTGCGGCTTCGAGAGTTACTTCTGCTGCCCAAGCAGCATCAAGTGGGATCAGCAATGCACCCGGGACTGAACCTCATGACCCTCAGGCAACGCTACAAGCTAACAAAGCTACATTCTTCTTCCGACTGGTATGTTCCCTCTGTTTTTGGAGTGCGGCGCACAATGTATGAGCTAACGGCGAGTGTAGGAGCGAGAGCTGGAGAAAGTGAATGCCTTCTATCTACAAAAGGAAGCAGAGGTAGGGATCTTGCATTCAATTGCGGTTTCCGAACACCGAGCTCACTGCAGGGGTAGCTCAAATTACGATTAAAAACACTCCTTGATAAGAAGAAGGCTATGCAATCGCGGAGCGGGGGGGCCAATAACAAGGTTTCTGCAACCTATATTACTCTCCAAGAAGGATTCCTGTTGTTTCAGGTGGATTTAAACAAGCTTCAGGTGAGTTGTGATCCCAGTCCCCTGGGAAAATCGTATGTCGTCATTGACTTGAATAGCAATTTGTGGATCTCAATGCAACAGCATTTTCCAAAATCTTGAAAAAGGTAAGCAATGCCCAACTCTGGTGCTGGCGGAAACTGACCTTTACTACTTTAGTGGGATAAATCTTCAAAGGTACAATCTCCAGACTGCCGAGACATTGTTCAAACACTCACCCAAGGAAGTAGTCAAGGACGAAGGAGCTCTATCTCTCACGGGCAGTCGAGGTTCAACCATGTTTCAATCGCGACGTTATCACAGAGCTGTCAGATTTAGCGACAACAGGCGCGATAGAACTAGAGGCATGGGGCGAAGGGGAGAACATCGCATTCGCTCAGAAACCCGCCGAACGGATGATAGGCGAGACCGAAGAGCCAGATACGGATGGCGAGATTCTGAAGGCGGTAATGTCAGACAATAATGCAATCCTTCAGGAGTGGTTATCGCGGCTTCAAGCATCTCCGGACGCTCGAGATAGGATAACGAGAGTTTTCCTCGCTGCGATTCCCGAGGCTTCAGACCAAGCCCTTCAGATGTTTGTTCAGTGTGGTTTCATCAACTGGCGGGCTAAAGACGAGATAAATGAGCGAAATTGTCTGCATGAGGCCGCAATTGCTGGGAAATACAATGTTCTTGAACTTGGCCTTGTCGGTGGTGCTGACCCAAATGAAACTGATGTTTATGGACGAAATCCTCTCCATTACGCCTGTATGCACGGACGCCTTGATATGATTCAAAAGCTTGTCACTGGAGCTTCTGCTGCTGCGATAAATGTGATGGACCACGACAACTTTACCCCGCTTATCCACGCCATCAATAACAATCAGCCACTCACAGTTAGGCAACTTATCGCCTCCGGAGCTCGTGTGGAGGCCAACGGGGAACAGGACCATGTCCCACTGAACCTTGCTTGCCAGAAGGGATTGGTTGAGATCACCGAGCTTCTACTCCAGCAGTGCCCTCGGATTCAGGTGGATGCGGGAGGGCTGTATCCTCAGCATCACGTAGCCCGGTCAGGGCACTCGGCTAAAATCCTTCTTATGCTCAAGGACTATAGTGCAAACATTGACGAAGTTGACAAACTGAGTCAATGGACAGCCGTGTTTCATGCAGCAAGCGAAGGGCATGTTGAGTGTCTCAAGGCTTTATTAGAGTGGGGTGCGAGGGTCGACATTATGGATGAGAATGGACTATCTGCAATGTACTATGCTGCATGGGAGGGTCATTTGGAGTGTATGCAAATGCTTTCTGTAGTACGCCCCGGCCTTGGGGTCATGGGCATTAAGGCAGCCAAGTCCTCTCCATCACCAACACCAGCTGAAAACCAAATGGCGATCGACTCGGATGGCATTCCCGACTTATCTCTTCCACCGCCAATCATACCATTGCGCCGATATGGGCACAACTTCTTGGACAAGAAGACTTTGGTCCAATTGGTCCTGCAGGAACACGGAGCGAAACCTATTCAGTTTTTCCAAGAGAACAAATACCCTATTGCTAGACTTACCATATCATCGAAATCCACGGATATTATACCACGCAATGTTATGCTTCCCCTCAGTGATGACTCAAAGTCCCTCGCCTTTCAGGTCGACGGCATTGAGTCATTTGTGATTGATTTCGACATATTCCCAACATTTGGGTCAAAGTTCATTGCTCGAACGGTTGCGCTCCCAAGTACCTTCACAACGACAGATGCTGGTCACTGCACGCTCCCACTATTCGATCCTCGTTTACGAGCAATCGGGAAGCTGTCATTTGATTATCAAATAATAAAGCCGTTCCAGGGAGTTCCGCTCGAGATAGCACACTTTGCTACATACTGGAAGGCGACCACAAAGATTGAATCACATGCCGGTGCACGCATTACGGGTTCATCCTTGTCGGGAGAGTACGTGCGGCTGTTTGTCCAGCTGACCAGTGACTTGGTACCAGTCTTGTACCCACATTGGACAGTGAAAGTCGCGGGGCTGGATGTTCCCATCTCGAGTATCACTGCTCCGCAGTTCATTTCTATTGGTGTACAGAACGGCATGTATCAACAACGACAGAACCTGGGCGCCGTGAAGTCCGCCGTGGAAGCTTATGGTTTACTGGGTTCATTATTCCTTACCCTGGAGGAGGCTCTGAAGCTGTTGCCGTTGAATATCCACGTTGACCTCAACATCGCATACCCCAGTGGCGGAGAAAACCATGCTAGGGTGATTCCGCAGTCTGACCTAAATAGCAGTGTCGACTCGGTATTGTCTGTTGTGTTTGAAAGCGCGAGGGCACTAAGGAGGGCGGGTCCGGAGACTGCAAGGGGTGTGATGTTCTCGTCTTATAATATGAATATATGTACAGCATTGAACTGGAAGCAGCCGAATTGTAAGTTTCTATGGTGGCGACCTATTTCTACTGAGGAGAAGATGGGGCTAATTCATGACTGATTGTAGATCCGGTATTTTATTGCAATGACTTGGGTAATGAGCCTATTCGCGACCCGGTAGGTGTTGGGTTTGCGCCTAGAAGGAGCGTATCTATCAAGGAGGCGGTGGCGTTTGCTTCGAGTAATAATCTAATGGGAATAATTTGCTCTTCAAAGCTTCTGGTAAGACCCTCAGTTTCCTTGACTAATCGAATATCCTAACATGATCCTAGGCATTGGTCCCCGCCCTCATCCAGAACGTAAAGGAAGCGGGATTAGTCGTCGTAGCGCATACATGTGACGATTCAATTTTTAGACAAGTGGGTGTAGATGGGGTACTTAGAAAAGAGGGAGTTTTGAAGTTTGAGGAGACGATTGATATTTGAAACCCCCCCCCCTTTTTTTTTTTTTCTTTTATTCTCCTACACCACTCGATTAATTATGCTTTTTTTTTGTATATTCTTCCCCTTATTTATGGTTTTTAA